>JAABUQ010000066.1_pt1:0-122500 | contig 189889 bp, 111 predicted proteins | sample 5560001 | NCBI WGS metagenome assembly JAABUQ01 (sample SAMN10711888, study PRJNA513371) | rock metagenome | isolation source: Antarctica rocks | place: Antarctica: Victoria Land, Finger Mt nord | collected 2015-12-18
CATTTTTTGTCAGTCTTTCAAATGGTTTGCATTTTTTGTCAGGTCAGGTTTGCTTGTTTTGTTAAATATTTGTCATTTCTTTAAAATTTATAAAGTAAATCCTTAACGAAAGTTTTAACAATTATTGTTAAAACTTTTTTTTTACTTTGCAGTTCTTAAAGATAACAAAATTATGTAAATTTTCAAGGACATTTGTGAAACTATTCATATCATAATATGAAAAATGCTTATAAAGTTTGTTTTTATTTTTACAAAAAGTGTATTATTTAACAATATTGAGAAAAGCTCTAAAAAAGAAAACAACATTAAAAACGATATTCTAACATAACTTTTTTAAGAAAACAAGTTTTAAAAACAAGCACAATAATAGAAAATTTACTTACATTACTACCTACATAACTATATCCCTACATAAATATGTTGATGTAATTTTTAATTTAACATATTAAAAAAAACAAATAAATTTCAAACAAAAACCGAAACACTGACAAAAAATGTAAACAAAAAAAGCTTAACAAAAAAAGCTTCGCATTTTTTGTCAGTGTTTCGGTTTTTGTAGGGCAATTATAAAATAATTGTTTTGCAAAAAAAACTTCGTTTTTCTAAGACTTCGTCGTGCTTTTAAAATCCTGACAAACCTGAAACAAAAACCTGACCTGACAAAAAAAACCTGACAAAAAAAGCCTGACAAAAAAAGCTTAACCTGACAAAAAAAGCCTGACAAAAAAAGCGAAGCTTTTTTTGTTAAGCTTTTTTTGTTTCAAATCTTATTTTTGTATCAAGCTTTTGAAACAAAAACAAAAATAATATTTTTGTTTCAAATGTGAAACATTTTTTGTCAGTGTTTCAAGCTTTTTTTGTTTCAATTTTTGTTTCATCCTTCAGACTTTAACTGCATTTTTTATTAAGTTTTTGTTAGAACTTTGTTTAAGATTTTAACTGCATTTTTTTTTAATATTGTTTTTTTTATCAGATTTTTCACTTTTTCTATAATACAAAGTTAGATTAAATTACTAAAATCGATATTTTGCAAAAGCCTTGTTTGCTTCAGCCATTCTGTGCACTTCATCTCTCTTACGAATAGCATTTCCCATATTTTTAGAGGCGTCGAGAAATTCATTAGTAACTTTTGAAATCATACTTCTTCCAGATCTACTTCTACAAGAAGAAAGTAACCAGCGAATACTAAGTGCAGTACCGCGTTCTGTTTTTACAGCTAACGGAACTTGATATGTAGATCCACCAATTCGTTTTGCTTTTACTTCAACCAAAGGTGTAGCATTTCGAACCGCTTGCTCAATTACTTTTACGGGGTCTTGTTGAGTAGTATTTCCAATTTGTTTCATAGCATCATAAAAGATTTTATAGGCTAATGATTTTTTTCCCTCTTTCATAAGGTGATTTACGATTGTATGAACTAAACGACTATCGTAAACCGGATCAGGGGTTAATGTACGTTTTTTTGGAGTACGTCGACGTGGCATAATGTTAATATTCCTTTTTAATATAAAATTTTTTGATGTGTATTTGTACTTTAATATTCATAATATTAAAAATAAAACACATTAATGGTTTTCTAACAAAAGTTTTTGTAGGGCAAACCGAAAGCTGACAAAAAATGCTTTGCATTTTTTGTTAGGCATTTTTTGTTTTAAATAATATTTTTGTTTCAAATGCTTTACATTTTTTGTCAGTCTTTCAAATATCATTTTTGTTTCACCCCTTCGGAAAAGAATTATTGCGCTTCTTTTGTTTTACTACCCAAGGTAGCAAAACAATAAAAATTGATGAAAAGAAAGAAAAAATCAGACAAAGTATCCCTTCTATGACAAAATGCTGACAAAGCTTGACACTTCTTGATAAATCTTTGTTTTGCTTCAATTTTTGTTAAAGTTCAAAGAAAGATATTTTTAAAAGAGTAAGTTACTTCGGACGTTTTACACCATATTTAGAACGACCTTGAATACGATTTTTAACCCCTGCTGTGTCCAAAGTACCCCGTACAATGTGATATCTAACACCAGGGAGATCCTTTACTCTTCCACCACGTACTAATACAACAGAGTGCTCTTGAAGATTGTGACCGATACCAGGAATATATGCTGTTACTTCAAAACCAGAAGTCAATCGAACACGAGCAACTTTTCGAAGAGCTGAATTTGGTTTTTTTGGAGGAACAGTATAAACTCTAGTACAAACACCTCGTCGTTGAGGACAAGACTGAAGAGCAGGAGTTTTTGTTTTTTTAGAAATATTCTTTCTTGCAGACCGAATAAGTTGTTGAATAGTAGGCATATTTTTACTAGTTTTTTCTTTAGATATTTAAACTTTTTTTACATCATTACTTACCAATAGTAAATTTATCAGATGTTGAAAATTTTATTTTGTTGGGCTTAGTATCTTTTGAGTGTTTACTTTTTTTAAAATAAATCTAAGCATCTTTTAAAACAAAAAAAAGATAAAATTTCAAATAAAAACGAGGTTTTTGTACGGGCAAACCTTAAACAAAAATAGAAACCTGACAAAAAATGCTTTCCATTTTTTGTCAGTCTTTCAAATGTTTTCCATTTGAAACAAAAAAAGCTGAAACAAAAATCTTATTTTTGTCAGGCTTTTTTTGTCAGGTCAGTCTTTCAAATCTCATTTTTGTATCAAGTTTTTGGAAGGGATACTAAGTTTTCTAACCTGACACCCGCTTGAAAGACTGACAAAAACAAAAATAATATTTAAAACAAAAAATGCAAAACATTTTTTGTCAGGTTTTTGTTTTTGTCAGTCTTTTTATTTTTGTCGAAATTTTTGTTTCATCTTTTTATCTTTTATTTGTAAGCCCCGTTTTATTTTTTAAATTTTACTAATCTACAAAAAAGGGTAGAACAAAATTTTTTAGCTTTTTTGTGATATTCGCTTTGCAAATTAAGTAAAATTGAGAAAGCTCGACCTTTCGAGGTAAAACTCATAAATTTGTATTTTGTATCTCTATAAAGATGGCAATAAAGTGCGCAAGAATTCAATTCTTTATTTTTTACTAAGAATATAATTATATCACAACTTTGTTTTCCTTGCGTTTTTATAACCTTTACTGATTGATTTCTTTAACATCTGAATCCAGAAATTTGTAAGTCCAAATATTAAAAGACTTTCAATTAAAAGAAAAAAACTTAGTATCCCTTCCAAAAATTGCTGTATCCCTTCGCTGAAACAAAAATTGAAACAAAAAATGCAGTTAAAATCTTAAAGATTTTAAAAGCACGAGACTAACATTTGAAACAAAAACCTGACAAAAACAAAAATATTTAAAACAAAAAATGCAAAGCATTTTTTGTCAGGTTTTTGTCAAGTTTCTCGTTTTTCTATGTAATATTTTTTAAAACAATTTAAATCTAGATACTAAATTAAATTTTAAAGGTGAATTTCCAGGCCAAATAAAACCACCCTTATTAGGAGGAAGCACCTCTTGAATTGAGTCCGAATTTTCTACATTTAATCGAGTTAAATTTGGAGGAAAAGTATCTCTCGGGTCCTTTCCTTCCAATTCAAAAAACTCTATAAGATTTTCAACTCTAGTTTTATTTTTTGGGTCTTTTATAGATTCAAAAAGAACGTTATAAGGTATATTTGATAAACTTTTTCGCTCTTTTTCTAGGGTTAATTTTGATAATGGCCAAGTAGTAAATTCAATTTTTTTGTTAGAATCTATAAAATTTGCAAGTGTTTGATATTCTTTCCCCTTAATTTTTGTGGGTGAGTAGAGTGCATACCCTGCAAGTGATCGTGGCAATAACCGATTAGTTATTACAAGTTTCCGTAACCCTTGGTCCCAACCAGCATAAAAAGGAGTAGAATTAGATATTTCTAAAAAATCAGTTTTTTGCATTTTTTTCTGAGATAACTCTTCATGAAAAGGTTTATAATTACTTTCATTAGAATTCAAATATAGCGGTTGATCAAATTTAACTACAGGGTTCTCATTTGTATTTTCTTCAGGATCTACTGTTATTGAAAATAATCTTCGAACAACTTTAAGAGTTCCTTTAAATTGCTGATTAAAAACGCGATCTGCATAACTTTTTGAGCCACCAAAAAATTCTTGAAATTGTTCAGTATATGGCAATTGATTGTAAAATCGAAGACTATCGTAGTAAGTACCTAAAATTAAACGTTTTTCAAACAATTTTTTTTCTTCATTTTTAGTTAATTTTTGAAAAGTCGGTTGTTTTGCAAGAAATGAATCAATATCAACGCTAAGCAAAGATTTATAAATAGGATTAGAATAATAGTTTTGTTTAATTTTTTCTTCTACTTTTCTATTAAGTTGTGGATCAGTTAACAGAAATTCAAATGAAAAATTTTCATCTAACTGATCGTCTATAGGAACCTTCTCACTGTACTCTAACTCCTCAGAAATTCGTTTTTCAAGACCAACTAATTCAGTCTTTAAAGATTCGGTTTCCTCGTCCTCAAAATTATCGATTTTTTCGTTATTATAACGATTATTTTCTTCGTCATCAGAAGCCAGTTCACTAGAAACTAAATTTTTTGATAATCCTTTAGTAAGATTTTCCTTTTTTTTCTCTTGTCCTATTTGATTTAATGCTGAAGTTTGGGCTGTTCCCTTAGGTGAAGAATTTGATTTCTTTTTTTTGGGTGATTCTCCAAAAAAGTTATTAATAAGGTTTGTTAAACCATTTTCTTGTTGATACAGTTGTGGCTGACGGTCTGTTTTACCTGTCCAAGCATACTCTCCTTGATAGTTTAAATCTTCAAAAGATTGATATCGTGAAGATTCCGGCGAATTTAAATAACTTCCACGATCAAAAGCATTTAAATCTGTATTAAAAGAATTTGTTTTACCATCTGATAATAAAATTTGTTTAGTATTTTCCACAGTACCCAGAGAAAAAAAAGTTTTTTCAAGAGCCTTATCTTGGGAAATAAAACCTAAAGGTCCGGTAAATAAATAGTCAAGACCATAATATGGAATTGAGGTAAGGGTGAAAGCTATTGTTAATGAAATTAATCCAAAATTTAATAAATTAATCCATTTAGATAAAGTTAATTTAAAAAGTGGATAAATAAAATTACTTAAACGGATCGAAAGAAAACCAAAAAGACTTGTAAATAAAAAACTACCGGCAAGAAGCCCTAAAAGATAGCTTCCATCTATTAAAAAAGATTGTATTTCAGTATTAGAAGAAAAAATTTCCAAAGCAGTAGGTTCAGGCCCAAAGGTTAAATTACCAAAATATTGAAAAATGCAACTTTGTTCCGTCCAAGAAAGAATTAAATTTAACAAAAAAATTCTTATTAATTTTGTTTTGTCTTTTCCTTTTATATTTATTATATTAAATGATCTTTGATGAGTCATTTCATGAATAATATTTAAAAGAAGGCAAATTCCAATTATAAAATTTAAAGGTTCGAAATAAAACCAAGGGATAATAAAGGGTCTTAAGCCAAATAAAATACAAGTTGCAAACCACCATTGTCCTAAAATTGTTCCTAAACCTGAAAAGAGTCCTGCAGGAATTCCTTGAATTAATAATCTTCTTGCACAAATAACATGAGCACAAGAGATAGGTAAACAGAAAAAAAAACTATTTAAAAAACCTAAAATTAATTTATTATTACCGTATGTAGGTGTTTCTAAAAAAGTAAAAATTGTTGAAACTGGGTTATGTAAAAAATAAGTTTCATTTAAAACTGAAGAATGTAATTGTGGAACTAAAATTGGAAAATACGAAACATTTCGAAGCCACTGAAAACTAAAAATATAAGTTAAAATACATTTAATACTTACAAAAAGATAGACAAGAGTCTCTTTGACTATTACTTGAGAATTAATATCGCCAGATAATGAATCAAATACATTATTCAGCATTTCAATATAATCTCTTATAGCTGGTACAAAAGACATAGGCGACTTTTTCACTCCGACTTTTTAACAATTAAAAAATTTGTAATAGAATTTTGCTAATCAAAATTTTTATAAAATATTTAACAAAAACTTTATTCCTTTAACATCTAGACTGACCTGACAAAAATACCGACCTGACAAAAAAAGCCTGACCTTGACAAAAAATGCAAAGCATTTTTTGTTTCAAAAAGCTTAACCTGACAAAAAAAGCCTGACAAAAAAAGCGAAGCTTTTTTTGTTAAGCTTTTTTTGTCAGGTTAAGCTTTTTTTGTTTCAAATCTTATTTTTGTATCAAGCTTTTGAAAAAAAAAATGGAAACCATTTTTGTCATTGTCAGTCTTTCAAATATTATTTTTGTTTTTATTTCAAATGCATTTTTTTTTAATTTTTGTTTCATCTTGACAAACCTTTAACAAAAACCTTTGCTTCTTTTGTTTTACTTTTTTTGTTTTTAGTTTTTGTTTTACTAGGTAAAACAAAAAAAGTAAAATAATAAGACCTGACAAAAACAAAAATAATATTTTTGTTTTTGTTTCAAATATCATTTTTGTTAAGTTTTTGTTAGAAAAGATACAGAGATAATTGTTTTTTAACAAAAACTTTTTTTTTGTCAGTATTTTTGTGTAGGTTTTCCCACTAGATTTATAAGGTTTATAAAGATAAACACAAACTATTTTCAGTCCCCAAAGAAATAAGTAGATTTGTAAAACAAACATTATTGGTACAGATGAAAATCTTTTTTAACAATAATTATATTATAACTAATTTTTACATTTTATATAAAATGATGGTTGCGCTTATCTGACAAAAATACAGACACCCTAACAAAAACTTAACAAAAATACCATTTGAAACAGAAACCTGACAAAAATCTTATTTTTGTCAGGTTTCATCTCCGATAAACTTTGTTTTTGTTTTAAACTTCGTTTTTGTAAGTTTTCCTTCGGAAAACCTTTGGAAAACCTTATCTTTTCTTTGTATCTTTTCTGCAAGAAAAGATAAAGAAAAGATAAAGAAAAGATAAAGAAAAGATACAAAAAGTGCTTCTTTTGTTTTAAGTTTTTGTTTTACGTAGTAAAACAAAAAAAGTAAAACAACAATCAAAAAGATAAGGGGTGAAACCCTACAAAAACTGCGTTTTTGTTAGCAAATCATGGTTTTCCGAAGGAAAACAATTATCTCCCGAAGGGAGATAATGAAAAACCTCTATATTTAGTTTTGTTTTGTATCTTATAACTAAAAGGTAATTTTTATCTTTTTTAAAATTTCAAATATTTTTGATTCCAACTTTGTAAAAAGTTAATTCCAAGCAATAAAAATAATGATAATATTAAAACAACTGTACCAATAATAGTTGCTCGAGTATAATCATACTGTTCCAAATTTTGAAAAATCAATACAGAAGCAATTAAATCTTTTAGAGGGATATTAGAAGAAACTATAACAATTGAACCGTATTCACCTATAGCTCGTGAGAAAGCTAAAGTTAATCCTGTTAATATTGCAGGAATTAATGGTGGAAAAATTACTTTTTGAAATGTTTTCCACGGTGAAGCACCTAAGGACCAAGCTGCCTCTTCTAATTCAATCTCCATTTCTTGTAGTACTGGTTGTAAAGTTCTTACAACAAAAGGAAAAGATACAAAAATCATTGCTACAAGTATTCCTAATTTCGTAAATACAATTTGTATTCCAAAATTGGATAAAAAAGAACCAATCCAACCTTGATCACTATATACAGTAGCTAGTGTCAAACCTGCAACAGAGGTAGGAAGAGCAAAAGGTAAATCAACAGCAGCATCAAGTAAACGTTTTCCAGGAAAATTATAACGAACTAAAACCCAAGCTAGTATAAAACCAAAAAAAGCATTAAAAATACAAGCAAAAAAAGCCATTGATATAGTAACAGTATATGCAGATAAAGCTACAGGTTCTGTAGCTGTTTCCCAAAAATTATCAAAAAGATTTTTACTAGCTGTATTTAACAAAGAAAAGATTGGAAGAATTAACATGAAAACAAAATAAAAAAGAGTGAAAAGCCAAGGCCAAGATACTTTTAATTTTTTTATTTTTTTTCTAAAGGTGTTAACAGAATCTAAAATCTTGACTGAGAACTCTGAAAGAAATCGTAAACAAACCGGTAACAAAAAATGCTTTGCATTTTTTGTCAGTCTTTCAGGTTTGTTAGGGTTTGTTGATATTTGTGAACCGAAGGCGATTTTCGAAGGTGATCTTTCAAGAGTAAAGATTAAAATTTTATGAAAAAAGTTTATCATAATTAAATATTTATTTATTTTTTTATCTGTATCTTTGAGAACTTTTTAATTAGTTATTATTCCATGGTTTTTGTATCTTTTCTTTCAGAAAAGATAAAGAAAAGATACAAAAACTTACAAAAACGAAGTTTTTGTTATAAAACTTAGTATCCCTTCCAAAAACTTGAGACCTGACAAAAACAAAAATATTATTTAAAACAAAAAATGCCTAACAAAAAATGCTTTGCATTTTTTGTCAGGCATTTTTTGTTTCAAATATCATTTTTGTTAAGTTTTTGTTAGAAAACAATTGTTGTTATTGTTTTATGACATGTATCCCTTTGATAGTAAAACAATAACAACCATGTAAAAGCTAGCTTCTAACAAAAATACTCGTAAAAACAATATTTTTGTTAAGGCTTGCTTTATGAGGGGCAAAATGAGGGGCAAGGGTTAGATATTTTTAAAAATCATTCAATTTCTATTAGATTTATACGGTTTGTAAAGGAAACTATTTTCTGACATTTGGACTTAAATTTTATGTAGTAAAATAAAATGTTTCAAGAAAAAAGAAAAAAAAATACATAATAAAAATATCTTAAAATTTATTTTTTTACTGATATAAAAATATAAATAATAGACTTTATATTTTTTAACCTTTTTTATGTGTTTTAGTTTTATTAATCTTTTATAGTGAAAGATTAATAAAACTAAACTGTTATAAGGTTAGTAATATTATACGATATTGTTATATAAATTTCTAAAACTTTTTTCTAGGAAGCTTTAATTTCTTATTTCTTTTGCGAGTCTTTTTATCAGTTAGACATCAATAAATTAATATTTGAAAGATCATTTTCTTTATATCTAGACTGACAATTCTTGACAAATCCCTAACCTGACAAAAAATGCAAAGCATTTGAAAGACTGACAAAAAATGGAAACCATTTTTTGTTAGTCTTTCAAATTTTATTTTTAAAAATCTTTTATTTTAAACTATAAAGAGAAACGATATAGCACTAATAAAGACCGTGTTAATGTTTCAGGTTTGTTTCAGATTTTAAGCCTTTGATGATTTTGGACTATGATTTCTAAGTGTCAAACAAAAACTTTTGCTTCGCCTAAAAAAGATTATTTTTTAGGCGAAGCAAAAGTTTTTGTAAGTTTTCTTTTGGAAAACCAAAGTTTTTTATTTTAAAAAAAATTCTTTAGACAATATATAGTATTAGTTTTAAATTATATTGTTTAATTCTTTAACTTTTAATATTACTTTAACTCTTTTCGTTTTCTTCAGTAAGAAGTTGCTTTAAAACTAGCTTTGCCTTTGAAAGAGCTTTACTAGTTTGTTTTGAAGCTTCTTGTTTCCAAGTAAATTTTCTAGTATTTTTTCGCGATTTAGATTGACGTTTTTTTGGAACTGGCATAATAAAATCCTTTTTAAATTTTTTATTAAAGATTTAAGTTTTTTTATTTAAAAAATAACCTTTTAAACAAAAAACAAAGTTTTTTCTACGGGCAAACCTGACAAAAATTTGAAAGACTGACAAAAAATGGTTTCCATTTTTTGTCAGTCTTTCAAATGCTATCTTTTTCAGTTTCTTGTCAAAATTTTTATAAAAATTATCGTTACCATTTACAAATCTATAATTAAACAATTTTTTGATTAAAAAAAGGTTTTACCCGGACAAATCGAAAGGTTTTTACGTAAAACAATAGCAATTATGACACTTACATTATAAACAACCAAGGCCTTTACTTTTATTAAAAATTATAAAGAAAATAGATCGTTTACTTGCTTATTACGTATTGAAAATATATCTTTATTTTCTAATATTTACGATAAATAAAATCAAAGTAGTAATCATACAAAGTTTAGTTTTTGTTAAATAATATAATTTTAACAAAAATTCTGTTAGAAAAGTCGAAAGTAAAAATAATGTTTTTCATGGTTGCGCTTACCTGACAAATATACGGACAAAAATAAGATTTGAAACAAAAACAAAAATAATATTTTTGTTTTTGTTTCAAATCTTATTTTTGTTAAGCTTTTTTTGTCAGGTCAGTAGTATCCCTTTTTTGTCATAACTGCATTTTTTGTTAAATTTTTGTTAGAAAAGATACAAAAATCATGATTGGGCAAAGCCCAATAATTTTTTCCCGAAGGCAAATCATGATTGTTATTGTTTTTTTTTTAATTCTTCTTATTTATAATCCTAAAAAAAAATTGAAGATATAAAAAAATTAAGAAGTTAAGTATCAAAAACACTTTTTTTTTATTAAAACTTTTATTTAAAGATTTGTCAATTTTTTAAACCTGCCCCACGTCGGACTCGAACCGACACATCGTAAGACACTTGATCCTAAGTCAAGCGCGTCTACCAATTCCGCCAGCGGGGCTATAAAATTATTATATCTTAAGATAAGAGAGACTGTCAATATTATTAGTAAAAAACTTGTACTTGTAAAGATAAAAAATTATATTTATGATTTTAATAATAGTAGGTTGTTTTTTTTTTTAAGTTAAATTTATTAGTTTTTTTATTTCTATTTAAGTATAATTTAGTTTTTAATCAAAGAGGCAATTAAAATATATATAATAAAAGCCTAACCTGACAAAAAAAGCTTAACCTGACAAAAAAAGCCTGACAAAAAAAGCGAAGCTTTTTTTGTTTTAAATAATATTTTTGTTTCAAATGCTTTGCATTTTTTGTCAGTGTTTTAAACTTGTTTTGTAATGCGTAACATTAGCAATAAAAAATGGTATTTTTTATAGGTTTCTACCGCATACTTTAAGTAAGGTTTACTCAATTTTTTTCTTTTTTATCTAATAATCTTTTTCTTTTGTATTAATAATTTATATTAAGAATAACGAAAAGTTTGCTTTATTCTACTATTGTTATTATAATATTTATTAAAAATAGTAAAGAAAATTTAATATTTAAAATGCCTGCTTAGCTCAGTGGTAGAGCGTCCGTCTCATACGCGGAACGTCACTAGTTCAAATCTAGTAGCAGGCAATGTTTTGATAAATTTGATTTAAAAAGCATAAAACCTATTTTATGAATTATATTAACTAATACTCTTGATCTTTAATTCGTATATAATATATAATTTATATTACTTCCCTAGTAGCTCAGTGGTAGAGCGCTCGACTGTTAATCGATTGGTCGTAGGTTCAAGTCCTACCTGGGGAGACTTTATATTTACTATTTTTTAACAATATTTATAATTATTACTAATTTTTCATATTTAAAAAGGACTTCTTATAATTAAAGCCTGAACAAACTCTTACAAACAAAAATAACAACAAAATATACTTGAAAAAATAAAAAAAATACGTTATTATCAAAATAAATAAATCGTTGGGAAGGTGGCAGAGTGGACGAATGCACTGGTTTTGAAAACCGGCGTAGTTTATAGCTACCGAGGGTTCGAATCCCTCCCTTCCCGATCTTGGTTATATTTTTTTCTAATTTTAGTTACTTATAGTTATTTTTTATAAAATTTATAGTATAAATTATTTAATACTCCGTTTTTAACATTATTTACAAAACTGTCCAGATGTTGGAGATTCTTAAAAAAAAATTATTAATTTGCTTGATTTTATGGTACCAAAATAATACTAAAAAAATTTTTTTCAGTTAACAATACGTAGTTATCTTTATTAAATCTAGTTTTTACCTTTGTAGGCGTAATTGATAATAGAGCCTATTAACAATATAATTATTGCGCTTTTTTTATTTTACGTAGTAAAATGATCAGCAACCATAAAAAACAAAGAAAGAGTTATGTTAAAAAAAAGAAAATTTTGAAAAAAAAAAAATAAATAAAAAATATAAAATAGTGCTATTGCAAAAAGTAAAAAAAAAAGTTATAATTCTATTATATTAATAAAAAATAAATATTTAATTTGGTAAACTAAAACACTTTGTAAATAAATAATATGTTCGAGGGTTCGAGTCTTTATTTATATACATTTACAGATTTGTTTCTACAGTATTAGTTAAGGATAGCAAAAATAATCAAGTGACATAGGAAGCACATAATTGAAAAAATTTTTTAGCAATTTTATTCGGTTTGTAAAAACCAACCTATCTTTTGTTAAGACTGTTTTCAACTATTTAAAAAAAATTATTAAAGTTAATAAAAAACAAAAAATATAATCCTTTACTTTAGTTAGATTAAAACAAAAATATAAAACTTATATAAAGTAAAAAATTGTGTAGTAATAAGTTTAAAATATTAGATTTCTTAAATAAAATAGAAGTAAAGAAAAATTTCTGTAAAATCCGTGAGAAAAAGCTTTCTTAATCGTTGAAAATAAATAAAAATCGACAAGACTTTTTTTATTATGATATATTTCTGAAGGGGGTTGATAGCTCAGCTGGTAGAGCATTCGGCTTTTAACCGATTGGTCGAGGGTTCGAGTCCCTCTCAACCCATAAAATTAAAATTAGAATGATTTTCAATTTGGATTAAAAAAGAAATTTGTAAAAAACTTTTCTCAGATAATAAAGTATTAAAATAATTCTGTAACAAAAACACTAACGAACCAGAACAAATAAAAGAGAATAAAATTTAGAAACAAAGATTTCAAACAAAAACTTAACTGCATTTTTTGTTTCAAATCTTATTTTTGTTAAGTTTTTGTTAGGATGCTATCATTTTTGTTTCACCCCTTACTTTTTTGATTGTTGTTTTACTTTTTTTGTTTTACTACGTAAAACAAAAACTTAAAACAAAAGAAGCACTTTTCTTTATCTTTTCTGTAAGAAAAGATACAAAGAAAAATTAAAGAAAAGATATAAAAAACCCTTTTTTTATTATAGTTTGTTATTAAAAATTTCTAAACTAAGTTAGTTAACATTACGTATGTTTCATAAAACCTGATTATTAGAGAACTATAATTAAATTTTATTAGGTTAAAATTAGATTTCTCTTTTAGTTGTACTTATTTTTAAAAACTGCTATAATTTACCAGAAACCTAATAAGAGCATGTATGGCAGAGTGGACGAATGCAGCAGACTCATAATCTGCTTTCTAATAGAACATCACAGGTTCAAATCCTGTTACATGTGGAAATTATTGCTTTTACTATTAAAAAATTGAAAACAAACGTTAAATCTATTACCTTTACTATAATTTTCTACAATTTATTTTTTGTTTCTAACTTTTTTTGCAAATCAAGAACAAAATAATTATTTTATTAAAATAAAATTTTTATAATAAAAATGAATTTGAAATACACGAGATAGAAAAAAAGTTTTGTTAGAAATTTGTTCTTAACTTAAAATAAAAAAAATTTGGTTCTATATTTAATACATGAAAAAGAGTTTAATGATATTTATATAATATTTCTAAAAATATTTTTCTTTCTAATTAGAATACAAATATAAGAGAAACTGACTGAATTCACAGAATATCGGTATTCAGAATATTATACTAATAATTATTGCGCTTCTATTGTTTAAGGTAGTAAAACAATAGCAATACGTTATGCGAAAATTTAAGAATATTCTTAAAATCGAACCTAATCCTAAGATTAAAGGCAAGCAGCTCAAATCGTTATATTAGGATCCTACTTGTCATTAAAATGAAATGAACGGTTAACAAAAAACTCGTTTTTATATTCGAGCCATTTGTTACAATTTTGACTAAGAATCTTTTAAAATTTGTTAATTTCTTTTTTAAGATTAAGTAAATTTAGGTGAAAATATTTCAAAAGTTATTCATTTTTTTATAAAAAGTCAGTAAAAAATTATAAACAAAAAAATTCTAAACAAATTCAAGCAGATTAAAATGACATTTTATCATACCCCCCGTAAATGGTAGTTTAAGACCAAACCCAAATATAAAGCCTTCTTTTAAAGAAGATGATTTTGTTGTTTGAAAAAAAGATTGTATAAGCACAAAAGATTCTGATGGTCCTAGCAAATGTTTAGTAAAAGGTGAGTCTTTTGAAATCCATAAATGCCGTTTTTTAGAGCACGAAATTAGTAAAACAAAAATTAATAGCAAGGTATAATTTTTAGAAGAGAGCAAGGCCCTAAATCGTCTTAAATTATATAAAATGATGCGTAATAGAAGTTGATATAGAGTTACGTACAAGTGGGATTGTCAACCCTCAAGATGTAAAATTATTAACTGCAGAAGACCTTGAAAATGATGATTTCTAATTTAAAAAATTTCTAAATATAAAATAATTATTGCTGATTATTTTACTACGTAAAATAAAAGAAGCGCAATAATATAAAATCATACTTTAAATTTTTTCGTTTTTCTATTATATATAATTATATATTAAAATGTTTTACTAAATAAAGAAGATTAGCTATGACGTCTAATCATAACAATTATTCTTGGACAATAATTGTTATTGAGCCGAAAGGTATTGAACCTACACAAAAATCAGACCAGTTTACTTACATTAATCCTGAAATTTAGAAAGTTCATCGAAATAAATGTTTCAAGGGATTGACCCAAAACCAAATGTTAGATTAGAAAAAGCGATTGATAATAAGGTAAGCGGTTCATTAACTATTTTATTGGTTACTATATTTTGTATAGGTAGTGGTGCAGAAATTTCTACTATTGCTCAGATCTTATTACAAGACAAATACAAGAAAAAAAATCTTAACAGTAACAAAAGAGAAAAAAAAATTCGCAACCTTTTTCTTTTATATTCTTCAAAACAATGTATATCTTCTGTTGTAAAAATAATACCACAAGGAGTAAGCGTTCTTCTAAATTCATTTATTTGGTTTTTTTTGTAAATAACAGAGTATCAAGAGATTGTTTTAGAAAGCTTGACGTTCCCTCGAACTTATCGGAAAGACTTAAGATAAGTAATTGAACTTTTTTAGCATGAGACACTGCAGTTCGCGAAATATTTTGAGCTTTTTCTTTAACAGAAAATTGAGTTGCATTTGGTTGCTGACAGTAAGAATATTTTTTCTCTAATATCCATTTTTACACGGCTTATATCATTAGAACAATTATCGAGAACGACGTTACACTTTTTATAAATAAGAGAGCCAACTTCACTCAGACCTTTTTCTAAACCTTGTTGCGTAATTCGATTATGTTCTAAATGCAAAGCTCTTTCTTCAGCAACAGAAAAATTATTACGGGTGCAATCGGAAGTAACCACGCTTTTGTCTATAAGTTTCCTAACTGCTTTAGCATTCTTCAGACAATTTTAAAAATAAGTTTTAATATTATGGCTTTCGGTAAAATTTGTTTGATTTAATCGTTCTTTATTTTGAGAAGCACTTCCGCTAGGACCAAACTTAAAACTCCTACCGGCTTCAACCTCCTTTCGAAGTTGTGTTTGCTTAACATGGTTTTCCAAAGGTTTTCCTTATCTTTTCTTTCAGAAAAGATACAAAAACTTACAAAAACGAAGTTTAAAACAAAAAATGCTGAAACAAAAAAAGTTTCTCTTTTTTTGTCAGGCATTTTTTGTCAGGTTAGAAAACAATTATATCCCTTCGGGAGATCATGGATATGTTTGGGCTTTACCTGAATTATTGTATTTTCTTTAATTATCGTCTGTTGATTTAAGGTCTCGCGCCCCCCGAACGTGATCTCCATTGTGCTGCATGCTTTATTGAACAAAACGATTTTTACCAGGATCCCAAATAGCTGTGCTTTCAGGTAGCTTAATAATGCAGTCTATTCCTTGTGACTTTAAATATCTTTACAAATATTGCACTTTTTTGACAAAAGTAAGAGAGTCTTGCTTATAGTCACTGTAGTACATTACCGTATTATAAAAACAAACGTTAAAAAACATTTTTCCCCGTATTGGTGTAACAAGGTTCACTTTAAACGGACCAGTTGTTTTAAATCGACTTTTATAAGACAAATAAATTATCGGGCTTTGACTGTTTAACGATATTCGGCTTCTCCCAATTGTGTTTGCAATACTTGTTTTATTGTTGACATTTGTTGTTCTAAAGACTCAGCGTTAGATGAAATCTCCAATTTTTTCAAACGCTGTGTTGCTTCATCAAGTGCTAATTCTGGTGAACTAAAAGTGGGTATTTCTTCAATCTCGAGTGCATGTGAAGTAAGTTCTCCGCTATCTCCGCTAGTTAAAGAAGGTGTTGCACCTATTTCATTTAATCCTTGCATGTTTAGATTATGAGCACAAGTGCCGCTTGAGCTACCTGTTAAAGAACAAGATTCGCCCATTTGACTGTTTAAGTCCTCGTAGTCTGCTCCACCTTATAAATTTTGCGGCATGTTTATTTGCTGACCTATAGGTATAGAATTAGTTACAACATAAATTTGCTATTCCTGTTTCCATAGATATCAAAAAATGTTTTGCTTGCAATTAAGGTTAACAAAAGAAAGAAAGTTGAATGCCTTATATAAATCCACTGAACCTTTTTAAGCTCCTTTTGAAACCTTTCTTCTTCGTTTTTTTTTTGTTCTCTTTTAAACTTTTTTAATTTATTTCCGATTTCTGTTTTTTATTTTTCAAATTCTTATTTTTTTAATTTTCTTTTTGAATTAATAAACAAAATGTTTTCTATTTTTACCATATATCTAGATAGAGGTTTATAATTGTTAGATTCTAAACAACTATTTATCATATCTTTTTTAGTTTTTTCTTCAATCTTTAAAAAAGATAAAAAATTTGATAACCTTTTACTTTCAAAAGGAGTACCATTTTTCCCCATCAAACAAAACTAACCACCAGTATATATAGTTTTTTTAGAAGATTTAGAAAAAAATCTATTATTTTCTAAAAATAATAAAACAGTTTGGCTAACCTTTAAATTTTCTGAAAAAAGCAAAAAATTAAATTCCAATTACAATACTTTAAAAGTTTAAAGTTATACAAATCTGCAATAATAGAGCAAATTATACCGCCAAAGGACCCATCTTTTAATTGCGTTGGTATTTCTTGGTTTTCTTCGAAAGATTCAAACAATTCTGGGAGATCATTAAAAGAGGCCCCCATGTGTCAAAATTAAAAAACTAATTCGTACTGGCCAGGAAAAATGTTTTTTGACCATCTTTTAAATATTTTTTCTATTTAATTTCGATATTCATAAATTTTAGTTAAATTTTAATTAAGAATTATTTACGCAGGAGTTATGCACGCCGCCAGCGTTCATCCTGAGACAGAATCAAACTCTTTAACATAGCTTTAGGTCTTCCAAAAAATTTTATCAAAGAAGATAAAATAAATTGTTTTCTAACAAAAAGTTAACCTGATAAAAAATGTAAACAAAAAAAGTTTCGCTTTTTTTGTTTACATTTTTTGTCAGGTCTCAAGTTTTTGGAAGGGATACTAAGTTTTCTAACAAAAATGATATGTGAAACAAAAAATGCTTTGCATAGCAAAGCGGGTGTCAAGTCTCAAGTTTTTGCAAGTTTTCCAAAGGAAAATCTTTGGAAAAACTTATTATTACAATAACCTGAATACTCATATTTTGTCAATCCAGGCCGCCTTTCTTATAGAAAATAATGCTGAAAAACCCTTTTTGTCAGTATTTTTGATTGTTGTTTTAAGTTTTTGTTTGTATCTTTTCTTTATCTGTTCTTGCAGAAAAGATAAGATACAAACAAAAGATAAGGTTTTCCAAATCAAAACTTCCAAAAATTTGAAACAAAAATAATATTTGAAAGACTGACAAAAAATGCCTAACAAAAAAAGCTTAACAAAAATAATATTTTTGTTAAGCTTTTTTTGTTAGGCATTTTTTGTCAGGTTAGTATTTTTAATAATTTTTCGTTTATATAAATTCGTATAAAGTAATATATTATTAAAATAATATACTTTATATATAAAAAAAATATAAGAAGTAAACATTTTTATAAATGTGAATTATAGGTTTATTTTGAAAAAGCGATAATAAAATTTTTGTTAGAAAAAAAATGATTAACAAGTATTTATGCTTTTTACATTGAATTTTTTTGAAACAAAAAATATATTTTAAAAAAACTTTTTAGGAAGATTCCTACTTATTAAATCTAATTATTATCTTTATATACTAAAAATTTTATCATAATCTTACTCTTTTTTAATTGTAAAAGATTGTTTTAAACTTTTTATTGCTTTTTTTACTTTTGTATTTTAAAGTTTAGATAAAAGGTTTTTATAATAAGAAATAACTTCAGTAAATTCTTCGGTTAATAAACATTTTTCTGTTAATTTTTCAGCTTCTTTTTTTGGTATTTCTGAAAAAATAAGTAGATTTAAAAGTCTTTCTTTGGAAGATTCTAATGGAGAGTAAAAATTTACTAAAGATTTGGGAAAATTTTTTACTTGAGAATTAGAAAAAAAAGCTTTTATTTCAATATTTCTAAGACCAATTAAACCTTTACAAAAACCTTTAAGAATTAGTTTTTTATGTTCTTTTATATAATTTTGCTTTTCAAGCATTTCTCTAACAGGAAAAGCAGTAATTAGTAAGTAATTCAATATTAAAGACCAATGAAAAGACATGTATTGTTTTTTGTTCGAATTGTAGCAATTATTTAATTCATATTTAATTCCATTACAAACAATAAGTGGATAAGGTACGTTTTCTAAAGTGTATACTTTACCATCAAAATCTTCATAAAATACTCTATAATTTTCAATAAAAAAACCAACAAAAAAAAAATCAGACCAAGAATCGTCGTCATTTATAGTAGATTCGTGTGCCCCCACGTCAATAAGAAAATCTCTCAATGAATAATATGGCTGATGGCTATTAGTATAAAAAAGTTCCATGGCCATAAATTGTCCAAAAGGCCAGTTTTTTTCGATTTTATCAGGCGGAAAATTTTCAATAGTATTATTGTTTTTAGTCATAAACTTGTATTAAATTGGTTATTAATTTTATTATTGCCTAACAAAAATATCAAATAAAAACTTTATTTGATATTTTTGTTAGACGATAATAACGATACTGTGCAAATTAAAACGTTAAAAAAAATACTAAGTCAATATTTAGTTTTTTAACTTACTTATAAAAACACAAAGTATATTTTTTTGTCTTTTTATTCAAGTGGAGGAAAAGCTCTTTCAGGACCTATTGACAGACTGTCTTTCTGAAGAGATCTTCTAATTTTTTGGTTTGAAGAAAATCTATTTATATAACGAGTTGATCTTTCTTCGTAAAAAAAATTATAAATGTCTTGGGTGACATATGCATATTCTTCAAATTGTTCTAAAACTGATTTTAAAGCTATTTCTAATTTATTAAATAAATCTTCTTGCTCTTTAGTAAGTAAGGACTTAATAGAGTATAATTCTACCGTGAAAACAAATACTTTACTAGTCTCTTCAATTTCTTTTAACATTGGCAGAAGTGTACCTTTTAAACCTTCCAAAGGTAATTGATTTTGTCCTGCCAATTTTTTACTACTTACTTGTATAAAACCGAATAAACTCATTAAATGGTCTTTAAACCATGGTACTGTCACTAGACCAGAATTTTCTATTTCTTTACATAAATCTACAAAATCTTTAAAGCATTTCCAATTAAGGAGCTGATCTTTAAAATTATCAGCTAATTCTGTATACTCTGACAACTTTTTACGTTCGATATTCATTCTGTCAGGTAAAATTAAAAGGAAACTTTCCCATTCTGATTTTAATTGATCTAAAATTTTTTTACTATCTTCTTTTAGACAATATATCGAAATTAACAATTCAATGCAATTTTTATATTTTGCAAAATCTTCGAGTTGATTAATGATGGATTCATCAGTTTGATCACCAAAGTAGACTAATCTGTGGAGCTGCATCGTTGCGTTGTCGAATGCTATTAAAAATTCAAAAAAAACAAGTTCAACAAAATTGTCTTTAATTCCAAAACGTTTTACAAATTCTGTTACCCGATATTCAGCTAAAATGGCAGCATTTATGTTTGAGCGGAGATAAGGATTAACTTTTTCGTTACCAGAAGTGTCAAATTCGCGTAAACCAGGAGTTCCTAAAATAATATTTAAATACGTAGGATTTGTAAGAGATATGACATTCATATCACGTATAATTCCTTTTACTCCAGAACGCACCGGTACGTATGGTGAATAATAACTATTAAAAGATTGCGTCCTTACAATATTTGCGCTTTCAGAACTTATATAAGCGATTTCAGGGTCATACTGTGATGCATTTCTTCCTATTACATCTCGAGTATAATTATCACGTACTACAACTCTTGAAAGAGATTGTATTAAAGCGTGATCTTTTGCAAACTTTATTTCTGGTTTTTGTATTAATTCCTTAAAAAAATCAGCTACTACAATTAGCATTTTGGCGTTATGGACAAAAGATTGTTTGATGTTAACAAAAGACTCACCGTATTTATCTTCTAACTCTTGCGCACTAATAGTAGGAAGACAGTTTTTTTTATTCAAAGATTTCACAATATTTTCTAAATTGCTTAAAACTTTATGTCTGTTTTTAGTTTGAAGTTTCTGATTACCTTTTTTGTCATCAAACCATGTTCTAAATCGTTCGAGAACTAAAAAAGGTAGAGAGCATCCTAACAAATATGGAAATTTTATGTCCTTTTCATACAAAAGACAAAGAGCATTATCGAGCTCGCGCTTGTTTTTTGCATCATAATCTAAAAGTTGAGATCTTGCGATGATATCTTTGTCATTTTCGAGCTCTCGTTGAGTAGCTCTTAAAAGATCTGAATCACTAAAAAGTTTCTCAAAAGTTTCGTTAGTGAATACTTGCATTTTTTCTATTTCGCGGAGCCTTGACAAATCCATTTGAAATAAAGTTGTCTTTAAATCATCCTGTCTATCTGGATCCGTTATGTCCATACTATTTTTAGGTATGTTAGCTATTATATCGTTTACGACAACAGTAATGTCTGTTTTATCTTGAATTGACAACTGACTTAAAAAACTTTTTAAATCCTCTTGGGACATTTTGTTTTTTGCTAAAGTAGTCACATTTAAATCGAGTTTTCTAGATATATTAGAAACTGCAGATCGATTGTAAAATCCAGATCCTAAAAAGTAAGTTCCTGTAGGTAGAGGATAAGGGTTTATCAAGGCACCTGTTCGACGTATTTGTTCAGTTTCTCGAGCGATCGAAAGTGGCATAACACGAGGAGCTACAGAAGAGCTTTGTTGCATGTAAACGAGTTCTTCCGACGACGATTCCATTCTATGTTGATTAACTTGTTTTAAATATTGTGTCTTATTTGATACTTGTTTATCAATTTCTCCAAAAAGATCTAAAACCGCTTTAGCTTTAATGATTTTGCTATCAACAATGCTTTTTTCCAAGATTACACTATTATTCCCACTCTGTAATTCATGGCGTATTAAACTGGTAACTTGTTGAGACAAGTTAATAGCTTGATTGCCAAAAGTCAACACTCCTGAACCATAACCAGCAGGAATTAAAATTTGGGAAGGAGCAGATTCAAGCTCTTCTAAAGTCGAATTATTAAAAGTTGCAGACAATTGTTCTGAATCTACTGAAATATCACTATTTGTTGAAAGTGGGCTTTCCAATAATGACCTTTGTGAGGTTATTATAAACTCAGGGGTAGAAGAACCTGATTGTGCATCACTTATTAAATTGTTCACTTTTTGATCGCATTCCAGTTGGGCTGCTCTTGTATCTTCCAATTCCCTAGAGTAAATGTGTTCAGGATTCGTGCTAGATGATGCTAAAGTATCTATTATTGAAGAAAAAGAAAATGGTCTTGTATCTCTTTGAGAAATAGATATAGCACCCCCTAATGAGAATGTTGATAAACCGGTATTTTGGGATAATAAACCGGTATTTTGGGATGAATGTGTATTAACAACAGGAATACCACTCAAATCAACTCTTGTTGTTAGTGTTTGGTCTAATGTTAAATTAGTCAAAGGTTCAAATGATACAGAAGGATCTACTATTGTGGAAGGATCTAAAGCTAAAGCAGGAGCTAAAGCAGGGTTTAATGACGGTGACACAGAAAGTTGAGGATTTGCTTGAAACATAAGAAAAAATTAATATTTTTTTTTAATAAAGTAGTAATAATTTTTACATAAATCATTAGATACTTTTAAATTTGTAAAGTTCTTTAAAGATACTTGACCAAGAGAAACTATATACAAAAGAAATAGATAAATAAAAAAATAAAGTATAAGTAAAAACTATAAATCAAAAATATAGCTACACATTTCATTGCTCGGTACTATTAATTTTCGAGAATTGGCTTCTCGTAGAAACTTCTCTACAGAAATACCAAATAATATTAAAGTAACAAATAATAATTTACTATTTTCTGATGTTAGATATAATAAGTCTGATGTTTTTTTTCTTAAAAAAAACCAAAAAATAGCCGTAAAAATAGAAGCAACCCAACAATTTTCTAAACTAGAAATTACTACATTGTTAATTTTACAAACAATTGAAATATTTGTCGATTTTGCAAAATAATCTAAAGAAGACAAAAGAGCAGATACAAAAAAACAAGCAAGCCAAAAGTATATTTGTGAAATTACAATAACAAAACATTCAATAGATATTTTGTTCAATTTTTCTATCAAACTTTGTCTAAAAAATATGAAGTCATGAGTAATTTTTTCATAAGAAACGGAATTTTTACTATGTTTTTGATTTTCGAAAAGTTTCGAACAAAAATCAGAAGAAAGTAAAAAAGTGGGAATATAAAAACTGCTATCAAAGTAAAGTTTTTCAACTTTGTAACTGCGATCTTTTCCGCTTCTTTCATAAACTTTGACTTTTTCAATATAGTTTCTAATGTAACTACTATAATCCTTTTGAGAATAAGGCTGACCAAAGCAACAATCCGGTCCATCACTATTAAAGTTAAGTAAAAGTGAACATAAAAAAGTAGAAAAAATACCAAATGAAAAAAAACAACCAGGGTTTTGGCGTGCTTTTTCTAAAATATCTAAAGCAGGTTTACAAGAGCAAGCACTAGCAAGAAAAACAGAACTATAAACTTGATTCACTTCTTTTTCATCTATTTGAGAATTTTTTAAACTTAAAGTAGAATTTTCTTTTAATTTATTATCCAGTTCAATTTCTATGTCCCCTCTTAGTTTATTGTAAATTTCAGTTTCCATTTGATTCTTCATTTGAGCTAACTGTGATATAAACAATTGCTCTTGATATGCTTTCAAAGTAAATGAATCTTGGTTTTCTAATTTATGAAAGAGTTTTTCGAAGTTGAAATCAACAGCTAGAGAAATTGCGGCAGGCAAAGTAAAAGTACGAGATACTGTAAAAAATGTATCACTATTTTCAGTACTTAGTTTAAAACGAAACCCGGAAGATATAGCAGCTCCATCTGTTTCAGAAAGGGAAGAAGCGCTTGTTTGAAAACCTATAAATTTAAATTTTAATTTCATATAAGTTTTTGTTTTAATAATTTTTTTATTTTTTTAAATGTTTATATATAAATATAAAATATTAACTAGAATTAGAACAAAAAAAGCTTAACCTGACAAAAAATGCGAAGCATTTTTTGTCAGGCTTTTTTTGTTTCAAATAGTTTCCATTTTTTGTCAGTGTTTCAATTTTTAATTATTAAAGTTTAGAAGTTACAAACCTTATAAAATATATAGTGATATTACTTTATTATTATAAAAAACGTTTTCGTTGTTTTTTTTTTTATTATAAAAAATATATATAGTAGTAGTAGTTTTACTATATAAGTAAATTTTTAGTATAAAAAATATATATAATAGTTTTACTTTATAAGAAAATTTTTGGTATAAAAAATATAATTAGGTTGTTTTTTTTTATAGTTGAAAAATAAATAGTAACCTGACAAAAAATGCTTAACAAAAATCTTATTTTTGTTAAGCATTTTTTGTCAGGTTTTTGTCAGGTCAGTGTTTCAAAAATTTTTTTAAACATAATGACCGTATATTATTTTATTTTACAATATTTGTCTTATTTTTTATGAGAAAAACTCAAAAAGAAATTTAAAATTAAAAAATAACTTTTAAGAAGAACCAATTATCTTTCTTTGGGGCAATGCCCCAAAAAAATAAAAACTTAATAGCCAAAAACTTTTTTAAAAACTTCTCGAACTTTTTCTCCAGAATCTATAGATTCTAAAGGATCTTTTCGTAGTCGATGTCTTAAGCATAAAGGGATTATTCGAAAAATATCTTGTGGTGTTACTTGAGTCCGGCCTTCAAAAGAAGCTATTGCTTTGCTTGCACGATTAGTAACAATGTCTCCTCGTAAACCATCAACATTTAATTCAGAACAAATTTGTGATATTTTTATTCGAAAATCATAATCAATTTCTACTTTTTTCAAGAGCTCACGAGCTTGAGTTAATTTTTTTGTTAACTCATTTTGTGAATCATTATAATTTTCTCGAAAATGTAAAGGTGACTCGTCAAAATTTGCTCTTTCTTCTACAATTTTTACTCTTAAATTTGCATCTTTTACTGTCCCAATTTGTGCATGCATTCCAAATCTATCAAGTAATTGTGGTCTCAACTCACCTTCTTCAGGGTTTCCAGAACCTACTAAAATAAACCTTGCCGGATGACTAATAGAAATACCTTCGCGTTCTACTGTATTCCAACCGGAAGCAGCTGAATCTAATAAAACATCTACTAAATGATCATCCAATAAATTAACTTCATCTACATATAAAATACCTCTATTTGCTTTTGCTAATAATCCAGGTTCAAATGCTTTTATACCTTCAGTTAAAGCCTTTTCTATATCAATTGTTCCACAAACACGGTCTTCTGTAGCTCCAAGCGGCAAATCCACCATCGAAATTTTTCTAGAAGTTACTGCTAATTTTTCATTCTTTTTTAACTTTTCTCGTACCTCTTCACTCATTAATTCAGGATCTTTCGGGTCAGAGTTAAACGGATCATTTTCTACGACTTGAATTTCAGGTAGTAAATCAACTAAAGCTCTTACTGTAGTTGATTTTCCCGTACCACGGTCTCCCATAATCATAACCCCTCCGATTTTTGGATCGATTACATTAAGAATAAGAGATAATTTCATTTCTTCCTGACCAACAATAGCTGTAAAAGGAAAAATAGGTCGACTTTGCTCTAATATAGTTGTATTTGTCATATCTATTTTGTAAAATTTATTTTTTTTTGTCTAAATTATTGTTCTTAGATCTTTTATAAAAACTTTATAAATCTAATATAGAAAAATTTTTTATTAATTTTGCGAGACTTTACTAAGAATAAACGATTTAATAAGAAAAAGATAAGACATTACTAGATAATAGACAAAAATCTCAAAATGCTTTTGAAACAAAAAAAGCCTGACCTTTACAAAAAATGGTTTCCATTTTTTGTAAAGGTCAGGCTTTTTTTGTCAGGTAAAATTTTTATTAAAATTTATCTAAGCTTTGTAAAACCACAGAAGAAAAAAAATTTTTCTTTTATTTGTAACAGTACTTATTAAAAGAGTTTTGTTTCAAAGTTGTTAAAGATTTGTAACAATTTATCTAGACAGAAGCTCCAAAGTAATTTTTAATAAAAAACTGAAACAAAAATAGTGATCTACCGTTTTTGTTTCAGTTTTTGTAGGTTTTTTTTTAACTCTTTTTTATTAATATTGTTGTTTTTCGTTTTTGTTTCCATTTTAATAAATTTTTTCTTATTTCTTTTCTTATAATAAACCAATTTTTTAAAAAATTCAACTATGATTGTTTTTTATTATTTGAAATTATGTATATCTTTAGTTTTTAAAATACATATTTATTTAGAAAAAAAAAAAATACAATGTAATAATCCAAATTATCTCTTTTCTAATTTGTACTTTTTACAATTCATTGATTGGGATTGTTTTTTGTTGTTTTACGAAATAAAACAAAAGCAGTAAAAACACTAATAAAAAATGCTTGTTTCAAGCATTTGAAACAAAAATATTATTTAAAACAAAAAATGTAAACAAAAAATGCTTTGCATTTTTTGTCAGGCATTTTGAAACAAAAACAAAAATATTATTTTTGTTTTTGTCAGGTCAGGTTTTTGTTTCAAAAGCTTAATAATTTATTTTTATTAGATTTGTCTTAAAGTATTTTCTAACTTAGTTCTGTATCTGTTGACTAATTTTTTATTTTCACTACTACGTTTCCCTTGCTGTCATTTTTTGCATTTTCTTTAATTTATGACTTTTATCTTTAATTATATTTAAATCAATTTGACAAACTAAGTAAAATTTATCACTATAAATGATCAGTTGTAATGCAACCCTGCATAAGGTTTTCTGACTACTTCGATTTGAAAACAAAGTTCTAAAAAAGGCAAGTTTTCTTATAAAATCTAGGTATAAGCCTGAAAAGTCATTTTGATTGTATCCACTCTACTGCGTATATTCTTTGTAAGTTCTAATTATGTTAGAACTTATTTAAAGATGAGAAAGCAAGTAATATCTTAAAAATTTAAGATTAAGAAAAAATAAAAACTATTTACAAGTTAGAGTATTTTAATGTAAATTATTAGCCCTAATAAAGTTCAAGCAGTTATACAATGTTAAGGTATAATAATGTAGTTAGGGCAGGATTAAAGAGTCTTATTACCTTATATAAAGATCTAAAATTCTAAAGAACATAATTAATAAAAATTATACTTGCTTCAAAGATAAAAAGATAATACCTTAGTTCAACTTAATAATAAATGTCCAAATTAGGGTAAACTCCAGTAGTAAAAATTTCACATTTAAAGTTTGTAATTCGATTTCAAAGCTCGTGTTAATTAGATAATTTCTAACTTATAAACCAAATTTAAAACAAAAGGAATTATCATGGGAAATACGATTAATGACCTATATTTATTTGTAAGATTAAAAAAAAATGATTCAAGGCAGAATATTATAAAGGGGCAACACTTTCGACTTGTCTGTGAAGACATAGAAGGTAGGGAATTAACGTACCTAGAAAAATTAGCTAAATTAGAGACTGATGAAAGGTGTGTTGTAGACCCGGAAAAGTATGATAAATGTCAAATACCTTTAGGTTATGCCGTAGTAGACTGTAAAGATTTAGAAGATATAACGAAAGAAGTTTTGGATAAGGGCCTCCTTTTTTTCACAGAATCCTCATTTTTTGGTGACAAAGATGATCAAGAAGAAATGAAAAAGGAAGAAAAAGAGCTTATGAAATACGTAGATGATATGTATGATGACTTATCTCCTGATACCGAAACTGAATCGGAAGAAGATTAAAGCGTTAATGAAAAAGACACATTGAAAAAAGAATAAAAAAAAATAATAGAGTAAGAAAAAGCCAACAAAAAATGCAATTAAAATCTTAAAAAAACCTGAGACCTGACCTGACAAAAAAAGCCTGACCTTGACAAAAAATTTATAATTATATCATAAATAATTTTATCTTTATGATATAATTATAAATAGAATTCTTAAAAAGAAAGAAAGTAAAACATTTTTTTATTTTTGTAAAAAAATATTTATGGGACTACCTTGGTATCGTGTTCACACAGTAGTATTAAATGACCCCGGTCGATTAATTGCTGTACACTTAATGCACACTTCTCTTGTTTCTGGTTGGGCAGGCTCAATGGCTTTTTATGAACTTGCCGTTTTTGACCCATCTGATCCTGTTTTAAACCCTATGTGGCGACAAGGGATGTTTGTTCTTCCTTTCATGACTCGTCTAGGAATTACCCAATCTTGGGGTGGTTGGACAATCAGTGGTGAAACAGCCTCTAACCCAGGAATTTGGAGTTATGAGGGTGTAGCTACAGCACACATTTTACTATCCGGTGCATTATTCGCTGCATCTATATGGCATTGGGTTTATTGGGATTTGGAACTTTTTCGCGATCCTAGAACAGGAGATCCTGCTTTAGATTTACCAAAAATCTTTGGTATTCATCTTTTTCTTTCTGGATTAGCATGTTTTGGATTTGGAGCTTTTCATATTACTGGTTTATTTGGTCCAGGGATTTGGGTATCTGATCCTTATGGTATTACTGGTAGTGTTCAACCAGTTGCACCTTCATGGGGAGCTGATGGTTTTGATCCTTATAACCCAGGTGGTATTGCGTCTCATCACGTAGCAGCTGGGATTTTAGGTGTTTTAGCAGGTCTTTTTCACTTATGTGTTCGACCTTCTCAACGTCTTTACAATGGTTTACGAATGGGTAACATTGAAACTGTTTTGTCAAGTAGTATTGCAGCAGTTTTTTGGGCCGCTTTCGTTGTAGCTGGAACTATGTGGTATGGTTCTGCTACTACTCCTATTGAACTTTATGGACCAACCCGTTATCAATGGGATTTAGGTTTTTTTCAACAAGAAATTGAAAAACGAGTACAAACGAATTTATCAGAAGGCAAAAGCATCTCTCAAGCTTGGGCCCAAATTCCTGAGAAATTAGCGTTTTATGATTATATTGGAAATAACCCGGCAAAAGGTGGTCTTTTCCGTGCCGGCGCTATGAATAGTGGTGACGGTATTGCTGTTGGTTGGTTAGGACACGCAATTTTTAAAGATAAAGAAGGTAATGAACTTTTCGTTCGTCGAATGCCTACTTTCTTTGAAACTTTTCCTGTTCTTTTACTAGACAAAGATGGTGTTGTAAGAGCAGATCTACCTTTCCGTCGAGCTGAATCTAAATATAGTGTAGAACAAGTTGGTGTTTCTGTATCTTTTTATGGTGGCGAGTTAGATGGAGTAACCTTTAACGACCCTGCTACAGTAAAAAAATACGCACGACGTGCTCAACTAGGTGAAGTTTTTGAATTTGATCGTGCTACTTTGCAATCTGATGGTGTTTTTAGAAGCAGTCCAAGAGGTTGGTTTACTTTTGGCCACTTATCTTTTGCCTTACTTTTCTTCTTTGGTCATATTTGGCATGGTGCTAGAACAATTTTCCGAGATGTTTTTGCAGGTATTGATCCAGACCTTGACGAACAAGTTGAATTTGGTGCATTCCAAAAACTAGGAGATGTTTCTACTCGACGACAATCTGTTTAATTTAACAATTTGACGTCAAGTCTTAGAGCAATTCTCTAATATCAATAACATTTAACAAACCTTAAACAAACCTCAAACAAACCTTAAACAAACCTCAAACAAACCGTGACAAACCTGAAACAAATCTCAAGTTTTTGTTATTGCAGTTAAAATCTTTCAGACTGTTTTTCTTTTTTTTAATAACGTTTTTGTTTCAAATTTTTGTTAGGTTTATGTTTCAGCTTTGTTGAAGTTTTGTTAGCAATTTAACTTTTATTTTTAAGATCTGACAAAATTTAACAAATCTTTAACAAATCTTAAAAAAATGTTTTGTTAAAGATCTGTAAATAGTGATATCAAAGGTAAATAAAAACTACTTAGATAACCTTTTTTATTTTATTAACTTTATTTTTTTATGGAAGCTCTAGTTTATACTTTTTTACTGGTAGGAACTTTAGGAATTATATTTTTTGCAATTTTTTTTAGAGAACCACCTCGTATTATTAAATAATAGTAATAAGTTGTCTAGGTTTTCTAAGTTTTACATTGTAAAACTTAGAAAACCTTGTTATTTATACTTGATTTGATATTTTATTTTAAATATTATTTGCTTTATTAATAAAATAAAAAGCCAGAAATTGTAAACAAAAAAAGCCTGACAAAAAAAGCTTCGCTTTTTTTGTTAAGCTTTTTTTGTCAGGCTTTTCTTTCAGAATCCTGAACCATTATACTGCTTCGCAAAAGCTTTAAAATTAAATAGTTTAATAAGTATTGTCGTAGCAAAAAGATAAGAGCATAGTTTAAGTAAGAAAAAGTAGTATTGTGATCTCGGCAAATACTAATAGACCCAAAGTAAGCTTTAGATTTGTTGAAGTTTTGTAAAATCTACTATTTAAAACTTATAAAACTTAAATATCGATAATAAACAAAAGATAGTTAGTTTGTTTGAAAAATTTGTAATATATAAGTATTGCTAGCAACTATAGTTGTTTTGGTAGCAAGTAAAATTGTTCTTCTTTTTTTTTTTTTTTTTGTTGGGTTTTTTACTCTAAAACAATGTTTAGAGTAAAAAACCTACTTAACATCTAGTCTTCATGATCTTCAAAAGGATCTCGAAGTTCTTTTGATGGTGGGCCAAAACCCACATAAATAGAGTAACCGGTAATACTTAAAAGAAGACACCATAAAAAAATGGTGTAGAAAAAAGCAGGACTTTCCATAATTATTAGTAATAAAAAATTTAAAACAAAGTAATCTTTGTGATTTATATTTGTAAGGTCAGCAAAAAAAATAATTTGATTCTTTTTAAGTTTTCTTACAGAAATAACAGAGAATTTTATTTTTGTTATTTCTTTGTGAAAAAGTAAATAAAAAAAGACTAAAAGAAAAATATAACTTCTCTAACAAAGACTTCTACAAAAACTGAAACATAAATAATATTTATGTTTCAGTTTTTGTAGAAGTAAGATCTTTTTATATGACAAAAATTGAAACCTGACCTGATAAAAACCTGACAAAAAATGCCTAACAAAAAAAGCCTGACAAAAATAATATTTTTGTCAGGCTTTTTTTGTCAGGTTTCAGTTTTTGTAAGTTTTCTTTCGGAAAACCTTTGAAAAACCTTTTTTGTTTCAATTTTTGTTAAGCGAAGGGATACAGCAAAGGGTTTTTGTTAGAAGTTTGTTTCAAGTTTTATTAATTAGGTTAATCGAAATGTTAAAGAGGTTAAATAATAAAACTTAGAAGCAAAGTAGTAACAATATTTTTGAACTTTTATTTTATAAATATTCTAACGTGAAAAACAAATTTTCTGCCATAACAAAATTACGTTAAAAAGAAAATTACTCATTGGTAAAAAAAAAGACATGTCTTTTCTTAAAGAACAATTATTGCGCTTCTTTTATTTTTGCAGAGTAAAAACAATACCAATCATTGATTTTTGTATCTTTTCTAACAAACATTTAACAAAAAATGCAGTTATGACAAAAAAACTGACCTGACAAAAAAAACTTAACAAAAATAAGATTTGAAACAAAAAATGCTTTAAATTTTTTGTTTCAAATCTTAGTATCGTGCTTTTAAAATCTTTCAGATTTTAACTGCATTTTTTGTTTCTATTTTTGTTTCCATTTTTGTCTCAAGTTTTTGTAGGTCCCTAAAGGGACCCCTTATCTTTTCTTTATCTTTTCTTTATCTTTTCTTTGTATCTTTTCTTTGTATCTTTTCTTTATCTTTTCTTGCAGAAAAGATACAAAGAAAAGATAAAGAAAAGATACAAAAAGTGCTTTTTTTGCTTTACTTCGTAAAACAACAATCAAAAAGATAAGGCAAATAATTATTAGGCTTCTTTTGTTTTACTACTTTATACAAACCTTTGCAGTTAAAATCCTTCAGATTTTAACTGCAAAGGTTTGTATAAAGTAGTAAAACAAAAGTAATCATTCAATAACAAATGACAGAAAGTAAAAAATCTATAAAAATTTATAAAACTTTATGGCAACAGGAACTACTTCAAAAACTAAACAAGCCCCATTGGACACTAGTAAAGTAACTTCGTTAGGAACTTTGTTAAAACCGTTAAATTCAGAATATGGTAAAGTAGCACCTGGTTGGGGAACTACTGTATTAATGGGTGTTTTTATGGCCCTTTTTGCAGTTTTTTTAGTTATTATTTTAGAAATTTATAACAGCTCTGTTCTTTTAGATGAAGTGAAACCAGTTTTTTAATTCTAAAGGTGTTTAAATTTTTTTTGCTTTTTATACAAAAAGGTTGTTTTGGGTTCCTACCTAGATAAATCTTGACAAACCTTTTATCAAAAATATCATTTTTATAGGCCCAAACAAAAATAATATTTGAAACAAAAACCTGACAAAAAATGCTTAACAAAAAAAGCTTCGCTTTTTTTGTTAAGCATTTTTTGTCAGGTTTGGGCCCATTTTTGTTAGGTTTTCACTTCTAACATAACTGTTTTATATAAAAGGCAAAAAGTATATTTTTTTATTTTATTTCAATACCAAACATAATAAATTGTAATAGTTTTGACTCAATCAAAAATGAGATTGAGTCAAAACTATTACAATTTATCTACTGCTACTTGATCAACTAAACCATATTCTTTGGCTTCTCTAGCTGACATAAATTGATCTCGATCCATATCTCTACTTATTCTACTTAAGCTTTGACCAGTCCGTTCTGCATAAATTTTTCCTACTTGACGTCGAATTCGCATTACTTCTTCTGATTCCGAAAGAACTTCACTTGCTTGACCTTGACTTCCTCCTTCTGGTTGGTGAATCATTATACGTGAATGAGGTAGGGCTAAACGTTTACCACGGTCTCCTCCTGCTAATACAAAAGATGCCATAGAAGCTGCAGTTCCTACACAAATAGTAGTAACGTCGGCTTTTACATAATTCATTGTGTCATAAACAGCAATCCCGCACGTTACTGAACCTCCAGGTGAATTTATATAAATAAATAAACCTTTACTTTTTTCTTCAGCATTTAGGTATAACATAATACCAATTAATTGATTGGCAAGTTCATCATCTAAATCTTGACATAAAAATAAAACTCTTTCCCGGTAAAGTCGGTTGTAAAGATCAACCCATTGTGCTGCAGGCTCACCAGGTAGACGAAAAGGTACTTTAGGTACACCGATAGGCATAAAATATATATTCTCCTATGAAATTATTTATTATTTGATTTTGTTATCAAACAATTTATTTGATTTAAAGAAATTGTTATTGATACTGTCATTGTTAACCTTACAAATCTGAGACAAAACAATTGTTTTGTTAGAACAGTCTTCAAACAAAAATCTAACAAAACTGGGCTTACAAATCCTGACAAACCATTAACAAAAACTGAAACAAAAACAAGGTTGAAACAAAAAAAGCTTAACAAAAATAAGATTTTTGTCTCAAGCTTTTGAAACAAAAAATGCTTTGCATTTTTTGTCAGGTCAGGTTAGGTATTTTATTTTTTTTAATATTTTTAATAAAGAAATTTTTATAAGTTTTTGCTATTAACAATATCATTATGAGACGTAACTTATAAAAATTGCAAAGAATTTAAAAAGAAGCAAAAAAAAAAAAAAACAAAACTACAAACTGTTTTTAATTACTAACATATATGAAATAAGTGAGCTAAAAAAAACTTATTTTAAAACTTTATTATATTGGTTAGTTGTAAGGTCCAAGTTTACGAATTATAAAAATACGTATAACCAAAAGCTTGAAACAAAAAGACAAAAATTTTTATTTCAAAACTACTAGATAAAGTTTTAGCATCACTTTAGATGATATTATATTATACCTTTATAATATTTTTTTGTCTTTTTTTAGATAATATTATATTATACCTTTATAATGTTTTCTTGTCTCATTTTAAACTATTGTGAATATTTAATAAAACAATAAAAAATATTTAACATTATCAAAAGGTCGTATTATTAATGACACTTCATATCCCTTATTATATAGTGAATAAATTTTATTGCTTTCTCAGTGGCTCAGTGGTAGAGTGCTCGGCTGTTAATATATTGGTCGTAGGTTCGATTCCTATCTGGGGATATTTTATATTATATAGTTTAGAGTCAATATAAAAATTAATAGAAAAGTTAACTACAATTTATAAAAATAATAAAAACTGATCTATATTTGTAAAAAACGATATGAAAAAATAATTTTATTATTATTTTTTTTATTAACAAAAATATAATAATTAATAAAATTTAATTAGATATGTAATTAACAATCTTTTGACAAAAATGAGACCTGACAAAAAATGCGAAGCATTTTTTGTCAGGTCAGTCTTTTAAATTTTATTTTTGTCTCGTTTTTGTCAAAATTTCTTAGAGATTAGTGAAGGATTTATTAAAAAGTTAAAATAAAATCAAAATCTAGTTTTGGGTTTGTTTAACAACTTGATAGCGCGCTCGTGCTCTTTTAAAAGCAAAATTTGCTTCAACTTTTTGTTTTTGTCCTTCGGCCTCTTCAAGTTTTGTTTTTGCAGAAGCAAAAACACTTTCAGCTTCTTCTGAATTAATAGTTTTTGCAGACTCTGCTTCATTAACTAAAACGGTTACTTGATTCTGTTTTACAAGAGCAAAACCACCCATTAAAGCAACAGAGATCCACTCATTCTTGGAACGAATTAACATTACTCCAATATCTAAAGCAGTAATTAACGGAGCGTGACTCACTAATACTCCCATCTGACCAGTATTAGTAGGTAAAATAATTTCTTCGGCCTGCTCATTCCAAAAAATACGGTCAGGCGTCATGATACAAACTTGTAAAGTCATTTTTTTTTTTTTAATCTAACAATTTTTTTTGATTGGGTTTTTTTACCAATTAGTATATAAAAGGTATAAAAGAAACAAAAATACTCTGCAATTTTAATTATTTGTAACAGTAACTATAAAGTAAACAGAACGTTAATAAACAAAAACTTATAAAAATTAAATTTTTATAAGTTTTTTGTGAGAAGTTTTACTTTGTTTCTAAAATTTATTAATATTTTTATAACTTTTACAAAATCAAGACAAAGACAGAAACCTGAAGCAAAATTGAGACAAAAGAAAACCCTTTCGAAAATTACAAAACTTGAAACAAAAAAAGCTTCGCTTTTTTTGTCAGACTTCTTTTGTTTCAGTTTTTGTACAACCTTTGACTCATCTTTGTTGTACTTTTAAAATCTGAAGGATGAAACAAAAATTGAAAGCTGACCTGACAAAAAATATTTTCCATTTTTTGTCAGGTCTCAAGCTTTTGAAACAAAAAATGCTTAACAAAAAAAAGCCTGACAAAAAAACTTGAGACAAAAATAAGATTTGAAACAAAAAAAGCTTTGCTTTTTTTGTCAGGTTAAGCTTTTGAAACAAAAAATGTTTCACTTTTTTTGTCAGTGTTTCAAGCGGGTGTCAGGTTTTTGTTTCAGTTTTTGTTAAAATTTTGTTAAAATTTGTTAATGTTTTTGTCTTGTTTCTATAAAGGCCTAACAAAAAAAGCTTCGCTTTTTTTGTCAAGCTGTTAGGTTATACCTAAGACTGTGATTGAAGTGACGAAGCTTTAGAAATAGCTTCATCCATTGTTCCAACTAAATAAAAAGCTTGTTCAGGCAAATCATCAACTTCACCAGAAAGAATTAAGTTAAAACCTTGAATAGTCTCAGCTAAGCTAACATATTTACCAGGAGATCCTGTAAAAACTTCAGCAACAAAGAAAGGTTGCGATAAGAATCGTTCAATTTTACGAGCTCGAGCAACAGTTTTTCGATCTTCTTCAGACAATTCATCTAAACCTAAAATGGCAATAATATCTTGTAGTTCTTTATAACGTTGTAAAGTTTGTTTTACGTTTTGAGCACAATCATAATGTTCTTCACCAACGATCCAAGGTTGTAACATTGTTGAAGTTGAATCAAGCGGATCTACTGCTGGATAAATACCTTTAGAAGCTAGCCCTCGAGAAAGTACTGTAGTTGCGTCTAAATGAGCAAATGTAGTAGCTGGCGCAGGGTCAGTTAAATCATCTGCAGGTACATAAACAGCTTGAATAGATGTAATAGAACCATCTTTTGTAGAAGTAATTCGTTCTTGTAATCCACCCATTTCAGTTGCCAGAGTTGGTTGATATCCTACAGCAGAAGGCATACGACCTAATAAAGCTGACACTTCAGAACCTGCTTGAACAAAACGAAAAATGTTGTCAATAAATAACAAAACATCTTGTTTATTAACATCTCTGAAATATTCAGCCATCGTTAAAGCAGTTAGACCTACTCGCATACGGGCTCCAGGGGGTTCATTCATTTGTCCATAAACCAAAGCTACTTTTGATGCAGAGATGTTACTTTCATCAATAACTTTTGATTCTTTCATTTCCATATAAAGGTCATTACCTTCACGAGTTCTTTCTCCTACACCGCCAAAAACTGAAACCCCTCCGTGAGCTTTAGCAATATTATTAATTAATTCCATAATTAATACAGTTTTTCCTACACCTGCTCCACCAAACAAACCAATTTTTCCACCACGACGATAAGGAGCTAATAAATCAACTACTTTAATTCCACTTTCAAAAATTGCAAGTTTAGTATCAAGATCTACAAAAGCTGGAGCAGATCTATGAATTGGAAAATCATCTTTAGTTTCTACAGGACCTAAGTTATCAACAGGCTCACCCAGTACATTGAAAATACGACCAAGTGTACCTTCACCAACAGGAACAGAAAGCGGTTTGCCGGTGTCAACAACTTCCATTCCACGCATAAGGCCGTCAGTCGCATTCATAGAAACTGCTCGAACACAATGATCTCCAAGTAATTGTTGAACTTCACAAGTTACAGAAACTTCTTGACCTGCTTCATTTTTTCCTTGAACAATAAGGGCATTGAAAATATTAGGCATTTTCCCTGGAGGAAAGGTTACATCTAGTACAGGACCAATAATTTGTGTAGTACGTCCTAAATTTTTTGTTTTTGCAGAAACGCTCATAGTAGAATGTTAAGAATTAAAAAATATACGTAAAAGATTTAATAAAATTTTTGCTTTTACGTAGTTAGAAACAAAAATACGATACAAATACTTTGCTGTATCCCTTCGTTCCCTTTGGGAACCAAAGAAGGGCCTTTTTTTTACATTGAAAAAAAAAGACATCGCATACATTCCATAGATCGAAAAGAAACTTACTAACATCTCCTTTGGTTTTTTTCTCACAAATTCTGACAAACCTCGACCTGACAAAAAAAGCTTGAAACACTGACAAAAAATGCAAAGCATTTTTTGTCAGTGTTTCAAGCTTTTTTTGTCAGGTCTCAAGCATTTGAAACAAAAACCTGACAAAAAATGCAAAGCTTTTTTTGTTTTAAATAATATTTTTGTTTTTGTCAGTGTTTCAAGCTTTTTTTGTTTCACCCTGACTTTTGCTTCTTTTGTTTTACTTTTTTGTTTGGATACTAATATTTTTGTTTCAATTTTTGTCAGGTCAGTCAAGATGTAAAAAAGGTAGTGTTCTATCCCTTAAAGAAATAGAGGGCTATGTTAATAGATTTTTTTTGTTTCAATCTATGGACCTATAAACAAATATAATAATTTTGTTTCAATTTTTGTTAAAAGTTGTATAAGGCGCCTTTGGTTGTAAGTTAACTTTATCGAACAAACAAACAATAAGAAGGCGCTAAAGTCTTTTCTGAAAAAGTCTAATAGGAAGATGAACAAATCTGAGACAAGATAATTTTTTTGCTTTGCAAAGCGAAATTCCAACAAAACTTTGTCTTTTGTTGCAACTTGTTTGCGCAATTTTTATTCTAAGTTCCAAGTTTTCTGAAAAAACTTACAAAAACCAAAAATAAAGAAACCTAGAACTTTTAATACTTTAAACTCAAAAGTTCTCCGTAGGAAAACTTATAATTCAAGAATAACATAAATATGGAATTTGAAACAAAAAATGCTTAACAAAAAAAGCTTGAGACTTGACAAAAAATGCCTGACACTCTAACAAAAACAAAGTTTTTGTCATTGAGACAAAAATAAGATTTTTGTTAAGCTTTTTTTGTTAAGCATTTTTTGTTCCAAATATTATTTTTGTTAAGCTTTTTTTATCAGGCATTTTTTGTCAGGTTAGAATCTTTGTTAAAAAACTCTTATAAAAATTTAAGAAATCTGATAGAAAGAAAAGATTAAAAAAGTTATATGAGATTTGTTCATATTTGTATAAGGTTACTTTTGGTTTTCTATGAAAAACTTTTTAAAATGGCAAAAATCCAAAAAAAATTTTAATTTTGTTTGACATGTCTCTAAATAGTATCAAACAACCACCATGTCTTTTTTTTATTTAAATATTGTAAAAATAAAAAAAAAACACAAAAATTTGACAATCAAAAATTAACAAAATACGACCAAGACAACAACTTGAAACAAAAATTTTTTTTGTTTGAGATTTTTATCAAATTGTTGTTTTCAGTTTGTTTCAATTTTTGTTAAATAGTTATTCTAACTTATAAAAGAGAGAGTAAAACGATATGCTCAAAATAATATAAAAAATATTTTTTAGAAATGCTTTTCTTGCTGTTTTACTGGAATTAATTTCACCGTATGGTTTACTTGTCTTTTCCCTATAGAAAAAGGCTACAATAGAGCTCTGTTAAAAACAGAAAAACTTTTAACAATATTTTATAATGTAAAAAACTAAAAAAATAAACATATAACTTTATTTATGATTTACAAGTTTTACTAAAGCATCCTTGACAAACCATTACCAAATCTCTAGCAAAAGAGTTCTTTTGCTAGAGATTTGGTAATGGTTTGTCTTAACAAAACAATTGTTTTATCTCAAATCTGTCCAAGTTTTTCTCAGCTTCACAAATCGAAAATTTGTAAGTCAATTTTTATTTTGTAAAATCAAGTTGTGCAAAGCACAAGCTTGTCTTTGTAACAAAGCCCCATGACTCACAATTACCCTCTACAATTGTTTAAAATTTAAGGTTTATAAGGATATTGTTAAAATTTTAAAACATAATAAAACAAATTTTTACACAAAAAAAAGTGAAAGTTTGCAACAAAAATACCAAACGAAAAGTGCTTCTTATTGTTTTACTACCTTACAAATCGCTAACAAAAACTTAATAAAAATACCATTTTTATTAATTTTTTGTTTCAGGTTTGTTTAAGGTAGTAAAACAATAAGATAGAAACGATATTTTTGTTTCAGTTTTTGGAAGGGATACTAAATTTTCTAACAAAAACCCCTTTGGAAAATAATTTTGGTTAACATTTGAAAGCCTGACAAAAAAAGCCTGACAAAAAAAGCTTAACACTGACAAAAAATGTGAAACATTTTTTGTTTCAAAAGCTTCGCATTTTTTGTCAGGCTTTTTTTGTTTCAAGCTTTTTTTGTCAGGCTTTTTTTGTCAGGTCAGGTTTTTTTCTTTTAGAAAAGTGTGTTAAAAATAAGGCACTTAGTGAAAATAGAAAATATTAAAGGTCTTCATTTTGACTTGCAGTTTTTACGTAAAGAATTAAAAGAAAAGAGGTCGGTATAATAATAAATAATGCAGTAGCAATTAATCCAAGAATATTAACTTCCATAATGGTCTCCTTGTAAGAAAATTTTAACATAAACTTTGTTTATGTCAAGAGTATTTATTCTCTTAGTCGTGTATTTTTACTGATTTTGAGTAAATAGAACTTTGTTAAATTACAAATATTCTCGAGGATCATTTCAGATGTTAAGTTTTAACTTATCCAATATTTTCGATTATCAAAAAACTTACCTAAGTTTTTGTTCTTTTCACTCTAAGTATAAGTTTGACTAGTTAAAACAAAGTTTTCTAAGTTTTACACTGTAAAACTATGTTTATGAAAGAAAACTTTTGAAAAATTTAATTTTAACAAACCTTGACAAACCTCTAACAAAAGCCTGACAAAAAAAAGCAGTTATAACAAAAAAGGGATACTACTGACCTGACAAAAAAAGCTTAACCTGACAAAAAAAGCTTAACCTGACAAAAAAAGCTTAACACTGACAAAAAATGTGAAACATTTTTTGTCAGTGTCAGGCTTTTTTTGTTTCAACCTTGTTTTTGTTAGAACTTTGTTTAGGATTTTAACTGCATTTTTTATCAGGTTTTTATTAACGGTTTGTTTAAGGGTTGTTTAGGTGAAGTTCTAAGTTTTATTATGTAAATAAAGATGTGCTTTGCGCAATCTCTTTGACAAATTAATAATTTGTCAAAAAATGTAAACCAAAATTTAGAAAAGTTCAGTTTTCAAAAAGAAGAAAGCTAAAACAATGACAACTTGTGGTTAGCCTTTGCTTATAAAGTGGTTTACGATAATAAAAGCATCTTAGATTTTATTCCTAAAATAAAAAAAAAAAATAAGACAAAATAAAGTTATAAATCTAACATAATACAAAGTTAACTTAAAGGTATTAAGATTTATGATCTTAAATGTTTTGGTAACACCTTTGGTAGAACTAACTAACTTTGCTTATTAAGAATTTATACCTAACAAAATTGAGACAAAAAAAAATGTATTATTATTACCCTTATAAATTGTAAATTTATAAAATAGACAACAAGGGCTCAAATAAAAATAACAAATTCTTTTTAAGGTAAAAAAAGAAAAGACAAAGAGAAAAGAGTAGTACTTTTTCAGAACTATTATTATTTTAGTCAAAATTGATTCCTAAATTCAACCCTTCTTTATTTTTTACATTATTCTGAAAAAACTTTAGTTTTTTGATTGATTCTTTTTTATTTTTTAAGCTTTTTATAATATTTCTAAGTTTTACAAATGCTTCTAAAGTATACAAAAGTTTAAACGAAAACGATACAAATTGAAACAAAAATCAGATTTGAAAGACTAACAAAAAATGCTTTGCATTTTTTGTCAGGTTTCAATTTGGTATAATTTTCGTTTGAAACAAGTACAGCTTTATAAGTATAAAAAAACTGAACAAACCTTAAACAAAAACTGCAGTTAAATCCTGAAAAATTTTAAAAGCACGACCTGACAAAAAAAGCCTGACAAAGAATGCGAAGCTTTTGAAACAAAAAATGTTTCACATTTTTTGTCAGTGTTAAGCATTTTTTGTCAGGCTTTTTTTGTCAGATCAGGTTTCAATTTTTGTTTCTGTTTTTGTTTAAGCCCCTGCAGCTTCTTTTGCTGCATACATTAATTCTACAGTAATTTCAGTAAAACCATTTTCTCTAGCAAATCTCTCAGTATTTCTTTTGATCTTACCTCTCACAAAACCTGGAATTTTATTCAATTCCAATAGACCGTCTGGTGCCCAAGTTAAATCAGAATCGGTAGATAGAGATTTAGTAATTACTTCTTTGGTATCGTGACCACCAAAAATTTCTAAAAGATGGTCTTCCATACCTAAAGTAAAAGAGTTATAAACTAAATCTGCAATTTGATTTGTTCCCTCATAACCTAAAAAAGGGCGATAGCCTAGTGGGAAATTTTGAATGTGAACTGGAGCTGAAATAACACCACATGGAATATCTAATCTTTTACCAATATGACGTTCCATTTGAGTTCCAAAAATTGCTGCTGGTTCAATCCGTGCTATCATATCACCAACTTGAGTATGATCATCAGTTATCAAAACTTCATCGCAAAAACCTTCAACACTGTCTCTAAACCAGTCTGCATCATGTTTACAATAAGTACCAGCACAAGATACTCGAATTCCCATTTCTCGAGCTAATATTTTTGTCATAGAAGCAGCATGTGTAGCGTCACCAAAAACAATAGCTTTTTTTCCAGTTAAGTTTTGACAATCAATTGAACGAGAAAACCATGCCGCCTGAGATACAAATCTCGTCTGTTGATCGATATAATCTTCTTCTTTTTCTTTTTTTTCTTCGGAAGAAGATAACGAGGAAGATAATAAAGAATTATTCTTTATTTCAACGTTTTGCTTTTTTGGGGAATTGCTTTTGTTTTCATTTGATCCAATTAAAGAGTCATTATTGGGCTTTGCCCAATCATGATCTCCCGAAGGGAGATAATTATTTTCCGAAGGAAAATCATGAGTTTTTATAATTTGGGCAATTTCTCGGATGAATGATGCTGTATCAACAAGACCCATTGGAGTTATTGAAACATAAGGCATACCACACTCTTTTTCTAAAAAATTAGCCGCCATTAAACCAACCTCGCGATAAGGTACTACATTGAACCAAGCTTTTGGTAGATTTTTTAAATTTGTAACAGAACCTCCTTCAGGTATTACTTCATTAATTTCAATACCTAAATCATTCAGAAGACGTTTTAATTCTCTAGAATCATGTTGATTATGAAAACCCAAAGTAAAAATTCCAATAATATTGGCAGAAGGTTTTTCAGTTTTGTTCTGATTTAAATTTTTTTGTTTATTTGCTTTTTGAATGTAAAATCGAACAATTTGTTCAAGAGTACGATCTGCCGCTTGCAATTCATTAACTCTATAGTGATTTACATCAGCTAAAATAACATCAGAATCTGATTCCATAGCAGCACGATTCACAAAATTTTGTAAATCTTCTTGCAAAATACTAGAAGTGCAAGTTGGGGTTAAAACTATCAAATCTGGTCGCTCTTCTTTGTCTTTTCGTGTAATATTTTCTACCACTTTTTCTTGCGAACCACGTGCTAAAACATGACGATCCACAATACTTGCAGTTACTGGAGTAAAATCTCTTTCTCTTTCTAACATAGAACGCATAACATTAAAATAGTCATCACCTAAAGGTGCATGCATAATAGCATGAACGTTTTTAAATGAACTCGCAACACGCAAAGTTCCAATATGTGCAGGACCAGCATACATCCAATAAGCTAATTTCATATTTTGATCTCCTTTTGATCTCCTAAGTTCGATTATTTTTATCCTAAAATTATTTAATATCTAGACACCGCTAAAAGCAATGTTAGTAGGCTTACAAATCTAAGATGAAAAAAAAAATTGAAACAAAAATTGAAACAAAAAAAGCTTAACAAAAAAAGCTTCGCTTTTTTTGTCAGGCTTTTTTTGCCAAGTCCGTATTTTTGTCCGTATTTTTGTCAGGTCAGTCAAGCCCTAGTCTCTGATTTTTTTTTATAGATTTTTTAAGTTTTCTAAATTTTATTGATACCTTTACAAACCTTATAATTTTTTAACAATTTTGGGACAACCCTAATTGTTTTGCGGCTGAAACAAAAATTGAAATAAAAAATGCATTTTTTGTTAGAAAAGATATAGAAATAATTATTGGGCTTCTTTTGTTTTTACGGAGTAAAAACAATACCAATCATGATTTCCCTTATCTTTTTGATTGTTGTTTTACGAAGTAAAACAAAAGAAGCACTTTTCTTTATCTTTTCTTTGTATATTTTCTTTATCTTTTCTGCAAGAAAAGATAAAGAAAATATACAAAGAAAAGATAAGGGGTCCCTAAAGGGACCTACAAAAACTTGAGACAAAAATCTTATTTTTGTTAAGCATTTTTTGTCAGGTTTTTGTCACTGTTTCAAATATCATTTTTGTCAGTATTTTTGTTAAGTTTTTGTTAGAAAAGATACAGAAATCATGATTTCCCTTCGAGAAATAATTATTGGGCTTTGCCCAATCATGGTTGCGCATAGCGCAACAATTTTTTCCCGAAGGGAGATCATGATTTTTTAGTTTTATTTTAACATAGAATAAAGACTTATAATCTTAAATATTATTAACTTTCTTTTTTAATAAATAAAAAAACACTAAATTTTTAGTTTTTTTTAAAAGAAATATTTTGCTTCTTTAGGTCCATAATCAAAATTAAAACCTGACAAAAAATGTAAACAAAAAAAGCTTAACAAAAATATTATTTTTGTTAGGTTTTAATTTTATAATTTTCTTTCTCTTGAGAATCTAAAGTTTATATAGTTGTTTTAACTAAGAATATAAAAAGATAAGCTGTGTTTGTTAATATAATTTTATAAAATAAAAGTAACTAATTTGTAATGCAAAATAAAAAAATTTACGATTTCTAATGATGCATATAAAAAAGAACTCTTTTTTTTTTGAAAAACGTTAAATTATAGATTAAAAGATTCATATTACAAATATTTTTTGTTGATAATATCGGATGAGCCCAGTAGGATTCGAACCTACATTAAAAACTTAGAAGGTTTGTGTCCTAATCCCTTAGACGATGGGCCCTTTTAGCGAAACATTATAATATTAACCTGATAAAATCAAAAAATCAAGATTGTGTGCCACTTTGCTTAAAAAGATTTCAACTTATTTATAGACTATAAAGTAGTTAAAAAATAAACTCAAGTTTTTTCTTTGAAGCATTTGAAACAAAAAAAGCTTGAGACCTGACAAAAAAAGCTTAACCTGACAAAAACAAAAATAATATTTTTGTTTTTGTCAGGTTAAGCTTTTTTTGTCAGGTCAGGTTTCAGCTTGATTTTCTTTAATTTCTAAGAATCCTAAAAATATAGGCGAAGAAATAAGGCTAAAGAAGAAAATTATAATACTCTTTTTTGGGCCGAGCTGGATTTGAACCAGCGTAGGAATTAACCAACGAATTTACAATCCGTCCCCATTAACCACTCGGGCATCGACCCTCTTTTTTTGTTGTAAAAATATTTTATCTTCTTTTAAAAATTTAACATAAATAAAAAAAAAAAACAACTCTTTTTTTTTATCTTTATGTGGTATACTATTATTATAATTTTAAAAGGGGATGTGGCGGAATTGGTAGACGCAACGGACTTAAAATCCGTTGCAAGGTGACTTGCGTGAGGGTTCAAGTCCCTCCATCCCCAATATATTATAAGATAAAAACCTAGGTTTTATGTAATAAAAATATCAAACAAAAAAGGGATACTACCTTTTTTGTAGCCCATACCTGACAAAAATACTTACAAAAATAGAAACAAAGCATTTTTTGTTTCTATTTTTGTAAGTATTTTTGTTTCATCTTCTTATCTTTTATTTGTAAGCCCTTTTTGGTTCAATTCTTGTTTACTTTTTTTGTTAGGTTTTTGTCTCTGGGTTGTTTCAAAATTATTCATGGTTATTAAATAAATAAAATTAAGATTTAAAACAAGAAATACTTTGCATTTTTTGTCAGGTTTCAGTTGTATTATGCACAATCTTATAGTAAATCAAAAAGATTGTAATTTAATTTTATAAACAAATTTTCGTAAGTTTCAAAGTTATGCTTTGCACTTTATTTAGATAAGAGTTTTTTCAATAAAAATAACTTATAATATAAAAAAGGTTACTTGACAGTGTGAAAAAGGTTGTTTATAATAAAAATAGGTAGGGCTATTAGCTCAGTTGGTTAGAGCGCACCCCTGATAAGGGTGAGGCCGCTGGTTCAAATCCAGCATAGCCCACCCTACTAAAATAAAAAATAAGAATAAAAAATAAGTTGTTGTTCTAACAAAAAGAAGCAGTTTTTATCTCAGGTTTGTCAGGGTTTGTCAGGATTTATACGCCCCTAACATATTTAAAAAAATCTTATTTTTTTTTTTTCACTTATAGATTAACACATCTTATAAACTAAAATGTGCTATCCCATAAAACAGCACTTTTTCGTTAATCTTAAGGTTTTAGTTTGTTCTAAATTTTACTACATAAAAATTTAATAAAAACTAAAACAAAAAATTAATATTTATTTAATTTGTTTAAGCTATTTTCATCCGTTATGCCAAAATTGTAAAGAAAAAGCAGCAAAATCTCGGAATCGTAAAGTTAAAAACTTTATAAAACTCAACTAAAAAAAGTTATTCGTTCTTGAAAAAATAATAAGGTTTACAAAGTAAATGGGGATATAGCTCAGTTGGTAGAGCGCTGCCCTTGCAAGGCAGATGTCAGCGGTTCGAGTCCGCTTATCTCCAATAAAACTAGTAGAAATTCCAAATAAGAAAAAAATTATATCTTATTTGGAATTTCTACGAATGAAAATTGTAAATAAAAAATCAGAAACTTTTGTTCTTTTTGTAAAAACTTTAAACAATTATTAAGAAAAATACAAAATAAAAATATCAAACAAAAATAATATAAAAACATTGCTTTTTCTAAAAAAAAAGATTATACTAAAATAAAAAAATCTTGTAATCTTTAGAAAATTTCACAAACTTTTAACAAAGATGGGGTAAAGCTCTTGGGTGAAACCTTACAAGAACTTGAGACCTGACAAAAAATGGTTTGCATTTTTTGTCAGGTCTCAAGTTTTTGCAAGTTTTCTAACAAAAATTTCGTTTTTGTATCTTTTTGTATCTTTTCTGAAAGAAAAGATAAAGAAAAGATACAGAAAACCTTTTTTATTTCAGTTTCTGTTAACGGTTTGTCAATATTTTAAGTGCATTTTTCGTTAACTTCTTGTTTTAACATCGCTTTGACAAAAATACTATTTTTGTTCAGCGGTGTCAGGCTTACAAATAAAAGAAAAGAAGATGAAACCTGAAAAAAAAATTTGTTAGAGAATTTCATTAAAAAATTTCAGTGCTTTTTACTATTTGTCTTGCGAAATTAGATATTTTGCTACAAAAAGGTTATATAATGATAATGAAATTCTTAAAGAAGATTTACAAAAGTATGGTTTGAGTAAAAATATAATTTTTATTAAGAAAAAGTTTATATAGTCTTACCTAAACCCATAAAGTGATAAGGTTTTATAATTTAACCTTATTCTCTTTTCAAAAAATTTCAATCTTACTTCATATAAATGTTGGAGTCTATTTAAATTATGTCACATGCTGTAAAAATTTATGATACTTGTATTGGTTGTACTCAATGTGTTCGTGCTTGCCCTACTGATGTTTTAGAAATGGTACCTTGGGATGGTTGCAAGGCAAGTCAAATAGCTTCTGCTCCACGAACTGAAGATTGCGTAGGTTGTAAACGTTGTGAATCAGCTTGCCCTACTGATTTCTTAAGTGTTCGTGTTTATTTAGGTTCTGAAACAACTCGAAGTATGGGATTAGCTTATTAAAACACTTTTATTTTTAAATTACCGAAAGATTTTATTTTATTACTTCTAAATTTTATTTTAGAAACTTTATAAAAAACAATTCAGTACTGATACAAAACAGAAATAAGTACTTATTTCTGTTTTGTATCATTTTTATTGCGATTTATTAGCTTTCCAATATAAAAAAAGATAAAATTTATATTGCTTTTTTTTTACTGATCAATAATCGGTGTAAGTTAGTAATTTCTAGAGGTTATAGTACTTTTTTTATTTTATGCAATTGTATAAAAAATGTTAGATGAAATATTTTTGTACAAAATTAATAGGCTATTATAAAATACTCGACCTTCAAAGTAAGAGGTGAAATAAAACTAAACTAACAAAATATTATTAGTCAAACAATTTCTTTTTGTAAAAAGAAATTTTAACAAAAACTGAATAAATATATAATTTGTTAATATTTTTATTCCCGTTAAAATCCTGACAAACCGTTAACAAAAACTTTGTAGTTAAAATATGAACCATTTGTTTAATATTTTAACTACAAAGTTTTTGTTAACGGTTTGTCAGGATTTTAAAAGCAACCTTTATTTGTAAATTATATACTACAAAAAAAATGTCAACGAGACTGACGGGATTTGAACCCGCAACCTCCGCCGTGACAGGGCGGCGCTCTAACCGTTGAGCTACAATCCCTTATTAATATAATAATATAAATTATTAAATAACTGTTTGTCAATCTTATCTATTAAGATTTTTATAGATCAATTTTTAACACTCTTTTTTTACTCTTAAAAACCTATTAAATATACAAGACTAATTCTAGATAATAAACTTTATATGGTTAGTTACTTTTTTAAAAATTTCCATTAAAAATCAAAGCTTTTTATCTTTATAATTTATTTCAATAATTTTTTAAGTAAAAATCAGATCTTTGTTTTATTAAGCAACTACAGTAAGAAAGTAAGAAAAGTTAAAAAATTTACGATTCTTAAGAGTCTTCTAATTAAAAAAAAATTACATTGAATAAGTCTTTTTATGCATGCCTAGAAAGCAATACTAGTTATATAATACCGATTACACCAAGTAATATTTTTTATCAATCTTCTGCGTTTCAAGAAAAATATAATTTATTTTATTCTGAACATACTATTATTAATACAAAACTTATTCAAAACATTAAATAATTTAAAGTTACTTGTCCTTTAACATCACTTTCAAACATCGTTAAATAAAAATACGGACACCCGCTTGAAACACTGACAAAAACCTGACAAAAAATGCCTAACAAAAAATGCTTTGCATTTTTTGTCAGGCATTTTTTGTCAGGTTTTTGTCAGGCTTAATATTTTTGTTTCAATTTTTGTTCTGCTTTATGGTTTTGCTATGCAAAACCAAAGCAATTTTGTTTATTTTTGTTTTATATCAAAAAATCTTGGAAATTATAAATAATCAAAGTGCTTTTTTGATTTCAAAGGGGGGGGAATGCCGTTAGTCGGATTTGAACCGACACGAATTTCTTCGTGACTTTTTGAAAGTCATGTGTCTACCCTTTCACCATAACGGCTTACAAAAAGTATATCATTTTTTGAGTTTTAATGCCCATAAAAACTTATTTAGTTATTAAAAAACAAGACAAATTCCTTTAACATTTAGACATCGAAAACAAATCAAAAGCGATATTAGAAGGTGATATCAGAAGCCAAGTTTTAACAAAAACACTTTGTCAAAATTACTGACAAAAATACTGAAACACTTACAAAAAATGCGAAGCATTTGAAACAAAAATAATATTTAAAACAAAAAATGCAAAGCATTTTTTGTCAGGTTTTTGTTTCAAAAGGTTTTCCAAAGGTTTTCCGAAGGTTTTCCTTATCTTTTTGATTGTTGTTTTACGAAGTAAAACAAAAGAAACACTTTTCTTTATCTTTTCTTACAGAAAAGATACAAAGAAAAGATAAAGAAAAGATACAAAAACTTAGTATCCCTTCCAAAAACTGAAACCTGATAAAAACAAAAATATTATTTAAAACACTGATAAAAAATGGAAATCATTTTTTGTCTCAAATCTTATTTGAAACAAAAAAAGCTTAACACTGACAAAAAATGTGAAACATTTTTTGTTTCAAAAGCTTCGCATTTTTTGTCAGGCTTTTTTTGTCAGGTTAAGCTTTTTTTGTAAGGTCAGGTTTTTGTTAGGATACTACTATTTTTGATGCTTTTAAAATCTTTCAAATTTTAACTGCAAAGTGCTTCTTTTGTTTGAATTAGTAAAACAATAACCAAAAAGACTGAAACAAAAATACTATTTAAAACAAAAACAAAATATTATTTAAAACAAAAAATGCCTAACAAAAAATGCTTTGCATTTTTTGTCAGGCATTTTTTGTCAGGTTTCAATTTTTGTTTAAGGTTTTTATTATTTTTTTTCTTAGTAATAAAAAATTTTGACAAATAGATTTTTACTAAGAAAAAACTTTGCTGATACTTATTTTAAATAAAGATAAAAAACTAATTGAAGTGATAGCACAAAAAAATAAAGAAAAGTATTTAATAATTTGTATAATTGGATCCAACCGGATTTGAACCGATGACATCCTGCTTGTAAGGCAGGCGCTCTACCAGCTGAGCTATAGATCCTTATAATACATTATAAGGTATTTTATAAAAAAAAACAAGAGGTTTCACATTAAAAAAAAAGTATACTTTTTTTAACAAAAATTTAACAAAATTCTTATTATATTTATGTTTTCTTAAAAGTTTATTTTAGAATTGTTCAGCGAAAAGCCGACAAAAATCTTATTTTTGTCGGCTTTTCGCTCAGATTTGTAAATATTTGGCAATCCCAGAAGATAATGTCTATAATAATAAAAAAACAGTTTATAAAAGGTGTGTAAAAAGAATTAAATACAAAATAACGTTTTTGTTAGAAAATCGTGAATGTATCTTTTAAAACTAGAATGACAATTAAACAATTTCTTCTTTTTCAATATATAAAAAAAGAGAAGCCATTGCAATTGCTGGAAAAACAAGACCCACAAGTGGAACTAAAATAGAAGGTAAATAAGAAGCAGCCATAATTAAGAATCCTTTTTAAAATTTTTTATTTAGTAAAATAGAAAAATTGTAACCTTTTTATCAAAAAAAATTTGAACAATTCTACGGTTTTTTTTTTAAATAACTTTGTTTTTCATCATGTTAAAAACTCAATTCTAACATGAAACATATATAACAAATCTTTAATAAAGATGAACTAAAAATCTTAAAAAAAACAAAAAATTTGTTTCAGTTTTTGTTAGATTTTTTATTAAAAGTTTGTTAATTTTTAACAATAAGAAGGTGAAACAAAAACCTGACAAAAATTAAAATTTGACCTGACAAAAACTTGACAAAAAATGTAAAGCATTTTTTGTTTTAAATAATATTTTTGTTTTTGTCAGGGTTGTTCTTTTACTAATTCAAATAAAAGAAGCACTTTGCAGTTAAAATCTTGACAAACCGTTAACAAAAACTCAAACAAAAATATTAGTATCCAAACAAAAACTGAAACAAAAAGTTGAAACCTGACAAAAAGTGTAAAGCATTTTTTGTTTCAAATGCTTCGCTTTTTTTGTAAGGTCAGTAGTATCCTAACAAAAACAAAATTTTTGTAAGTTTTCTAACAAAAACGAAGTTTTTGTTGGAAAACCTTTTTTGTCAGGTTTTTGTTTAAGGTTTGTTTAGGATTTTAAAAAGATCAAAAATAGTAGTATTGTGCTTTTAAAATCTTAAACAAACCTTAAACAAACCGAAGGTTTGTCAGGGTTTGTCAATATTTTAACTGCATTTTTTGTTTCGGTTTTTGTTAGAAAAGTTACAAAAAAATTAACAACTAATATTATAACAAAAAGATAAGAAGATAGTTCAAGTAAAAGAGAGTAATTTTGTGACCTGGACAAACCCTTGGTTTGTTAGAGGTTTATAAGGTTACAAAGTAAAAGTATTTGTTTTTTGACAAATACTTTTACTTTTCTACTTTTTATTTCTATTTGTTATTATAGCATTTAATTTTTAAGAAAAAAGACATTTCTTACCAAAAATAAAATTTTGTAAATTGTTATTTTCTGTGTTTGTAAATGTAATACAAAATACTTTTTTAGTTCTTTTCTTACTTTTTTTTATAAGCTAATAGTTTTTTATATAAAATAGATTTTGATAATTTTATTATAAAAATAAAAATATGTAAAATAACAGTATTACTAATTGTTTAAATTATTGCACAATTTTTTGCTTGTTTTTTTTTTATTTAACTTACAAATTCTTCATTAAGAAAACTAAAATAAATAATTGTTGCGCAAACCCAGACAAAAACAAACTTTGAAACAAAAAAAGCTTAACAAAAAAAGCTTCGCTTTTTTTGTTAAGCTTTTTTTATCAGGCATTTTTTGTCAGGTCAGGTCTCGATTTCGTCCAAAATTTTGTATGGAAATGTTTTTTTTGAGAACTACCAACTAGACTTAGTAACACCTGGTAAAAGACAGTCATGAGCCATCTCACGTAAAAGATGTCTAGAAAGCCCAAAATCACGATAGTAACCTTTAGGTCGCCCTGTAATTAAACATCTGTTGTGAAGACGAACAGGTGCACTATTTCGAGGAAGACGTTGTAATTTTCGATGAATATCTAATTTTTCTTCTAAAAAAGATGCATTTTTAATTTCTTGTTTTAAATCATTTCGTTTTTTTGCATACTTAATAACTAAACGTTGGCGTTTTTTTTCACGCTCAATCATACTTTTCTTGGCCATAAATGTAAAAAATACCTAAAATATATAGATTGCCTTTGTAACATCGGGACATCGCCTAAACAATAATAGTATTATTGTTTAGGCGATCTTGGAAGGCTTACAAGCATTTAACAAAACTTGTTTTTTGTTTTACTTTTTTTGTTTTACTTTTTTGTTTTACTTTTTTTGTTTTACTTTTTTTGTTTTACGTAGTAAAACAAAAACTTTTGGATTGTAAAATTTGTCAATCCAGATTTATAAACTTGTCTAACACAATAATATTTTTGGAAAAAACAAAAATTGTGCAAGTAAGTTTTAATATTATTTCTTAAAAAATTTTTATTGACATTGTTTTGGACTAACAAAGCTCTCATTAAAACTTCTAACAAAGATTAAAGACACTATTTTTGTTTTGGTTAGAACTTTGTTAAAAATTTGTGAAACAAAAATACAAATACTGACACTGACAAAAATACTGACCTGACAAAAAAAGCTTGAAACACTGCCAAAAAATGCAAAGCATTTTTTGTTTCAAAAGCTTCGCTTTTTTTGTCAGGCTTTTTTTGTTTCAAATCTTATTTTTTTTAAGCTTTTTTTGTTTACATTTTTTGTCAAGTTTCAGGTTTTTGTTTGGATACTAAGATTTTTGTTTCTATTTTTGTTTTTATTTTTGATTGGTGTTTTGTCAAGTTTTTATTAGAAATATTTGTTTAAAGAATAATGGTACTAATTTTTATGTACGCAATGGCTGACTTTTATTAATCTTATTAATAAAGGGAAGAAATCCTGTCATTCTAGCATTTTTAATAGCTTTTGCCATATAGCGTTGCTGTTTTGCGGTTAAACCACTTATCCGTCTAGGTAATATTTTGCCTTCAGCTGTTATAAACTTTCTTAACAAAACAATGTTTTTGTAATCTATAGTTCCTTGATTTTTGTGAGGTCCAGAAGAGGCAAGACCTTCAATTCCTTGAACAGGTGATTTAGATTTTCGATGAATAATAGGTATTATAGGTGGACTTTGCGGATATTTTTTTTTTTTGAAACGATTTGTGAAACTCATATTAATTTTGTATAAATAAAAAATTTTTGATAAATGATTAATAGATAATAAATTTTCTATAGAAGAACTGTTAAATCTTGACTTTACTTTTTATTTGAAACAAACCTAGAAAAATATTGAATAAAAAGATTTTTGTTAGATATCGAATCTTTTAAAAAATTTGGGCATACAAAAACAATGTTTGAAACAAAAAATACTTAACAAAAAAAGCCTGACAAAAAAAGCGAAGCTTTTTTTGTCAGGCTTTTTTTGTTAAGCTTTTTTTGTCAGGTTTGAACTGTTTTTTAATAATATCTTTAACAATATTACTATTTAGTTTATTTTTTTGAGATACCAACAAAACTTAAAAATCTATTACAACGATTCACAGTTTTTATGATTTTTTAGCTCAAAGATTGAATTAATTGTTTAAAAGCTTCATTATCACGAAGAGCTAATTGAGCGAGCATTTTACGATTTAAAAACCTTTCTGATTTTTTTATACTGTAAATAAATTTACTATAACTCATACCATAAACTCTTATAGCTGCATTCATTCGAGTTATCCAAAGACTTCGAAATTCTCTTTTACGTTGATTTCGGTCTCGGTATGAATAACGTAATGCTTTAATATTCTGTTGTTTTGCAGTTCTAAATAAAGTAGATGAAGATCCTCGAAATCCTTGTGTCATTTTTAAAACTTTTTTATGTCGGTTTCGAGAAACATTACGTCGTTTCACTCTAGTCATGTGGTTATATTCCTTTTGTAATTAAAAATGAAAAAATTTTATAAAATAATTGATTAGACAAATTTCTAATAAAAACATGATTTCAAACAAAAAAAGCCTGACAAAAAAAGCGAAACTTTTTTTGTTTGAAATCATGTTTTTATTAGATTTTGTTTCAAGTTTTTGTAATTATGGGACAGTGGCCATATATCGAGAAGAAACTAACTAACATCGTTTTATATTTTTTAAAAGATACAACATCACCTTTTTTACATTTTGACAAACTCTTAACAAAAATTGAAACAAAAATAGAAACAAAAATTGAAACCTGACAAAAAATGCAAACCATTTTTTGTCAGGTTTCAGGTTTGTCAAGATTTTAACTGCATTTTTTGTCATAACTGCATTTTTAGTTGTTCTTTTACTTTTTTTTTTGAATTTTTTTGTTTTACGTAGTAAAACAAAAACTTCAAACAAAAGTCAGGGTGAAACAAAAAAAGCGAAGCTTTTTTTGTCAAGTCGAGGTTTGTCAGGATTTGTGAGAAACGAAACCAAAGGCGATGTTAGTAAGTTTCTTTTCGATCTATGGAATGTACGCGATGTTTTTCTTTTCGATGTAAAAAAGTAAAGTATACAACAAAAGTTTGTTTTAGATGTCTATTTTTTTTTACCTTAAATCCCTAACAAAACGATATTTTTGTCTCAAAACTTTCAAGGTAAAAAAAGGTTACAAATTTTTATATTCTTTAAGAGATAATATAACTTTTTTTGTATTATTTCAATTTTTTATTTAAAAGACCTACTAAAAGAAAAAAATAATTAGTAAAATATATATATAATATATAAATATTAAATAAACAACATTTAGAAAAGATAATAAAAAAGTTAGATTAAAATAATAGTTGAACTTAAATAACATTTTGGCGGGAGCAGGATTCGAACCTGCGACCTCAAGATTATGAGCCTTGCGAGCTACCAGACTGCTCTATCCCGCGTTCTTTAATAAGTATAACATAAAAATTACTTTTTTTAAAGTAGAAAATATATTGAAAAATACAAACTATTAACAAATCCTGATATTATTTAAAATAAAGTAGAAACAAAAACGAAATTTGAAACAAAAACCTGACCTGACAAAAACAAAAATAATATTTTTGTTTTTGTCAGGCTTTTTTTGTTTCAAATATTATTTTTGTCTCAATGACAAAAACTTTGTTTTTGTTAGAGTGTCAGGCATTTTTTGTCAGATCAATAGTTGATTAAGCTTGTTTTTAATTGTAATAAAAATAAATAGACGTTTTATTAAGTCTTTACCCCCAGGGGAATTCGAATCCCCGTTTCCTCCGTGAAAGGGAGATGTCCTGGGCCTCTAGACGATGGGGGCGCTTATCCTAATTTTTATCATACTTGTTTTTTCATAAAGTGTCAAGTTTTTAGTCTTTTAATTGATTTTGTTCACAAGAAACTAAAAAGCAAAGGGGCTTACAAATCCTGACAAACAATTAACAAAAATTGAAATAAAAATAAGGTTTTTGTTATTGCAGTTAAAATCTTGATAAACCGTTAACAAAAACTTAACAAAAATGAAATTTGAAACAAAAACCTGACAAAAAATGCCTGACAAAAAATGCTTTGCATTTTTTGTTAGGCATTTTTTGTTTTAAATAATATTTTTGTTTTTGTCAGGTCTCAAGTTTTTGGAAGGGATACTAAGTTTTCTAACAAAAACCTTTTTTGTCATAAAAAAAAAATGCATTTTTTGTCTCAGGGTTGTGTTTCAGGTTTGTTTAAGATTTTAACTGCATTTTTTGTTTCAAATATTATTTTTGGTTGTTATTTTACTCTTTTTGTTTACTTTTTTTGTTAGAAATTAATCACATAACTATTTATATTAGTATACAAATTATTGGGTAAGGTAACCTTTGCTTTATTTAAAAAATTATTAGAAACTAAAAAAAGAAAATGATGCTAAAATTGTATAAATAATTATTTAAAATTATCATTAAAAAGTAATTTTAAAAATTAAGCTTTTTCTATACTTAAATTTCCATTCCAGACAAACCCTTTTCTAACAAAAATAATATTTTTGTTAGAGGTTTGTTAAAAACTGTTAAAGCTTGTTTTACTCTTAGAATAGCCCATTTTAATAAAATCAAGTAACAGAGCACAGCTAAAACAAAAACCTAACAAAAATAGTATTTTTGTTAGGTTTTTATTAGAGATTCTTACAAAACAAATTTCTTTTACTGTTTATATAGAAACAAGCAAAGTAACGCTTAGAAAACAAAGGGTTTTTCTAACAAAACCCTTTGTTTTTTTTGCTTATTTTTTTTGTTTTACGCAGTAAAACAAAAAAATTCAAACCTGACAAAAAATGCCTGACAAAAAATGCAAAGCATTTTTTTGTTTTGCATTTGAAACAAAAAAAGGTTTCCATTTTTTGTCAGTGTTTCAAAATTCAAACAAAAAAAGTAAACAAAAAGAGTAAAACAACAATCGAAAAAAGCTTAACAAAAAAAGTATTTGAAACACTGACAAAAAATGGTTTCCATTTTTTGTCAGTGTTTCAAATACTTTTTTTGTTAAGCTTTTTTTGTTAGGTCAGGTTTTTGTTAGATCAATAGAAATTTTATAGGAGTTATACAAAATGTCTATATTAGCTTGGATTGAAGATCAGCGTAAATTAAAACTTCTCAATGCTCCTAAATATAATCATCCAGCATCTGATGGTAGTCAAGGATTATGGACTCGATGTGATCATTGTGGTGTTATTCTTTATATTAAGCATCTTAAAGAAAACCAACGTGTTTGTTTCGGATGTGGTTATCATCTTCAAATGAATAGTCAAGAACGAATTGAGCATCTAATTGATTTAGGTAGTTGGAGACCTTTAGATGAGACTATTTCTCCATGTGATCCATTAGAGTTCCGAGATCAGAAAAATTATACTGAAAGATTAAAAGAAGCACAAGAGAGAACAGGATTACAAGATGCGATTCAAACAGGTACAGGAATGCTTGATGGTATACCGATAGCTCTTGGAGTAATGGACTTTAATTTTATGGGCGGAAGCATGGGATCTGTAGTTGGTGAAAAAATAACACGACTTATAGAATATGCGACTCAAGAAGGGTTAACTCTTGTTTTGGTTTGTGCTTCCGGTGGTGCACGAATGCAAGAAGGTATTTTAAGTTTAATGCAAATGGCAAAAATATCAGCTGCTTTACAAGTCTATCAGTCTTCTGCTAATTTACTTTATATTTCAGTATTAACATCTCCAACAACTGGTGGTGTAACAGCAAGTTTTGCAATGTTAGGAGATTTAATTTTTGCAGAACCTAAAGCATTAATCGGTTTTGCAGGAAGACGAGTTATTGAACAAACATTACAAGAACAATTGCCAGACGATTTTCAAACAGCAGAATATTTATTACATCATGGATTACTTGATCTAATTGTTCCACGTTCGTTTCTGAAACAAGCTTTATCTGAAACAATTACTCTTTATAAGGATGCACCTTTTAAACGACCTGGTATTATTCCGCATGGAATTCAAAAAAATATTTCTTTTGTCAGTGAAGAGAAAGTTCGACGAAAATGGAATAACTGGCAGTTTTCTAATACAACTGATAAAAAACAAATAAGTTCTGGATCATCTTCTTCTACTTTTGATACTTTTTCTGAAGAAAAAAGTAATGAAAAAAATGAGCAAGAAAGTTTATATTCGTCCTTTAAAGAGTCACTTTCTGATTTATCTTATCGAGGAATTTTGACGTCTTTTCAAACTATGTTCGATCTTTTTTCTGTAGATCCAGTAATTAGTTTCATACCTTCAAAATATCCAGATAAAAAAGCTGGTATCCCTTCTTTTAACATCTTGACTGACAAATCTTCGATTTGTGAGCCAAAGGCAATGTTAGAAGGCGATGTAAGGACTGGAAAAGACTTTTCAGATAATACTCTAGAAGATTCTATCTCAATAGCAAAAACTGAAATTATTGAATGGCGTGCTTCTTATGTTACTCAAAAATTAGAACCAAAAATTAATTTTCTAAAAGATTTTAGTTCTTGTTTTAATACAGAGGCTGCTGATAACAAAAACTCTGTTTTTGTTAAAGAAAGTGAACAATTTAAAGAGAAAAACCAAACTAGTTCTCAAACAGATAAGAAATTTTTTTATCGTACATCACCTAATATTGATTATAATTTATCTTTAACGTCAATAAGTGAATAATTGCTTATTTACAAAATTTAAATCTATTAATCTTATACAAATACAAACTTTATAAATCTGATCTACTTTCGGAAAAAAATGATCACTTACTTTAACAAAAAGCCGACAAAAATAGAAACAAAAATGATATTTGAAACAAAAAAAGCCTGACAAAAAAAGCTTGAAACAAAAAAAGCCTGACAAAAAAAGCTTCGCTTTTTTTGTTTCAAGCTTTTTTTGTCAGGCTTTTTTTGTTTCAAGCTTTTTTTGTCAGGTCGGTATTTTTGTGTTTTTGTTTTAGTTTTTGTTAACGCTTTGTTTAAGGTTTGTTTAAAAATTGTAAGTCCATTTGTTAAAACGGTGTTTTTATATGGTAAAAATCATGCTTTTGACAATGTGTTAGCAGTTGTTAAGGTAGGGCCGCAAAGCAAAATGGGTTTATGAGATAACATTGTTTCTAAGGATTTCTTCATAAAACTTTGAAGAAATAAATTAAAAGTTTGTAGAGACAAAAAAAGCTTCGCTTTTTTTGTTGAGCTTTTGCAATTTGTTAAAAATACTATACTTCTTTTCATAAAATATAGGAAAGTTTTTTAAATATGAGCATATTAATAGAAGATCTTTCTAAAAACTTTGGAACATTTAAAGCATTAGATCATGTGAATTTAGAAATTAAAACAGGGTCTCTTGTAGCACTTGTGGGGCCTTCTGGATCTGGAAAATCAACTCTTTTAAGAGTAATCGCTGGATTAGATATACCTAATTCTGGTAGAGTTTGGCTTTCAGGAAAAAATGCTACTTCATTGTCAATTCAGGAACGTGAGATTGGTTTTGTTTTTCAAAATTATGCTTTATTTAAACATATGACAGTTTATGAAAATATCGCTTTTGGACTCGACATACGCAACATTGATTCTTTTGTAATATCAAATAGGGTAAAACAACTTTTACAATTAATACAGCTAGAAAAATTCTCAGATCGATATCCTAATCAACTTTCTGGAGGGCAACGACAAAGAGTAGCTTTGGCTCGGGCGCTTGCTATTGAACCTAAAGTTTTATTATTAGATGAACCTTTCGGTGCTTTAGATGTTAAAGTAAGAAAAGATTTACGCAATTGGTTACGTAATTTACATGAACAAGTTCCTGTAACCACTGTTTTTGTTACTCACGACCACCAAGAAGCTATGGAAGTTGCTAATGAAATTGTAGTTTTTCAAAAAGGTTGTGTCGAACAAATAGGAAAACCACAGGATGTTTATGATAATCCAAAAAAAGGATTTAGTATAACTAATTCCTCAGTTTATATGAGATTTCCTTCACTAAACCAACGCCTACAAAAATAGTTTCGAGTTTCTTTGCAACCCTTTTTCGTTATAACTAGTTTATTAAAAAGTTTTTGGTTTCTTTTTTCAATAACTTTTTTGATAGATATACCTTACAAAGCAAACTAAAAATATTCTTGATATTTATATTAGTTTCACTCTCTACCTAAAATTAAATTAAAAGTAATTGTGCTTCAATTAATGGTTAATCTTTAAGTTATACACGCCCTGTAGGACTTGAACCCACGGCATTAGGTTTTGGAAACCTACGTTCTACCAACTGAACTAAGGACGCCGAATATTAAATTATTCTAATAAATATTTGTTTGATTAGATTAGAGACAAAAACTTAACAAGTTATTAATTTAATAAATAGTAATTACAGACAAATAATTTTTCCAAACAAAAACCCAGTTTTCCAAAGGGGTCCCCAAAAGGACCTACAAGAACTTGAGACAAAAACGGAAACCTGACAAAAAAAGCTTCGCTTTTTTTGTTTCAAACTTTATTTTTGTCATTATTATCCAAACAAAAACTTTTTCTAACAAAAACTTGACAAAAAATGCCTAACAAAAAAAGAGAAGCTTTTTTTGTTAGGCATTTTTTGTCAAGTTTTTGTTAGAAAAATCAAATTTTATTGTGTAAAAATTTAATAATACATTTTATAAAAATTGGATAAAAGTTTATTTTATCCAATTTTTATAATAGAAATAAAGATTAGAAGAATATTAAAAATTTTGTCAAAAAATTTAAATTTAAATTATGTGGAAAATCAAGATGACAGGATTCGAACCTGCGACCCCCTGTTCCCAAAACAGGCGCGCTACCAGCTGCGCTACATCTTGAAACTTTCTATATTTTAAATGTACAATAAGTTATAAACTTATGCAAGTCTTTAAAGATTTTTTTATATATAAAAATAGCTTCTTTAAGTTTTTCCCTTTATAATAAAAAACAGTTGTTCTTAAAAATTTACTAAAAATGAAAACGTGTAATAAAAACTGGAAAAATCCTAACAAAACTGAAACAAAAATTGAAACGAAGATTGAAACAAAAAAATTCAAATAAAAAAGTAAAAAAAAGAGGCCTGACAAAAAAAGCGAAGCTTTTGAAACAAAAAAAGCTTTGCTTTTTTTGTCAGTGTTTCAGGTTTTTACTTTAGATTTGTCCAGTTTTTATATCGTCTTTTTACTTGTAAAAAATAGATTTAAATGTAAATAAATCTGCTTATCTTTGTCGTTGCAGATTGAGATTTTGCATCAGCTCAAAGAAACTAGATAAAAAACCAATACAAATTTGTACAGATTTGTAAGGTTACAAAATTATCTTCTAGTTCTTGAAGGTAGTTTTTTTTAGAAAATTTAGAAAATAGTTAATTTATTTACAAATTTCTAACAAAAACCTGAAACAAAAAAAGCTTCGCATTTCTTGTCAGGCTTCTTTTGTTTTACGAAGTAAAACAAGAACCAAAAAAGGGATACTACTGACCTGAAACAAAAACAAAAATCTTATTTGAAACAAAAAAAGCTTAACACTGACAAAAAATGTGAAACATTTTTTGTCAGTGTTAAGCTTTTTTTGTCAGGTTAAGCTTTTTTTGTCAGGTCAGTAGTATTCCTTTTTTGTCATAACTGCTTTTTTTGTTAACTTCTTGTAGGTCCCTAAAGGGACCCCTTTGTAAAAGATTTGTTATTGCTATCTTTACAACTTTTATGATTAACTTTGCTTTTCTCTTGATGCTTTTTTTTACAAAGGTTAGATGTTTACTAAAATATTTAACTAAAAGAATGCCAGAAAAGATATATAACCTTCTGAGATTTAAATTAACGAATTCTGACAAATTTCTGAAGATCGAAAACAGAAACGCTTTGCATCAAAAAATCTGACAAAAAAAAAACGAAACAGGATTTTTGTTTTTGATGCAAAGCAAAGTGTTGTATCCTTCTTTTTACATTGCCGTTTTAACATTACATATATTAAAAAGAAACCAAAAGGTGTGTAAAAAATAATGTCTACGATCTATGGAGAAGTTTCATAATTCAAAATTTAACCTGACAAAAAATGCTTGACAAAAAAAGCGAAGCTTTTTTTGTTAGGCATTTGAAACAAAAAAAGCTTTGCTTTTTTTGTCAGGTCAGTGTTTCAAATTTGATTTTTGTTTCCGTCTTTTTTAAGGCTTTGTTTCAAATTTGTTAGATATTTGTAAGTTAAAGACTTTAAAACTTGATTTTGTGGTTTTGTTAAAAGTTTTTGCTTTGAAATAAAAGGATATTTAAAGTTTCTTTTTTCTAAAAGAAAATAAAGTATACTTACATAATAACAAAAATATAAGCTTTTACATTATTTAAATAATTACTTTTGGATAGAATTTGTTGATTTTTAATAAATATTCTTTTAATAAAAGTTACAATTATATTTTTTACAAATCAAAGGTTTCTATCCAAGAGATTATTTTTTACAATACATTACAAAAAAATTAAAAAATATATTAAAAAAGGACTATTTTTATGAAAAATTTTACTACATATCTTTCTACGGCACCCGTAGTTGCTTTAATTTGGTTTACTTTTACAGCTGGTTTAATAATTGAAATTAATCGTTTTTTCCCAGACCCATTAGTTTTTTCTTTTTAATTATATCTTATTGTTTATTTTTGTTTTACACTATCTCATACAAAGATTACAAAAATTTATTAATTGTTTTTATTTTCATCAATTTTTAGGAATTGATAATTTATTTAAAACAAAGATAAGAACAAAGGTTAAATATTTTGAGAACGTTGCTCTTTTTTTTATTTTTTTTCAATTTGGACATTGCCAGAGTTTCGAATTTTGTTCTTTGGGGAAGTCTAAATATCGTTAAGTAATATCTTTTTCTTTGCTTTTTTATTAAATATTTGTATAAGATTTAGTTGGAAGGCAAACCTAACAAAAATTGAAATAAAAACAAAAATTGAAACCTGACCTGACAAAAAAAAGCTTCGCTTTTTTTGTCAGGTCTCAAGCTTTTGAAACAAAAAATGGTTTGCAAAAAATGCTTAACAAAAATATTATTTTTGTCTCAAGCTTTTGAAACAAAAAATGCAAAGCATTTTTTGTCAGGTCAAGCATTTGAAACAAAAAATGCAAAGCATTTTTTGTCAGGTCAGGTTTTTGTTAGAAAAATTACAAAAGCAGTCATGGTTGCGCATAGCGCAACAATTATCTCCCTTCGGGAGATCATGATTTCCCTTCGGGAAATAATTATTGGGCTTTGCCCAATCATGACAAAAAATAAATATCAAGATTTTTGTTTAATCTTGATAAACTTTAAACAAACCATTAAGAAAAAATACATATCAATTATTTTGAGAGTAAACAAAAAATTTTTTAAAAATTAATTTAAATATGAAACAAGAAATTGTAATTGTAGAATGTAATCCAATGTTTCAAAAAGAAGGCCAAAAAGGCTGGCCTACTGGAATTGATGATTCTCTACTTGTTTTAAGATTTGCTTATTATTATTCGGAAATAACTAATCTTTTAAAACGAAGTGACTTTTCTTCAAAGCTAAAAGAAAAAGTTAAAGGTTGGTCTTTGTCAGATTTGGTTTGTTCGGCGTTATGGTTTAATTTTGAAAAAAAGCAGTTGTCTACTTATTCATGGTCTATCTTTTTCACGTTTTTAATGCATTGCGGTTGTACTGATAGCGTTTTATTCTTTTTAGAATTTAGTTTTATCGATAAAATTTTCTTAAGAAAAGATATTATAAATGGGGTTATTTTTGCTTTAGAAAATACAAGTTTTTTTCATGTAGATATAAATTGTGTTAAAAACATATTAATTTTCTTAGAAATTGAAAGTGACATTATTGATAAAGTAATTCTAGATATTATAAATCAACAAAATTGGAAAGTAATTATAGAATTTCTGAAGAAAAATCAAAATCAAATTTTAAGAAAAACAAATTTATCGCCTTTCGATGAAGTAGTAAGACTAAAGAAAAATGATCCAAGTTTTGCTAATTATTTTTTATTGTATAAAAATGAAGCTGAGCAAAAAGCAGGGTTTTGGGAAAGAATTCGGAATAGTCATATATGAGGTTACTCTAAACTATTTTTTCTAGCATTTTTTGCTTGTAAATTTTTTCCGCGTCTTTCAAAAGGTCCTTCGTTGGTTACTAATTTCGAGCCTCTGTGCGCAGAAATTAGAATTATGGAACTTGTAGAGCTTGGGCATTTTTATCAAGGTGCAGGTATTGGGCAAGCGGTTTTTCCGCGTCCTGTACTTGTGCATCTTCGTCGTGTATCTACTGTGACTCCAGCCGTGGTAAACGAAGAATTAGTTGTAGAAAACGAGGAATTAGCTGTAGAAAACGAAGAATTAGTTGTAGAAAACCAAGTGGTCGAATCAAAAAAATCTAGTGATAAGGACAGTTCACACAGTAATACAGGTTCTTTATCGCCTCAAAAGCAAGGTAAACTCGAATTTGAATTTGAAAAAGGAAATAATCCATCGGGAATTAGTGGTGATTCGTCTTTTAGCAGTGAGAAACAATCTCTAGAAGCTGGTTCTTCCACCGAAATTGGTTTTATGTCTGACGACGAGTGGGAACAATTCAAAAATATGTTTTCTGAACAAAAACAACAAAAAGAGGTCACTCCAGAAAAAAATAAGAATACGTTTCGCACAAAAAACAAGCTAAAACGAACTCTTTCTGGTTTTGCTCCTAACAATCAGTTAGAGCGTACTCAATCAGAAGGCTTTCAGGCGGAAGGCATTCCTGGCTTTTTTTCTACAAAAGAATTAGATCGTACTCAATCAGAAAGCATTCATGGTTGCGCATAGCGCAACAATTATCTCCCTTCGGGAGATCATGGCTTTTTTCCTACAAAAGAATTAGATCGTACAAATCCTAAATTAAGCCAAGGTGAAGCTACGACTAGTCAATCAACAGAAAAAGATAACATAGGTCAATTTGAAAATACAACTGATTCTTCTTTAAGTAGTAATGATGAATCGGTTACTACTGAAAAGAATTTTGAGAAAAAAGGTAATAAATTAGCTAAAAAAATAAGAAAACTGACTAAAAGAGAGAAATTAGATGTGCAGATCGAGCATGGTTTTAACGATAAATCTTTTACAGAAAAAGGATCTCAACGGATAGTTTATCTCGAAAAGCCTACTCCAAATCCAGACAATGTTTTTGAGTCTAATCCTGGAGTAAAGTTAAAAATCAATGAAGGAGATAGTAGTCATTTAAACATGGATACGTTTGTTATTCAATATGATAAAAGTAAGACAGCGGCAGAGCACTTTAAGGAGCGTGTCAAACATTTACCCCGGACTGAAAACGAAAAAAATAAAGTTTATGAGTTGGACCTAGGTCAAAACGACCATTCCATGGGTAAAAATGCACATTAAAACTTAAATACCAATTATCAAACAGCTAAGACAATGGCCGTTTCAGGGCCTATTCACAATGAATTGACAAATGCTCGCGTAAAAGCTGAAAAAGATGGTAATTTTGAAATGTCTCGGAGTTTATTAGATCAAATGTCACCTCAAGATATGTCAGATATTCGTCAATATCGAGATAAGCAAACTTTTCAAGACATTTCGGATACTGAATTTGATAAAAGAGGTGCGCCGCGAGAAGCTTATGAGAAATCAAGTAGAGAAATTCATCAATCAGACCGAACTAGTTTAGGCAAAACTCAAAGTAGGCTTGAATTGACTGCGACGAAGCATACTGCATATGGTCACGTTAGAAATGTAACTTATAGCGATAATCAACAATGTCACAAAGCGGCCTTTGCTATTGAAGCGGTTCCTGTAAGATATTTGAATAAAGAGGAGCTTGCGGAGGAAATTATTCCACTTTTAGATCGTCTTAGAGATAGTGATAGATTTGCTGTTGGTATCCGAGATAATCACCCTGCTAATTCGTCATTAGCAAATGCCATTGACGAGGCTTTGCTTCGCTCAAGTAATGGGAAAAGAGTTTTATTCAAAGTTTTAAGAGATAAGGGTCTTCCTGTTGAAAATCTTCACAAATTTGTTGTTCCACGATCGAGTAATCCGGCGCTTGAAAAGTTTAACAATGTACCTTATAAGGAAAGTGACTTTTTTCTTTATCAATCATCTTTAAGAAGCGGCGGACTATCTCTTTCAGAGTTGGATACTTTTGGTAATAAATTAGGGGTGAATACAGTTGATTCAGGGCGTCAAGCAGTGATTTCTTCTCAACTAAATTTTAGAAAACCCAATTCACAGAGAAGTAAAAGCCTCTAAATTATAAATATTACTTTTGTTCTTTGTATTTTATTCACTTTTTTTATTCTAATATAAAAAAAGTGAATAAAATACAACTTTGTTTTTAGTTGTGACTTTGCCTGACTGATAAATTGAAGGCTACTTGTTAAATTCAAAACTTTTTGGCAAAAATGCTTTCTATAAGGGGTTTTTAATTTTTGAATGATTAAAAACTTAAGATACTTAACCTTTGGTCGACTTCTACTACATAGTAGCCCAAAGTTTTTATATACTATGGTTTAAAAAAAACCTGACCTTGACAAAAACCTGACAAAAACCTGACCTGACAAAAAATGTAAACAAAAAAAGTTTCGCTTTTTTTGTTTACATTTTTTGTCAGGTCAGGTTTTTGTCAGATCAGGTTTTGCCTATAATTTGAAAAGCTTTTTATCTTTTTTTCTGATTTGTATAAAATCTGGATAAAATTTTAAAAACCAGAAATACAAAAAACAGATGATTATTCAATCATGCTATGATAAGTTGCTACTGTAGAAGGAGATATTTGGTTTAAATATCGAAAAATCCAATATTTAAAAACTGTATCAAGTAAAACTGGAAAAGTAGCAACAAATAAGAAAATAAAATCTTGATTTTCGGGTAATCCAAAATGTCGAAGTATCAATTCTATGAAAATTTCCCAACCACGAGGTGAATGAAAACCTACCAATAAATCTGTTAATAAAATTAAAAGAAATGATTTAGTTGTATCACTAAGACTATAAATAGATTCTGTTAAAAATGATTTTAAAATAATTATTTGTGGTTCCATCCAAATAAATAAAAAACTTATTGTAATAAACGTAATAAAATCTCCAAATAAGTTAGTAATAGCTTCAATACTTTGTTGATTATAATATATAGCTAATTCAATTGTTTTTTGTTGAAATTTTTGAGGTAATGAATTTTCTAAATAAAAAGAACCGTTTTCTATTATGGTCGCGTGCGGCTTACAAAACGTTTTTGATGTTAGTAATGATTTATCTAAAATGTTTGTATTATTTTTAACTTCTGTTTTATAAAATTTTTCGCTTTCTAAAATTGAAGCAAGAGCAACTTTTTCGGGAACAGATTGAGTTTCTATTAGTGATTCAAAAAAAAGTTTTTCTTCAAAATCATGGAGTTCTGAAAAAGCACGATTTTCTTGATATAAATTTAAAAAAATTTCATTCTGTTGAGTGTTCCATAAGTATTCTGTTAATGGCATTAAAAAAAAGGTTTTTGCTAAAAAATTAACTACTAAAGGTATGATTAGTAAACTTACAAGACATTTTACAGAAATTAAAACTTGATATCGTGAAACTCTAAATTCTTGTATTACAGAAGCTTCTGCTCCTTTTAAAAGTTGTCTTCGAAAACGGTCAAATGTTCGGATAATAGATCGTGGAACTAACCCTGTTTGCTCAAATGCGCGTTTTTCCATAAAAATAAATAATGATAAATTTTGAAACAAAAACAAAAATATTATTTTTGTTTTTGTCAGGTCAGGTTTTTGTAAATATTTTTTCTTTTTATAATTTAATTTTCTAATAAAAACTTAAAACGAAAATAGTAAAACAACAATCAAAAAGACTGACAAAAAAGGTTTTCTGTATATTTTCTTTCTATCTTTTCTTGCAGAAAAGATAGAAAGAAAATATACAGAAAAGATACAAAGAAAAGATAAAGAAAAGATACAAAAACTTACAAAAACGAAGTTTAAAACAAAAAAAAGCCTGACCTTGACAAAAAATGCAAAGCATTTTTTGTTTCAAAAAGCTTAACAAAAATCTTATTTTTTGTCAGTCTTTTTTTGTCAGGTCAGATTTCAGTTTTTGTCAGTATTTTTGTCATAACTGCATTTTTTGTTTCGGTTTTTGTTAGAAAGTCATAAAAGGTTTTAAATGCATGCCCATTGGAACTGACCCAAGTATCTTCTCTCACAAAGGTAGAGCTAGAACCTTCTCTTTCATTACGTTGTTCACTAGGGTTTGTAGGACGGAAGCCCTAAAGAACATGTGTAAAACGTTTGAATTTACAAACCTCCAACTGCCATTTGTTTGTTTCATATTTTTATTTGTTTATATTTTAAAAGTTTATCAAGTTTTTTCTTTCTTTACAAAATACAAAGTAAAAAGAAAAATATTTGAACTTGTAATTTACAATTTCTAAAGCAAGTGCGTTAATCAATTATGTTATATTGAGACATATGTATTTTAGACGCACATGTAATTTATTTTTATAATTATTAGTAAAAATAAATGTATATTTTTAAATATACTTTCATAAATTTAACCATTATTCTACTTATCTTTTTTATTTTGACTTTATTTGGTCATTTATTTTAAATTTAAAATCATTATCTAAGGAGTTTTTCTAAAACTTAAATGAAGAGTTAAAAAATAAAGATAGTTTTTTATAATAAATTTGATAGTAGTTTTTTATATTAAAAATGTAATCGGGGCAAGAGGGATTCGAACCCTCGGTACAGTTGCCTGCACACTCGATTAGCAATCGGGCTCTTTAGACCACTCAGACATCACCCCAATAAAAGGTACAAAACTTTTATACTTTTTATTTATCTTTATAATATGAAATGTAAAACATCTTTTTTATTATAGAACTTCAAAATAAACAAAAAATTTAGAGAATATAATAAAAAATTATAAAAAACTTTCATTAGAGATTATACAAATAAAAAAACAAAACAAAACAAATTTTTTTATTGATACAACTTCTTGTTAATATTACCAAAATATTTTAAAGTATGCAAGAACAAAAATATTAAGCAAAAACAGGCTTACAAATAAAAGATAAGAATATATTCTTATATTAGTGTAGATAAAATCTAGATATACACTATTAGTGTATATCCAATGTAGATAATAATATCTAATGTAACAATAATGTAGATACAAACAAATTAATGTAGATATAGTGTATATATACATGTAGTTGTGTAAAAAATATGTAAATCTGGTTGCTTTAATGTATAAATAATGTAGATGATAGCTTATTAGTGTAGATAGAATGTACATTCTATCTACACTAATAATGCATATCAAAATTATACTCATTAATGCAGATATGTTGTAAGTATACAGTTACTAATCCATATATTATGACCTGTATCCCTTTGGTAGTATTATGTAGATACACAATTATTAGTGTAGGAAATGTGTAGATAGTAACTTAATAATGTCTATACAATGTAGATACCGCTAGTTTAATGTAGAAAAAATGTAGATATGATGTAGATAAAGACAGATTTATGTAGATTTAATTAAGATAAACCTTTTTAATTTTACGGTTTGGGTAGGAGTTGAAGGTTGATAATCTTTTGAAGAAAGGGAACTAGATAATAATGGTTCCGCTTCGTTTACCATAAAACCAGTAAATTCTGTTCTTGTCTTAGGAATCTCTGGGGCAATGTAAACACTAAACACTTTTAGAGCATCTGTTGTTGTTTGAAATTTGTTAAGGAAAGAATTAGCATCTTCTGAGCTGTTTCTAAGAAAAGTTTAATTTTTTAAATCCCAACATTGAAACACTGACAAAAACCTGACAAAAAATGCAAAGCATTTTTTGTCAGGTTTTTGTCAGTGTTTCAAAAGCTTCGTTTTTTTTGTTTCAAGCTTTTTTTGTCATAATCGTGTTCTAAAAAAATTTTTTCAAAATATGCTTTAAACATTCGGCAAGTCAAAGGCTTTACCTTGTGAAATAAACAGAAATTTTTGTATGAGTAATAAACTGTGTTTGGCTTAGGATTATTGATATAATCTAAAGGAACCTATACTCCTGGTTTATAGCTCATTGAAGCGAAAAACCAGTCTTTTAATTTGCTTATAGACTCATCTTCTAAAGGGTTCTTAGTTATTTCAGTACTTTCAATTTTTCTGCCAAAAACGTACTCTAGAGCTTTGTGAATATTTTGTTTAAACCTGTATAGATAATTAAAAAATGACTTTTTAACAGATAAAGATTCCCCACTTTGAGATGAATCATTCCATTCCAGTACATTATCCTTTGGTGCCGTTTTAAAAGTCGAGGTTTCAAACACCATTAATTGCCAAAGTGTCTCAAAAGTCACTAGTCTTAAATCTTCAAAGCTTACTTTTTCCCTTAAAATTTTTAGTGCTCTGTTTGCAACAAAATCTTCAAATTGATTCAAAACTATTAAAGGCGAAAATTTTGTTAGTCATAATTTTTGTTTGGATTCTCCTTTATATTGTAGATTAATTAGTTGAGTTCTAATCCTCAAAGACTGTCAACATGATTTGCTAACAAAAACGCAGTTTTTGTAGGGTTTCACCCCTCATCTTTTTGATTGTTGTTTTACGAAGTAAAACAAAAGAAGCACTTTTTGTAAGTTTTCCAAAGGAAAACTTACAAAAACAAAGTTTAAAACAAAAAAAGCGAAGCTTTTTTTATCAGGTTAGGAAAAGATACAGAAATAATTGTTTTCCTTTGGAAAACCATGATAGAATTTATCAGATATATATTCTTTTGTTTCCTACATAACGATAGGATATAAATCTACCGTTAAGTTTGTAGAAGTGGTCTTTCCTTGTTTTTTACTCTTTTTCTGAATTATTCCCGTTATTTAAAAACGAATCGAAGACTTGTTTTCTTAGATCACTGTTCTTGTCGATTTATGCCGATAGGATACGAAAAAGAGTAAAATCTTACAAGAACGAGCTTACAAATAAGAGTGAATTCAATAACAAAAATGGGCAAACAAAACCCGACAAAAAGAAGACAAAAAATTCATTTTTTTTTTATGACAAAAAGATTGACCTGACAAAAAAAGCGAAGCTTTTTTTGTCAGGTCTGAACTTCTTGTAGGGTTTTACCCCTTTATTTACCATAAATTTTTAAGCTTTGGCTTAATATATATCTTTCTCATTTTTATTATATTTTCAAGGAATAGTCATTGCACCTGTAATGGTAAGGCAATTAATTTAAGACATATAAAATTATATTAAATAAAATATATTTTTATTATAGGTAAAAAACAATTAAGATTGTAAAAAGTCTATATCAATTATTAAAAATTTTTTATATTTTTAAAAAGATAATAGAATGTTATAAAGATTTAAGTAATATTTTATAATTCTATAACTATTAAAATTTATATTTATATTTATATTCTAAAATTTTTAATAAAAATTACTTTAATTAAACTCTAACAAATCTTATAGAAACCTAACAAAAAAAAGACAAAAACTGAAACAAACAAGGGTTTTTGATTATTGTTTTAATTTTTTTGTTTTAAGTTTTTTGTTTTACTACGTAAAACAAAAACTTAAAACAAAAGAAGCACTTTTCTTTATCTTTTCTTGCAGAAAAGATACAAAGAAAAGATAAAGAAGAGATAAAGAAAAGATAAGCAAAACTTAGTATCCCTTCCAAAAATTGAAACAAAAAAGGGATACTACGGACACCCGCTTCGCTTAATATTTTTGTTTCAGGTTTTTGTTTGGATACTACTTTTTTTGTCAGGTTTTTGTCAGTAGTATGCTTTTTTTGTCAGTGTCTAAAATTCTTGTAGGGTTTCACCCTTTTGAGTTTTTAAGATTTGTTAGAGTTTATTGGATCTTTAGAGAAAATAAAAAATAAAACAAAAAATCTTTCTATTATTAGAAATTACAATTTTACTTGCTTTATTTGTACAACTCTAGACCAAGGCGAACAGCTAATACACCGGTAATTAATGCGGTAAAAAGCGCAATAAATATTTGACTGTCAGAAATTCCCATAAACTTTTATTTATCCTTTTTTTTAACTATTATAAAATATTGATTTTTGAATCTATTAACCTTTTATTGAGATCCTTAAGAAGTTCTAATAAAAACTTGAAACAAAACCTGAAACAAAAAAAGCTTGAAACAAAAAAAGCTTGAAACAAAAAAAGCCTGAAACACTGACAAAAAATGTAAAGCATTTTTTGTCAGTGTTTCAGGCTTTTTTTGTCAGGCTTTTTTTGTCAGGTCAGTATTTTTGTCAGTGTCTCAAGTTATTGTAGGGTTTCACCCATCATTTTCATGTTTGTCAGGTTTTTGTTTTTAGTTTATTAAGAAATATCAGAAAGGAATGACCAAAAAAAGACAGAATAACTATGTGATGCTTTTTTTTGTCAATAAAGTATAGATAAAATTGTTTTATTTAAAGATTCCCACTACGACTAGCTAATAAAACGATTACAAGAGGACCTGCCCCTAGAATAAAAAGTATTGCTGTTAATTGGAAAATAATTTCTAAATTCATAATTTTTTAATAAAAAATATAATTATTATCTTTTAGTTATTTTGTTTGTGATTAAGAGAAAGAAATAATAATTTATTCAATCTTTGGGTTTAAACCATTAATCTCAAAAAATATATCACAAAATTGAGACCAAACAAAGGATATTTGAGAGGAAGCAACTTTACTTTTTTTTATAAAAAAAAAAGTAGTAAAAAAAAAAGGGACTGACAAATCTTAGACAAACCTTAACGGTTTGTCAAGGTTTGTCAGAATTTGTATGTCTTACAAAAAATGAAACAAAAACTTTGTTTGAAACACTGACAAAAAATGGAAACCATTTGAAACAAAAATATTATTTTTGTTAAGCTTTTTTTGTTAGGTCGTTATGGGGTATACAAATCGAAGATTTTTACGGCCTGACATCGCCTCCTAACATCGCTTTTGGCGATGTCAAGATGTTAAAAGAAGCCTGACAAAAAAAGCTTCGCTTTTTTTGTTTCAGGTTTTTGTTAGAAACTTAAGATTTGTTTTTATGGAGCATATGCTCCATAAAAACAAAACACTTTAATTAAATAAAAGTTTGTAAATGGTATTGCAAGTATAAATTATAAAATTAGTTTTAGATTATGGAATAAAAATTAAACATTTTTATCTAAAACTAACAGACGCTTGCCATACAAAAGCTAATAATAAAAAAAACACAGGGATGATTGGTAATACGTCTACAATAGGATCAAAAGGAGCATAAGCTTCTGGTAATTTTGCAAGTAATAGAGCCATGAATTAAAAAGTCTCCTTCAAAAAAATTTAAAATAGTTTAGTAATGTAAAAAGTAAAAAAGAAAGTTACCTTTATAGGTATCTTTACGTGCAACGCTCCTTTACAAATAAAAAATAACAAGTAGATTTATATAAGGTTATTGGAGCTAATAAAGCTTTAAAAGAAAGCTTCAAATACACAATACAAGCGCAATTCTGTATTTTCTATAAGATAAAAAGGTTTTTTAACAAAAAACATTGGGTGAAAGCCTACAAGAAGTCTTTTCTTGTTTGGGCCCTTTAGGGACCTACAAAAAAGGGATACTAATATTTTTGTTTGGACTTACAAGAAATCTTTTCTTGTTTGAGCTTATAAATTACTAACAAATACTTACAAAAAATGTTAAACTGACAAAAAATGCTCTGCATTTTTTGTCAGTTTAACATTTTTTGTAAGTATTTGTGTTCTTAAATGCTTGTTTTAATTATAAAAATAAATTGTTTAAGTTAATTTTTAGAAAGCTCTTTGAAAAGTGAAATATACCTAAAAAGGGTAGCTGATAATAATAAATTTTAAAATGTTTTAAAGAATTTAATATCAATTCTTTACTTATCACCTTATCACTTTTAACAAATAGGAAAACACGTAAAAAAAAACTCTAGGGTCTTTTTATAGTAGCACAGATTTTTTTTTTTTTCATCTATATTTTGAAAACCTTGTTAACCAATTAAGGCATTTTTTTAGAGACCAAAAAAGATATTTTCATTTATTGTCGGAGGCAAAGCGACAACTCGTCTTCTTTTTTTACGATCTAAGAAGTCTCTTTGATTTGTTTTTAAACGAAAAACGGATAAAAAACTTTCAAAAAGTATTTGAAACACTGACCTGACAAAAAATGTAAACAAAAAAAGCGAAGCTTTTTTTGTTTACATTTTTTGTCAGGTCAGGTTTCATATTTTTTGATTTTAAAGGGGTCAGTTTCCTCTAAGATTTTTTAATACAAAAAACGAATAATTTAAAGATTAACGATTAATATCTTTTTTTTATTTTTTAGTAAAATTAGGAAAGAATGGTTCATTAGTAGAGAAATCAAAAAGTTTTAATGAAAACATATTAACTTCTACAAAAAAATATTAGAAGATCCAGTTAAATTAAAAAAATATTAAATGATCCAATTAAATAACCTCCTTTACTTTTTATTTCAAAGGGAATTATTTTACCAATAACTGCAACAACTTTAACAATTGGAGCTGTAAGTCATATGTTTTATATTGATATGAAACAACAAAAAGGGTTAAAAAATAAAGATAAAAGTATAGAGCAAAATCAGATAAAATTCTTGGATAACACTTTTTAAGGATACTAATGAAATAAAGATAAAAGATAATATTCTATTAAAAAGTTCAGAAAAAATAAGTCATTATGTTCAGAAGATTTCAGATACTAACTTAAAAAATAATAATTACAGTATCTTATCGGAAGAAAAAAATACAAAGGAAAAAAATTTTTGTAAATTGTAGGCTTCCTTTTTTGTCAGTCTTTCAAATATTATTTTTGTTTTTGTTTCAAATATAATTTTTGTTAAGTTTTTGTTAGGGTGTCAGTAATTCACAAAATTTATTTATCGGAATAGTTGAAAAAATTGAAAAGCTTTCACATGTAGATATAGGAATAATTATTTTTCTACTGAAAAAAAAAATTACACAAAGTTGGACTAAAAATGAGCTATGTTCTTTTAAAATGCCTCTTATAATGGAAAAAAAGTGATCAAAAACATTATTTGAAAGTGATCTTAAGATCACTTTCAAATAGATTCATTTTTATAAGATTCTGATACTCTAGCCTTAGAAGGTCATCGTATTCTACATAAAGCAAGACTATGTCGTCAAATGTTTCAAAATCAGAACTACTAAATTGAACCTCTACTAAATAGCTATGCCCTTCGTTTTTAGTATATTTGCTCCGATCAAAATAAATTTGTGAAAGCGTGCAAATATTCCTTTTAAAGACTTCATCTTGGGGGGAAATTTGTTAATATAACAAATTTCCCCCCAATTTTATAAGGACGATTTAATTTGCGTTCTATTTCTGGATCGAGCCTTAAATTAGAAGCGGTTTCTGAATTAGATGAGCACGTATTAGGTGATGGTTTCGTTTTTTTATCAGAAAAAAAATCAAGGACCCGATCAAATACATTTTGTTTATTTGGATTTTCCTTTGTCATATATATATTTTTTATATATTTTTTTAATTTTGGTAAATCAGGATTTATCATTTTTATAAATTATACCATTTTGGTAAATCAGGATTTGGAATATTTTCAATAAGAAATTCGGTTCGGGTAGTAGTCAAGGATAAAGGTAACTTCATACCTTTGAAAAGACTATCTGTCAGAACAAGCTGTAATTGAGTCCAGTCAGTATTTGCTTTTAAATCTTTGCCGTCTAGTAACCATCTTTTCTCAGTATTTTATGCTACTAGAAGTTTCGGGTCGACTTGAAAAGGCATTATTTATTGAGAACTCGAAGCGCCTCGTAACGTAAAATGAGTTGGAAGGTTAGTAATAGTCAGGATAGCTTTTTGTTTTCTTTCGCAAAAATATCTTCTATCTACACTTCCTTTATTTAAATAGATTGTAAAAAGGGAAGCTACAGGATCAGGTTGTAGAACCCCTCGATCATTTTCAAAAAATCTTAAATACTGGACATGGTTTTCCTTCGGAAAACAATTGTGGCGCTTCTTTTATTTTACTACGTAAAATAATCAGCAACCATGATTGGGCAAAGCCCAATAATTATTTCCCGAAGGGAAATCATGATCTCCCTTCTAACAAAAACGTAGTTTTTGTTAGAGATAATTGTTTTCCTTATCTTTTCTTTCAGAAAAGATACAAAAACCATGAATAAGATAAAAAATATTATTTGGGTCCGTTGAACTTACTAACCGATAGCTGTACTCAAAATTAAAACCTATTTCTTTTAGAGTGCACTTAAACAGAAATTCACTAGGATTTGCTAAATTATTTAAAGCTAATTATAATAAAATGTTAGTGGAAGGGGCATTAGCACCAAAACAAAAGTTATCTCGAAAAGTATAATACTTTTTTTTACCGTCTTTGTGGTTAGGATTAAAAGAATATTTAACAGTTTTTTCAGGTAAAATGTAAGATTCGACCAAGTGTGGCTGTGGAATACAAATAAGTTCTGTAAAGCCCTTTTTTCCTAGAGCAGCGACAGCTACGCTTTTCTTATCATTTAAGAAATCCACAATTTAACAATTAGCTGTATCGATAACTTCATAATAATCTGATCGATTATATCTTTCTAGAGGAATTCTTTCATTTCGACGAGGGCACTTAATAACTTTAGATCTACTTAAAACCTCCTGAGGCATATTATAAACACGGTCATATTCTTGTTTTGTGAGAAGTTGTGGAGCAGGAATACTTTCTAATCGACGTGCTACAATACGATCCGGAGATCTTGCAGGAATTTTTTTTAGCCTCTAACGCTCTTTTTAGTTTCTTTGTTACAAACTTAAAAGGTAAAATCGAATCTGATGAACGTACAAATCCCATAATTTTTAACTAAAAATATTTAAAATTCTGGTAACAAAAAAATTATTTTTTTGTTACCAGAAGTCAACTAACTAAAAGATGTTTCTACTTGTTTATTCTTTATGGGGCATACTGACAAAAATAAAATTTGAAACACTGACAAAAAATGCTTTGCATTTTTTGTCAGGTTTCATTTTCGATTTGTAAGGCCCAATCAAAAGAGTATTAAAAGTAGAAATATCTTTTAATTATCCATTTACTGAAGGAGCTTCAACTGACGCTAAATCAAGTGGGAAGTTGTGAGCGTTACGCTCGTGCATTACTTCCATACCTAAGTTAGCACGGTTGATGATATCAGCCCATGTGTTAATTACACGACCTTGAGAGTCTACAACTGATTGGTTGAAGTTGAATCCGTTTAAGTTAAATGCCATAGTTGAAATACCTAAAGCAGTGAACCAGATTCCAACTACAGGCCATGCAGCTAAGAAGAAGTGTAAAGAACGAGAGTTGTTGAAAGAAGCATATTGGAAAATTAATCTTCCAAAGTAACCGTGTGCAGCTACGATGTTGTAAGTTTCTTCTTCTTGACCGAATTTGTAACCTTCGTTAGCAGATTCGTTCTCAGTAGTTTCACGGATTAGTGATGAAGTAACTAATGAACCGTGCATAGCAGAGAAAAGAGAACCACCAAATACACCAGCAACTCCTAACATGTGGAATGGGTGCATTAAAATGTTATGCTCAGCTTGGAATACAATCATGAAGTTGAAAGTACCTGAAATACCTAGTGGCATTCCATCACTGAAAGAACCTTGTCCAATAGGGTAAATAATGAATACAGCAGTAGCAGCTGCAACTGGTGCAGAGTAAGCTACAGCAATCCAAGGACGCATACCTAGCTTTTCAACTTTGTGTTTCCACTCACTTTATAATCAAAATAAAAGTTGTTGAAATGGACTATATTATCATCTTTAAAACAAAATTATCAAAAGGCTTGTATTACAAAAGCCATGAGATTCTTTAGTAAAGATGTCGGGCGCTAATAGGATTTTATTGTTGGGACTCAATCCTTAGTCTCTGAACGTTCCGGGGGATCAAAAAGCCCGTCCCCGGCTTCGCTGCTGATTGCCATTGTTAGTAAAAAGAAAAAAAAACTTAATATTCCTGTTTAATTGGATTATTATAAACAGTTTTTGTGCCATAAAAAAGATGATAGTCAACAAAAGTAGATGAAAGTTTTTTGAAAGGAATAGTGATGTCATCAATTTGTATACCCCACCTTACCAGATTACCTTTTTTCTGTACTATACGTTTTTCAGTATAAAACCCAGTCTTTAGCTTTTGTTGTTTAATTATTCGTGCTTTACCACCAATAATTCCAGCTTCCCGACGTTGATTAGGTGAAGTTAAACTTATATTTTTATTGAGACGAGCTAACCATCCAGATTTCACATTACGTTTTCCTGCATTTTTGTAACCATGCTTTTTTTGCCATAGGGAATTAAAAAAAAAGAGACTTTTTGCTTTATTTTGGTCACTATATTTTTTACCACCTACTTTACCTGCAAAACTAGCCATTTCGATTCGAGCTTCTTTAGTCATCCCTTTCATAAATTGAAATGCTATCAGATCGCCTTTTTGTCTATATGCTAAAAAACGATAATAATGAGCTAACCGATGATCAACAAAACTGCATCTAACAATATTTCCATCCATTTTATAAGTACCACCAGCGTGTTGTGGTAATATTCTATGTTTTTCTAATGGTGTGTTATCAAGATATTTTTTTGTTTTTAAATAAGCTATAAAAGAGAGATAGATATCATTTTTATTAATCATAGTGACACGCAATTTCTTTTCTTTTTCTTAAAACATTTCTTTTTTTAACAAAAAAAAACTACTAACAAGAAGGGTTCCAGCAATTCACCCGATTTTCTGTAAGGGTCACCCCTAAATCACAACCGCAGAAAGTGATGTGATACAGCCGCCTAAACTTAACGGAAAGATAATTCCCATTCACGACCCATGTAACAACAAACACCTAAGAAAAAGTGACATACAACTAATTGATAAGGACCACCGTTGTATAACCACTCGTCTAAAGATGCTGCTTCCCAAATTGGGTAAAAATGCAGACCAATTGCGTTTGAAGTAGGAACAACAGCACCAGAAATGATGTTGTTTCCGTATAATAAAGAACCAGATACTGGCTCACGGATACCATCGATGTCCACAGGAGGAGCAGCGATGAACGCAATGATGAATACAGAAGTTGCAGTTAAAAGAGTAGGGATCATTAAAACACCAAACCAACCGATGTAGATACGGTTTTCAGTGCTAGTAACCCACTCACAAAAACGTGCCCAAAGGCTAGCGCTTTCACGTCTTTCTAAAATAGCAGTCATAATAATTTTTTAATAATTTCAATAGATTATGTTAATTAATGAAAATCATTCACAAAACCTGGACAAACAAAAAGTCTGATTTAAAACAAAAAATGCAAAGCATTTTTTGTCAGGTTTTGTTAAAAATAATTTGCTCAATTAACAACTTCACAAACTAAAAACAAAAATTTTTAATTTTTTTGTAAAGGCCTTTTTTTTTAATTAAAAAAAAGGTTTTGTTAATTATATTATACCACAAAATACAATGGATTTTCAACTTATTTTTTATAAAAAAAAAGTTATGACAAAAAAAGCTATAAACAAAATCAGTGTTAGGCTTTTTTTGTTTTGTAGGTTAACCATTTTTATTATCTATTGTTTTATGACCTTACATAAACTATAGGTTTGTTAAAAAAAGTAAAACTGTGCTTTCTACAAAGCATAACAATTATTTTTTTTTTAAGTTTGACAAAAGACTACCTAGCTTCTTTAAAAACGTTTTCAATACATGTTATAGACTATAGATTTTTTCTAAAAAAAGAATTGTATCTAATTTTTTGCATAAATAATGCTAATGCCAAATGATAAAAAAAATACTATAGAACATTAATAAATTCTTTTAAATTATTTACTTTTTTTCAATAAAAAATAATCTAAATTAACATCAAAGGATGATATCGAATTTACGATTTAAATATCTTCAACATTTACAGGTCAGTAATATATATTTAAAACTGTTAGTTTTTCTTTTGAATCTCACTAAATATTATCTGCTTTTTGTTTTGTTTACTGTGCTAGGTCTACATTGCAAGATTGTGGACAGTAATAAAAGTAGAATTTGTTATCCCACTGTTCATTTAACAATAGTTTCCTCTTTTTTTATTTGTCTTCCTCAAAAAGGAGAACGATAAATAAGGTACTAAAAAGTAGAAATACTGAAAAAAATAAGCATAACTTTGAAAACAAGTTGTTGGGACAAAATAACCCAATAGACACGCAAAAATAACAAAATAGAAGAAGAAGTGCTTTTGTAAATAAATGTACTAAGACCGTAGTAAATCTAATAATAGGACGGAGATGTTTTACAAACTTTAAATTCGTACTATATGTTTTTTTTGTTTGAAACCTATATACCTTTTTTGCAGGTTTTATTTTTTTGTTTTTTTTTTATTAAAATTGAGACGGCGGCCAACAATAATTGTTTTTGTTTTGTTTTTTATTAGTAATTTTCAAATAATAGTCATTTCTATTAATAATTACACAAAAAAAAAGGGCAGTGAAAATTACTGTGTCCCAGAAATTTTTTATAACATTTTTTTTGTATTTATATATGTACTCACACAATAAGTTGGCCCCAAAAATTCTTGAAACAATAATAAACTTTTCAAGAATTTTTGGGCCCGAGTTTTCTGCTGCGATGCAAAACAAAGCTTTGGATTTCAATAATACAACAAACCATTCAAAATCTTTAATCCTTTTTGTTTTCACATAAGGATATTTATCTTTACACTAAAGTAAATGTTTTTATAATCCACCTAGAGATATCGATTAGTATCCCAGTAGATAGAATTTCTTCAGGTATTTCAGTTATTTCAATTAATATTTTTTGGACTTCTACTCTATTTGGAGCTGTAAATGGAACTTCTCGAAAAGTCTTTAAATCATTGTTTATATTTTCACAAATTTCTAAATATTAATTGACCCTTAAATTTATGGAACCAGTTTCTAAAAGACCAAGTGTGCTAAAAGTTAGTATAAATATAAAAAAAGGTAATAAACCTTTAAAATATCCTGGAAGAAATCGATCGAGAAATTGTTTACCCACAAGACGTGCTACTCTTTTATTTGTAAACGACAAATTTAATAAAACAAATAATAAAAATGTGGAAATTATTAAAAAAAACAAGAAATTTACAAAGGAAACTATAACTGTTGTTTTCCATTTTAGGAAAGAAAGGTAGGATGACAAATAATACGTAAAAAACATAATATTTTGTTTGACTAAAGTAAGAGACTGATAAATTTTGGGTTTTAATAGTATAAAACCCAAATGTGTTTACAAACTTTACTAGTCTTTCCTTGTAAAGAAATAAAGTTTTTTTGATAAAGTTTTCATAAAGATATGTTCTTTGTTTTTTTTAGAAGAAAATAGTAAATTAGAAAAGAATAGAGAAAAATTATTTATAAACATTTACTTTCGTATGCCCTTTTCTATTTCCTTTAGAAGATCACCCAACTCTTTAAGGTCTTCTGGTGTTAAAATAGTTGCTCAGAGCTTTCCGGTTTTGGATTCTCTACGACCTTTGTTAAAAATTTGTTTTATATGGCTTTTCTTTTTTTTTCCATTTTTAATAACACTTTTATACCGTTTTTAGCGCGTTTCCACCTAAAGTATTTTGATCTTTTTGTATACCTGTTCAAATTGTGGAGTTCGGAGGAAACCAAAAACAAATTAAGAAGTTTTATACAAAAAAGACTTTAATCGAAAATATTTTGTTTTTTTGAGCTCCTCAAAAATCGCTTTTGTATCTAATAACCTTTGTTTTAAAGCAGCTCATGAATTTTTACGTAACCAATGATCCCCATCTATTTGGGACTCATATGTTAAAGTTCTAAGGGGCTGCTCTGTAGAGCCTACAAGACCTTCAATTATGTATTTTTCCAAAGTTTGTTTTTCTGTTATATCTAAAAGTTACAAAAAGTATTTAGATTTTTTTCATTTTTTTCCCCAGTAAAAGAGACCTTGTATTCTTTTTAACTAATATTTTCAGCTGTTTTTAAAATTTTTACATTTTTTGACAATTTATTTAATATTTCTGCATTGTTAATGTACACTTCAAGATCTTGATTGTCAACACTCGAAATATTATTATTATCTACTGTTATGTTTAACTGGTGAGCAATGTCGTCGTGAACTAGCGAAGCAGCTTCGTTATAACGAGGTGATTCTAAAAGCTTATTTAAAAGGCTTGTATTGTGAGCATTAGCAATTAAATTTGCTAAACCAGAAGGAGCTAAAGTCTCTGAATCTACATTTGAGTCTCCAGAATTTATTTACAAAATAGGTTTATTGTCTTGATTTGAATCGCAGATTTTTTGTTCAATCTGACTCATTTCACGGAAAAGTTGATGCGTGGGTAGAAAAGGAGCTATAGAAATAAACTCTTTCTGTACATCTTGCCCCTCTCCTTTTGGGATATATCTTTCTTTTTGAATTCGCTTACGTGTTTGGAAAGCATAACTTTGAATTTCACTAGGTTTCACTTTAACTTTAGTTGAATCTGGATCTTTATAATAAGTAAATTCAAAAGTAAGTCCCCAACCAAACGTAGCATCGTAAAGATCGGCCTCCGTTTGAAATAAACTTGCATCTGCTGGGATTTCTCCAATGAATTGAACAATTTCAACTCTAGAAGTCGGAATTCTAACACGTTGAGAGGTGACTTGAGGAGCCTGAGCTCTTGGGGTAAGGTAAAGACCCTTGTTTGGCAAAATATTTTGTAAATGCCAGCGTGCAGCTACCATACCAATAAACTTATCTCCACTTTTTTGAATTAGAGAAGTTCCAGGTGTTTTCCCTCCAAATTGCTGCGTTATTCGACTTGTCACCCTTCGCAAAATGTGGATATCGTGAAAATCGATCGTGGCAAAAGAATAATTGCTAAGAGATAAAGAACACGATTCTTGAGCAACCAGATAATCTCTAATAATATATTCTGAAGCAGCTATATCATCTCTAATAACACATGTAGCAGCTGTTGGTTTACTAAAAAACTTATATTTGCTTGTCAATGATGTTCTTTTGCTAAAGACACCAATGACAGCAACAAAAAGAAGTAATAAAGTGACTCTGATAGGTTGAACATTAACTTTTTTAATAAATTTATAAAAAACACTCATTTTAAGTAAGTAAGATTATAATAATTACGCGGAAGTCACAGGATCGTCAAAATTGTATTTCATTAAAAATTGAGTTAAATCATCGAAATTTTTTTGATTCTCAATTAAAGATTTTGTTAAAGATTTATCAACTTTTAAAAAATTTAAAAGATTAGTAATTCCTTGTAAATCGTAAAAAAAACTATTAAAAATAGATATTGTGTTAAAATATAGAAGGACTGCTATCTATAATTGAGATTTGGTTTTTGTTTTTATTAAAAATTCTATAACATTGAGCTCATTCATCAAACTCAAAACAGAATTATTTGTTTCGGGTTTAACAAAAATGGGGATAATGGTTGCACATTCTGCATAACCTAAAGACATATTTTTTTTTCTTTATAATTTATTTGTAAATAATTAAAAATAACTGAAATGACTAATTGATTATAATTTATTTTTTTCATTTTTTCAAATAAAAAAAGAGTGTCATTGGTTTCAAATATGAAATCATTATTAGAAAAAAGAATTAAATCAATAAGTTCACAACTTGACTGACAAAAAGGAATACTATTTATTAATACTTGAAGTTGTTCATAATTTCCTAGCCATAAAAAACGGTCTTTGTCTTTTTTAAGGAAACGCTCCTTGTTAAAAAAATCATTTTTTTTATCTGTTTATTTTTGAAGTTCCATATTTCTTTTCTTATTATTTTCTACTTAAAGATTTAAAAATACAACACTAACTAGATTTTTAGTGGTAATACAACTAAAAAATCAACATTTAATTACATTATAAATTAAGATTTCAAAAATTGAAGATAAAGGATATATATAAAGTTTTTTGGTAATTGAAGGGATACAAAGTGTGTCTTTTGTTATAGAAAATATTCATAAAGAATTTATAAATTTCTAATAAAAATTTGAAACCTGACCTGACAAAAAATGTAAACAAAAACTATAAACAAAAAAATTCAAAGAACAGCAACAATGTGTCTTTCTTCGGGATATCATGATTCCATCTGTCATAGCTTTGTTGGTGCGACCAAAAAGACACGAATAAGTACAGATTTTTACTGCCTTTTTATGAAAAACATAAACTTTTCCATTATTTTTAAACTCATTTTCAAATATATTCCATAAACCCACTTTTTCGATTGCGTACCGTAAAACACGTAAATCCTAACTGTAAAGGCCTAACAGAATAGATGTAAAACAACTTTTAATATCAAAATCAACCAGATAATAAGCTTTATTTTTTATTTTGGCCCTTAAAAATTCTATAATGGTTTCTCTTAATGATCCTTTTACAGAGTATAAAACTTCACCGTATTTAACGGGTAAAATTCTTGGGGATATACCCATACTCTTATATTTGTGTAAGGCAATTCCATTTTTCATTACATGTCCCAATCCTCTCATTAAAACTTTTTTTAAAGAATCACAGAATTTATTACTTTTTTGTTTTAACTCGCATGTAATATTATTTAACACTCTTTCTGTTATGGACTTATCTCTTTTTGCGGATTCAGAACTCAAAAAGACTTTTAAATCTGTTTTTTCCTCTAACTTGGTTATAGAGTCATCGTAAAGGTTTGCAGATAAACGTGGGTGGAGACTTTGCTTTTGATTGTTTTTTTTTTTTTTGAGATTGATATATCTGAAATCTATGAATCTGATATCGAAGTTTCGGATATAGAAGGATCTGAGATTTTTTTCTCATTTCCTCCATCATCCGAAAGTATTGATTGATCTGAATTATCCAAGTATAGAGTAGAAGTTCGTATTTAATCGAAATCAAAAACTTTTGGTTGTAAAACGATACCTTCTATAAACATTCCAGGACCTTTTCGAACTTTCTTGGCTTGAGGACAGTTTAATAGCAGAGCATCTGTGAAAGATATGTGGGTTAAAGGAAGGTAACCATTTCTTTCACACCAGTTTATATACGCAGGAAATAAAGCTTTTATAAATTCCTGTTCCCTTTGATCCCTTTGTTGTTGATTTTTAAAACCAACAAAAGATGGTTTACCGGGGCATGTTTCTTCCTCGATCCATCGAGTCATCGGTGAGATATGATACTTTGTTTGATTAAAGGTCTCAGATAAAGATGGTACATTTATATTGTATTCCACGATATATTTTTGTAGACGCTCATCACTGGATGATAGTATCCAGTTTATAATACCTGATGATTCCGTAAGCAAAGTTCCTGAATACCCAACTTTAGTTTTTTGTATTAGGTTTTGTTTTTTTTTCTGGAACATAGTTACCTTTAAAGGGTCTCCTTCTTCGTACTATTGCATTAGAGTTGTCCCTAGTGCTTAAAGGTAAATTACCAATTACAATAATAAATTCTTCTGATATAACTTTCGTGGTACCCTGTGTATACATAACTCTTCCCCTTAAGGAATCACCTCCAACATAAGCCTTCAAAATGGATAGATCCTGGGAATATTTTTCAGTATCATTTATGATAACTAGTTTTTTTCCTATTAAATTTGCAATTTCAAAAATATCTGTCTTTAAAGCTTTCAAACTTGTAGTATAAGTTGCGTCTTCTCCTACAAGATATGATATCAACAAACCAAAAGTAGACTTTCCAGTTCCAGCAAAACCATATACATAAAATAATATTTGCAGATCAGTTCTGCACAAAAATTTTCTAAGTATTCAAAGAACAAGGGTGCCACACATACTCGTATGGTAAGGAATTAGGAATAAATATTTCTGGCCTCCATTCTTCTAATGTTTTATCTTTTAGATTTAACAAACCGTTTTTCATTACAAACTCTCGACCGTCAAAAATTGGATCTTTCAAATGAGATGTTTTTGGACTATATAAAACATTTTGAAATACATTGTCTATCTATTATAATTCAGTTAAAAATATCAAAAAAGAAAATTATCCTTTTGCCACCGTGGCTAATAAAGAACTAATACATATTTTTAGGTCATACCTTGTTAATCTTTTATAACTACCTTTTTTTCTATTGTAAATATAAAAAGAATTGATGTCTGGCAACTTATTCAATAGTTTTATATAAGAATTTTTTAATAACAATCTACTATACTCTAAAGCGCTTACAACTTTGAGTTCAACTTTTTTATTAAAACAGGTAAATTTTTCTGGCTTTAAGTCGTGATTTAATTGTAAATTTAAAGGTGTTATTTCGAGCATAAAATTTTATTTTTTGTTTACATTTTTTGTCAGTGTCAGTGTCAGGTCCGTATTTGAAACAAAAAAAGCGAAGCTTTTTTTGTCAGGTCTGTATTTTTGTTTGTATTTTTGTCTAAACTTTGTTGAAATTATTCTTGTTATTGATAAAACTATTTTATAATAATTTCAAGATAAAACTGTTTCTTTAAAATTTAAAAACATATAATTCATTATTTTTTATACAGAACCTTAATTTTTATTTTTAGTTAAATTTTTTTGTTTAAAGTTTTTTGTTTAAAGTTTTTGTAAGGAGTGTCGATCTCAATCTATCCAGTAAACAATTTTTCCATAATTTGACTAATGTTGTCCCGCTCCCGAGATACGTATTTAATACCTGTAAAACCTCGAATATTATTTTCTCTACTTTTTGTAGTATGTATTTTCAAAAGACAGAAAATCTGGTATATCTCTTTGTAAAACTTTTCTTTACTGAATTTACTTTCCTCATAGTAGAGATCACTGCAATAGTATTCATATAAGTCGATTGTGCCTATAAAATTGCCGTAAACAATGCGGATATGTGCTAAAGACCAATGAACCAAAAAAATCTGGCGGGATAAGGTCATGTAACGATCTATCTGCGTTGGTAAAAGTTCTTTATTTGGATCATGCTCAAGTATCGGCAGCTCAACACTCGTTTTATCTTCCAAATTTGAGAATTTGTAGTCAGAAGAAGATTTGATGTTACTTTCTTCGAATGTTGGAGAAAAGTCCATAGGGACTAAAGTTCTGTCTGATGTTTTATCAAAAATTGGTTCAACTAGTGAGTTATTGTTATGACCATTTTTAGTATAAGCAATCTGACTATTTCTGTTATCTATGCTTTGGTTTGTATTTTTCTGATTTGGCAAAGCACTACAAGCTAAACCTTTTGACCCTTTTTGGTTTGATGCTCTGCTTTTGTTATATGCCTTTTTATTGTACAGTCCTTGATTTGTAACTTGTTTTTGATCATCGCTATTTGATAAAATATTTATGTTTTTTGTATCTCTTTTTGCGGCACAAATAAACTTTTTAATCTTTGTCCGTCTTTCCAAGTTATATTGCGTAAAAATATTAAACCTTTCTACCGGAACAAAATCAAAATAGCCTATAGAGTGATACGCAAACCTTTTAGATTTCAGAGTACTTGGTGATCTGCTTTTATGATATTTCTTATTATTGTATAGTACATAATCTCCCGAAGGGATATAATTGTTTTCCAAAGGAAAACCATGATTTGCCTCATCTTTTTGTATCTTTTCTGCAAGAAAAGATAAGGGCTCCCTTAAGGGACCTACAAAAACTTGAGACAAAAATATTATTTTTGTTAAGTTTTTGTTAGAAAAGATACAGAAATTATCTGGCATTTCCACTATTGAACTAGATGCTGTCTGAGCATATTCTTGATACAAAGCAAAGAGTTTGTTTGGTGTAGGTCTTTCTAGTGTGAATCCCAATTTTGATAATTGTGTAGATACTATATTATCTTCTATATTTTTAAAGGTAAAGAGTTTGTCCAAATTATAAAAAGCAAAAAGTTTGTTTGGTGTCGGTGGTTTTAGTGTCAAGCCGCTGTGTGATAATGTTTCTAGTGTGAACCCACTTTTTGGTAATATTGTATAATGATTAAATTGCTCTACCGGAGCAAAATTTTGTATATTACCTTCTGTATTAACAAAGGTACTAAATCTTACTCGCGAAACAATTTCTTCTCGATCACCTCTACCATTACACGCAAACGTTTTAGATTTAAGCAGATTGGAATTAGGTAGATAAGCCGTACGATACATGCTAATAGCCTTAAGTTTATATGGAAAGATAAGCAAACTACTACGCAACATAGACCCAAAAAGTGACACTTCAATTATACTAACTTGAAGTGCTCTTAATGTAATTCGAATATTTTGAGTATTTTTTAAATAATGCAATTTATTGTTATAAATAATAAAACCATCCCAATAAAAAATAAAAGAACGTATTGTATTTAAAAACACTTTTATCAACTGAATTTTTATGATATCATATAAGAACATACACTTAGACGCGAATAAAAATACGGACCCTGACAAAAAATGCTTTAAATTTTGAAACAAAAAATGCTTTACATTTTTTGTCAAGGTGAGTCTTTCAGTATTTTTGGTTGTTACAATAAAAAAGTTAGTTTTTAGAATTGATTTACTAAATTCAGATAAAAACCAAAGTATCTTTTGTTTATAAGATAAAAACCAAAGCATCTTTTTTTGATATTTAGAATAAATAGTTTCTTCGAAAGTTGATTTAAACAAAAAATTGTCTATCTTTTCTTCGAAAGTTGGTTCAAACAAAGGATTATGTCTTATTTCTTCGAAACTTTTTCTAAACAAAGGATTATATTTCGTTTCTTCGAAAGGACTTTTAAACAAAAGACTATGTTGCGTTTCTTTTAAAGCTCCTTCAATCAAAAGAATAAGTTGCTTTTCTTCTTTTTCTTCTAAAGTGGGTCGGCTAGGTTGTTTCCGGGCATCCAGCACTAGGTTAAAGGTGGGGGACATAGGTGTTAGTCGTGATTTTACGTTAAATTCTCTTCTTATTAATCTGGATTCTTCGCTTATTAATCTAGATCTTAGCGAAAATACTCTAGCAATTCGATTAATTTACTTAAAGCTATTTTAAAACAAGAAATCCACACTTCCTGTTGCGTCGGTCAAAGAACAGGTCTTATTTTATTTGTATTATCCACACTTTTTTCATTTACTTGTTTTTGACTACCTGTAAAACTAAGGTAAACTTAACCGACAATATGAAAAAATTAAAGTGGAAAAGGATACCATTTTTTAGAAATCTTAAATAAAATTGAAACAAATTTATTTAAGATTACACACTATTTAAAATTGATAAAACCTCGTGTTCTTTTAGACCAAAATTAGCAGATAATAAATTTTTTGCTTCTTTTAAGGTGATTTTTTGCATTTTATACTTATGCAAAATATTTAAGAAATTAGACTTTTTTAAAACAATAATAATATCAGAAAGTTCTTTTTCTTCGATGCTTTGTTTTTCATGGAAGTATTGCTGTCTTTCTTTTCTTTGTTTTGTGTCTTTTTTCGAAGAAAAGTAACAAAGATAAAGGTATAGACAACCAGAAACTACTGAAAGAGCAAATAAACCACGAGCTAACGGTAAATACGGACTCTCACTTGAAGGGACTGCTGGTCCAGATTGACCTACACTATAGTGTTTGTGTTGTTCTTTAGGATAAAAAGGATTGCCAACAGAAGCGATTTTTGAAGAACCAGACCCAACATGCTTTTTATTTGTTGTTATACTCGATTTGGGTGAAATTGATGTTTCACTTTTTCGTTCGTCGAGTAAAGTTTTTGCTTCAGTGTTTCTTTCATTTACAACAAATTTAACAGTGTCCAAACTTGCTAACTGTTGATTCACAGAGTTTGAAGTATCTTCGATTTGTGGATTCGCCATATCGACAGCAGCTTCCCGTAGATTTCCTACAGCTTTGCTAGCTTCTACGTTCACTTTTTCTTGCTGTATATTTAAAAGAACTTTATCATCTCCCGAAGCATTTTCTACCATTTTTTCACCTTCTGCTCGCATAGCCATTACACTTTCCGTTGCCTTATTTATTCTAGTTACATTTACATTTTTTGGATTATTTAGATCTACTACTTTATGTTGTTGGTAGGTTTTTGCAAAAGGAACAGCCCTACCTTCTTGAATAATATAGTCCGTATTTTCATCTAGACGGCCCACTCTTTTTAAACAGCAAATAATTTGATCATTTGTTGCATCACAAAGTTGTAACTTATAAATTGCATGCGAAGTTTTATAACTTGGATTCTTACAACATGTATCGAAAACCTCGCCCAAACCATCTTGCTGTTGTTTGGTTATGTTTTTTTCAAGTTTTAAATGTTCTAGATACGCAACATAAGCAGCGGTTCCAGCAGTCACAGCTGTGGCTCCTGCAGTCACTCGTGCAGCAGTTATAAAACTTGTTTGTTGGGTCGTTTGTGAAGATTGGGTTGGTGGTACTCCTGGTGATGTTTGAGTGAGTGGAACGTTTTGTGTAGCAAGATTTATTGGCTTTTCAGGGTTCATAAAGGTTCCTTTAAAAAAAAATTTTTTTTGTAAAATAAATAGAAAGTTTGTCTAATATTTTTGATAAAAAAACAAAAATAGATTTTTTCATTTTTAAAATGAAAAACAGCCAAGAAGTCAAAAGATTCATAGCGTTACCGATTTAATAACACAAAAAATTTAAAGATTTTAAACTTAAATGTTTTACAGGTATCATGATTTACTTAAATTGGTGATTTCCTGGCAAATAAATAATTTTTCATAAAGATCTTTAATTTTTTTAATTATCAACACTCTTATAATATCCTGAATACTAATATTCTGTCAATCCAGTCCGCCTCTCTTATATTTGTATTTTATATTTTTTTTAACTTAAAAAAAAACTACTACAAAAATTTTTTTAGTTGAGAGACAAAGACCTGACACTGACCTTGTTAGAGAATCTAGGTATTCGTCCTCACTTTTGATTTGCTTTTCAGCAAAATCATTGGGAAAGCTTTTGTCTAGCATAATAAAAATTTATTTTAAATCGACAAAAAATCAAAAACATAGTAGAAGTATAGTATGTAGGTGTGTGTGTTATATGATATTGTTCCTTGGCCTAACCAGCTTTCTTTCATAAAGGAAGCTGATTTGTTTTCTAAAAAATAAAACTTTTTTTTCTTAAAATATTAAGGTTTTTTTAAGAAAAAAAAGTTTTATAATATAAATCTTGAGTTTCTAAACGAACAATATCTTTACGGGATACATAGGTAGTATAATGTGTAACTGGAAATTCAAAATTTGAATTACGTTCTTTTGATTTTTGTGACAAATCCGTGTCTAAAAAGTCACTTTCGAATTCTATTTCGTAATAAATTTCGTCGTCTAAATCTCCTTTACTAAAAACTGCAATTATTGTACAAAGATATCCAGTGTACATTAAATCGTCTGGAAAATCTTTTAACAAAACAACCATGTCATTCACAGCCATTATTCTGTTTAGTTTACTTTTTATTGAATCTTCTCCCTGGCTTTCTATATAAAGACCGGTATAATTTATTTCTTTTGAGCTTCCTGCTGTTTCGTGCGAAGAACTTTGAATGTTGGAAACAACAACTGTAGCATCAGTGTCTGAAGAAAGTTTTCGTTTTTTCTGATTGGGCATAAAAATATATTTTTAATTTATAAAATTATTTAAAAAAATAGCAAATAAGAGTGCTTTTTCTTAGAAAAAAAAATTATTTAAGTTTAAGGTTGACCATAAAAGCTACCATAAGGAAATAAAACTATAGGTCTTTCATTCGGTGCTGTACTATCAGCTCCTTCTTCAAAAACGTCATAAGGATAAAAGTTTGGATCGTATTCGAAGTGAGCTTTAGGAGGTTTGTCAGGATGAAACAAAAATTGAAACCTGACAAAAATAAAAATATTATTTAAAACAAAAAATGCTTAACACTGACAAAAAATGTGAAACATTTGAAACAAAAATATTATTTTTGTTTTTGTTTCAAAAGCTTAACCTGACAAAAAAAGCTTGAGACCTGACAAAGCAAAGCTTTTTTTTGTTTCAAATCTTATTTTTGTTAAGCTTTTTTTGTCAGGTCAGGTTTTTGTTTCAAATATTATTTGAAACAAAAAAAGCTGAAACAAAAAGCTTTTTTTTGTCAGGTCTCAAGCTTTTTTTGTCAGGTTAAGCTTTTTTTGTCAGGTCATAACTACAAAACCTTGACAAAAAAAGCTGAAACAAAAATCTTATTTTTGTCAGGCTTTTTTTGTTAAGCAATTATTTTTATTTAGTAGCCTTAAATTCTTCAGTAAATTCAGAAAGACCTTCTTTTAAAATACTTTCTGCTTCATCAGTGAAAGTGTTAGTTTCCTGAATAATTTCACCATATTTTGGTTTTGTGTTACCCATATATTGTCGTAATCCAATTAAAAAAGAACGAACTTGTTCTGTTTCAATTTTATCAAGAAATCCATTAGTTCCTGCATAAATAGTAGTCACTTGATCTGCTACAGATAATGGGCTTGCTTGTGCTTGTTTAAGAAGTTCACGCAAACGTTGTCCTCTAGCTAATTGATTTTGAGTTGCTTGGTCTAAATCAGACGCGAATTGAGCAAAAGCTTCTAATTCTGCAAATTGAGCTAATTCCAGTTTTAATTTTCCTGCTACTTGTTTCATTGCTTTGGGTTGTGCTGCAGATCCTACACGAGAAACAGATATACCTACGTTAATAGCTGGACGAATACCTGCATTAAAAATATCTCCCGACAAAAATATTTGTCCATCTGTAATTGAAATCACATTAGTTGGGATATATGCAGAAACATCTCCTTCTTGAGTTTCTACAATAGGTAAAGCAGTCATACTTCCACTGCCTAAATCGTCACTTAATTTTGCAGCTCGTTCTAAAAGTCGAGAATGTAAATAGAAAACATCACCTGGATAAGCTTCACGTCCTGGAGGACGACGTAGTAATAAAGACATTTCACGATATGCTTGTGCTTGTTTAGATAAATCGTCATAAATAACTAATGTATGACGACCTGTATACATAAAGAATTCAGCTAAAGCAGCACCGGTGTAAGGCGCTAGATACTGTAACGTTGCTGGAGAATCTGCTGGTGCAGCAACAATAATTGTATAATCCATTGCTCCACGATCTTGTAAAGTAGTTAATACTTGAGCAATAGAAGAAGCCTTTTGTCCAATAGCTACATATACACAAATAACATCTTTACCTTTTTGATTTAAGATTGTATCTGTAGCAACTGCAGTTTTTCCTGTTTGACGATCTCCAATGATAAGTTCTCGTTGACCCCGTCCAATTGGAATCATAGAATCAATTGCTAAAAGACCAGTTTGTAACGGTTCATGAATAGAACGACGAGAAATAATTCCAGGTGCTCCAGATTCAATTAGTCTGGTTTCACTAGTGTTTATTTCACCTTTTCCATCAATTGGACGAGCTAATGAATTTACAACACGTCCCAAATAACCATCTCCTACTGAAATTTGAGCAATTTTTCCGGTTGCTCTAACAGATGAACCTTCTTGAACGTTTCGACCTTCTCCCATAAGAACTGCACCAACGTTTTTTGACTCAAGGTTTAAAGCAATCCCTACAGTGCCGTCTTCAAACTCTAAAAGTTCACCAGCCATAACTTTTTCAAGACCATAAATTCTTGCAATACCATCCCCTACTTGGAAAACAGTACCAACATTAACTACTTTTACTTCTTGATTATATTGTTCAATTTGTTGTCTTATAATACTACTGATTTCATCAGGTCGAATTTTAACCATTGGCGGATAAACTCCCTATCTTGATTTCTGTTTCTTCTTACCGTTTTTTTTCAAAAAAGAAAAGGCTGTTTTTTACAAATCTTATAAATTTAATACAAATCCAATACTGACAAAAAAAGCTTAACAAAAAAAGCGAAGCTTTTTTTGTCAGGCATTTTTTGTTTCAAATAAGAAGGTCTGACAAAAAAAGCGAAGCTTTTTTTGTTAAGCTTTTAAAATTCTGACAAACCCTGACACATTTTAAACAAAAAGAAGACAAAAACTGAAACAAAAATTTTGGGCCTTCTAACAAAAAAACTATTATTGTTAAACAAGGGTATTTTTGTCAGGTTTTTGTCAGAGTTTCAAATGCAAAGCATTTTTTGTCAGGTCAGTATTTTTGTCTTTGCTTATGTACCATTTTTATTTTATAAAAAAGCACAAGTATATAATTAGTGAACCTTGTAGTTTGTAAAAAGTACAATATTAAAATTGTTCACAGATGAATGGAATGAAGCGTCTAATCGAGTTTTTAATTTGTCACGCACTTGATTTAATGCAAGTGATACAACTTGTTGAGAAACTTGACTAATTGTTTTTTGTTGTTGCATTTGAAGAGTTTCTTGTTTAACTTCTTCTAAACGTTGAGCGTCTTCTTGAGTCTGACGAATACATTGCTTTTTTTCTTGTTCTGCTGTAATACTTCCTTGTTGCCGAATTTCAGTAGCTTTTTTTTGTGCAAGTTCAAGTTGAGATTTTGCTTTGGATAATTTTTCCTTAGCTTCTTCGGCTCGTTGATCAGCTTCTTGAAGGCTATTTAAAATAGTTTGTCTACGATTTTCAAGTAAAGAGCGTAAAGCATCTCCTCCGAAAGAAACAACAATTCCAATAACTACTGCTAAATTGATTACATTTGTTTCTAAAATATTACCATTAAAACCAAACTCTGCCCCAAAGGGTAGAGTTGAAAGATTAGAAACCTGATCTGATATATTTATCAAGAGGGTTAAATCAATCATAAAACCTCCGTCTTTTTTTTTATGCTAGGTTTTTATATCTTTTTGCTTTTGCTTTCACTTTGTAAATCCTACAATTTGTAAAAAGGCTTCTTGCTATACAATTTTGAACAACTCTCTAACAAAAATGGGCAAACAAATCCTGACAAACCTTGACAAACCGTTAACAAAAACTGAAAACAATAAGACAAAAATATTGGCTTTACAAAAAATGCTTGACAAAAAAAGCCTGACAAAAAAAGCTTCGCTTTTTTTGTTTCAGCTTTTTTTGTCAAGCATTTTTTGTCAGGTCAGGATTGTTGTTTGAATATTTTGTTTTACTTTTTTTGTTTTACGTAGTAAAACAAAAACTATAAACAAAAGAAGCACTTTTCTTTCAGTTTTTGTTAAAGGTTTGTCAAGGTTTGTTTAAGATTTATTTGCCTTACAAAAATGGTATTTTTGTCTCTGTAGACTGAAAATAAAAACTGCAGTTATGACAAAAATACTGACCTAACAAAAACAAAAATATTATTTTTGTTTTAAACTTCGTTTTTGTAAATTTTCTTTCGGAAAACCTTTGGAAAACCTTATTTTTTTGTATCTTTTCTGAAAGAAAAGATAAAGAAAAGATACAGAAAACCTTAAACAAAAATACTATTTTTGTTAGGAAAACCTTTGTAAAACCTTTTTTGTTTCAATTTTTGTTTCATCTTGACAAATCGTTAACAAAAACCTGAGGTAAAATTAGTAGTATCCAAACAAAAACAAAGTTTTTGTAAGTTTTCTAACAAAAACAAAGTTTTTGTTGGAAAACCTTTTTTGTCAGTGTCAGTATTTTTGTCAGGTATGCCCTATTAAAACAAAGTTTAAAACAAAAAAAGCCTGACAAAAAAAGCGAAGCTTTTTTTGTCAGGCTTTTTTCGTTAAGCTTTTTTTGTCAGGTTTGGGTTTTTGCTTTGTAAGATCTATATGGTATTATTTTTTATTTATAAAACAGTTACCAAGCAACTTTTTTTTGATGTAAGTAATAATATGAGTAATTATGTTAGTAGTAACACCATTTACCTTAACTCAAAAACTTTTTATAAGTTTTTAAATTAAGAAGCAAAAGGGTTAGCAAAAAGTAAAGCTAAAGCTACAACTAATCCATAAATAGTTAAAGATTCCATGAAAGCAAAACTTAATAATAAAGCACCACGGATTTTACCTTCAGCTTCAGGTTGTCTAGCAATACCTTCAACCGCATATCCAGCAGCAGTACCTTGTCCCATACCCGGTCCAATAGCAGCAAGACCAACAGCTAATCCAGCAGCGATAACAGATGCAGCAGCAATAAGTGGATTCATGATTTTTTTCTCCAATTTGATTATTAAAATGTTTTTGTTTTAAATAAAAAACACTATTTATTTTAAAATTTTATTTATTGAAAATAAAAAGGTTTTAGAAGTAATAAATTTAGATTTTGTTTAATAAATTTTTGCATAAACTTGAAACAAACCTAAAGCAATCAAAAATTTATTAAAGATTTGTTAGAATAAAAATTCGACAAAAATGATTTTTGTATCTTTTCTTGTAGAAAAGATAAAAGGTGAAACAAAAATTATATTTGAAAGACTGACAAAAGATGCTTGACAAAAAAAGTCTGACAAAAAATGCGAAGCTTTTTTGTTAAGCTTTTTTTGTTAGGCATTTGAAACAAAAATAATATTTTTGTTTCAAATAGTATTGTTCTTTCGCTTTGCCCTACAAAAACAAAATTTTTGTTTTACTTTTTTATCAGATTTATCTCCGGTTTGTTAAAAGAGACAAAAAAAAGTATAAAATTAGATTTCACAAAACAATCTCTTTTGATTTTTTTTACACTTTTTAAAAAGTGGTACTTGTTTTTTTTTAGTCATATTTGATCTTTTTGTGTAAAAAATTGAGTTTTCGTGAGCACTCTTACAAATTGTAAAAGTTGTGCTTTGCACAATTTTGAATTACTAAATAAACTTTAGAGCTTTACTAGACAAAAACAGACAAAAATACTATTTGAAACAAAAACAAAAATAATATTTTTGTTTCAAATGCTTAACAAAAAAAGCCTGACAAAAAAAAGCTTCGCTTTTTTTGTTAAGCTTTTTTTGTCAGGCTTTTTTTGCCAGGTCTCACTTTTTGTTCAGAATGGTTACATCAAATTTTTACCGTTTTTATAAAAGAAAAATAGTAAAACTCTAAAAAGCCTTGATTATGGGTCAACATTGCTAACAAAACAATGTTTTGTTAGCAATGTTGACAAAGTAACCTTCGTAATGCAGACAAAAGTCTGCCAATTTTTTAAAAATTGAATGACTTTTAAAATTTTAGCTTAATTTAATTATACCGTGTGTCTGTTAAAGTGGACAGTGCTTATGAAAAAAATGGTAATATTAAAAGACGTAAATAACCAGAAAATACAAACTTTACAAAAACCTGACAAAAAATGTCTGACAAAAAAAGCAAAGCATTTTTTGTTAGGCATTTTTTATTTTAAATAATATTTTTGTTTCAAATGCAAAACAAAAAAATGCTTTGCTTTTTTTGTCAGGCATTTTTTGTCAGTCTTTCAATTTTTGTTTCATCTTGACAAACCTTTAACAAAAACTTAAAACAATAAGACAAAAAAGGGATACTACTGACCTGACAAAAAAAGCTTAACCTGACAAAAAATGCTTAACACTGACAAAAAATGTGAAACATTTTTTGTTTCAAAAGCTTCGCATTTTTTGTCAGGCTTTTTTTGTTTCGAAAAAGATTTGAAACAAAAACAAGAATATTATTTTTGTTTCAAGTTTTTGTTTGGATACTACTGACCTGACAAAAAAAGCTTTGCTTTTTTTGTTTCAATTTTTGTTTCCATTTTTGTTTAAAGTTCTTGTAGGGTTTCACCTATCCTTTTTGCGGTTTCAAATCAAAAATAAAAATTAGACAAATTTGTTAAAATTTTTGTTAAATCTGCATTAGCTTTAACACCCTAGTAAAAAATTTTACCAAACTAAAAAGACAAAATCTTTATTAAAAATTGATAAACTTTTCTATTAGTTTTCTATCAGATTCTAATCAAAGGTGTAAAATTTATAAAATAAGCATTAAAAAACAACCTAAAGTGTTAAAAAAAAAATAAATAACATTACAGACATTATCCTCTAACATTGCCAAAAGCTTACAAATCTTGACAAGACCTGAGAAAAATATTGATTAAAATGTTAACAAAAATTCTGGCACTGACCTGACCTGACAAAAAAAGCCTGACAAAAAAAGCTTCGCTTTTTTTGTTTCAGCTTTTTTTGTTTCAAATGCTTTCCATTTTTTGTCAGGTTTCTATTTTTGTTTTTATTTTTGTTTTAGATTTGTCAGTCTAGATGTTAAGAAGGTCATATCAAAAAAAGATTAATGTCCTTCAAGAGCTTCACCTATATAAGCACCTGCTAAAGTTGCAAAAACAAGAGCTTGAATAGCACTTGTAAATAAGCCCAAAAGCATTAATGGGATTGGAACAACTAAAGGTACTAAAGTAATTAAAACACCTACAACTAATTCATCTGCTAAAATGTTACCAAAAAGTCGAAAACTTAAAGAAAGTGGTTTTGTGAAATCTTCAAGAATATTAATTGGTAACAAAAAAGCAGCAGGTTGGACATATCGTTTAAAATAACCTAAACCTTTTTTTCTTAATCCGGCATAAAAATAAGCAATAGATGTTAATAAAGCTAAAGATACAGTTGTATTAATGTCATTTGTAGGTGCAGCTAATTCTCCATTTGGTAATTCAAGCAGCCGCCACGGAACAAGAGCTCCAGACCAATTTGATACAAAAATGAAAAGAAAAATTGTGCCTAAAAATGGAACCCAAGTTAAATATTCTTCTTCACCTATTTGAGTTTTTGCTAAATCACGAATAAACTCGGTAATATATTCAGTTAAATTTTGTAAACCATCAGGAGTTGATTTTAAATTTCGATTTGCTGATAGAGACAGTAACGCAATAATTCCAAAAACTATCCATGAAGTAATTAAAACTTGTCCGTGTACTTGATAATCTCCAAGTTGCCAATAAAAATGTTGCCCAACTGAAACTTCTGAAATTTCAAATAAAGGATTTTGCGTAGCAACATTTAGATCAGCTTTATTAACATAAAAAAGGGGATAATTCTGTGAGGTTATGCTTAGCATTTCATTCATTGTAAACATATCAATTAATTTTTTTGTTCAAGTGTTATCTGTACCTTTATGGATATCCGTATATTTATAAAATCTAATGAAATTGCGTACTAAGAAACCTGTTTAATATAAAACAATATTAGAAACAAAAGAAGACAAAACGATTTGAAAGACTGACCTGACAAAAAAAGCGAAGCTTTTGAAACAAAAAATGGTTTACATTTTTTGTCAGTGTTTCAAGCTTTTGTCTAGCTAGATTTCCTAAAAAGCAACAAAATTTGTTAAAAATATATAGAAATAAAATAGAATTTATAAACCATAAAAATTTAGTAAAATATTTGAGCGGAGCCTTCTTACATCGTCTTTGACGATGTATGGTTCTACTCCGTTGGTATCAACTAAAAAATTAGATCTCTTTTATAAGTTCACTACAGATTTTCTTATTAGTTGTTTAGAGGTTTTTTAATTACTAAAAAAAATGAGATTTTCTAGTAAATCTACAATTTTACAATTTGTAAGTAAAGCGAAGGTTTCCTAAGTTTTTTGCAAGATAACTCTGCGATAGTTACAAATTTTACATTTTAATTTTCTAACAAAAACTGAAACAAAAATATTATTTTTGTTTCATCTTATTATCTTTTATTTGTAAGCCCCTTGATTGCCTTTATAAAACAAAGTTTTAGATAAAAAAAAATAAGGACAACTCAGACAAATTAAAAACGAGAACAAGACATAAGTCTGACCTGACAAAAAATGCTTTGCATTTGAAACAAAAAATGGTTTCCATTTTTTGTCAGTCTTTCAAATCTTATTTTGTCAAAATTATTGTTAGAAATTTGTTACAAGCAGCCTTTTTTTTTTATGTAGTAAAACTTAAAGAAAATCTTTTGAATTAAAAAACATGTTAGAAACTTGAACTTCATATTTTAGTTTAGTGGATAACCTACTAATCTTGCAAGTTTATAAAAAATAAAAATTAAATTTAAATCATTTAAACAAAACAGAAGAACATGATTTTTCAAAGGTAAATAATTGCTGCGCAAACAAATCGGAGATGAAACCTGACAAAAAATGCTTTCCATTTTTTGTTTCAAATTGAAAGCTGACATGTTTCAAATATTAAGCGAATGACAAAAACTGAAACCTGACAAAAAATGTAAACAAAAAATGGAAAGCATTTTTTGTCAGTGTTTCAAGCGGGTGTAAGGTTTTTGTTAGGGTGTCCGTATTTTTGTCAGGTAAGCGAAACCATGACAAAAACTGTACCAAGTCTAGATAAGTTGAAAATAAAAGTAAATTGCAAAACTATTTTTGCTTGCTCTCCAAAATCCTGTTTTTGTTTCAATTTTTGTTAGAAATTTGTTAAAAGTAAATTAACAAGTATTTTGCTTTTTATATGATTTCGTTTTCTTATGAAATAATTTTTTTTGAAGTAAAAAATTGCTTGCAGTTTTAGTTTTATTTGTCTATAGAAAATTTTAAATTTTATAGTAATAAGATATTTCTTATGTATATTTAAGTTTTATTGATGATTTTTAAATTTATATAATAATGTATAGTTTAAAGATTCTAGTTAGTTTAGATATGTTAATACTAGAAAAATTATGAATAACGAAAAAAATTAAATGTTACTCAGAAGTACTTATTTAAAGAGTAGAATATTAATCTTACTACTTCTAGGTTTTATATTGCAAAACCTAGAAGTATCTATAAAAAATAGAAAAACAAATACAAAAATAGGGGAGCTTTATATGTCCTAACTTGTTAGCCCAAATCTCTTTAGATTAATTCAGATTTGTCTACAGTACCTATGTTTTATAAATAAGATTATTCCAACTATAAATTATAGATTAAGATAGATAGCGATAAAAAATTTATATAAATTTTATCCTTGCAAACAAAAACCTGACCTGACAAAAAAAGCTTAACAAAAATAAGATTTGAAACAAAAAAAGCTTAACCAAAATCTTATTTTTGTATCAAGCTTTTGAAACAAAAAATGTAAAGCATTTGAAACAAAAATAAGATTTAAAACAAAAAATGGCTTGCATTTTTTGTTTTAAATCTTATTTTTGTTTCAAATGCTTTACATTTTTTGTCAGTCTTTCAAGCTTTTTTTGTTTCAAATCTTATTTTTGTTAAGCTTTTTTTGTCAGGTAAGAAAGTCATAATAAGAAAAAAAAGTATTTTTTTTACTAGTTTTTCATAAAACAAAATTAGAATAAGTACATATTTAAAACGTTTTTGTAATTTATTTAGTATTTCTGCTTGTTTTACTACGTAAAACAAAAGAAGAGTTTTTCTTTTTTGAATACTGTAAAGACTTTTTATGGTCTTGGTTTTTTTGCTTTTCTTGAAATTGTTTTTGCCCTTTTTGAATATCTTCTAAAAAGTTAGTTAAAAGTAATCTAAGAGAAGCAACTGAATCATCATTTGCGGGTACAAAAAGATCAGCTAAACTAGGATCACAGTCAGTATCAAGAATAGTAATACTTCGTATACCTAATTTTTGACATTCGCGTACAGCGTTAATTTCTTCAGGTTGTCCTACAATGATAACAATATCAGGTATTGCAAACATTTTTTTCAAACCACCTAAATATCTTTGTAAACGTTCCTTTTCTTTTTTACTTGTTGCAGCTTCTTTTTTTGGTAGATTTTCAAAATCTCCTCTTTTTTCTCGAAACTCTAAATCATTAAGTTTAGCAATAGATGTTTTAATTGTTTTCCAATTAGTTAACATTCCACCAAGCCAACGTTGGTTTACATAAAATGAATCACATTGCAATGCAGCTTTTGCTATCAATCGTGTTGCTTGTTTTTTTGTTCCAACAAATAAAAAAGTTTTTCCTTGACTAGCAGATTCAGTTAAAAACTGTGAAACTTGTTTTAAGTGAGAATATGTTTGAATTAAATCTATTATATGAATCCCATTACGTTCAGCATAGATATAAGGAGCCATTTTAGGGTTCCATTTTCGAGCTTGATGTCCAAAATGCATTCCTACTTGAACCATTTCATCAATACTTTTTATCATAAAAATTATTTCCTAATTATAAATTTTGTTATTGATACAATTATAAACCTGATACAAAAGAAAGACAGAAATGCAAACCTGACAAAAAAAGCTTAACAAAAATAATATTTTTGTTTTGTTTCAAATAATATTTTTGTTAAGCTTTTTTTGTCAGGTCAGTGTTTCAAATATTATTTTTGAGTACTTAACAACTCTGAACAAATCATAACAAAAATCTGCCAAATCTTTTCTTTGTCTTTGATGTCGTATTAAGTAAAAATTTGCAATTCGACAAGAAAAAAATAATTTAACTAATTTTTACCTTGCCTCCAGCATCTTCTAATTGTTGTTTTGCTGTTTCAGCATCTTCTTTAGAGGTTCCTTCTTTTACTGCTTTTGGTAATGAAGTAGTAAACTCTTTTGCTTCTTTTAAACCTAATGAAGTTAGGTTTCTAATAACTTTAAGTACGGCAACTCGTTTATCACTCGCTATATCTTCTAAAATAACATCAAAAGTAGTTTTTTCTTCAACTGGTTCAGCTGCATTACTATCACCAACGATAGGTGCAGATGCAAAACCACCTGTAGGAGCAGTAGCATCAACCCCAAAAGTTTCTTCTATTTGTGATACTAATTCAGCAGCTTCTAATAAAGTAATAGATTTTAATTTTTCAATAATTTCAGTTGTTGTTGTAGACATAATAATTTTTTTAAATTAATTAATAAGTTGCAAAGACAAAGATTGCTTTTAAAATACTGACAAACCTTAAACAAACCGTTAACAAAAATAAGATTTGAAACAAAAATAAGATTTTTGTTTCAAATCTTATTTTTGTTTCAAATCTTATTTTTGTTAAGTTTTTTTTGTCAGGTCAGTAGTAGCCCTTTTTTGTTTCACTTTTTGTTTCAGTTTTTGTTAACGGTTTGTTTAAGGTTTGTTTAAAATTTATAAGTCCTTTCTTTTAACATCGCTTTGACAAAAATACTATTTTTGTTCAACGATGTCAGGCTTCTAACAAAAATACTGACAAAAATGGAATACTAATATTTTTGTTAAGCGGAGGAAAAAACATAATTTTTGTTAGAGCTTCTTTTGTTTTACGTAACAAAACAATAAAGACAAATCTTATATATTTTCAAAAAATCTGGAAAACAAAATTTTGTTAAACTTGCCTAGATTTGTCCAAAGTTTATAAAATTTGTAATGATCACAATAAAACATACTTAAAATTGGTTTGCAATAATGAAGCTTGTAGAATTTGTGCGAGATTATGCAAAGCAAAGATAAATAGTTTAATAGATATGGTTTATAAGGCACAAATTGGTTTTAAATGTACGTAAAGAATTTTTTATTAAAATAAGGCCAGACAAAAACGAAGTTTTTGTAGGACATACAAATCCTGACAAACCATTAACAAAAACTGAAACAAAAAAGGTTTTTGTTTCAGTTTTTGTTTGGATACTACTATTTTTGTTTTAGTTTTTGTTAACGGTTTGTTTAAGGTTTGTTTCAGATTTGTAAGTCCTTTCTTTTAACATCGCTTTGACAAAAAATACAGTTATGACAAAAAAGGGATACTACTGACCTGACAAAAAAAGCCTGACAAAAAAAGCTTAACAAAAATATTATTTTTGTATCAAGCATTTGAAACAAAAACAAAAATAATATTTTTGTTTCAAATGCTTTACATTTTTTGTCAGTCTTTCAAGCTTTTTTTGTTTCTATTTTTGTTCAGCGATGTCAGGCTTCTAATAAAAAAACTATTTTTGTTAAGCGAATAAATACAAAAAAATTGTAAAAATTTAACGTTTAGAGTATTGTGGTGCTTTTCTGGCTTTTTTTAATCCATATTTTTTTCGTTCTTTCGAACGTGAGTCTCTTCGAAGAAACCCTTTTTGTTTAAGTGCGCCGCGATAGAATTCTTCAACATTGCAAAGGGCTCGTGATATTCCTAGCTGTATTGCTTCTGCTTGACCTAAAAAACCTCCACCCTTAACTTTTACGATAAGATCATATTTCTTTTCTAAATTTAATAAATTAAAAGGTGCCTCTACACAGAGAATAGAGGAAGCATTTTCTTGCAAACAAGCTATACCAGCCTTTCCATTAATAGTAAATTGTCCACTTCCCTCGAGAAGTTGAACTTGAGCTACAGCAGTTTTTCGACGACCTGTCGCTATAATTGGAAATTTTTCAGACAAATTTGAATCCTCCAAAAAAAATTTAATAAGATTGAGAGTTATTTATCGAACTTTCTTTAGACTTTTTCGGTTATCCAGACGAAGTCCCTTTCTTAGATTATTGCGCTTCTTTTGTTTTACTGCGTAAAACAACAGTGATCATCATTGGGCAAAGCCCAATAATTATTTCCCGAAGGGAAATCATGATCTCCCTTATCTTTTTGATTGTTGTTTTACGAAGTAAAACAAAAGAAGCAAAGGTTTTTGTTTAAGGTTTGTTTAAGATTTTAAAAGCACGACACTACCTTTTTTGTCTCAAGTTCTTGTAGGGTTTCACCCCTTTTGGAAAACCATGATTTCCCGAAGGGAAATAATTGTTGCGCTTCGCGCAACCATGAATGCTATTGTTTTACAACCTTACAAACCTTTGCAGTTATGACAAAAAATGCCTGACAAAAAAAGTTTAACAAAAATATTATTTGAAACGAAAACAAAAATATTATTTTTGTTTTTGTCAGGTCAGGTTTCAATTTTTGTTTTATCCTTTATATTTTAAAAGCACGACGTCGTTATGGGGCAAGGCCCTGACATCGCAGAACAAAAATAGTATTTTTGTTAAGGCGATGTTAAAAGAAGCAAAGGTTTGTTTAAGGTCGTAAAACAAAAGAAGCGCTTTAATTGTTACGCAAAGCGCAACCATGATCTCCCGAAGGGAGATAATTGTTTTCCTTCGGAAAACCATGACAAAAATTCAATAACTTTGGGACTACGCCTTTATGAAAATTCTGTTATTGTTTGGAATTTGTAGATTTTTTTTCTTTATAAGATTACTAGTAAAACTTAAAAGTAAAGTTAAAAAAAAAGTTTTATAAAACCTTAGATTTTCTTTTACTTTGTAAAAGCTTTAAAGAATTAAAATTTTTACATAAAAATTACTTATATTATTAACAAAAATTTTTTTGACACTTATTTGTTGTGAAAGTCTTTTAATATTGTAAAAAAAAAACATTAACACAATAAAGTTTTCTTATAATTTTGTCAAATATTGGAGAAAATCTTAGTCAAACAAATTTTAACATTACTATTTAAAAAGCAAAAATCGATTTTATTACATAAAAGACAAATTATGTTAATTCTAAACTAAAAATTATTTTTTTTCTATATCATAGATTAAAAAATAATTTTTAGTTTAGAAAATTTTTTATTAAGCAGGGACTTCAAAGCCGTAAGAAACAGAGATGGACAAAGCCTTCTTAGATCGTCAAAGACGATGTATCGCTACACCTGACACCGCTAAAAGCTGTGTTAGAGGGTTTTCCAAAGGGGTTTTCTAACAAAAACCTGACAAAAAAAATATTCTTTGTTTAATCTTAAACAAAAAGAAGACAAAAACCTAAACAAAAAAAGCAGTTATGACAAAAATACTGACCTGACAAAAAAAGCTTAACCTGACAAAAAAAGCTTAACACTGACAAAAAATGTGAAACATTTTTTGTCAGTGTTAAGCTTTTTTTGTCAAGCATTTTTTGTCAGTCTTTCAAATATAATTTTTGTTAAGTTTTTGTTAGAAAACTACAAAAACAATGTAAAAAAAAAGGTTTTTCTATTAAGAAGCTTGAGTTTCGTTAATTTTTTGAGAACGTAGTTTCAATCCCATTTGATTAAGATTGTTTTCTACTTCACTTAAAGAATGTTTTCCAAAGTTTTTAAGATTTAACAAATCTTCACCCGAGTATTGTAAAAGATCAGCTACAGTTTCAATTTTTGCCCTTTTTAAACAAGTATATGGTCGAAGTGATAAATCTAAATTTCCAATATCAAGAGAAGCTATATTTCTATTCAATAAAGGATGAGGCATTACCTTTAAATCCTTTTTTGTTTTTGAAGCAGATAATGATTTTTGTAAAACCTTTGGTGAATTAAGAAAGACAGATTTAAAAATTCTAGTTTCTTGAAACGGTGCAATTAATTGTATTAATGCTTTAGCAGCTTCATTAATTGCTTGTTTCGGATGAATACTTCCATTTGTCCAAATTTCTAAAATAACACGATCTTTTGGTGCTTCTGATAGATCATTAGTTTCGATTGCAAAGTTGACTCTGTTTATAGGCATAAAAACAGCATCTATTGGCAAAATGTTAGAATTTTTTTTGAATTCTTTATTTTGTGCTTCACCTATTTCAGATAAATCTCTTTGCTTATTTGGGGCATACAAATCTTCGATTTGTAAAGACCCATAACCAAAAACTTCGTTTTTGTCTCCGGTTTGTTCTATATTACTACTTTTTTTTGAGGTTGATGAAGAAAAAAGATCTGTTTTATTGTTATTTAATAACCCTTCAACAGAATTAGTTGAATATGATTGAGAATTTTCCAAATTATTTTGTGAATTAAAGGTAGTAACATTTTGTAAATCATTTGTGACATTATTATTTATAACACTATTTGATGTTTTTGATGTTAAAACCGATTTCTCTTTTTCTTGTGATGACTCTGATGAATCATTTTCTTTAGATAAAGAGATATTATAATTTGAATTTTCTTTTACAGCTTCTGATGATTTTGTAAGATAAACTTCTGCTTGCATTGAAGCAGAAACAGAATTAGGAATTTTCAAACCACGTGGAGTTTGTACAAGATAATTTTTTCCACGGCAAATTAGAAATTTCATTTTTAATAAACCATCATATAAAAGAGTAGCTATATACTGTTCCGGATCTACGCATTGAACAGAAATTGGTAATTTGATATCACTAGCTCGTACTATTCCAGGTCCTTGAACTTGTAAAAAAGCTGTTTGAGGTTCTTGGAATTGAAAATCACTTGTTAAAACAATTTCTTTTACATTTAATAAAATATCTAAAACAGATTCACGAATACCTGCAACAGTCGAATATTCATGTGCTGCTCCCTCAATTTCAACGGCTGTAATAGCTAAACCAGAAATTTCTGAAAGTAAACTTCTTCTTAAACTATTAGCAATTGTAAGTCCTTGTCCTGAAATAAAAGGTCCTAGTTGAAACCGCCCATAAAAGTTTCGACTGTTTTCTACTCTAGATTCAATACAAGAAAGTAAAAGAGGTTCCATTTTTCCTTAATTTTTATCTTTTTTTAAAATAACAAGTTTTATTTCTAAATCTTTGTCCATTATCTCTGACCTGACAAAAAATGCTTTGCATTTTTTGTTTTAAACGTAGTTTTTGTTAGTAGGGAGATCATAGTTGTTAAGTCAGGTTTTTGTCTTGTTTTATGGGTTTTAATATGTAAAATCAAATCAACTTCTTATTTTTATTTGTACAAGAAATTTGAAACAAAAACCTGACCTGACAAAAACAAAAATATTATTTTTGTTTTTGTTTCAAAATGCCTGACAAAAAAAGCAAATAAACCTCTAACCAATAATTATTGGTTAGAGGTTTGTTCAGAGTTTACGGATAGAAAGAAGAATTATAAACTCTAGGGTTATAATAGATATGATAAGATAAAAAATATCAAAAAAATAAATTAAATACGTCTTTTCTTTGGAGGACGGCAACCATTATGAGGAATAGAAGTAATATCTCGTATTAAAGTTACTTGGAGACCAGCTTCTTGAAGACCTCTAATAGCAGTTTCTCGACCCGCTCCAGGACCTTTTACCATAACTCTTGCTTGTTTCATTTTTCGTTGTTCCATACACTGCCTTGCTGCAGTTTCAGCAGCCGTCTTTGCTGCAAAAGGAGTACCTTTTCGTGCACCTTTAAAACCACACGCACCCGATGATGACCACGAAACCACTTCTCCCTTTAAATCAGTTATAGTAACAATAGTATTATTAAAGCTTGCTTGAATATGAACAACTCCCATTGGGATTGTTCTTTTAATTTTTTTAAGAGGGCTTTTTCGTATTTGTCGTGCCATATATTGTTTTTAATTAATTAATGAATAAAAAATTTTAACAAAAATACGAAGCAAGGTCTTTTTGTTTCTGTTTTTGTCAATGAATGCGCAAATCTAACAAAAATACGTACAAAAATACGTACAAAAAATACAGACAAAAATACGGACAAAAATACGGACCTGACAAGAAAAGCTTAACCTGACAAAAAAAGCGAAGCTTTTTTTGTTTCAAATGCCTAACAAAAAAAGTTTCGCTTTTTTTGTCAAGCATTTTTTGTCAGTCTTTCAAATAATATTTTTGTTTCAATTTTTGTTTCATCTTCGATTTGTTTGCGCATTTATTGTTGCTGATTATTTTAAGTTTTTGTTTTTTGTTTTACTTAAAACAAAAAAAGTAAAACACTGACAAAAAATGCTTTGCATTTTTTGTTTCAAAAGTAAAATAAAAGAAGCGCAACCAATGCTTCGAATTAAATGTTAAACAAAGTATTTTTGTTAAAGATGTTACTTTCTAAGTTTTTGTTTTTTTATTTAAACTTCTTTACCTTTTTTAATATATGGACTGACAAAGCTGAGCAAATCTTAAAAACTCTATTTTTGTTAGAATTTTGTAAGTGCTTTTATTAGATATTTGTTAGTCTATACGTTAAGAGTAAAATATTACTTGAGTAGGTACTTTATTTGCCTATCAGATAAAATTAAAAAAACAAAACAATAGTAAACCAGATATCATATTTTATTGTTTTCTAAAATATTGGAGAATATTCTGAAAATAAAAATTACCATTTACCTTGTTTTTAATTTTAATGATTGCTTACATTAATTCTTTTTATACTGATCATTTGATAACCTATGACAAAAATTCAACAAAAAGTTGGTTTTTGTCATAGGTTATTTAGGCGAAGTTGTAAAGAAACAAAACTTTTCTCCTAAAATATAAAAGCTTATCCTTGACGCTGCTTATGCTTTGGATTTGAACAAATAATCATAATTTTTCTTTTTCTACGGATCAAACGACAATTTTCACATATTTTTTTTACTGATGCGCGTATTTTCATAAAAGATTTTTAAAATTTTTTTATTTTTTTTGTTGTTTTTACATAATTTACTTTTACTGAAGGCAAAAAAACTAACCTGACAAAAAAAGCTTGACAAAAAAAGCTTCGCTTTTTTTGTCAGGTTTTTTTTGTTTTAAACTTTGCCTTGTGAAGTTAGATTATAACATAACAAAAGAATGTTAAAGCTTACTTTAACATTCTTTATTTAAAGACAAAAATACAGATAATTTAAAAATAAAAATTCTCTTCTTTAAAGTATTAAAATCTTTTTATAAAATTTAAAATATTTAGAGATAAAACTAAATAGAAATTGAAACAAAAAGAATCAAATAAAAATACTAAACAAAAACAAAATTTTTGTAAGGCATACCTGACAAAAAAAATATTTGAAACAAAAACCTGACAAAAAAGGTTTTCTGTATCTTTTCTTTATCTTTTTGTATCTTTTCTGAAAGAAAAGATAAAGAAAAGATACAAAAAGATAAGGTTTTCCAACAAAAACTTAACAAAAAAAAGATTTGAAACAAAAAAAGCCTGACAAAAAAAGCGAAGCTTTTTTTGTCAGGTCTCAAGTTTTCTAACAAAAACGAAGTTTAACACAAAAACAAAAATTATATTTTTGTTTTTGTCAGGTTTCAATTTTTGTTTCAGTTTTTGTTAACGGTTTATTTAGGATTTTAACTGCAATAACAAAAACCTTGTTTTTGTTTCAGGTTTTTGTTAACGGTTTGTCAGAATTTGTAAGTATGACAAAAATTTCATTTGAAACACTGACAAAAACAAAAATATTATTTTTGTCTCAAGCTTTTTTTGTCAGGTTAAGCTTTTTTTGTCAGGTGATCATTTTTGTTTCAATTTATGTCAGTATTTTTGCTATTGCTGTGGCCTTTGATCTTTTTGTCGAAGTCGAAAAACAATTCGACCTCTCGTCAAATCATAAGGACTTAATTCAACTGTTACTTTGTCACCTAATAATATTCGAATATAATTTCGTCGTATTTTACCAGAGACGTGAGTCAGAACTTGAAACCCATTCTCTAATTTGACTCGAAACATTCCATTTGAAAGGCATTGAGTCACGACACCTTGCATTTCAATAAGACTCTGTTTTTTTTGGTTCAAATTTTTTAATTATTTTTGTAAATTATTTAAAGTTTTATTGATGCTTTTGACCTGAATAACAAAAACTGCAGTTAAAATATTTCAGATTTTAACTGCAGTTTTTGTTAGAGTTTCGTTTCAGATTTGCTCTTCTGATTTTTTTTATGGCATATAATTTTACATCAAAAGCAAATAAAATTAACTTTAACATAAAAAATAAAAGAAATCAAAAATCAGGAAATCTTTCCTTTTTCAATATCAATTTTTTATTTTTTAGAATATTACCCTTATCGATACTTAGTTTTTTTTTTAAATTTACCTTTAAAAAAGCCTTACAAATAACAAGAATTGTTACTTGAAGTTGTATCAACTTAAAAAAAAATATAAGAATAAAAAGGGTTTTTCTAATAAAAACCTGACAAAAATAATATTTTTGTTTGATTTTCTTTCTTTTTTTTTAATTTCATTATTAATGAAAACAAAACTAGGTCAAGTAAATAAGCAAAAAGATTAACTGATGAAAATTTTTTCGTAAAAAAAAAATAAAAAAATAAGTGTTCTTTAAACTATTTTTTTATTATAGATTTGCATAAATAAAAACTAATTACATTAGTTTATTTTCCTTGAATCTAGTTCAAGGTAATATTATTGATTTTATTCTACCAAACTGAACACAATAATTCACCACCTATGTGTCGAAATTGTGCTTCTTGACCTGTCATAATTCCTTGAGAAGTTGATATAATAATAACCCCCACTCCTCCTAAAACTTTAGGAATTTCCTTATGATTAGCATAAATTCGAAGTCCAGGTTTACTAATTCGTAGTAAATTAGTAATACATGGTTTTTTATCTCGGCCTTTATATTTAAGATGAAGACTTACTTGTTCAGAAGAGTTTATTTGAAAAGATTCAATAAAACCTTCTTTTTCCAAAATTTGACAAATCTGATGACTAATTCGTGTAAAAGGTATATAAACTTTTTCACTTTTTATCAAATTTGCATTACGAATTCGAGTCAACACGTCACTAATAGTATCGTTGAACATTTTTATTTTCCTTAACTTATTTTTAAATTTATTTGCTTGTATTTTTTAACCTTTAGTTTGACTATTTAACAAATCTGAAACAACCCATATTCAAAAAGCTCAAACGTACGAACTTTACCCAAATAAAAAACCTGAAACCTGACAAAAAATGGAAATTATTTTTTGTCTCAAATCTTATTTGAAACAAAAAAAGCCTGACAAAAAATGCGAAGCTTTTGAAACAAAAAATGTTTCACATTTTTTGTCAGTGTTAAGCTTTTTTTGTCAGGTTAAGCTTTTTTTGTCAGGTCAGTATTTTTAATTATGGATCCCCAAAGAAGAGATATAGTACTGTGTTCCGCATCAAAAACGTGGTTTTTGTTTTGTATTTTTATCTTATTGTTTTAAGTTATTGTTTTAAGTTTTTGTTTTACTACGTAAAACAAAAACTTAAAACAATAACTTAAAGCAAAAAAATTCAAACAAAAGAAGCCTGACAAAAAAAGCGAAGCTTTTTTTGTTTCAGGTTTTTGTTGATAATTTTATTAAATTTTTGTCTCAGATTTATCTTAGGCTGGCTTAAAATTAAACAACTTGAAAAGGCATACCAAATTGTTTTAACAAGGCTAAACCTTCTTGATCGTTTTTAGAAGAAGTAATTAAAGATATGTCCATTCCTCGAATTTGATCTATTTTGTCATAATCTATTTCAGGAAACATCAATTGTTCTTCTAAACCTAAACTATAATTACCATGACCATCAAAACTTTTTGGATTAATTCCTTGAAAATCTCGAATACGTGGAAGTGCTAGATTAATAAGACGATCTAAAAAACCATACATCTTTTCACCTCTTAATGTAATAGAAATACCAACTGGCATTTTTTGTCGTAATTTAAAACCTGCGATTGCTTTTTTAGAACGCGTTACAATCCCTTTTTGTCCGGCAATTAAGGTTAATTCATTTAAAGAAGAATCTAAAAGTTTTGTGTTTTGTGAAGCATCTCCAAGTCCTCGATTTATTACGATTTTTTCTATACGAGGTACTTGAAGCGTGTTTTTATAATTAAATTGTTCTGCTAATTTTGGAATAATAGCTTGAGAATATAATTTTTTCAATCTTTGCGCCATACTAATATTTTTTTTGTTATTTTTTTTCATCATTTTTTAGATTAATACCATTAAACCTTTATTATTCGTAAGAAAGATTTAAAGATATTTTTTAATAAATCTAATGTTATTTATAATAAATTTTACAAAGTAAAACGTAAAAAAAACTTGAAACGAAAAATGTAAACACTGACAAAAAATGTGAAACATTTTTTGTTTCAAAAGCTTTGCATTTTTTGTCAGGCATTTTGAAACAAAAACAAAAATAATATTTTTGTTTTTGTCAGGTAAGGTTTCAGTATTTTTGTCAAAGCGGTGTCAGTCGAAGCGATACATCAAAAAGAAACCAAAGACGATGTAAGAAGGCTTTGACCAAAATTTTAAAGAACTTCGGGTGCTAATGACACGATTTTTGTAAAATTACGGTCTCGTAACTCTCGAGCTATTGGGCCAAAAACACGTGTTCCTCGAGGATTACCTTCTTTATTAATAATGACAGCTGCATTATCATCAAAACGAATCGTCATACCATTCTCACGGCGTAAACCTTTACAAGTTCGTACAATAACAGCTTGAACAATATCAGACTTTTTCAGAGGCATATTTGGGATAGCTTCTTTGACTACAGCAATAATGATATCTCCAATATTGGCAAATTGGCTTTGATTTTTATTTAAAACTCGTATACACATTAATTTTTTTGCACCGCTATTATCAGCTACAGTAAGATAAGATTGAGGTTGGATCATGATTAACCTTTATATAATTAAACTATAAACAAAAACAAGACAAAAATTTGACAAAAATAGGATGTAGGGCGAAGTCCTTATAAAATAGTGAAACAAATAAGCTTTTTGTAAGTGTTCTAACAAAAACCTGATAAAAATACAAACCTGACAAAAAAAGCGAAGCTTTTTTTGTCAGGTTTGTATACTAATATTTTTGTTTCAATTTTTGTTCAGCGGTCTTAGGCGCAGCGATACATCAAAAAGAAACCAAAGACAATGTAAAAAGGCAAGACAAATCTTAACAAACTCTGACAAACCTTTAACAAAAACCTGACAAAAAAAGTTGAAACATTGACAAAAACCTGACAAAAAAAGCTTAATAAAAAATGCTTTGCATTTTTTATTAAGCTTTTTTTGTCAGGTTTGGATATTAATACTTTTGTTTCAGTTTTTGTTAACGGTTTATTTAAGGTTTGTTTAAGATTTGTAAGCCCAAAGTATAATTATTTTGTCTTAAGTTTTTTATAAGAAATTTTATATATGAATATTTTTATCTTTTTTTAAGCCTTAATAATTATTTTAAATAGAAATTTTTGTTTCTTTGGTTACAAATTTTGTCTTAATTGGCATTTTATATGCAGCAATTCTCATAGCCGAGCGAGCGGTTATTTCAGAAACACCTCTCATTTCATATAAAATTTTGCCTGGTTTTACGACCGCAACCCAATATTCAACAGAACCTTTTCCAGAACCCATACGTGTTTCGGCCGCACGCATTGTAACTGGTTTATCTGGAAATATACGTATCCATAGTTTTCCACCACGACGGGCATAACGAGTCATTGCACGACGCCCTGCTTCTATTTGTCGCGAAGTAATCCAACAAGGTTCTAATGCTTGTAAAGCAAAATCACCAAAAGCTATTGTATTACCACGATGCGCCTTTCCTTTCATTCTGCCACGATGCTGTTTGCGAAATTTTGTTCTTTTAGGACTTAACATAATTACCTCTTTTTACTATGTTTTAATTTCAAAGAGCAACTTAAAAACTCTTTCTAACAAAAACTGAAACCTGACAAAAAATGTAAACAAAAAAATCTTATTTTTGTTAAGCTTTTTTTGTCAGGTCGGGTTTTTGTTAGAAAACCCTAAGTTTTCTATGAAAAATTAATATTGATATCTTTTCTTTTTACTGACAAATCTTAAACAAACCTTAAACAAGCCGTTAACAAAAATTGCTTTGCATTTTTTGTTTCAAATCTTATTTTTGTCATAACTGCAATAACAAAAACTGAAACCTGACCTGACAAAAACCTGACAAAAAATGCTTTGCATTTTTTGTTTTAAATATTATTTTTGTAAGGGTTTTGTCAGTGTTTCAAAAGCTTGAAACAAAAAAAGCCTTACAAAAAATGCGAAGCTTTTGAAACAAAAAATGTTTCACATTTTTTGTCAGTGTTAAGCTTTTTGAAACAAAAAATGCTTTGCATTTTTTGTCAAGGTCAGGCTTTTTTTGTCAGGTCAGTAGTATCCCTTTTTTGTCATAACTGCATTTTTTGTCAGTATTCTTGTCAGGTCAGTCAAGGTGTATGGCACTACTTTCGAGATTCTTTTTGAAAAAAGAATAAACAGGTAAATAAAATAAGCTTGTGAACCTACTTTTTTCCAAAAGAAAAAACGATTTAATTATTGAACTTATTTCCTATGAAAGACTTTGTCTTTTAAAGGAAATAAGCAGAAAAAAGCTAAAGCTCTATAAGATTTTCTCAGTTCAGTAAAACTTAGAAATTTTTATTAAACTATGGTTTTACATAACTAATAAAACAATGTTTTATCAGTTATGTAAAAGTTTCAAACAGTTAAACTAAAGTAATCTTGCTTCGTTTGATATTTTAAAGATAACAACTTACTTCAAAGATGATTTCACAAGCTGTTGCCTTTTAAGATCATCAAAAGTTGACAAATCTCTAACCTGACAAAAAATGCTTTGCATTTTTTGTCAGGTTAGAGATTTGTCACAATGTGCGAATTTTATAAGTTTTATTTTTTAGTTTTTTCTTTATAAGTTCGAATTTCTTCTTTGAAAACCCAAATTTTTATACCAAGAAGACCATAAATGGTTTTTGCAGTTTTATAAGAATAATCAATATCAGCTCGCAGTGTTTGTAAAGGAACACGACCTTCCCGTGTCCATTCAGTTCGAGCAATTTCAGCCCCATTTAAACGACCTGATATTTGTATTTTTATTCCTTTTACTCGAGCTCGTTGAGAACGCTGAATTGCTTGTCTTAAAGCTCTACGAAAAGCAATACGTTTTTCAAGTTGTTCTACTAAAAAATCAGCAATAAAAGAAGCTTCTGCGTTTGGATTAGCTAATTTTGTAATATGAATTGAAAGTTGTACGGATTGCTTATTTTGATTTTCAGTTTTTTTATAATTATTTGAAGATACAGTTGAATAATTTTTTTGAGCTCGATTTCTTTTAATTTTGTTAGTTAAATCTTTTCTTAAAAGTTCAAGACCATTTTTATCTCGTCCTACAATAATACCAGGTCGTGCTGCACTTATTTCAATTTTTATTTGGTCTAATTTTCTTTGAATTTCAATGGTAGATATTCCAGCATCAGAAAATTGTTCAGAAAGATATTGTCTCAAAAATTGATCTTCAATGACTAGTTGCGGGTATTGATTTGTTTTAGCAAACCAGTGAGACCGATAATTTTGAGTAATATTAAGTCGAAATCCAAGAGGATGAATTTTTTGTCCCATAATAAGATACTATATTTATTTTTTTAAGATCACTTATATTCTCACAGCCTAAGTTTACTATGTAAAACTTCGGTTATTTAGTTTATATAGTGATATCATTGATTGCTGATTATTTTACATGGTAAAATAAAAGAAGCGCAATCATTGATATAAACGATAATTTTTATTTATCAAAAAAAATATATCAAAAAAAACTCACCTCACTACTTACAGAATTTCGTGATGTGACTAATATATTTCCTTTTTTTCTAAGTTCTTTTTAACAAAGCCTCTTTAACATTACAGACATTACATAGATTGAAAAGGAATCAAAGAGAATGTAGTATCTTTTCTTGACATCTAGACATCAAAAAGAAACCAAAAGCGATGTTAGAAGGTTATGTTTGTAATGTTAAAAAGGTGCTGTTTAGAACATTATATCGTTGTAGACATTTGTTTTTTGTACTTTATTTGATATTTTATTTGTTTTTTTTTTATTTCTTTTATCTTTTACACTCCAAATAAAGCAAACCATAGTAAACTACAAAAAACAAAGATCTTCTGATATTTTTTATGTTTAATTTTATCGTCTTGATTTCTTATCACTTTTTATATGGCCTCGAAAAGACCGTGTTGGAGAAAACTCTCCTAATTTATGACCTACCATTTGATCAGTAACAAATATTGGAATGTGTTCACGACCGTTATGAACAGCAATTGTATGACCAATCATAATTGGTAGAATAGTTGAAGATCGTGACCAAGTTACTATTACTTTTTTTTCTCCGTCTACATTTAAATTCTCAATTTTTTTTAACAGATAATCGGCTACAAAAGGACCTTTCTTTAATGAACGTGACATAAAATACTTTTTCCTAAATCCTAAAGTAACATTTTTTTATTTTATAAAATTCAAATATTTCAAACAAAAATGAAGTTTTTGTAGGGCATACCTTACAAAAATTGAAACAAAAATAAAAACAAAAATATTGAAACACTGACAAAAACAAAAATAAGATTTAAAACAAAAAAAGCTTAACACTGACAAAAAATGTGAAACATTTTTTGTTTCAAAAGCTTCGCATTTTTTGTCAGGCTTTTTTTGTCAGGTTAAGCTTTTTTTGTAAGGTCAGGTTTTTGTTAGGATACTACTATTTTTGATGCTTTTAAAATCTTTCAGATTTTAACTGCAAAGTGCTTCTTTTGTTTAAATTAGTAAAAGAACAACCAAAAAAGTGATACTAATATTTTTGTCAGTGTCAGTATTTTTGTCAGTATTTTTGTTTCATCTTTTTATCTTTTATTTGTAAACCTGACATCGCTTTGACAAAAAAGGTTTCCCAAAGGTTTTCCGAAGGGAAACTTACAAAAACGAAGTTTAAAACACTGACAAAAACCTACAAAAATGATATTTTTGTTAGAGATTTGCAATGTCTAGATGTTAAGTGACTCTTTTTGTATAAAAATTTTTATGTGAATGTAAATACTATTTTCGTCTTCGTAAAATGAATGAATTACTGTATTTCTTTGATTTTCGAGTTCGTTGTCCTAAAGCCGGGCGACCCCAAGGAGTAACAGGATGACTTCGACCTATTGGAGCCCGACCTTCTCCACCACCATGAGGATGATCAACAGGATTCATAACAACACCTCGTACAGCAGGTCTTTTACCTAGCCAACGTTTACGTCCAGCTTTTCCAAGAGTCATTATAGTAGCTTCTATATTACCAACTGTACCAATCGTTGCCCAACAGTTTTTTGAAACAAGTCGACTTTCGCCAGAAGGAAGTGCAAGTGTTACAAATTTTCCTTCTTTTGCAACAAGTCGCGCCACAGAACCAGCTGCTCGTGCTAGTTGTCCACCGCAACCCGGTTGTAATTCAATATTATGAACTTCTGTACCTAAAGGCATGTTATTAAGAGGTAAAGAGTTTCCTACTAATATAGGAGCGGTAATATCAGACACAATAGTTTCACCAACTTTTAATCCACGAGGATAAATAATATATCTTTTTTCACCATCTTGATAATTTAATAAAGCGATGCGGGCATTTCTATTTGGATCATATTCTACAGCAGCCACTTTTGCTATAACTCCAAACTTGTTTCTTTTAAAATCGATTTGACGGTAAAGCTTTTTATGCCCACCTCCTCGATGACGACTTGTAATAATTCCTCTATTATTTCGACCTTTCGGTCTCGGTTGCCAAGATGTTAACGTTTTTTCTGGTTTAATTTTCGTAATTTCTGTAAATTCTGATACTGAGCGTTTTCTTGTACCAGGTGTATAAGCTCTATAAAAACGAATGCCCATAACTTATATTTTTATAAATTGTATTAAAAATAATATTCTTTATACATCGCCTTATTAACATAATTTTCTTACATCGAAAAGAAACCAAAGGCCTTAACAAAAATAATATTTGAAACAAAAACCTGACAAAAATAATATTTGAAACAAAAATATTATTTTTGTTAGGTTTGGTTGCTAATTATTTTACGTAGTAAAAGAAGCGCAACAATTATGGAGCTTCTTTTGTTTGAATCTTTTTTGTTTAAATTTTAAAGACTGACAAAAATAATATTTGAAACAAAAAAGATTCAAACAAAAACTTCAAACAAAAACTTAAAACAATAGCAACCATCTATGTAATGCCGAGGCTCACAAATCTCTAATAAAAATTGAAACAAATATAAAATAAAAACTAGTTTTATATCTTATTTTTTATTTTTCAGAATTTGTGATTATTTAGCATCTAAAGATCAGTTATTTTTAGATGTTAGAAGATAAAATGAGACAAAAACGAAAACAAAAATTAAAACAAAAAAGAATTGTTCTTGTTTCAATTTTTGTCAGGTCTTTGTTAGGGATGTTAGCGAAACAAAGGTTTATTTTATCGATACTATGAATATTTATTCTTTTTATTAGTAAAAGTTAAAAATATTATTAAATTTCAGGAAAAATTTTACTCGATTGTCCAGATTTAACCGTAACAATTACTCTTTTATAAGATGTTTTAAACCCTTGTGATAATCCAAGACGTTTTTTTTTTCGAGGTGGTCGATGTGTATTAACGGAAATAACAACTACTTCAAATAATTCTTCTATTAATTTTTTTATTTGTGGTTTACTAAGTCTTAAATCAACATCAAATGTATATTGATTATTTTCAATTAACCTAGCAGACTTTTCTGTTAATACAGGATATTTAACTAAATCAATCATCATAAAACAAGATTGAGTAATAAACGATAAGATAAGAATCCTTTTGAAACAAATAAGAGATAAAAAAACTGTAAAAAATTGTTAGTTTTTTATCTCTTATTTATTCCTATTTTAAAGGTATATCAAGTAAGCCAAATTGAAGAGTGACTTACAAATCGTAGAAAATTAGACTTGAAGATTATTCAAGTATAGAAGCGAAAAGCTTTCTATTAAAAGATAAGACAGAACTGGAAAAATCTAGACAAGTCCGACTTGATAAACCCTGACTTGACAAAAAAAGGATAGTACTAACCTAACCTGACAAAAAATGGTTTACATTTTTTGTCAGGTCAGGTTTCAAATTTTGTTTCAGTTTTGCCTTAATTAACAACTTTTTTATTTTCATTTTGTCTCGGATTTTTCCAGACAGGTCATACATCGGCATAGACAATGTCAAAGAGGAAACTTTTTTCTGAATTTGTATAATTTTGTTTGCTTCTGGATTCGATCTGTTTTTAAAATTAAAGAATTTAATCAATAAATCCTCTGAAAAAATAAAATAAGAAGGCTTTCTAACTGTTTTTTTTGGAAAATCTACAAAAATTTGGTTTTTGTTTGAGAAAAGCTTAAAAATAAATTATAAATTTAAAACAAAATAGTAACCAAAAATTTTAACAGAAATCTAACCTGACAAAAAATGCTTTGCATTTTTTGTTTTAAATATTATTTTTGTTTCAATTTTTGTCGTGCTTTTAAAATATTAAACAAACTTTAAACAAAAACCTGACAAAAAAGATTTCCCAAAGGTTTTCCGAAGGTTTTCTGTATCTTTTCTTTATCTTTTCTTTCAGAAAAGATACAAAAACTTACAAAAACGAAGTTTAAAACAAAAACAAAAATAATATTTTTGTTTTTGTCAGGTTAGAAAACTTACAAAAACAAAGTTTTTGTTAACGGTTTGTCAGGATTTTAACTGCAGTTTTCGTTTGGTAAAACTTTTTGAATTTTTTAAACTTTATCTTGTTATCATTTTTATAATATAGTACCAAGTTAAAACTAAAAGTTTTTTTTTATTAAAAGTAAAAAAAATATACGATAAAAGATAAATGTATCTTTAATTTTAAGTGTTCTCCCATAAAAGTTAAACGTCTTTAGTTTTATAAAAAATTAAACTCCTTTTTTATGATAGCACAAAGTTCAGATAAAAAAAGAGTATAAATAATTTTAGTCCAATCAAAGTAATATAAAGATATTTTATAGTTTGTAAGAAAGTTTATTAAAGTCTTTGTCTTTTGATACTTAAAAAAGTTTTATTTGGTAATTCTTTTTGCCTTCATAAAGTTTTGCTGAATAAACAAAAAAAATTTGGTAAAATTTTATTAAAACTTTTTACAAACTTTAAACAAACCGTTAACAAAAACTGAAACCTGACCTGACCTTGACAAAAAATGTATAGAGTCGTTTTGCTAACTCTTATTAACATAAGTTTATGCAAAGCAAACTCGCTTATTTAATTGCTTATCTGACATTCCTTTACAAATAAACTCTAATAACCATAATAATAATAATATATTTAATAAAAATAAAGGCAAAAAGAAATTTAATTTCTGAATAGCAAAACTGCTGTATGATTTTTAAAATAAAAGTTTTCGTCCATATTAAGTTGTTCTGTAACACGTTATATGAGATCTATAAAAACAGATTATTCCGGTTTTGACCTATTTGGACATCTATTATCATACAGTTATAAGAGAGCTAATCAGTGTGTATAAAAAAGTTGCTTTTAATAAGAATCTTCGGTCATTAGAAGATACATATGCTCTTTTGCCTGTTTTAAATTAAATTTTGGCTGATCAAACCAACATTTTATTTTTGTACATAGTGTTGGTTTAATAAAAATAAATATCATAAAAAAATAAATATTATAAAAAAATATAAAAAATTATTATTTTAATTAAAAAAAATATAGTTGAAAATATATTCTATTTTGTAGTAGAATATAATTAACAAAACATATTTTTTTTTAACAACTACATTAAGACCTGACAAAATATTATTTTAAAACAAAAAATGCTTTGCATTTTTTGTTTTAAATAATATTTTTGTTTTAAATGCAAAACAAAAAATGTTTTGCATTTTTTGTCAGGCATTTTTTATCAGGTTTTAAATGCTTTTTTTAGAAAATATAAAATACAAATATAAGAAAGGCGGACTGGATTGACAGAATATTAGTATTCAGGATATTGTAATAATCAGGAAAACAATTTATTTTATCTTCTTTGATAAAATTTTTTGGAATACTTTAATACTTAGAGAAAAAAAAAAAAAATGAACTTTTTAGACAATCAAAAAAATTATACTATTCCCAACACCTTGTATAGTGAAAATCAAAAATTAAGGTGGACAGGAAGTTTTAATCAAGCAATTGAATTACTTTGTATTATTCCTTACTTTAAAAGTAGTGTATCATTATTTGAAATTTTTACTATTGATGAGTTCCCATTAGCAATCATAAAAAATTGGACTCTGGAGGATGTCTCAAAATCTGCTCTTTTCTTTTACTTGGAAAATTTATTTAGCGACAAAAAAATTATTCAAGCTAATTTGATGTCCGTTTATGAGTGGCAAGTTATTAGCAGTCTTATTATTAATTCTGAGATAAGTAATAGTATATTAGATTTTATTAAAGAACTTGATTTAGTTAAAATTTCTCAAAATAAAATAATCATTTCTGGAAGTTGTCAGAGTATTGAACAAGTGTATGATTTTGAAAAAAGAATATTTAACGAAATTGGACTGCAAAATCTTTTATCTTTTTTAAAAATTGATTTGGACTCAAGCAATTTATTAATTGAACAAGCTTTTAAAAATAAAGACTTAGAAAATATTGCTGCTTTTTTATTTGTGTATGAGGCAAATCTAGACAAAAGATTTGTCTTGACTTAAGCTTTAATAGATTATAAAGATCAAGATCTTGATAAAAATTTAAAGAAGACTAGTTCAGAAATTGAAAAACTGTTAAATGATATTTTGCAAGTCCAAATGGCAGAATTAGAAACATTTGATATTTTCGATTTGTTCGAATCTGATGAAGGAGCAAAATCAAAAAAAGATTTTATTTTTTTTTATTCTTTTTATCAAGATTTGTTTGAGGATTTAATTAGCAAGGAAAAAACTAACACTAGACCTATCTTTGAACTTTTTGAAGAATCCTTACTTAATTCTGAACAAAAAATTATTCTTTTAAAAAATATATCCTTTACAGATCTTTCAAAAATCATTACTAAATTTTTTTTTGCAAAAAAAAACCAAATTAATAAAATTTTTGAAAAAAATCAAGAATTTTTTTATTATTATTTACAAGAAGCGGGCTTAGGGGCAATCTTGCTTGGTATAGTAGTTGTCGGAATTACAATTGTAAAAGCGCCAGGCGCAGTAAGACGAATTAATGCAAATCGCCCGGCAAGTCCACCTTTTGCAATGATGTCCTATAATTATTATTATTCAAGGAATCAAATAGGACCAAAACTGCCTCAAATTACTGAGACAATTACATCTATTATTCAAACATTACCAACATCGTCTGTTTTACAGGTAAACAAAAGGTCAAGTATACCAAGACCTTTACAAACACGTTCACCTTATTCAGTTACAGCAAAAGCACAACAACCCGTTGGTTTAACGCAAGTTAAACAAAATTGTTCGAAGGTAGAACAAATATTACAGCAAAATTTTAGTAATACGCCGACTATAGTTAAAGTAAATGTTGGTTATGAAATTGATAAAAGAACAGGTGTGTTGGTACCCACAACTAAAGCAAATCTTTTAAATACAGTTGGTACGTTCGCAGACAATGAAAAGGCAAAAAACGTATTTGTGAAAATTCTTGGTGAGAATAATTTACAGGCTCAAACAGTATTTCTGGACAGAGAGCACGTTACCGTAAGTCCAATTCTTCGTAGTTACGGGATTCCACGAGAGAGTGGCGCTACTTATTTTATGTTAAGACCTCACCATGTAGTACACACCCAGGCAATGGACGTAAATTTGCCTCTTCAATTTGGTTATGATTCCCAAAAAGGTAATGCAATCAACTGGCACGAGCATTTATCGACTGTTTATGATAACAATCTGGTAGAACTTTATGATCCTAATCCTACAAGTAAATATCTTTTAAAAGACAATACAAAAGCTGTAGAGACGCTGGCTTTCTATGGAATAGACATGAATGATGTGAGAAATGCTGCCCGAAGTGCTCACACGATTGATATTAACAGATTAAATGAGTTGGATATTCCACCCGAGCTTTTATTACCTACTAGCCACATAAATATGCTTTGTCATAAAGGAAAACAAGATTTTTATTTTTTTACTCAGAAATCTTCATTTGGCTACAGTATCAATTATTCTCCTAGTAAAGCTTCAAAAGTTTTAGAAGTTGGGTTGGTAAAAGCTGTTAATATAAACAAATTTTATTATTCTTTAGAACCATCTTTTATACAAGGAACAACTGGAAGAGCTGTGATCCAAAGTTCTCACAGACAATTTGTAAATTCGGTAAAAGAATCCATTACTTTTACCATTGAGAGAGGTGGCTCCGTGAATCAAAATCTTTTACAACAATTTGAAACAAGATTACCTTCAGGCCGCTTGTATGACTTAGACCAAGCAGAAAATGCGGCACGGACCCAATTTGGTTTGGAAAATGTTAAAAGAGGTATCCCATCTTGCCTTTGGAACACAAATTCTCCTACAAATTTTAATTTGTAGATTTTTATTAAAACTTTTAGATCGTTTTTATTTCACTTTTTGTAGACTAAATGATTTAATAGTTATCTCAAAAAAATAATTAAATTAGTGTTATTTTTTAAGGTAATGATATAAAATTTCTAATATTATATCATTACCTTTTTAGTATAAATTTGTTGTATAAAGAAAATTATTTTCTTTATACAACATCTATTCGAAAAAAGCTTGGTTAATCAACCCTTTCACTTTTATAGTTAATTTAAAGACCTCATCGATTCACTTAATT
>JAABUQ010000066.1_pt1:127500-189889 | contig 189889 bp, 111 predicted proteins | sample 5560001 | NCBI WGS metagenome assembly JAABUQ01 (sample SAMN10711888, study PRJNA513371) | rock metagenome | isolation source: Antarctica rocks | place: Antarctica: Victoria Land, Finger Mt nord | collected 2015-12-18
GTGAGATTATTAAAGCAAATAATCTTAAATTAACATTTGTTAATAAGAATCAACAAGCTGATCACTTTAAAACGTCAACTCAGCGATCTGGTTATAAATTTGTAAGTAAAGTCGATACTGCAATTTCTGTGGTAAAGACGCCTGAGGAACACCTAAGTACGACTAACTGGGCTAGTACTACACATTCTAGGCTTGATGCTGATGGAAAACTAATTCCAGAATTAAGTTACGAGGGAGGAGTTACGCCGAATCAATTGATCGATTATGAAGACGCTGCTAAGTGTGTAGCCACAAAAAGCTTTCTTGAAGCTCGTTACTCCCCCTCGCCAGACACAGGCCAGCTTATAATGTTAGACGCTAATGCAAATGTGATTGGCATTTCTGGTGAGGAGCTTCTGGAATTAGAAGGTACTTCGGGAGCAGAAGTATTCGAGGCTGAAGGACTCGCCAGTCAATTAACAAGGCTGCAAATAGAAAAGAAAATGTCTTGTAACGGAGAAAATAACGGTATGGAGCAGCAATTAATTGCTGACTGTAGGGTTTTTCGAGATGGTCACGCTAATGCTTGTTCTACTTATAATGGATTTGAAAGCGCTGAACAAGCTGAAACAACCTTAGATGTTCTTGGTACAAACACCAGAGACGCTATCGTGTTTATGGAAAATTCTAAAGCAATTTGTAAACGAGATGGTCCAGCTTATAACGAGATTTCCGGTTTAATATCTCAAGTAAAAAACAATTTTACGACTACCGTGGCTGAGAATGTTCACACCGTGGAAAATTTTGAAGTTTCTGAGAACCAAAGTCGTAATTACACAGAACCTGTTTTACCCAAAGATCAAACTAGAAGTGGTTTAGATCAATTGGGAGTAAAAAATCGAGTTTTTGAGCAGGATAAAAACAGAACAGGTGCTTTTTTCAATAGCAGGAAAGAAATTGGAGCTGTAAAAGATTTTCCTGAACTGCAAAACAACCCTTTAGTTCAGGCAACTTTAGAAGTTAAAAAAGACTAAATATGCTCGTTCTTGGATTAATTTATGATTTTAACAAAAAGTTAACAAATTATTGTTTTATGAAAGAAAAGATACAAAGAAAAAATAAATAAAAGATACAAAAACTTACAAAAACAAAGTTTAAAACAAAAAAAGCTTAACACCCTAACAAAAACAAAGTTTTTGTTAGGGTGTTAAGCTTTTTTTGTCAGGTCAGGTTTTTGTCAGGTTTTTGTCAAATCAGTGTCAGGTTGGGGTGTCAGAATGCTCTCTCACATAAATACGAGAGAGAGCAGATATAGGACAAGGTATCTCACATTTACATATTTAACTATGTTCTTAATTTCTTGTCAATTTATAAGGATTTTTTATTATGGTAGACAAAAATTTTCCCAAGGATCTTGCTAAAAAGCAAATACAAAATAAAGGCCAATTTGAATCGTTTGTTGTGGAGACAAATGCTTCAGATCTTTTGGCTTTACAAAGAGAAGAATCGATAAAATTAAAGTGTGTGAAGATAATGCTTAAGTTTGACCGAGCTGCTAAAGAAAGACTTTTCGTACTTGATGATAGTATTATTCAGCACGAATGGTTAGATTCTACCATGCGGGGTTTTTCTGCAATAATGGCTGCAGCACACGTCGACTTGACAGAAAGCTACACTAGGTTCTTTCATGGAATTAAGTTGGAGAAATCTTTGGATTTAAACTCTCCACACCCTTCGAATGAAATATTGAGTCATCTTAGAGATTGGTGTACCATGATTCCAGTTCTTTGTGCTTGTGTTGTTAAACATTTGTGTGAAGCATTTATCTCAAACCGAATTCAATTACCTTGCTAGAGCCGAAAACTTGAAAAGTAAAGAAAATAAAGAGTTTCTAGCTTGGTATGCGAGTGAACAGACCATTTCTTATGCTTTTCCTACTAGTTATTCTACCGTCGAATATGGTTGTGACAGAAAATTAACGTCTATAACACCAAACGAGAATGTTGGCTGGGAATTATGGGACGGGGAGTTAAAAAATGCCGTTGCTTCAAAATTATTGACTCAGGAATATGGCTTACAAAACTATTCTTTGGTTAAGGTTAACTTGATTGAGTTTGTTTTTAGGGAAATTGCCCAGTTTGTATCGGTCCCGGCTTTGTTACAATTATCTAATTCAGAAGATAAGGGTGCGGATTGGCGTTTAGCAATGGAGCCTTTAGAAAAGGTTTACGATTTCGAAAGACTGGACGCTGTTTTGGACATGCTCTTGATAGTAGGTCTAGAGAGTGGAAACTTGCGGGACGACCTATATAAGATACCATTTTTGTATCGATTAGTTTATGATACGTTCCCTGATACAAGGTCTTTATCACAATCTGATTTTGATGTAAGGGTTCAAAAAGAAGGACTAAAAATAGTGGAGAATTTTACACCATTGGTAGAACTGCAATCTTTCTTAAAGCTAGTTGATAATGCACCAACCGTTTTTCCTGTCGCGTCTAGACCAGAATGTGAGAGACCTTCAACTAGAGACAAAGTATTGTTTCTTTTAAGCGAATATAAGAATGTAGTTATAACAATTATGGCTGCTTCTGTTGTATTACAAAAAATAGCAGCAGCAGTACCAGTTTCTTTAGAGGCGGACGGTGTCTTATTTTTAGTAGAATCACGGCACGCAGAGAAATTCATAACATCTGTCGTTGAGTCAGTAGATTATGTTACTAAAAACCTTCTAGGTTACATAGCACTGCTCAAGATTACTTTTTCAGGGAAACCTGATACAGTAATCTTATATAAAATTGATTTACTAACACCGACTAACACTGACTAACACTGACTAACAAAAGTTAAACATTTAACTAACATTGACTAACAAAAGTTAAACATTTAACTAACACTGACTAACAAAGGGTACCATTTTGACTAACACTGACTAACAAATGTTACCACTTTGTCTTGACAAACTCTGACAAACCTTAAAAAAACTTTGAGCATTATTAAATTAAAAGCTTAAGCTATATAAAACGTTATAGTCTTTAAAAAATAAACATTTCATGTAGCTTAAGCTTTTTAATTTTTATTATTAATCAAACATTTTATCTAAAATTTATTTTTCTTCTGCTTTAACAGCTCTTTTTTTTTTTATAAAAGGTTTTTGGTTTGTCTTTTATACTTGAATAAAAATGATTGGATTTAGAAAAATTTTAATTATAGCTAAAAAAAAGTTAAAAATTACTTTAATGACTTTTATTTAAGAAATTCTAAAATATATACTAACTCAAAAAAAAACTTTTTTGCAAAGAAAAGAAACTATGACGGTATATAATTTGATTTTAGAATATTTATCTTATTTAAAATTTTTTTCTTTTACGAAACCTGGAGTTTTGGGTTGATAATTTTTTAACTGTTTTTTGGTCCATTTTACTTTTTTATTATAAAAAGTAATTTCAAACCCAAAATAGGCAAAGATGACCAAAGTTTTGTCTTACACTTTTAGATTTAAAAGACTTTGGGTCTATTTGTTCTTCTTGGTTTCTTGTAAAAAGTTTATTTTTTCCAAAAAACGGTTATGGTAGAAAAACCATAAAATTGTATTAAAAATAAACTTTTTCATTACTAAAAATATAACAATTTATAAAAATTTTTAACAAAAAAAGTAAAACAAGAATCAAAAAGATACGGCAAATAATTATTTCTGTATTTTTTCTAACCTGACAAAAAAAACTTAACAAAAATAATATTTGAAACAAAAACAAAAATATTCTTTTTGTTTCAAATGCTTTGCATTTTTTGTCAGTGTTTTAAACTTTGTTTTTGTTAGAAAAGATAAGGGAAATCATGAAGGTCATGTTTACAATGATTAACGTATTTTTATAACAAAATTAAAAAAAATATTAACAAAAACTTAAAAAAATTTATGTCAATTGTAAAAGATGAAGATCAAATTTTCTCTGAAATTTATTTAAATTTTATGACTCAAACTTAGAAAATTTTACAAATAGAAAAGTTTTACTCTTTAGTTATAATTTGAAAAAACTCGGTTATTATCATTTGGTTAGTCTAATGACTACTCTACCTTTTTATTACTTGAGTGCATTCATACCTTTAAATGAAAAATATCTCGTAAGGCCGGATCCTAGAAGAACCATAATAGTCTATAGATTAGCAAATTCTATTTTAAAAATTTCTGCTTTACCAAATAAGCTTATTATTAGTATGAGTTTACAATACAACGTTCTTTCTAGTACACGACCTAGCCGTGTAGTCGTTGCGGATCTACAACTTAAAATTACTAGCATGCGTTTTAGAGGTCCTTTTTATAGAGCGAGATCCCAGTTTGTTTTTGTAGCTATACTAAGACGTCTACTTTAGCGATGATGTAAAGTCATATTATAGTAGCTGTAAGCGATGAAAACATTGTAAGAATGACAACAAGTTTCAAACAAAGTGAAATTCAAGTATCAAAGCGATATCTTTTGGCTCTACCTGAGTATAAAACCATGAATGTAGAAAGGAAGGTACACAAATTGCTTAAAATGTTGTCATCTAGTTCGCGACTGGAACCTTTAACTAAAATGATTAATTTTCAGGAATGTGCGGAAACAAAAGAAGGTATTCCTACATTAATTTTTAATGCTCAAGGTACACACGGTAGATATAAGCACAACAAAGGTATAACAAAGGCCATAAACAATGTTATTATATATTTTGTAACAACTAACCCAGACTTACATTTTTTATTAGAATATGAACCATCTGAGACAAAACATCCTAATCAAAAAAATCAGCTAGAATCTCTACTTTTAACACAATGGGAAGCTGGCGCGTATCAGCTTGGTAAAAATGATCATAAAAAAAAACTAGTGATCTAAACAATATCATGCCTTCAACCATTAAAACAATTTCCAAATGGTTTATCTATAATGGGGACCAGACGATTGATTATTTACAAAAATTATGGAACAAGGTTAATATTTATTTAATAAAAGTTTATTTCATCAAAACTTTTCGAATGATTAAGAATTATAATAAATCAAAAAGTAATAAATTTTTTTATTACTTTGAAATTATAATAACAAAAAGGGTTATTCACTACTTATTTTTAATATTTTTTATGACTTCAGACTATTATGAATCTTTTACCGAAAATTTTGAAGAAAATAATTTCGAAGCAAGTGATATAGAATTGTATCGAAATAAACAAAATTTTTGAACTGCTTTTTCGAGTCAATTATTTGGTAAAAAAGGAAAATATTTTTTTCCTGGGACCCCAAATGAAGCTTCTTTATTGATTTCTGTTTTAAATGAATTTAAAGATCAAAAACGTCTTTTTAGTATGTATAGCTTTTCTCCTTTTTTAAGAGACGAAATAAAAAATTGGCCTTATAACAAATTAACTTGTTCGGTACTTTATTATTATTTAAATATTGAAATAGCAAAAAATAATCTAAATTCTCAGGATTGGAGCATGATTGGTGATTTTATACAGTCTCCAGCAATTAGTCGAGATATTTTTTCTTTTGTAAAGTGCCACAATATTGTGAAGTTTTCATCAAAAAATCATATAATTTTGGGATTTATGAATTCTTTAATGTTTCCTCCCTACATTAATTATTGCAATAATCTGAAACCCTTAGAAAATGTTAAAATCCTTTATCGATTTTTAAAATTAGTAAATGTGGAAAAATTTACTATGCGCAATTTGATTAAAACGACAATTACAGAACAAAATAAAAAGGCAATAGTATATTTTTTAGAGAGTCTCTTCGACGAAAACGAAAATAATTAATTACTTTTTTATTATTCTTTAAATTATGTAATAAGTCAAATTGTAGATAAAAAGTATTAAACACAATCAAGGATAAAACAAAATTAAATGCGTAATAATTGTTACCCTTTATAAAAACTGGGTTTTTTGTCCAAAGTTACTGACAAAAAACCTGAAACCTAACAAAAAATATTTTTTAAAAACACAGCTTTTACAAACCTCTAATGAAATTTCTAAAAAAACTTGAAACACTGACCTGACAAAAAAAGCTTAACAAAAATAAGATTTGAAAGACTGACAAAAAATGCAAAGCTTTTTTTGTTAAGCTTTTTTGTTAAGCATTTTTTGTTTCAAATCTTATTTTTGTCCGTATTTTTGTTTCATCTGGGTAGACTTGAAGATCCTAGTTGTAGAGCTATATTTAAAACTTGTAAAGCTGAAGATTAAGGGTGTGAACTTCTAGTTGATACTCGTAGCGATATACCAGTCTTAAAGGTAACAAAACCCATATCTCTTAAATGACCCTTAACCTGAGATTTATTGAATCTTTCTGAACGTAGTATCCCTTCAAATATAAAACTTTCGTTAACACTATATTTTTAAGCCTTGCATTTATAAATAACATCAACTCTAGTTTCATTTTGCAGTCTTTCTTTAGCATGTCCTTGGGAAAATTTAATAGATTCACCTCTTGCTTCTCAGTCAGCCAAAAAGTTTTATTTTGCAATAGATAGTCTAGCAAATCCTAGATAGTGATCTGATCATTAAAGTTCTCTAAATTGTTTAACTTTTACTATAATTGATTCGTTGTAAATCAGAACTTCAGACTACGTTTTCCTTTCGGAATACTTCAGAATTATAGAATAGATGGCGGATAGCTTATGCCCACATTGTCTACAAAGCATTGCAGGTTTAGAATCTGTTGAATTTTTGATATTAGTTTTCTATCATTTTTGCTTCGCAAAAATGATAAGAGTTTAGAAATTGATTTTGTTTCTGTTTTTGCTAAATCCTGTTTGATCTCAATTTTTTTTTTTTTTAGAAGTAGTAAATAACTATAAAACACATTAAAAAGGCGGGTAACGTGACTCGAACACGCGACATTCTCGTTGGCAACGAGATGCTCTACCACTGAGCTATACCCGCATCTTTTTATTCTACCCTTTTGTTATTTATTCTCCCCTTTTTTTTTTTTAATTTTGAAACAAAAACTTAAGCTAAAAACAAAACTATGTTACTAGTTTTAACAAAAAAAAAAAAATTTTTGTACGAATTTTTTTGTTACACAATGTGGGATAGAAAAAAAAAGCAGTTTAGAAGCACTTGTTTTACCTATTTTGTTTCAAAGCTTTGTTGTAAGATTTCCTGGCATCAAGCTATCTTCCCAAAAGGCCCCCCTTTCAGTATTGTGACTCCTAAAACGTTTAACGACCAAGTTCGGGATGGTTTGGTGTGGTTCCGATTTAGTAAAGACACCATAAATTTTTTATTCTATTAATTTGAAAATTAAAAAATATGTTATTTGAAACAAAAAAAGTTTGACAAAAAAAGCTTAACAAAAATATTATTTTTGTTAAGCTTTTTTTGTCAGGTTAATAAGAATTTTTTTCTTTTGATATTTTTTTTATAACAAACAAAAGATACGAGTTATAAGTATTACTTTTGAAACAAAAACAAAAATAATATTTTTGTCAGGTCAGGTTTTTGTCAGTATTTAAGTTTTTGATTAAAAACATGAGATAAAAATTACAAATTTTATAAACCTTTAATAAATATTTATTTAATTCAAAAAATGGAATTAAATAAATATTTATTAAAAGTTTTTAAAGGTCAAATTCAATCGGTCTGTTAGTATGTCTCAGCTACAACCATTGCTGGCCTTACACCTGACACCTATCAAACGGCTTCTCTTGCCGAGACCTCTAGAGAGCACTAATCTTGAGGTGGGCTTCCTACTTAGATGCTTTCAGCAGTTATCCGCTCCGCACTTGGCTACCCAGCGTTTCCCGTTGGAACGAGAACTGGTATACTAGTGGTGCGTCCTTCTAGGTCCTCTCGTACTATGGAAGGCTCCTCTCAATGCTCTACCGCCTACACCGGATATGGACCGAACTGTCTCACGACGTTCTGAACCCAGCTCACGTACCGCTTTCATGGGCGAACAGCCCAACCCTTGGGACGTACTACCGCCCCAGGATGCGATGAGCCGACATCGAGGTGCCAAACCTTCCCGTCGATGTGAACTCTTGGGGAAGATCAGCCTGTTATCCCTAGAGTAACTTTTATCCGTTGAGCGACGGCCCTTCCACTCGGTACCGTCGGATCACTAAGGCCGGCTTTCGCCCCTGCTCGACTTGTAGGTCTTGCAGTCAAGCTCCCTTATGCCTTTACACTCTTCGGCTGATTTCCGTCCAGCCTGAGGGAACCTTTGCACATCTCCGTTACCTTTTAGGAGACGACCGCCCCAGTCAAACTGCCCACCTGAAACTGTCAAGCGTCCTGATTCAAGGATCGCCATTAGAATTCTAGCTTCTCCAGAGTGGTCTCTCACTGATGGCTCCAGCTCCCCCGGAAGGGAACTATCAACGCCTCCCACCTAGACTGCGCAAAAAAAGCCCAAATTCAATTCCAGGCTACAGTAAAGCTTCATAGGGTCTTTCTGTCCAGGTGTAGGTAGTCCGCATCTTCACGGACATGTCTATTTCACCGAGCCTCTCTCCGAGACAGTGCCCAGATCGTTACACCTTTCGTGCGGGTCAGAACTTACCTGACAAGGAATTTCGCTACCTTAGGACCGTTATAGTTACGGCCGCCGTTCACCGGGGCTTCGGTTGTCAGCTTTCTCAGACTAAAGTCTAAGTAACCAACTTCCTTCACCTTCCGGCACTGGGCAGGCGTCAGCCCCCATATATTGTCTTACGACTTAGCGGAGACCTGTGTTTTTGGTAAACAGTCGCCTGGGCCTGGTCACTGCGGCCCTCTTAATTGAGGGCACCCCTTCTCCCGAAGTTACGGGGCCATTTTGCCGAGTTCCTTAGAGAGAGTTATCTCGCGCCCCTTGGTATACTCTACCTACCTACCTGTGTCGGTTTCGGGTACGGGTAATTTTTAAGTATTGGAAGTTCGAGCTTTTCTAGGAAGTTTGACAACTAATTGAGTTTCATTTTGAATTTGAGCAAAGCTCTCATACAGGGAATAAAACCGTATCACGCCTCAGCTCAAGAATAGTTTTTATTCTATCTCTCATCACCTTGAACGTTTCCGCCAACATCCAATATTGACCAACTGTTCCCTCCTCCGTCCCTCGGTACCACTCAAAAATTAGTACAGGAATATTAACCTGTTTTCCATCGACTACGCCTCTCGGCCTGGCCTTAGGTCCCGACTAACCCCCCATGGACGAGCCTAGTGGAGGAAGCCTTAGGTTTTCGGGGCATTGGATTCTCACCAATGTTTTCGTTACTCAAGCCGACATTCTCACTTCCGCTTTGTCCACACCAACTTACGTTGGAGCTTCACCCTAGAGCGGAACGCTCCCCTACCGTAATATCAAATTTTTGACATTACCCACAGCTTCGGCAGACCGCTTAGTCCCGTTCATTTTCGGCGCAAGAACGCTCCACCAGTGAGCTATTACGCACTCTTTAAAGGGTGGCTGCTTCTAAGCAAACCTCCTGGTTGTTTCAGCATTCTCACCTCCTTTGCCACTTAGCGGTCATTTTGGGGCCTTAGCTGGTGATCTGGGCTGTTTCCCTCTCGACGATGGAGCTTATCCCCCACCGTCTCACTGGTTAACGGAAAGCAATGCCTAGTATTCTTAGTTTGCTACGATTTGGTACCGCTCTCGCAGCCCGCACCGAAACAGTGCTTTACCCCTAGGCAGCCCATCGTTAACCGCTGCGCCTCAACGCATTTCGGGGAGATCCAGCTAGCTCCGAGTTCGATTGGCATTTCACCCCTAACCACAACTCATCCGCCGATTTTTCAACATCGGTCGGTTCGGACCTCCACTTGGTTTTACCCAAGCTTCATCCTGGCCATGGTTAGATCACCCGGGTTCGGGTCCATAAGAAGTGACATTGAAACAAAAATATTATTTTTGTTCTTTTTCGCCCTATTAAGACTCGCTTTCGCTTTGGCTTCGGGTTTTTCCCTTAACCAAGCCACTCCTTATAAGTCGCCGGCTCATTCTTCAACAGGCACGCGGTCAAACTTAGAAAAAATTAAAATCTTTTACTGTTCTCCCACTGCTTGACAGCTTACGGTTTCATGTTCTATTTCACTCCCCTACAGGGGTTCTTTTTCACCTTTCCCTCACGGTACTATTTCACTATCGGTCATCCAAAAGTATTTAGCCTTACGAGGTGGTCCTCGCTGATTCACACGGGATTTCACGTGCCCCATGCTACTCGGGATAAGAATTGTTTTTAGTCATTTAGCTTTAAACTACCGGACTTTCACCGTCTATGGTGCAGGATTCAGCTGCTTCGTCTAGCTAAATATTATATTTGAATTAAAAATAGTTTTTAGTTGTTATGACAAAAAATGCAAAACATTTTTCGTCAGGTCAGTGTTTCAAAAACATATTTTTTTTAACAAAAACAAATATTCTAAAAAACTTTGTTTCTTCCCACAACCCCGATTCGAAAATATCGAATCGGTTTAGGCTGTTCCCAGTTCGCTCGCCGCTACTACGGGAATCGCGTTTGCTTTCTTTTCCTCCGGCTACTAAGATGTTTCAATTCACCGGGTTGTCTCTTTCCTTTCTATGAATTCAAAAGGAAGTACAAGAGGTTACCCTATTCGGGAATCTCCGAATCATTGCTTGTTTCCAGCTCCTCGAAGCGTTTCGTCGGTTTCCACGCCCTTCATCGTCTTTGGATGCCTAGGTATCCACCGTAAGCCTTTCTATCTTTGACCTTTTCTTTTATAAAAGTCTTTTAAAAGGTTTTCTAACAAAAACTGAAACAAAAATAGAAACCTGACAAAAACAAAAATATTCTTTTTGTTTTTGTTTCAATTCTTATTTTTGTCAGCATTTTTGCTGCTTTTAAAATTCTAAACAAACCTTAAACAAACCGAAGGTTTGTCAGGGTTTGTAAATATTTTCACTACAAAGGTTTTTGTTTGATAGTTTCCCTTTTTTATTAGATTTTATAAAATTTTTTTTGGTAAGATTTAAATGAGAAAATTAAAAATCTTTACAATATAATTTTTTGTAAAGGCTTTTAATTTTTTTAATTCTCAACACTCTTACAATATCCTGAATACTAATATTCTGTCAATCCAGTCCGCCTCTCTTAAAATTGTATTCTATATTTTTTAACTATAATGTTTTCAAAATTTTTACGTAAAATTCAATAGTATATATATCATCTATTAAAGGTTTAAAAAAAATAAGTTCAAATAGTAAATCTAAAACGACTTTTGTACTTTTAAGGGATACGAAATTTTAGTTTTACAACTATTTTTTTACATCACAATTAAATTTTAACAATAATAACGATTATTTAAGAAAGAATAACATTATACTTGCCAAAGTATCAAAAATTTTAGTCGTTAAATCTGAGTAGGCATAATTGTGTAGGAAACTTGTCTTTTTCGGCCAAAAATTATTAAAGACTGCTTTTGTTTTAATATTTTTTTGTCTACTATCAAGCGGTCACCACTTATAGTCTTACTTTAGCACCGAAGATTTATATTAAGTTCTTCTGTGTCTCTTTTACAATTTTCAAAAAATGTATCGATGGTATCACCTTGATTGAAATTTTTTTTATTTTGTTTTTCCTTAATAGTTGTCGCACCCGAAACCTGACAAAAAAAGCGAAGCTTTTTTTGTCAGGTCAGTTTTTTTGTCATAACTTCATTTTTTGTTAAGTTTTTGTTAGAACTTTGTTTTAGATTTTAATTGCATTTTTTGTTAGATTTTTGTCCTAATCGGGCCTTACAAAAACAATATTTAAAACAAAAAATGCTCGACAAAAAAAGCGAAGCTTTTTTTGTTAGGCATTTTGAAACAAAAACAAAAATAATATTTAAAACACTGACAAAAAATGCAAACCATTTTTTGTTTCAAATGGTTTGCATTTTTTGTCAGGTTTTTGTCAGGTCAGGTTTGACCCTAAACAAAGAATACAGCAATTTTTTTATAATGTATTAGTAATTTTTGGTTGTAAGATATCGTTTCGTTTTACAAGTTGAGTCCAACCTAATCCTTGAAGTGATTGATTTCGTCGTAAAGGACGTGTTACAAGTTCTAAAATATCTCGTGAATTTGTAAAACCATGAATTTGAGCAAAGGTAAATTCTACTGACCATTTAGTACTAATTCCTCGAGCTTCTAATGGATTTGCATGGGCCATTCCAGTAATAGCTAGATCGGGTTGAAGATCTCGTATTCGCTGAATTTGATTGTAATTGTCTGGTTTTTCTACAATTCGAGGCATCGGTACATTCATTTCATAACAAGTCTTTTCTAATAAAGCGAGTTCACTTGCTTGAAATCGTTTGTCCATATAAGGAATACCAATTTCGTATACGATCATGCCACAACGTATTAAAAATCTAGCTAAGGAAACCTCTAATAGATTGTCTCCCATAAAAAAAACAGATTTTCCTTTAACTAACTCTAAATATTCTTTTAAACCTTTCCAGATGGTAGTTTCACGTTCGTCAAGACCATGTGGCTGTATACCAAAAACAGAACAAATTTTTTCAATCCATGCACGTGTGCCATCAGGTCCGATTGGAAAAGGGGCTCCAATAAGTTTACATTTTTGTCGACGCATCAAAGTGGTGGCTGTTCTACTTAAAAAAGGATTTACACCGCAAACATAAACCCCTTCTCCTAAAATAGGAAGATCAGTATATCGTTGAGATGGGAGCCAACCAGAAACTGTAATTCCTTGTTTCTCAAGTTCTAATGTTAGTTGAGTTGTTACTGTACTTGGTAATGATCCAAAAAGAACTAATGGAGGGTGATTCGTTTTGTTTGTAGGAAGTGGTGACACTGACCCTGACTTTGCATTTTTTGTTTCAAATTTCGTTTTTGTTAGAGTTGTTTGAGATTCTGGAGAAACCGAAGGTTTATTAGAAGTTTCATTTTTTGATTCTTTTTGTGCAGGAGATTTTTTTGCAAATTGAAAAAAATTTTGTACTAATGTATTCTTTAAAAGTTTCTGATTTTGCCCTTCTTTTAATCCAGATAAAAAAGTTTTTGTTTCAGTGGTGTTTTTATTTTTAGAGCCTTGTCCCATTGCAAATAAAGGCAAATCACTTGAGCGGCGCTCTACAGGAACTTCGTTTGAAACAAAAAAAGCTTCGCTTTTTTTGTCAGTGTTAGAATTCGCATTTTTTTCTTTTGTTGGACATCGATGTGCCATTGCAGCTAAAACTGTGTCTTCACCTTGAGTAAAAGCATAGTCTAAACCATTTGCTCGAGCAACAACAAGAGGTATTCCAATTTCTGCTTCTAATCGAGGAGCCATGCCCTCTAAATCCATTTTAATAATTTCTGTAGTACAAGTACCAATCCAGACAATTACGCTAGGGTTTCTATCTTGTTTTATTTGCAAACAAAGACGTTTTAATTCTTTATAGTCATTCAGTTGTGCTGAAATATCTCCTTCTTCTAATTCGGCCATTGCATATCGAGGTTCTGCAAAAATCATTACCCCTAAAGCATTTTGTAAGAAATACCCACAAGTTTTTGTCCCTACAACCAAAAAAAAGCTATCTTCGATTTTTTGGTATAACCAAGCTACACAGCTAATAGGGCAAAAAGTATGGTAATTTCCAGTTTCACATTCAAAAGTTAACTTTTCAGATAAGGCTGTAGACATACTTTTAATTTTCTCCCTTCACTTTTCTTCTCAAAAGAGAAGAAACTAGATAAAACAAATTTTTTGCAGAATTTTAATAAATTTGAGACAAAACTTGATAAAATTGCAGTTATGACAAAAAAGGGATACTACTGACCTGACAAAAAAAGCCTGACCTTGACAAAAAATGGAAAGCATTTTTTGTTTCAAAAAGCTTAACCTGACAAAAAAAGCCTGACAAAAAAAGCGAAGCTTTTTTTGTTAAGCTTTTTTTGTTAAGCTTTTTTCGTTTCAAATGCTTTCCATTTTTTGTTTTAAATATTATTTTTGTTTCAAATGCCTAACAAAAAAAGCTTCGCTTTTTTTGTCAAGCATTTTTTGTCAGTCTTTCAAGCTTTTTTTGTTTCAAATTATATTTTAAAGACTGACAAAAAATGGAAAGCATTTTTTGTCAGGTTTATTTAACATTGCAAACATCGCAGACGTTGCCTTCTAACATTGCAAGAAAAAACATTGAAAAAGAAAGCTTAACAAAAAAATCAAATAAAAATTTTATTTGATTTTTTTGTTAGGCGATATTAGTAGCTTTATTTTTTATGTAAAAACAAAAAAAATAAAGTATTTTTGTCAATATTTTTAGAAAGTTTTGGTTAGAGTTTTTGTTTCAGGTTTTTGTTTGGATACTAATATTTTTGTTTCAGTTTTTGTAGATTTTTGTTAGAAAACCCAAACACTGACAAAAAATGCTTTGCATTTTTTGTTTCAAACTTGAGACAAAAACTTCGTTTTTGTTAAGTTCTTGTAATCCCTTTTGAAAATAATTTTTAAACCATCATAAAATCCAAAACATCTTCACTTGATTCATTTTGATTTTTTTGGGGATTTAAATAGAAATCAGAGAGTAAGCTAAACAACTCACGATCTCCCAATTCTCTTGGAACAACACCTTCAGGTTGTGATAACAATTGATCAGCAATATTTAAATAAAAATCACAAACATAATTTAAAGAGCTTTCAGATTCTGCCATTTCAAATAAAGTTTTTCCTTTTACACGTGAAATTCTTATGTCTTCAATTAAAGGTAAAACTTCTAAAACAGGCATTGGGCAAGCTTCTACATATTTATCAATTAAATCACGCTTTGCTGTTCGATTACCTACTAATCCAGCTAATCGTAATGGATGAGTACGTGCTTTTTCACGAACCGAAGCGACAATTCGATTTGCAGCAAATAACGCATCAAATCCATTGTCAGTAATAATTATGCAATAATCTGCATAATTTAAAGGAGCAGCAAATCCCCCACAAACAACATCACCTAAAACATCAAACAGAATAACATCATATTCATAAAAAGCATTTAATTCCTTTAATAATTTTACTGTTTCACCAACAACATAACCTCCACAACCTGCACCTGCAGGAGGACCACCGGCTTCTACACAATCGACTTCACCATAACCTTGGTATATAACATCCTCAGGCCAAACATCCTCATAATGATAATCTTTTGCTTGTAAAGTATCGATAATTGTTGGAATTAAAAAACCCGTTAATGTAAAAGTACTGTCATGTTTTGGATCACAGCCAATTTGTAAAACTTTTTTACCACGTCTTGCTAAAGCGATAGAAATATTGCAACTTGTTGTTGATTTTCCAATACCGCCTTTCCCATAAACTGCTAATTTCATATAAATCTCTCCTAAAAAATGTTGTTTATTGATACCTAAATTTTCTAAGGTTTATTAATGCTTTAATTTGTCTAGTTGAATAAATCTTTAACAAAGACTTGACAAATCTGAATAAATCTTCTATGAATGCTATTGTTTAAGGTAGTAAAACAATAGCAACAATTGTTTTCTAACAAAAACCATGATTGGGCAAAGCGCAACAATTATTTCCCGAAGGGGAATCATGATTTCCCTTATCTTTTCCACGGTAAAAGATACAGAAATAATTGTTGCGCTTCTTTTGTTTTACGTAATAAAACAACAGCAACCATGCAAACTTCTAAAAAAACTTGAAACAAGCACTAAAACAAAAACCTATCAAAACTCGGCTTACAAATCTTAAACAAACCTTTGCAGTTATGACAAAAATCTTATCTTTGTCATAACTGCAAAGGTTTGTCAAGATTTGTACGTTCTACAAAAATAATATTTGAAACATTGACAAAAAATGGAAAGCATTTTTTGTCAGTGTTTCAAATATTATTTTTGTAAAGCTTTTTGAAACAAAAAATGCCTAACAAAAAAAGCTTCGCTTTTTTTGTCAAGCATTTTTTGTCAAGGTCAGGCATTTTTTGTCAGGTTTGGTATTTTTGATAAAAAAGTTTTTATCAGATTTTTTATGCAAAGCAAAGTGCTGTATCTTTTCTTTTTTAGATCGCAAATAAAAAATATTAGTTTATTTCAAGTTTTAACATTCCATACATCAAAAAGAAACCAAACTCGATGTAAGAAGCTAATGTTTAGGATGTATGGCTTACAAATCGAAGATTTGTTTGTTCCACGATAAAAGATTCTTTTGATAGCAATATTAAGCACAAATACTTGTTTCTTGTTTTTTAATTACTTGATAACTGTATAAAAAAGCAACTTTTTAAATAGTTATCAAAACAAATTATTTGTCTGCAGTTTTCTAACAAAAACCTAAACAAAAAATGCAGTTATGACAAAAAATGCAGTTAAAATCTGAAATATTTTAAAAGCACGATACTACTGACCTGACAAAAAAAGCTTGAAACAAAAAAAGCCTGACAAAAAATGCGAAGCTTTTTTTGTTAAGCTTTTTGAAACAAAAAAAGCTTCGCATTTTTTGTCAGGCTTTTTTTGTTTCAAATTATATTTTTGTTTCATCTTGACAAACCATTAACAAAAATCTGACAAAAATATGATTTTTGTTAGATTTTTGTTTGGATAGTAAGATTTTTGTTTCCATTTTTGTCTCAAGTTCTTGTAGAATTTCACCCAAAGCTTCTTTTCATTATTTTGTTTCTCTTTGTACTTATTTTATAAGCATTTGTTTATAAAAATCAAATATAAGTTTTACTTTTTTTATTATAAAATAAGATATGAGCAAAATTTTAAAATAAAGAATTATTATTAAATTTAAATATTGTTTTTATAAAAAATATAGCAATTAAATATTTTTTTTAATAAAAATTTTACTATATAACAGATAAGACAATTCTATGTAATTTTTTATGATACTATAAAAATAATTAAATATTATAAATAAAGAAAAAATCATTTATTTCTTTTTACCTCTTATAAAAAGTAAAAATACTATTTTATACTTTCATTCAAATTGAAAACAAAAGTATTTTTAGTTTATATAAAATTCTTTATTACTGTGAAATTGATTTCTATAATTAGAAAAAAAAGATAAGATCTTTGTTAGAATTAAGATAATAAAAAAAGGTCTTTCTTTTTTGCTCAATTCTAAAAATCCTTTGTTTAAAGTTTTATTTTTTGCTTCCTTCTAAGTTTTACAAATATTTTTAAATTTTAAAAATTTTGAGATATTACCTGTCTATAAAATAAGTAGATACAAAAAACACTGCCAAAAACGTAACAAAAAACTAACCTGACAAAAAATGGTTTGCATTTTTTGTCAGGTTTTTGTTTCAAATTTTATTTTTTTTTTTCAAGTTTGCAGTAAAACAAATTTGTAATATTTAAATTTAGTTCAAGTAAAGATGCAAAATTGATGAAAATTCAAAAAAAAACCTTTGGGGACACAGACTTTAATTTTGCATTGAAAAGAGGGAAAAAACTAAACTTATCTTCTAAAAAAAGCTTCTGATTGATATTTATAAAAGTCTTTTTGCTGATAGGACTTTTTGCTATATAATCCAAAGCTTTAAAAACTTTAATTCAGGTAAAAGAAGGTCGTTTTATAACTATAAAAGTTTATATTTGAACAATCTTCAAGTAAAAAACCCGACCTATAAGGTTTCACCCTAGAGTAGGAAGAAACCACATCTATTTAAAAGCAAATTAGCTATTTTTATTTGCCTTTTTTGAGATTGTTGTCTTTTTACTTTTTTGAGCAAAGCCAAATCTGACAAAAAAAGCCTGACCTTCACAAAAAATGCCTAACAAAAAAAGCTTCGCTTTTTTTGTTAGGCATTTTTTGTTTCAAAAAGCTTTACAAAAATAATATTTGAAACACTGACAAAAAAATGGAAAGCATTTTTTGTCAGTGTTTCAAATGAAGTCTTTGTTAAAACTCCATCACTTTTAAGTAAAGATGATGTTAAAAAAAATTGCAGGTTTAATAATAAGCTTTTAACAAAAACCTCTAACAACAAAATTGATAAAAATACAAAACAAAAAGAACCTGTTTGATTATGGGTTCAAGGTGAAACCTGAAAAATCTTAAACAAACCTGACAAAAAATTAAAATCTGAAAGATTTTAAAAGCACTTGAAACAAAAACAAAAATAATATTTGAAACAAAAAATGCCTGACAAAAAATGCTTAACACTGACAAAAAATGTGAAACATTTTTTGTTTCAAAAGCTTCGCATTTTTTGTCAGGCATTTTTTGTTTACATTTTTTGTTAGGTTTTTGTCAGTGTTTCAGGTTTGTTTAAGATTTTAATTTTTTGTCAGATTAGTCAAGATGTAAAAAAGATAATGTTGTATCCCTTAAAAAAATACAAGATGATTTCAATTTTTGTTAAAAACTTTTTGTCTTTAGGTTTATTATTAAACTTGATAATACACTAAAAAAAATCCTGAACTATTTATATTTAACCTTATGGACTTTTTAAAGATTCAAACTTTGTTAGGAAATTTTTCTTTCTCTATTTTATTTATATTAATGCTATTTTTTTTTATTGAATCAAACTTTAAATGGATTTCAAAATTTCACTCCTTAGCTTTTTTTGGAATAATAGCAGCCAATATATCATTAACTTTGTTACTATTATTTCGCTGGGTGGAAGAAAATCACTTTCCATTGAGTAACTTATATGAATCACTTATTTTTTTATCTTGGAGCTTTACAACAATTCATATTGTTTTAGAAAAAATAACTGATAGTAAAATAATTGGTGTTGTTATTTCGCCAATTTCATTATTCACTAATGCTTTTGGGAATTTTAGTTTACCTTCTGAAATGCAAAAAGCTAGTTCTTTAGTACCAGCACTGCAATCTAATTGGTTAATGATGCATGTTACTATTATGATGTTGAGTTATGCTGCATTAATAACCGGTTCTTTATTTGCTTTTTGTTTTTTAATTATAACGCATTTTGAAAACAAGAAAGCTAGAAATGATTTTGTTTACGTTAATGATGTAACGGGTCTGGAAACGAGTACAGATTTTGATAAAGAAGCAAAGGTTTCTTTGAGGTCTATTTCAAACGATTATTCTAAAATTTCTACCAATCTTGATAATTTAAGTTATCGGACTTTAGGTCTTGGGTTTCCGCTTTTAACTATTGGTATTTTATCCGGAGCGGTTTGGGCCAACGAAGCTTGGGGTTCGTACTGGAGTTGGGATCCAAAAGAAACATGGGCCTTTATAACTTGGCTTATTTATGCTATTTATTTACACACTCGAATAACAAAAGGTTGGCAAGGTACAAAACCTGCTCTTATAGCAAGTATAGGTTTTATAGTTGTTTGGATTTGTTATCTTGGTGTTAATTTATTAAGTAAGGGTCTTCATAGCTATGGTTGGGTTCAATCTATTACCAATAATGTATAAAAAGCTTTTTTAATTTTGTGAATAATAATTTTCAATATTATTTCTTTCTAAAGCTTTCTTTTTAAGTCGATTAAGGTTTTTTTTATAATGAGAGAAACTTATATAAAACAGTTTATAAGTTATTTACTTAATTTGGTAGCAAAAATTATTTTATTTTTATCTTTAAACAAAAAATGCTTTGCATTTTTTGTTTAAAGCAGCCAATTTTTATAATTTTTGTAACTGTAAAATTTGGAATTCAAACAATTAGCCCGCTTTTAACGATTTTAATGATCGTTTTACGAATAATTTTTCTCATATTTTTGTTTATATTACAAATTCTTCGTATTATACTCTTAATTCTTGTAATTATTTTTACTCTTCTCTACAACAATGAGCACAGTAGATTATCTTGATTTACCCAAGGTTTTGGGCTTGCTAAAAAACACGGTAAAGGTGAAGTAACTGTGAAACTTTTTATCTGGACTTTAATAAGCTTTTTTTTAATAATTACTCTTTTTATAGGAAGGCTTTATCAATATCAATAAGACCAAAAGTGAAACCTGACAAAAAATGCCTTACAAAAAAAGCGAAGCATTTTTTGTCAGTGTTTCAGATATTATCTTTGTTACTTTACATCAACAGGTAAAACCTTTGTTAATTTACGTCAATAGGTAAAACAAATAGAAAAATACTTTGTTTAATTTTTGATAAGGTTATACTCATTTTTTGGTGCCCTACTCTACCAAAATCTTAAACAAAATTCTAACAAATTAAAATTTTTTTCCCATTCAATCAAAGCAAGTTTTGTCTTATTGTTTTTGGTTTTACTTAAAGAAAGCGATTATCCGGCATCGAAGGCAAACTAGATTGTTTAAGCACACCTCTAGAAACCTTTTGAGAATACTTTTTTTTTCACGTTTTTCATTTGATTCAATCGATTCCGTTACCTGGCTTCTTTTATCTTCAGGTAGCTCTAATTCTGATATACTTCTTTCACCAAAACGTTTCACAAGCACTTTACTAGTTCGACCTTGCTCATCCTTTAAATTAAGCAGTGCTTCAATTGTAGCTAGCTCAGATTGAGATTGAATTAAAATTTATTGAAAAGAAGAAAAACCTTCTTGATTTCGAAATGAAGCTTCTTTATAAATCAGGTTAGAAATATTAGATTCTACAATACTGTACTTTTTATTTTCCACAACTGGAATTACACTACGAATACGAAGAGTCACAGGGTAAGAAACATTACGTGAAAAAAGTAAGAACCCTCCTTTTAGAGTAGAAAAAGATAGTTCGACCATAAAAGGGTTTTGCATCACTTGAGCGCATAAAGGATCAAAGTTCTGTTCCAAAGAAGGTGCATTTGGTATAAAAAGTTTAGAAGAGAAAACTGTTACAAAAATTAATTTAGAAAAAGCCCAAACAAGAACTTTGTTCTTACAGGCCCAAACAAAAATATTAGTATCCAAACAAAAACCTGAAACAAAAACGAAAATTTTTTCTCAAGTTTTTGTTTCAGGTTTGTTTAAGATTTTAAAAGCACGATAAAGTCTTAACAAATAATAACAAAAAAAAGAAAACTTTCAATTATTTTATTTTAAAACCAACTATGTTTTTAATTAAAAAATTATTTGTATTTAAAAAAAGTAGTTAAAGTAGAAAGAATTTCTAACTGATTTTTTAAGATTATAATAGTTTTTAAAAGAAAAAAAATTGTACCAACTTCTGCAAAAAAGTTATAAATTTTTATAAAATTATTTAGAGTTATAATATTTCCCAAATCTATAGATTTTTTGATAATTATTAAAGCTTTTTTTGTATTTCTCTTCCTTGAATAAAAAAAGTCTTATTTTATAAGAAATTGAAAAACCAAATTTAATTAGAAAAGTAAAAGAAATATAAAACTTTAATATAAAAGTAAAAACAGTCAAAAAATATGAAACATAAATGAGAAAAAAGCTGTTTTCTAGCTTATATTCAAGGTTTATATAAGGTATAAAAACCTTAAAATAAAAAGAGTTTATAAAATACTGTAGATATTTTAAATAAATCTTAGGACAAAGAGAATAAAATTTTAGATAAATAACATAAAATTTCGTTGAACAAAAATAAGTGTTACAAAAAAAAAATTAAAACCAACTTTGCGAAAAAACGAAGCGATAAAAAAATTCAATATGAAAAATTTTATCATAATTAAAAACCAATAATAAAAACTTTTTATTGACTTACAAATCTTTTACAAAAACAAGTTTTTATAAAAGATTTGAAAGCCTTTTAACATTACATACATAGCCTGACAAAAAAAGCTTCGCTTTTTTTTGTTTCAAGCTTCTTTTTTCGATAAAAAAAAGGCAATGTTTGAGTACTAGAAGAAATATAAAAAGTTTTCGTACTAAAAGTGTCGTTTTTAAAAAGAAAAAAGAAGCTGTCAGGTTTTTATTTTTAATCTCTGAGAACTTTAATTTAAAAATAAAAAGTAAAAAACCTTTAACCTATAAAAATAATTATTAAAATAGTCCAAGAGTTAAAGAAATATCAATAGGTAATGTAGCACCAATCCCTAACCAAATAGAAGCTACTGTACCAATTAAAAAAACAGCAGTTGCAACAGGTCGACGGAAAGGGTTTTGAAATTTATTAATATTTTCAATAAAAGGAACAACTATTAAACCTGCTGGTACGGCTGCCATTGCTAAAACTCCTAATAATTTATTAGGAACAGTTCGTAAAATTTGAAATACAGGGTAGAAATACCACTCAGGCAGAATCTCTAAAGGTGTAGCAAAAGGGTTTGCAGGTTCACCAATAACTGCTGGATCTAAAACAGCTAATCCAATAATACTTGCAAAAGTTCCTAAAATAACTACTGGAAAAATGTAAAGTAAATCATTGGGCCAAGCAGGCTCACCATAATAATTGTGACCCATTCCTTTAGCTAATTTAGCTTTTAAAACTGGATCTGATAGGTCTGGTTTTTTTGTTACAGCCATAAAAATTGATCTCCTTTTTTTAACAAAGCTCCACAAAATAATTATTTTGTGGAGCTTTGTTTCAATATTATAACATCGCTTTGCTGACAAAAACAAAGATGAAAAGTCGAGAAACCTTTAAACAAAATAGGGTTTTGTTTAAAGGTTTGTCTCAATTTTGTTAAAGTTTTTGTTAGATGTCATTTGTTTGTAATACTTATATTTTCCATCTCTTACTTTTTAACCTTTCTTGGTAAAAAAATAAACAATAACACACTAACAAAAATCTTACATTTTTTTCAGGTTTTTGTTAGTGGTGTATTTTTCTAGTACACTTATAATTTCTTGGTTTCAAACTCTAACAAAAATCGTTTTTGTATCTTTTCTTTATCTTTTCTGAAAGAAAAGATACAAAAAGATAAGGAAAACTTACAAAAACTGAAACCTGACAAAAAATGCAAAGCATTTTTTGTCAGGTTTTTGTTTGGTATTTTTGTTTCACAATACTTTTTTAGATAAAAACTTTTTACTAAATGCAAATAAGAGGCAAAGGCAAGAAACCTTAAAAATTAAAAGTTATGGAGCAATTTAAGTGTGCCTTAAGGTTTGTATGAAGTGTGACAAGAATTAAAGTAAGAAAAAGTTAACCTGACAAAAAAAGCGAAGCTTTTTTTGTTTCAAATATAATTTGAAAGACTGACAAAAAATGGAAACCATTTGAAACAAAAATAAGATTTGAAACAAAACAATTTTTGTTTCATCTTGGAATTTTATCAATTTTTTATTTTTTTGTTTAAAGTGGTCCTGAAATTCCTTGTTTTCTAATCATTAAGAAATGCATAAGCATAAAAACAGCTGTTGCTAATGGTAAAACGAAAGTGTGAAGACTATAAAATCGAGTTAAAGTTGATTGACCTACTCCAACACCTCCACGTAATAACTCTACAATTGTTGAACCAACTACAGGAATAGCATCAGGTACACCGGTTACAATTTTTACAGCCCAATAACCTACTTGATCCCAAGGCAAAGAATATCCAGTTACACCAAAAGAAACAGTACAAACTGCCATAATAACTCCAGTTACCCAAGTTAATTCACGAGGCTTTTTAAAACCACCTGTAAGGTAAACTCTGAAAGTATGTAAAATCATTGTTAAAACCATCATACTAGCTGACCAACGATGGATTGAACGAATCAACCAACCGAAGTTTACGTCTGTCATAAGGTATTGTACAGAAGCAAAAGCTTCTGCTACTGTTGGACGGTAATAGAAAGTCATAGCAAAACCAGTCGCTACTTGTACTAAGAAACAAGTAAATGTAATACCACCTAAACAATAAAAAATGTTTACATGAGGTGGCACATACTTGCTTGAAATATCGTCAGCAATCGATTGAATTTCTAAACGTTCTTCGAACCAATCATAAACTTTGCTCATAAAAGAGAATTTCCTATAAAAAATATAATCACAATTAGGCTTACTTATTTGTTTGTTTTATTGAAAATTGAAAAAAAAAAAAACTGAAACACAAAAAGACTTTTCAAAGGGGTCCCTTTAGGGACCTACAAGAAGTTGAGACAAAAATGCAGTTATGACAAAAAAGGTTTTCTAAAGGTTTTCTGTATCTTTTCTTTATATTTTCTTGTAGAAAAGATAAAGAAAAGATAAAGAAAAGATACAGAAAAGATAAAGAAAAGTGCTTTTTTTGTTTTAAGTTTTTGTTTTAAATATTATTTTTGTTTCAAATGCAGAGCATTTTTTGTAAGGTTTCAGTTTTTGTCAGTGTTTAAAGTTTTTGTAGGGCTGAACTTGTATAAAAGCTTTGTTCTTGTTTCAATTTTTTGTCAAGATTCGGAAAAGAATCATTTTATTAGATAATTGTTCAGAAACTAACTTCACAAAAAAAGTTATATTAATGACCTTCTTTTTTTTAAAGAAGTATTACATCATTTTTATCTTATTCTGAAATGTAAAAAGTGAAAGAAATTCAATGAAACAACGCAAAACTATTTACTTACATTATAGAAAATAATAATGGAGTTTTGAACTTTTAATTCAGAGACTCAAAATATAAATATTATTTTTATTTTATCATGGTTTTCCTTCGGAAAACAATTATTTCTGTATCTTTTTCTGACAAAAACGCAGTTTTTGTAGGTCCCTTTAGTGACCCCTTATCTTTTGATTGTATCTTTTCTTTGTATCTTTTCTTGCAGAAAAGATACAAAGAAAAGATACAAAGAAAAGATACAATCAAAAGATAAGAGGAATCATGGATTCTTCATTTTTGTTCGGAATTAGTCTACTAATATCTGAAGGACATCTAAACAAAATTCCAATAAAAAAGAAGCAAAACGATAATAAAAGTTGAAACAAAAACATCGTGTTTATCATGATTGGGCAAAGCCCAATAATTATTTCCCGAAGGGAAATCATGATTTCCTTAAGGGGCTTACAAATAAAAGATAAGAAGATGAAACAAAAATCTTATTTGAAACACTGACCTGACAAAAAAAGCTTTTTTTTATTTCAAATAAGCTTTTTTTGTCAGGTCAGTGTTTGGATACTATCATTTTTGTTTCATCTTTTTATCTTTTATTTGTAAGCCCATTTAGAAAGAAATAGTCAGTATTTTTTAGAAAAAAAATATTAACTAATCTAATGGTCGCATAGACAGAACAGGTTCGTTATCACGGTTAATACCTTTTTCAAAACCAGCTGCTGCTGCACGAGCTCTTCCTGCATGCCATAAGTGACCAATAAAGAAGAAAAATGCTAAACAAAAATGAGATGTTGCTAACCAACTACGTGGTGATACAAAGTTTACTGCGTTAATTTCAGTAGCTACACCACCAACAGAGTTCAGAGACCCTAATGGAGCATGTGTCATGTATTCAGCTGCGCGTCTTTCTTGCCAAGGTTGGATATCATTTTTAAGTTTACTTAAATCTAAACCATTAGGTCCTCTTAGAGGTTCTAACCAAGGTCCACGGAAATCCCAGAATCGCATAGTTTCACCACCAAAAATAATTTCACCAGTTGGTGATCTCATTAAATATTTACCCAGACCAGTTGGACCTTGAGCTGAAGCTACGTTAGCACCAAGACGTTGGTCTCTAACAAGAAAAGTAAAAGCTTGTGATTGAGAAGCTTCTGGACCAGTTGGTCCATAAAATTCACTAGGGTAAGCTGTGTTGTTAAACCAAGACATGTTACAAGAAACAAAAGCCATTAGAGAAACAGCAGCAATACTATAAGATAGATAAGCTTCACCTGACCAAACAAGAGCACGACGAGCCCAAGCCCATGGCTTAGTAAGGATATGCCATGTTCCACCAAAAATTAATAAAGTTCCAATCCAGATGTGTCCACCAATAATGTCTTCCATATTGTCAACACTTACAATCCAACCATCTCCACCAAATGGAGATTTTAATAAATATCCAAAAATAACTGCTGGACTAATAGTTGGATTAGTAATAGTACGTACATCACCCATATATGTTCAAACAAGTCGCTAACAAAAATTGAAACCTGACAAAAAATGCAAAGCATTTTTTGTCAGGTTTCAATTTTTGTTTAAATTTGCCCCGAAAATAGTTTTTGATCCTCAAACTATTTTCTGCTTTATATTTCTACAAAGATCAGACTATATCTTAACCTTTTATTGTTGTAGTAAGAAGGTTTCTGCCGTTTCGAACACGCTTGTGCTCTACTCCCTTACGGGATAGTCGTTAGACATTTATTTCAATAAAAAATATATTTTTTTTAACATAAAACAAAATCACATATACTTTCTCTCACAATATAAAAAATCCAAAAATTAATAAGAATTTTATCTCATAATTATTCCACAAAAGTCCGATTCCAGTTTTCCCATTTTATCTTTGAAGACTCTACTCGACGCTTTACGTTAAAAAAAAACTGAAACAAAAATTGAAAGCTGACCTGACAAAAAAGCTTAACAAACATAATATTTGAAAGACTGACAAAAAAAGCTTGACAAAAAAAGCTTTTTTTTGTCAGGTCAGGTTTTAATTTTTGTTTCCATTCTTGTCTCAAGTTTTTGTCTCATTTTTACCAAAATGAGCAAGAAGGTTTTCAGACTGACCAATATATACCTTTTTCTTAGGTATACATACGATATCATAAATACCAGGTATTATTTGCTCAATTAAGTTTAAATTTTTGTTTTCAAACGTCGCAGAACAAAAACCCTTTTTTGTTAAAGCGATATTAAGAAGAGATAAAAATGCAAGAAGCCTTACGTTTTTGTATAGAAAGAGAGAGAAAAGTTTTCATTGTTAGATGTTAAGGCTTTATTATTTTTTATAGAAAATTTAGTACGGGATTGTCTTTCTGCATAACCTTATATAATTGTTTTTGTAACAAAAGAAAGTATATTATCAGAATAAGAGATTCCCCGTTTAGACAGATTTTGAAAATCATATTTCTATGAAGGGCAGCCATGATAAACTAAACCGCCGGGAGCCCAAGTATCATAAACACCACCGAAGTAAAGTGCCTTCCATACTAAAAGCCAAGCACCAATTCCTAAAATTATTAAATGAATTCCAAGAATAGTAGTCATTTTATTTTTGTCTTTCCAAACATATCCAAAGAATGGAAAAGACTCTTCTAAAGTTTCAGGACCGATTAAAGAGTGATAAATACCACCAAAACCTAAAACAGCAGAAGAAATAAGATGAAGCACACCAGAAACAAAATATGGAAAAGTATTAATAATTTCTCCACCAGGACCTACACCGTATCCTAACGTTGCAAGGTGAGGTAAAAGAATAAGACCTTGTTCATACATAGGTTTTTCTGGAACAAAGTGTGCTACTTCAAATAAATTCATAGCACCTGCCCAAAAAACGATAAGGCCAGCGTGCGCTACATGCGCACCTAGCAACTTACCAGAAAGATTAATTAAGCGGGCGTTTCCAGCCCACCAAGCGAATCCTGTAGACTCTTGGTCGCGACCGCCTACACTTAAAGTACCATTAAAGAGCGTTTCCACGTGGTAATACCTCCTCAGGGAATACAAGTTTTTCATGTGGCTGATCTTGAGCAGCCATCCATGCACGAATACCTTCGTTTAAAAGAATGTTTTTTGTGTAAAAAGTTTCGAATTCAGGGTCTTCTGCTGCACGAATCTCTTGAGATACGAAATCATAAGCTCGTAAGTTTAAAGCTAAACCTACAACACCAAGTGCACTCATCCATAAACCTGTTACTGGTACAAATAACATGAAGAAGTGAAGCCATCGTTTGTTTGAAAAAGCTACACCAAAAATTTGAGACCAAAAACGATTAGCTGTAACAAAAGAATAAGTTTCTTCTGCTTGAGTTGGGTTAAATGCACGGAAAGTATTAGCACCATCACCATCTTCAAAAAGAGTATTTTCAACAGTTGCACCGTGAATCGCACAAAGCAAAGCAGCACCTAATACACCAGCTACTCCCATCATGTGGAAAGGGTTTAAAGTCCAGTTGTGAAATCCTTGGAAGAAAAGAATAAAACGGAAGATTGAAGCAATACCAAAGCTAGGAGCAAAAAACCAACCAGATTGACCTAAAGGGTAAATTAAAAAAACAGAAACGAAAACAGCAATAGGTGCTGAAAACGCAATAGCGTTGTAAGGACGAAGTTTTACTGAACGAGCAATTTCAAATTGACGTAACATAAAACCAATTAAAGCAAAAGCTCCATGAAGAGCTACAAATGCCCAAAGACCGCCTAATTGAAACCAACGAGTAAAATCACCTTGAGCTTCTGGTCCCCAAAGAAATAATAAAGAATGACCCATACTATTTGCTGGAGTTGAAACCGCAGCTGTTAAGAAATTACAACCTTCTAGGAAAGATGTTGCTAAACCGTGAGTATACCAAGAAGTTACAAAAGTAATTCCAGTTAACCAGCCGCCTAAAGCAAAATATGCTGTAGGAAATAATAATAAACCTGACCATCCTACAAAAACAAAACGGTCACGTCGTAACCAATCATCTACTAAATCAAACCAACCACTTTTTTCTTGAGTTTTACCGATTGCTATAGTCATAGCGTAAATCTCCAAAATTACTTCTTTTTAATTTTCAATAAAACTTATTTTGTTATAAATTTTGAACAAAAATCTAATAAAAAAACTGACCTGACCTGACAAAAAATGCTTTGCATTTTTTGTTTTAAATAATATTTTTGTTTTTGTTTCAAAATGCCTGACAAAAAAAGCTTAACAAAAACAAAGTTTTTGTCATTGAGACAAAAATAAGATTTGAAACAAAAAAAGCGAAGCTTTTTTTGTCAGGTTAAGCATTTTTTGTCAGGTTTTTGTTTCAAATTTAAAATTATTTAAAAAAACACATCGAAACAAAATAAAAAAGAAAAGGAGAAACGGTATATAAAACAAAAAGAATGATATAAGTATTTTATTGTTAATCAATAAATAAATGTAAATAAATTTTATAATTTAGAGTAAAAAATGAAAGAATTGTCTTTTATTTTTGATAAAAAAAAAACTAATTTCTAACAGAACTATTTACAAGGAAAATAAAAATTTTACTATTACTATTCTTAGTTTTAACGTTACTACTAATTTTTTTTATTTTGTAATTTTGTAATAAAACTTAGGGTTTTCCAAAAACTGAAACAAAAGTATTTTTTTTGTTTCAAGCGGGTGTCAGGTTAGAAAACTTAGTATCCCTTCCAAAAACTTGAAACCAAAATATGATTTTTGTTAAGTTTTTGTTAGAAAACTACAAAAACCTTTGCTTCTTTTAACATCGCTGAAAGCGATGTCAAGCCCCTGCCCCATAACGACAAAAATTGAAACTTGACAAAAAATACTTTACATTTTTTATCAGTGTCTCAAATATTATTTGAAACAAAAAAAGCTAAGCTTTTTTTGTCAGGTCCGTATTTTTGTTTGACTGTGTTTTTTTTCTTTAAAAGAAAATAAATAAAAATGTCTTTTTATAGATATTAAAAGCTTTATTTTTATGCAAAAATCGTTTTTACTAAAACACAATTTAATAAAAATCAAAAAAGTTATTTGTTTAAAACTCTTTTTATTATAAAGTTCGTAATTTTTATTTTTCAACTTACTACTTTTTATTTTAAAATTAAAAGTAAAAATAAATAAAAAAGCACTTTAACAAAAACCATGATCTCCCTTCGGGAGATAATTGTTGCGCTTCGCGCAACCATGATTTGCTAACAAAAACGCAGTTTTTGTAGGGTTTCACCCCTTATCTTTTCTGTATCTTTTGCTTTATCTTTTCTGTATCTTTTACCTTATCTTTTCCACAGGAAAAGATACAGAAATAATTGTAGCGCTTCTTTTGTTTTACGTAGTAAAACAACAGCAACCATGCGCTTCTTACCCTATGCCTGACTGTATCTTTTAAACCCAGTTTTTGTTAAAATGGGACACTGGGTAGGCATGCATAGTTCTACGTTGTATCTAAAGTTTTAAAAGCACTCATTTTTCTTTTTTTCTTCTTTTTTTGCTTTCTTCTTTTATGTCACACATTTTTCAAGTTTATATTTGTGTTAATAAAGCCTGACAAAAAAAGCTTAATAAAAAAAGCTTCGCATTTTTTGTCAGGCTTTTTTTATTTTCGTTTTCTTGATTCCTTCACTTCAAAGGGGTAAAGAAGGACTTTTTATTTTTTTAGAAACTATAAAGTTAGTGTTAAAAAAAAAAATAAAAGTATCAAGAATTATTTACAAACTTTAAATTTTATGATAAAATAAACATACAATGTCAAAAAAACCGTAAAAGTTTTTAAACCAAAAAATTTCAAAATTTTATGTATTTTTTGAATCATACATTTTTTTTTGGAGAAAACCTTATGAACCTAAACCCACCTGAGTCTACTGCGCCAACAAAAAAAGCGCGTACTGGATATAGTTCTTCAATAATGGCTTTAATGGGCAATTCGTTTTTACCTAAAGAACAAGAAAAACAGTGTAGTGTGGCTCAGCCTACGCCAATTAATCCTTCAAACTATAGTCCATATTTGCAGTTAGCTCGTGGTTTATTTGCTCTTTCAGCAGTTTCTGGTTGTCTATACCTTTATCTTCGTTACACTCGTTTGAAAAAAGACGCAAAACAAGGAGAGGAAAGACAGCAATACTTCCATGAAAAACAAAGCATCGAAGAAAAAGAACTTTCTGATATTATTATTGTTTTAAAAAAGTCTAATTTCTTAAATATTTTGCATAAGTATAAAATGCAAAAAATCACCTTAAAAGAAGCAAAAAATTTATTATCTGCTAATTTTGAACTCTCAGAAAATGATATTTTATCAATTTTAAATAGTGTGTAATCTTAAATAAATTTGAAACAATTCTAAAGTTTTTTACCTTAAATATTAGTTATTTTTTAACTAATATTTAAGGTAAAAAACTTTAGAATTGTTTCAAATTTATTTAAGATTTCTAAAAAATGGTATCCTTTTCCACTTTAATTTTTTCATATTGTCGGTTAAGTTTACCTTAGTTTTACAGGTAGTCAAAAACAAGTAAATGAAAAAAGTGTGGATAATACAAATAAAATAAGACCTGTTCTTTGGCCGACGCAACAGGAAGTGTGGATTTCTTGTTTTAAAATAGCTTTAAGTATTAGAGCAATCAAAAATCTTATAAGTCTTTATCAAGAATTTTTTGATAAAACCAAAAAGTCCTTCTTTACTCCTTTAAGGTGAAGGGACAAATAAGATGCTTTCCCTCAAAAAAAAAAAACCAGAGCTTTGTATCCCTTCTTTGTTGCTCTTCCAAAGAATACGAAGTTTGGTCATTTGGGAAGAGAGCAAGCACTTAAAATTTGACAAATTTATTCACAAAATTGGATTAAATTATTGACAAACCTTTAAAAGCACAACCCAGGAGAGATTAAAAAAATATGACTAATTTAACTATTCTAGAAAGAAAAGAATACGAAGAATATTCAGAGCCTGCTGTAATTGAAAGACCATCAAAGACTAACTATGTAAACAAGTACGAACCCCCAAAAAATGAAATTACTAAAAAAACAATTTTGTACCTATCGGTATGGGAAGCGGAAGAGCTGAATTTAAAGATGCCTCTATCAAAAACATTATATTTGGCTCAATGGGTGTCTAATAGTATCAAAAGTAATGTAGGAAATTACGTAAACACATAAAATTTTTATCAAAATTACAAAGATGATAGGCCTCGTGGAACACACCTATTTCAAAGAACGTTTTCAAAACAACTTGAATCAGCTATGAATTCGTTCAATATAAAACCCGCCCGCAATAGGTTCAAAAAAAAGACGTGAATATTTGGGTATTGAATGTATAGATCTACCACTGTCTTCAGAAGAGCAAATATAAATGAGAGCTTTTTTTGGTACGATCAGACTCCAATCACTCTAAATAGTAGTGCAATCGTAAAGATTAATCATTAAAAATAAACAAAGAAAGAAAGAAACAAAGATCACCCGGCTCGTATCTTTTCTATGCATGCGCTCTTAACCCTTCGAAAAGGCAAAGTCCGCAGTTTTGTTAGTTGTTTTACTTCGTAAAACTGGGTTAAAATCAAAGATTTTAAAAGCATAAGAAGTAAAACAACTAAAACAGGGTTTAAAAAATACAGTCTGCCATCATGCATGGAAATTAACTCTTTCTTGTTCATAGCAATCATCTGTACAATGCCTGGTTTTTTATAAACAGCTTTATACAAAACTTTTAGAGTTTTATAAACAGCTTTATACAAAACTTTTAGATTTTTATAAACAGCTTTATACAAAACTTTTAGATTTTTATTGCTTTGATTATCTATAAGGCTTAAGAGTTGTGTTTCTTTAAATTCGTGTAGGTTAGCATCATCAATGATAATGGCATCATAGGTTTCATCTAACCGACTAAAACCTTCTCTATGATTAACCATTAATGTTTTAAAATTGTTTTGTTTGACAAAAGCGGTACAGAACAGAGTTTTTCCAATCCCACTTTTTCAAACTAAAACAAGAGTTTTTTGGGTTTTTTTTACCCACTTCTGTAAATCTTGATCAATTTTAAGATCTTCCAACTACTGGACAAACCTTTAACAAAAACAAAGTTGAAACAAAAAAAGCTTAACAAAAATAAGATTTGAAACAAAAAAAGCCTGACAAAAAAAAGCTTTAAACAAAAAAAGCCTGACAAAAAAAGCGAAGCTTTTTTTGTTTAAAGCTTTTTTTGTCAGGTTAGGAAATCATTATAATGGTATTGATCAACTACCTACTTTAAAAGCATCAATAAAAAAACCAAACATAATTCCTATCTTTAAATAATTAAGACTTTTCCAAATAATTTGATTATTAGAATAATACGAAATCCTCTGAAATATTACAAAAAAACGTTTTGCTTTGTTGTATAAAAGAAAATTTAAAAATTCCATAATAACCAATATTATAAAAATAATAAAACCATCCCAAAGAATAAAAGAACGTATTGTATTTAAAAACGTACCAAAAAGATTTCCAATTAAAAATCCAAAAAATAATGTAAATAAAGCAAAAGAAAAAACTTCTTTAAAAAAAGAATTTTTCCTTTTTAAATAAACCTTCAATTTATTTATAAAAAATACTATTCTAGTTTCAATTTTCATAAATTAAGAACAGTTTTAATATGATTTTTTGTTAGCCTAAGTTTTCTTACAGAAAACCTTTAATATAATTTAGATCAATAATATCTAGACGTAATATTCTAACACTGCAGACATCACTAACATTACCTTTTTATGTTAAAAAGCTAGTATTGTATTTCTTAAAAAGAATACAAGACGATGCTAGGAGGCTTATAAATCTCTAACAAAACAAGCAAACAAAAAATAATATTTTTTGTTTGCTTGTTTTGTTAGAGATTTGTTGGACAGGTCTTGACTTTCTTAAAAGTTTGTAAGTTTTATAAAAAAAGACAAAGCTCTATTAAATTTATTGATATTAAAAAAATTTTTACCCAAAGAGGTCCCTTTAGGGACCTACAAAAAGTTGAGACAAAAATGCAGTTATGACAAAAATAAGATTTGCTTTTTTTGTTTCAAATGATATTTTTGTTTCCATTTTTGTCTCAACTTCTTGTTGTTTTAACATCGCTGAACAAAAATAGTAGTATCCAAACAAAAACTGAAACCTGACCTGACAAAAAAAGCCTGACAAAAAAAGCCTGACAAAAAATGCAAAGCATTTTTTGTCAGGCTTTTTTTGTTTTAAATCTTATTTTTGTTAAGCTTTTTTTGTCAAGTCAGGTTTTTGTTAGAAAGATACTAATTTTAATTTTTATTTATTAATGGTTTCAAAAAAAGTAAATGGACGAGAATTTTTATTTTTTGAAAGAGGAAACAAGAATTTTGTTTTTGTCAGAGCTTGTTGATCAAAACTAAAAAATCGAGAAAAATTTCGTCGAGAGTTTTTTCCCCATTTTTTATCGAAAAGGATTTTTACCTTTTGTTTATCTGTTGCGAAAGTAGCTTCGTTAGGAACAAATAATGACAAAAACCTTGTTTTTGTTTCAGTTGGTTTCTTTTTTAAAAAAGATTTCTTTTCAATATTAGGTGAACCAAAATCATCGAAAATTTCTTTTATTTCCTGTTGTCGAAGAGTTTCAAAACGCATTAAATAATCTGCCAAATAATCTAAAAGTTCACGATTTTCATCAAGTAAGGAAAAAGCTTGGTTAAAAGAAGTTAAAATTAACGCATGATAAATATAATCTCTATCTAGTTTGTATATATCATTCCAAGTTATATCAAAACCTGACAAACCCTGATAAACCTTTGCTTCTTTGGGGCCCCTGCCCCATAACGACACTGACCCTGACAAAAAATGGTTTGCATTTTTTGTTAGCGGTTTGTTTAAAGTTTGTTTAAATGTGTTTTTTGTTTGATTGTATCTTTTTTTTGGTAAAAGGTTTTTTAAGTTCTGCGTATTATGGTAATATTCGTCAGGCGTTACCCATTCCTCATTACGTTCACTTTCTTCAGGATCTGGGAGGTAAATTCTATACCAATCATCATAAAACATATTTAAATTTCTTACAGAAACATCGTTTTTGGAGTTTTCCAACGAAAACCCTGTTTGTTTTGTGATTTGATCTTGCCACCAAGGTCGAATTGACCACTCTTGAAAATTATAGCGAGAATATTTATCTCTTTCCTTACGAAGACGACTCTCTGATATATTTGATGCAGAAATTCTATTTTGTAAATCCTCAGTTAGTTGCTGAAAAAGTTCAAAAACTTCTATCTCTGAAGTTTCAAATTGGTTTTGATTAGTAAATATTTGATTTTCTCTCCGTATAGCAATTTTATTTGAATAAAAATGCCATTTATCTACTAAAGAGTGAGCTAAATGGCTTGCGGCAGAAAGATCTTCGATTCCAAGATTAGAATGCCAAAGATTTCTTTTGTCAGATTGATAGAAATTTTGTTTTGTAAGATTATTTACCTTAGAAAAAGAAAGTTTTTTTGTTTGCTTATTTGTACTTTTAGTCTCCTGACCAACCTTGACAAATTTCAAACAAACCTGAGACAAAAACTTTGTTTTTGTTACCGGTTTGTCAAGGTTTGTTTGAAGTTTGTTTAAAGTTTTTGCTTTAATTTTATCAGTTCTCTTTTTTTTATTAGTATTTTCTTCTTTGATATGAGAATGTAAAGATAAAGCTAGCAATTCAGCAGCTTTTCCAGCGTACAATCCAATTAACCGGGTTTCTAATTTTGCACGATTATTATTTGAAGTTAACGGAAGATTACTTTCTTTATATCGGCTATTTTTAGGTTGTGGCCAAAGTTTTAAAATCATAGCATCTGGGTGTTCTGGAAGAAGTGTATGTAATACAGCTTTTCCAGCTTGATAATAAGCAAACCTAGTAATAAAAAAAGGATCCTTTTCTAACACTGACAAAAAAAGCTTCGCTTTTTTTGTTTCAAACGGAGTTTTTGTAGTTTTCGAAAGAAAACCCTTTTCATTATCAATTTTTGGTTTCTCTATACTATAACTTGTAATAACTTCAATACCTCGGTCAATTGTTTCAACTGTATGTCCAGTGTCTCGAAGGATTGCTCTTAAAGACGATTCATTCATTGCTGTAGCCAAAGCAGCTGTACTAAAACCAAAGGTCCGATTAGCTAAGTATTCCCAAGAAAAATTTAGATCTTGATTCTTATTTTTTAAAACATTATTTCTATCTTTTTTTTCTTTTAAATTGTTATTAATAGTGACAGGAAAATCTATTGAAGTATTCGTTTGTTTGTTTTCATTAATCAACAAGGTTCCAATCTTAGATTCTAAAGATTCTAACAAAAATCCTAGATTTTTACGCCCATTTATTTTTTCCTCAATCTTTTTAGAAGAAGACAATGTTAATCCAAGATTTCGACTATAAAATTTTAAAATTTCAATCCGCTTTTTTCTTCCAGGGAGTTCTAAATTAAGAACACGATCAAATCTTCCTGGTCGTGTTAAAGCAGGATCTAAAACTTTAGGTCTATTTGTTGCACCAATAACAATAACTCCAGTACGGGATTTTAGTCCATCCAATTCGATTAAAAACTGCATTAAGAGATTTAACTGTTCTTGATTTGTTTGTTGTTTTGCTTGATTTTTTTTTCCTACAGAAGTATTTTCAATATTTGCATTTCTAGTTAAATCACCAGAAACAAAAAAATCTAAGCGAGTGTCAGTGTTACTGCTTTGTTTTTCAGCTATATTTCCGGCTTTATTACCATTTATAGAATTATTTGAACTTGTTTCAGTTGATCCACGATTAGATTGATGGAGAGATTGAATTAAATCATCAGTTCCAACAGAAGTACTCATAACATCTTGTCTACTTTCACCTAATGTATCAATTTCATCAATAAATACAATACACGGGGCAACCTTTCGTGCTTGCTCAAACAAATTTCGTAATCGTTGAGCGCCTTTTTCGTTTTCTTCTGAACTAGTTAACGAACTCCCTGATTGAACTAATACAGGAACTTCAGCTTCACCAGCAATAGCTTGTACTAAAAGAGTTTTCCCTGTTCCCGGAGGGCCTACAAATAAAAAACCTTTAGGAAGAAAATGCCCAACTTTAAAAGTTGGACCAGAGTTTCGAAGAATCCAAACGATCTCACCTAATTCTGGTAAAATGTTGTCAATTCCGACTACATCTTTAAATCGTTTTTTAACTTTTTTAATTAAACGATAACCTTTGTCTTTTTTATCATCAGTTAATCCAAATTCTTCTTTTAAATTATCATCGAAAAAACCCAAAAACGCTAATTCTTTTCCATAAATTGATAATAAACTTTGGAAAATTTTAAGAGCAATAAAAACAAAAGATAGTTTTGTAATAGCAAACCATGATTTCCCAAAGGGAAATAATTGTCCCGCAAACAATTCGGAGATTTGTAAGCGTGGCCATGATTGAACCGTTACAGGTTCCCAAGATTCGCGAAAAGGTGTTTGAAGATATAACAAAGGTTTTAAAAATAATAATAAATTGTTTGGATTATTAGAGGAAACATTAACATCGTTTGAAACAAAAAAAGCTTCGCTTTTTTTGTTAGTATTAGAAGACAAAACTGAAAAATTATTTGCCTTTATAAACTGTAGGTTTCTATCAGGATTTTTAGTCAAAGAGCTTTTTCTCGTTCTATCAGCTTTGTAAATAGTAAGAACTTTTTGATAAATTCCACCAACATTTGAATTTTCAGTTAGATTTTGATTCAAAAGAGTTTGACTAGCAGGTAAATAATGAAAATTTAATTGTAGATTTGGTAAAAAATTAAAAATTGGTTTCTTTTCTTTTAAAAGTGAAACAAAAACTTGAGACACTGGCTTTGACAAAAAATGGTTTCCATTCTTTGTTTCAAAATGCTTTGCATTTTTTGTTAAGTTTTGGGTAGAAGTCGACATTAAAGAATTACTCTCATTCAATAAATCATAAACAAAACTGGAAGGTATTTCAATTTTTATCGGAAAGCTTTTTTTATTTAATCTTTCAAATATAATATTTTTGTATATATTCTGAATAAATAAAAGACGTATTTTTGCTATTTCCATATCAGGATATAAATATCCTGACAAAAGTCTTAATTTAGTTACAGAACTTTGTTCTGGTAGAGTTAAATTAATATTATCCTTTTCTAAATTTAAAATTACATTTTGAATATAATCAAAAAATTCAAACTCTTTAACATCATTAATGTTTTTTTCTTTATTAGAAAAATCTGATACAAAATTTGCAAATCTACGAGATCCACGGTTTGTAAAGGAAGTAGTTAGATCTAGATAAGTAAATTGATTTGTGTATTTTTGTAGATTTCTAAAAGGCCCTTCTTTTAACATCGCTTTAACAAGAATAGTATTTTTGTTAACCGAAGGAATAAATCCTTCATTATAAAAAAATTTTTTTAATTCATTTTCTAAAAAACTTTTTTTAGAAAAGATTTCTTCTTTCACATCTGACTGATAAATCTCTAACAAATCTGAGACAAAGACTTCGTTTTTGTTATCGGTTTGTCCAGGTTTACCAGCTGCGAGTAAAGTTTCATTAGTATGTTGTTTTGTCTCTGATAACAAATTTGAGTCAAAGTTTAAAGAAACCTGAGACGAGAACTCCGTTTTTGTTATCGGTTTGTCAAGGTTTGCTATACAATTTTCCACGTTACTTATGTTTTTTTCCTTATTAGAAGAAAAATCTGATAAGAACTTATGATTTGGAAAGCTTTGGAAAGCTTCAAAAATATTAGGACCAGGAATAGGAAAATATTTTTGATTTTCTTGTTTTTTTAGGGGTAAAGCCTCTGAATAATTTTGCTCCAATTTTAAAGGTAATTCGTCAAGATCAAATAATTTTTGTTGAAAAGGTTGTTTTGTAAACACATTAATTAAATTAGGTTTTTTATTAATCAGTGTTGGTTTTAAATCAATTTTGTTTTTAGAAAAAGATAAAAAATTTGGTTTTCGTGCAGAAAATTTATACTCAAAGAATTTTTCTGACTTATTGTTTTTTGTCTGTAAAGGCAAATACTGACAAAAAGTGGCTGACAAAAAATGCAAAGCACTTTTTGTTTCATCTTCGATTTGTAAGCCCAAACAAGAACTTTGTTCTTGTGGTAGTTTTTTGGCTGAACCAAAACTTTCTTCTTTGTTAGAAATAGAGGCAAACGTTTTTTCTGCTACTTTTTGTTTTCCATTAAAAAAAACAGGCAATTTATTTAGAGTAATTTTATTTACTTTGGGTAAAAAACCTGTATAAAATTGTTTTTGCTTATACTCCCAAACAGGTTTCATTTCAAGTATAATTAAATTACCGTAAATATCAAGACGCTCTATAAGATCTTGATTTTGTAAATTTGTTTGTTTTCTTTGCTCTCTTGAGACGAAAGAATTAAATTTTAAAGAAACCTGAGACGAAAACTCCGTTTTTGTTACCGGTTTGTCAAGAGTGGAATCTAACATCTGGTCATTATCTTCTAACATTTCGACTGACGATTCTTCGATTTGTGAGCCAAAGGAGTTGTCAATAACTTCCGATTTGTCAAGAGTTGAATCTAACATCTGGTCATTATCTTCTAACGTTTCGACTGACGAATCTTCGATTTGTGAGCCAAAGGAGTTGTTAATAACTTCCGATTTGTCAGTCCAAGTGTTAGGATATTTACAAATATATAATTTGTCATCAGAAAGAGAAGCTATTTTTTTAGAAGTAATTTCTCGAAAAGTCTCCCAAGAAAGATTCTGATGTGGTAAACAAAATCCAGGTAAATTATCTTTCACAAGGTATGAAAAGAGTTGTCCTTTGTATCGAGATCGAATTAATAAAGAAAAACTAAACACAAATGGAAATAAAGCAATTAGAAATTGTATATTGTTTAACTGTTTCCAATTAGTTGTTATTGAAGTTTTTGCACGAATACGATAATTTGAAAAAAAAACTGAAGGTTTAAAAAAATTTTTTAAGAATGGAATAGTAGTAAATAATGAATCTCCTTTCTTAACAGTACCAAAAAATGGTAAATTAGTTGTTTTTTTTAATTTAAAACGATTTTTTGTCATACAAAAATATTAATCAAAATTTTGTTTACGAAAGAGTTTTTTTGGAAAGGTAATTAATGTTATTTGTTTCACATAAATTTTTATTTATGTGAAACAAATAGAAGATAAAACTAAAACAAAACAAAGAAAAAAACCTAACAAAAAAGTATAAAGCAAGGTCCTTCTTTTAACATCGCTTTAACCTGACCTGACAAAAACAAAAATAATATTTTTGTTTTTGTCAGGTCAGGCATTTTTTGTTTCACGTGCTTTTAAAATCTTATTTTTGTCATAACTGCTTTTTTTGTCAGGTCCGTATTTTTGTTAATTACATTAAGCATATTACTATGTAATGGTAGTGTTTTCTTAATATTTAATATAAATGATATAAGTAATATATTTTATTTTTAAATTTTACTAAATAAAGTTCTTCAACAAAAACAAGGTTTTTATCTTCTTACGTAATTTTCGTATTAAATTTTTTTAACAAAAATATTTTTTTTTCAAATTTTTATTAAAGATTCATTAAATATTTTAAAAGCAAATAAAGTAGCATCAATTTTCTTTAATTCGTAAAGGAGCTTCACACTTAAGGAAGCCATTCAATGGTTGCTGATTATTTTACTACGTAAAATAAAAGAAGCGCAACAATTGTTGTTAAAAAAAAATATGTTTTTTTTTACAACCATCTACATTTTTAATTTTTAAAATACTAATATAATAAAAAAAAGTTAATGCAAAAGAGTATATGTTTTATACAGATTTTACATTAAAGTTTTTTGCTAAAAAAGCTGATAGTAAACAATTCAATAATAACACAAAAAATTACTTTTTGACGATACTCTTTATTTTAGTATTTATTCTTTTATTTGTTTTAACATTGCTTTTTAAAGATCATCTAAGTTGAAATATCTCTAAAATTGCGGCTGGAAAAGTGACAATTTAACAGAATTCGCTCATCGAACAATATTAAATGAACAAAATTTAGATAATTTGTAAGATTTAGATTTAGATAATCCAAAGGCTAAAAGACTATATCTAGCACAATGGGTTAAAAGCAACATTGTTCAAAAACCGGGTAACTTCTTAAAAACTTTAGATTTATACAATTATTATTTGGAAGCAACCCCATCAAGGGCTGGAGTTTCAAAAGAACTTTTCTTTAAAGAAATCGAGCCCGTGATGGGTGTCTATAATAAACCGTTTCGGGTTCGAGGTAGAGAGGGTCGAGGCTTTGTTGGTATAGACTTTATAGGGGAGGAATAAATGGACCGTTATAATCAAATCTCAGTGTCTCTTTCTCAAGATACCATTATAAGAGTTCGTATGTTTTATAATCAACCGGCTTCTACTAAACGTATTTTAGAACTATTTTTTCGTGTAGAAGAAAGTTCTGTAAAAACAACTTTAGGTTCTCTATCCCAAATATTACAAGAAGAAATAATTAGAAGATTGAATAGTCGTTTATTAAAAGACACATCTTGGACCCAACTTGCTATTTACATACCTTCAAGTGAGTTGAAAGTAACTATTAACATTCCTACTCTTTATGGAAGGCGTTCGGGGAATACTCAAATACAGCCTTTCGCTTTTGAAGTGATCCCAGAGTCATGAAATAATTATTGAAAATAAGTCTTGGTGTATGGTGCATCATTAGAATTTAATGCATCGAATATGCACCAGATCCCTGAAAAAAAAAGAAAATAAGGAAAGTATAGATTACCGCGGAATATTGGACAATTTAGAGTATATGTTTTTATTTCCTATTTCTAAAGAACCAAAAAGTTTTACTTTACAGCTAGTAGTTCCTATAAAAGAAGTGGGACCAAAATCAAAGGTAGAAAGATCGCGTCCTTTAAAGGAAGAGCTCGTATCTTACGTAAGTTTAATGGCTTGTCATGCACGTGGGTTTGCAAGGTAGTAAATTATTTTAACTAGAGATTTTATTAAAATTATATTGGAAAAAACAAAAATTGAAACCTGACAAAAAATGCTTTGCATTTTTTGTCAGTCTTTCAAATGGTATTTTTGGTTGTTGTTCGACTAATTCAAACAAGAGAAGCAAAAGATTTTTTGTTAAAAATTTTTATCAGATTTTTGTTTTCAATTTAACAGGGTTTGTCAGTTAGAAAGTTAAAAAATTTTTAAAAGTTTTTTATAAAGTGCACTTGACCTTATAATGAAAAATATGATTTACTATTAAGTAAGCGGGTATGATGTAGTGGTAACATGAGATCCTTCCAAGTTCTTCTCGCCGGTTCGAATCCGGCTACCCGCTTAATATTTTTCTATAAGGCAAAGCTTTTTAATTAATAGGAATATAACAAATAAATAAGACTCTGTTTTTATCAATATTGTATATTCTAAAAAATAAAAATTTAATAGAATTTTTTCATGTATAATAAAAAGAACAATCATTTGTTTTAACAAAACTTTTATAAGTAAAATAAAAGGCTGCACAAGCAAGCTTCAACAAAAATTGAAACAAAAAAATTAGTATCCAAACAAAAACCTGAAACAAAAACCTGACAAAAATAATATTTGAAACAAAAAAAGCTTAACAAAAATAAGATTTTTGTCTCAAGCTTTTTTTGTCAGGTCAGCTTTCAATTTTTGTTTGATCCTTCAGATTTGAAAAGCACGAGACTATCCTTTTTATCAGTAGTATCCCTTTTTTGTTTCAGTTTTAATAAGGGATACTAAGTTTTGCTTATCTTTTCTTTGTATCTTTTCTTTATCTTTTCTTTGTATCTTTTCTGAAAGAAAAGATAAGGAAAACAATTGTGGTGTTTTGCACCACCATGGTTGCTGATTATTTTACTACGTAAAACAATAGCATTCATGGAAAAATATTCTATTTATTTAGTTTATTCCTTTTTAAAATAAATATCAGAGCCTTTTTTTATAAAAACTTTTTGATATAAAAAAAGACTAACAATTAAATTAAAAATCCTTTAGATATATAAATTATGACTCTTATTTTTCAATTTACTCTTCTTGCTTTAGTTGCATTATCTTTTCTTTTAGTAGTAGGAGTTCCTGTTGTTTTCGCTTCTCCTGAAGGTTGGACTGAAAATAAACGTACTGTTTTTTCAGGTCTAGGTTTATGGATTCTTCTAGTTTTTGCAGTAGGAGTTTTAAATTCTTTTGTTGTATAAAGTAAATTTGCTATAAAGTTTTCTATAATTTATCTAAGAAATTATGACAAAAACTCTTAACAAAAATGGGGAAAAATTTGATAAAATACTGACAAAAATATTGACAAAAAGATAAGGTTTTCCAACAAAAACTTAACAAAAATAATATTTTTGTCTAAAGTTTTTGTTAGAAAACTTACAAAAACTGAAACAAAAATATTGACCTGACAAAAAAAGCTTAACAAAAATAAGATTTGAAACAAAAAATGTAAACAAAAAAAGCTTGACAAAAAAAGCGAAGCTTTTTTTGTCAAGCTTTTTTTGTTTACATTTTTTGTCAGTATTTCAAATGATAGTATCCCTTTTTTGTTTCAATTTTTGTCGTTATGGGGCAGGGGCTTGACATCGCTTTCAGCGATGTTAAAAGAAGCAAAGGTTTTTGTTTGGATACTAATACTTTTGTTTCAATTCTTGTTTCAATTTTTGTATTCTTTTTTTTTTGCTTCTTCAAAATTGTCAATATTTGTAATTCATTTCTTTTTCACCTTGAGTCTATCTCAAGGTGAAGAATTTTAATTTTATTAATAAATTATTCCGAAATAGTTGAGAATCATAATATATTATAGAAAAAAATAATATAACTGAAAAAACAAAATAATAAAATTTTTCATAAAGGTCGATTTTATTTACAAATATTTGAATTGAAATATAGATTAAAGTTAAGAATTTATTATTCCATAAATTCTAGTAAAAAGATTTGTTTAGAGGGTTCAAAATTTATGTGTTCTTTTTCAATTAAAAATAATATAATATTATTAAATGAGATCTTCGGTAATATATTAAAATTAAATATTTTATTTAAATTTTTTTAAATATTTTTATGAATTTAAAACCTAACAAAAACGGAAACAAAAATATTTTGCTTCTTTTTACACCGAAAAGAAACTTACTAACATCGCCTTTGGTTTCTTTTCTCACAAATTCTGACAAACCTCAACTTGACAAAAAAAGCGAAGCTTTTTTTGTTTCACCCTGACAAATTTTTAACAAAAACTTCGTTTGAAAAAAACCGTTGAAATAAAAAAAGCGAACCTTTTTTTGTCAGGTCAGGTCAGTCAAGGTGTATGGCCGTAATCAAAAATTTTTGTTAAAAGTTATTGTTTTGGTTTTTGATATTTGTAAAGTTTTTAATAAAGCTTAAAAATAAACTTCAAAGAACCTAACCTTACAAAAAAAAATTTAAAACTGGACACTATTTGTAAAAGTTGATTCTTGCTTAAGGTCACGATATACTACATAAAAAGAGATTCAAAAATTTTAAAATACATAACATCAAAAAAAATTTACTCGAAGAGTCTTCGAAAAAAGGCGAAAAATTCATGGTTTTCCGAAGGAAAACTTACAAAAACTACGTTTTTGTTAGAAAACAATTGTCTCCCTTCTAACAAAAACGTAGTTTTTGTTAGAGATCATGATTTCCCTTCGGGAAATAATTGTTGCTAATTACTTTACGTAGTAAAACAATAGCTTTCATGTTTTTCACTTTTTTATTTTGATTTGCTTTGGGGATAAAGTCTTAAGTTTTACTTAGTAAAAACCTTACAATAAAAGGTCTGCCTTCTTCTACTTTTTAACAAACTAAAAGTTTCAAATAAAAGTATTGATTGGTTTAATAAAAGGTAACCACTTTATCTTACTGTTTATATATGAAAAACTAAGAAGTGCAAAGCTAAAAAATAAAATAAATATCATTTTTAACTCTTTTTAAATATGAAAAATTAGTTTATTTCTCGTTTTTTTTCGATCTTTATCGTAAAGATACAGATTAAATTTGATAATGTGAGATAATAAAAAAGTTAAAAAGACCATTTTCATAAAAAAAAACAAATAAAAGGAGTTTTTTAATGTCTGGCGCTACAGGAGAACGACCTTTTTCTGATATTTTAACTAGTATTCGTTACTGGGTAATTCATAGTATCACTATTCCCTCTTTATTTATTGCAGGATGGCTTTTTGTGAGCACAGGGCTAGCTTACGATGTATTCGGCAGTCCTCGACCTAATGAGTATTTCACAGAAGACCGTCAAGAAACTCCACTTATCACTGATCGTTTTAATGCATTAGATCAAGTGAAGCAACTTTCTGAAGTAAATTAGAATTAGTATATAGTGCTTTTTGAAGACATCGTTGTTACATTTTTTAAATTTTAGAAAAGCTTTGTTATACCTAATACAAACCATAAGCTTCAAAATACTTTATTTTAACAGTATAACACACTATTCTAACAAGATTGAAACAAAAATTGAAACAAAAATAAAAACCTGACAAAAAAAGCTTGAAACACTGACAAAAGATGCTTTGCATTTTTTGTAAGGTCTATAGCTTTTTTTGTCAGGTCAGTATCGTGCTTTTAAAATCTTAAACAAGCCTGAAACAAAAATAAGGTTTTTGTTAATGGTTTTTCAAGATTTTAACTGCATTTTTTGTCAGTATTTTTGTTGAATTTTTGTCAGGATTTTGTGACCTTATATTTGTAAGGTTTGCAAAAGTATTTGTAAAAGTGTAACGTAGTTATCTTTTCTTACATACATAAAACTATGTAAAAATAGAAACTAATATGAGTTAGTTCTTAAACAATAAAACTTTCTTTTAACATCGCTGAAAGTGATGTCAGGCTTCTAACAAAAATACTGACAAAAAATGCAGTTAAAATCTTGACAAACCGTAGACAAAAACTTAACAAAAAAGTTTTTGTTAGAACTTTGTTTAAGATTTTAAAAGCACAATACTGACCTGACAAAAAAAGCTATAGACCTTACAAAAAATGCAAAGCATTTGAAACAAAAATATTATTTTTGTTTCAAATCTTATTTTTGTTAAGCTTTTTTTGTCAGATCAGGTTTCTATTTTTGTTACGCAAACAAAAGTTTTTATATATCTACTCAAGTTCAAAATAATTTTAAAAACATGACTACAAAAAAATCTTCTTATACTTATCCTATTTTTACTGTTCGCTGGCTTGCAGTTCATGCTTTAGCTGTGCCTACAGTGTTCTTTTTAGGTTCAATTACAGCAATGCAATTTATTCAGCGTTAGAAAGACAAATTTAGGTAATAAATATGGCTAAACCCAATCCCAACAAACAATCCGTTGAATTAAATCGTACTAGTTTATATTGGGGATTACTTTTAATTTTCGTTTTAGCTGTTCTGTTTTCAAGTTACATTTTTAATTAAAACTACTTGTATTCCCTTTCTTGTAATTTATGGAGTCCAAAAAATAAAAGTACCTCTTATCATATCAACCTGATAAAGCAAGGCCCTAAGTTCTACTTAGTAAAACAAAGTGACACAACCCCTTACATATCTGAACAAATCTCAGACAAAGTTTTAACAGATTTTAAAAACCGAAGACAAAAAATTTGTGGGGTTTTTGGTAAGTAACTCTTGACAAAGGTAAGACAAATCTAGACAAATTTGAAACACTGACAAAAAAAGCTTTGCTTTTTTTGTTTCAAAAGCTTGAGACAAAAAATGTAAAGCTTTTTTTGTCAAGCTTTTTTTGTCAGGTTTAACCCCTTCGGTTGTTAAAAATTTGTACGGTTTGTAGGGTCTTGTTTTTAAACAAAAATTATTGAAACGAAAAAATTTAGGAAAATAAAGCAATGTCTAACACTGGAACTACTGGACGTATCCCTTTATGGCTTGTGGGTACAGTTATAGGTACTGCAGCACTTGGTTTGCTTAGTATCTTTTTCTATGGATCTTACGTCGGTCTAGGGTCTTCTTTATAAGTTTATAAATCATACTTTTATATTAATTTGTAACAAGCGTCGTATCTTTTAAGCTGGTTGTTTTAGTCCAACTAAAACAAAATTTTTTCATATTTAGAAGAAATAAAGATATTTTTTTGCACGCGTTAAGATAAGTTTTTGCACGTAAAAGCTTTTTTTGCATCTAAGCAAAACTATTGCTTTCTACTCTTGCTTGCACTATTTTAATGTTTCTTATAAAAACATTATAAAAGCAGCAAAAGTGGGAAGCAAAATAGATTTTATAAAAATATTTATCAAAAAACCTTTTCGTAACAAATAAAAAAACTTTCTTAATAAAAAAAATTATGTAACCTTCTGAACAAAATAATTTTGTACGTATTAGAAATATTGAATATAAGAAAGAAGATAATTTGTAAAAAATATAATCCCTTTGAGTAGACAATTTTATATAATAATTAGTATACTATAAGGTATGGCGGGCGTAGCCAAGTGGTAAGGCAATGGATTGTGACTCCATTATTCGCGGGTTCGATTCCCGTCGTTCGCCCAATTTTAATTATTCAACAAAAATACTGATAAAACAAAAATGGAAAGCTGACCTGACAAAAAAAGAGAAGCTTTTGAAACCATTTTGAAACAAAAACAAAAATATTATTTTTGTTTTTGTCAAGTCAGGTCAGTGTTTTTAGTAAAGCGATATTAAAAGTTTTTGTTTGTTTTGTTCCTTTACTATTTTTATTTTTTCCAGATATTTAAACTATTTAACTTCAAGAATTTTTTGAGAGCCTTTTTCTTACACCGCTGTACTAACATCGCCTTTGGTTTCTTTTTGATGTCAAGGTCTATCGTAAACCCTTTCAATATTTGGCTATCACGAACAAATCCTGTATTTGCTACTGCTTCTCTTGTTACATGTTGACCTGATAAAAGTGTTAATAAAAATGGGTGAAACCCTGCAAGAAGTTGAGACCTGACAAAAAATGGTTTAGTTAAAGGTTTATTTGCCTTACAAAAATGGTTTTTTCGTTTGAAATCTTTGTCATATAAAGCGATAAAGAGATCTTATTTTTTCAAAACCCTGATAAAAATAGTATTTTTATCACGGTTTTGTTTGAGATTTTTGTCATGATTTCTGTATCTTTTCCCGTGGAAAAGATAAGGGAAATCATTATTGGGCTTTGCCCAATCATGATTGTTCTTTGTTTGTTTGGAGTTTATCCAAAGAAAAGCTCTTGTACTTTTTGAAAAACACCTTTATAAGGTGTCGTTAAATCAATAAAATAATCTTGTTTCCCAATTAAACGTCGTGCAGCATTTTCAAAAGCAATTCCAGATAGTGTTAGTTTTTTCTTTAAAACCAGAGGTTCACCACGATTAGTTGATATTATTACATGATTATCTTCAGGTATTGCTCCTAATAATGGAATTCCTAACATTTCTTGAACATCACGAACAGACATCATATCATTTCTCTGAATCATATCTGGGCGAACACGATTCACTAAAAGTTTTACATTATAAATTCCATTAGCTTCTAAAAGACCTGCTACTCGATCTGCATCCCGTATTGCAGTAATTTCGGGCGTTGTAACGATCAAAGCTTCTTGGGCTGGTGATATTGCATTTATAAAACCTACATCAATTCCAGCTGGACAATCGACTAAAACAAACTGATAACCTAATGAAGCAATAGATTTTACCAAATTTTCCATATTTTTTCGAGTTACGTTGTATCTTTGTCGATTTTTAGAAATAGAAAGTAATGATAAATTTTTCCACCGCTTATCTCGAATAAGTGCTTGGTCTAATCTACATTGACCATCTAAAATGTCCATTGCTGTATAAAGAATTCGATTTTCTAGACCTAATAATAAATCTAAATTACGTAATCCAATATCTGCATCAATTAATGCTACTCGATAGCCAAGTCGCGCAATGGACATTCCTAAATTAGCAGTTGCTGTAGTTTTACCAACTCCACCTTTTCCTGAAGTTACAACAATTGTTCTTGAGTTTTGAATGTTAGTTGTTTCACTTTGTGAAACATCACTAGGTGTTTCTGAAGGGTCGATGTATTGCTGCCCTTCTTGTTGATTTGAAAAAGTAGTCATAATAAGAGAATAGTTTTTTGTTATAAATTCCTTGTCTTTAAAGCTCCATTAGCTTTAATAATCTCATCTTTTTAACACAGTCTGTACTATTTACAAAATTTTAACAACTCTTTCACAAATCAAAGACAAAAAAAGTTATAAAAGGCGAAACAAAAGCTTAAAACCTGACAAAAAATGCTTGACCTTGACAAAAAATGCAAAGCATTTTTTGTCAAGGTCAAGCATTTTTTGTCAGGTTTTAAGCTTTTGTTGTCAAGTCAGTGTTTCAAATATCATTTTTATTTGTCGGTATTAGAAGGAATAAATTGTCTTCTAATATTGACTTTGGTTAACAAATTTATAAGAAATTTTTAACAAAAATTAAAAAAAAAAAAACGCCTAAAAATCCTGACAAATCGGAGACAAAAATATTATTTCTGATTAAGGGCCATACATCTTGACTGACCTGGCAATAATACTGACAAAAAATGCAGTTATGACAAAAAATGCAATTATGACAAAAATACTGACCTGACAAAAAAAGCGAAGCTTTTTTTGTTTCAAATGATATTTTTGTTTCATCTTGACAAACCTGAAACCTGACATGTTTCAAATTTTGTTTCCATTCTTGTTCAGCGCAGAGATACAGCACTTTGTCAAAGACGTTATTTTTGTTCCGTAATTTTGTCAGATTTTGTCTTTGGTTTAATTCAATTTTCAGTTTTTGTTAAATAGTTGAAGAAAAGCAAAGGGTTCTTAAATTTTTCATCACCGACTTGTCGATATTCATCTAAAATTGTCTAAAGTTCTAACAAAAACAAACTTTTTGTAGGAATTGTGAAAGATTTATAAAAAGTACGATGATAAAAAAAAATTTAAACATAAACAGTCTTTGTGTAAATTACTGTTTCTACTTAGATATAGAACAAGGTTTTCTAAATTTTATTACATAAAATTTAGAAATATTAAAATTCAATTTTCTTAAATTGATAAAAAAGTCATAACCTTATTTTAAATAAGTTTTGAGGGAAACGAGCAAGGAGGGATTCGAACCCCCGACACCGTGGTTCGTAGCCACGTGCTCTAGTCCACTGAGCTACAAGCCCTAGCCTCGAATCTACAATAATATACCATTAATTTACTACTTTTTGCAATATTACCATTTTATATATCTACTTTTATTAATTTATATTAAAAAAATAAAAAAAAATATCTGGTTTTCCAAAGAGGTTAAACCCTACAAGAACTTGAGACAAAAATTGAAACAAAAATACTGAAATAAAAAATAAGAAACCAAAGAATTTTGTAAAATTAAAAACAAAAGAAGCAGTTTTGTTTCAGATTTGTGAATTTTTGTTTTTAATTTTATTATTTTTAAAGATTTATTTAAAATTTTACAAATCTTTGAGAATTTTTGGGACATCAAAGGTTATATAACGAAAAGGTCGATTATGATTACATCAAAAAGAAACATTATATTTTTTCTTCTAATCATAAGAGCACTCAGTTTAGCTTCAAAAAATAAATTATCTTTAATAATGTAATCTTTATCTCAGAAAGGAAAAAAAAATAAAAAAATTTTCTTTCTTTATACAGAATTTAAAGATAACATAAAATTGAGAAGATAATTTAAAATGTTAAACAAACTTGTTATCTATGCAACAACTCTCTAAAAAATTTATTAGCTTATTCCAAACTTTAAGTATTTGTTTAATGGTTTCATTTGTTTTTAATTTGACTTTAAGCTCAAAAGCAAATGCTTATCCAATTTTTGCTCAACAAAATTATGCTAATCCTCGAGAAGCAAATGGACGTATTGTTTGTGCAAATTGTCATTTAGCACAAAAAAATGTTGAAATTGAAGTTCCTCAAGCTGTATTACCTGACACTGTTTTTGAAGCAGTTGTGAAAATTCCGTACGATCAACAAGTAAAACAGGTTTTGGGTAATGGAAAAAAGGGCGCTTTAAATGTTGGTGCTGTATTAATTTTACCAGATGGTTTTGAATTAGCTCCACAAGATCGAATTCCAGAAGAAATGAAAAATAAAGTTGGAAATTTATATTTCCAACCTTATACTCCCGATAAGAAAAATATTATTGTAGTAGGACCTGTGCCTGGTAAAAAATACAGTGAATTAGTTTTTCCAATTCTTTCTCCAGATCCTTCTCAAAATAAAAATATTTCTTATTTAAAGTATCCTATTTTTGTAGGTGGAAATAGAGGTCGTGGACAAATTTATCCTGATGGTTCAAAAAGTAACAATACTATTTATAATGCTTCAAAAGGCGGTAAAATTACTCAAATTGAGCCTGGTGAAAAGAAAGGTAGTTCGAATATCACAATTGAAACATCAACTGGTGAACAATTCGTTGATAAAATTCCTGCTGGTGTAGAATTACTTGTTAAAGTCAATCAATCTGTACAAGCTGATCAACCATTAACAAATAATCCAAATGTTGGAGGTTTTGGTCAAAAAGATACTGAAGTTGTTTTACAAAATCCGGCGCGTATTCAAGGATTAATTGTTTTTTTCCTTTTTGTTGTTTTAGCACAAGTTTTTCTAGTGTTAAAGAAAAAACAATTTGAAAAAGTTCAATTAGCAGAAATGAATTTTTAGAAAAATTCTGAAAAAAACAAAAATAGTAGTTTCCAAACAAAAACCTGAAACATTGACAAAAAATGCTTGACAAAAAAAGCGAAGCTTTTTTTGTTAGACATTTGAAACAAAAATAATATTTTTATTTTTGTTTCAAACTTTGTTTTTGTTATTGCAGTTAAAATCCTTAAGATTTTAAAAGCACATTTGTCTCTATTTTTGTTTCAATTTTTGTTCCAAATTTTTTTTTGTAAGAAAAAATTTATTTAGAGACTTTTTTGTAATTTATATAAATTATTTTTATAGATATATTATGTAAACTTTTTTATTAAAAAAGATATAAACAAATATTCTGCTTGATTTTCGTAATTTTCTCGTTGAAAAACAAATTCAAGTACTTAATTTTTATTTGGTAATTCTTTGTTTTATTTGAATATAATTTTGTTTTAAATCTCTATTTCTTCTGCGTTTATCAAAAAAAAAAAAACAAAGAATGATAATAGTTTTCTTTACTTTTATGTTTTATTTTTGAAAATGTCTTGAAGTTATAAGAGTAAGAATAGGTGCAACTTGTATTCAAATCAAATTCTGACATTGCCTTCTAATATCGCAGACATTACTAAGATTACTTTATTAACATAACATACATCACCTTGTAACAAAAACTTAACAAAAATGAGATTTGAAAGACTGACAAAAAATACCTAACAAAAAAAGCGAAGCTTTTTTTGTCAAGCATTTTTTGTCAAGGTCAGGCATTTTTTGTAAGGTCTAAAGTTTTTGTCAAGTGATGTATGTTATGTTAAGAAGGTAATATTTAAAAAGGGTGTCTATATTTTTTATTTTTCAATACTTTTTTAAATATGGTTGAACCACTTTTATCTGGAATTGTTTTAGGTTTAATTCCTGTAACATTAGCGGGTCTTTTTGTTACCGCATATTTGCAATATCGTCGCGGTGATCGCGTAACTAGTTCTTTATAGTTTTTAAAAGTTTTAAGTTTCAAACAAAAAAGTAAAGTTTTGTTTGAAACTTAAAAACTTTTTATATTTTTATTTACATAAGTTTTACTGTTTCGAATTAAAATTCAAACTTAAGGTACTCTTACAAGAAACAAAATAAACTTAATCATTATTAATTTTATAATATTTATATTTACTTCATAACAAAAACAAATAAAAGAAAGTTCCAACCTTATGTTTGTATTGACCAAAAAAAATTATTTTGTTAAAGATGCAATATATTTCTTTTGTTATAATACTAACATTACGGTCTTTTAGGAGTAAAAAAATTATTTACAAAAATGGTTTGGCGAAAACTGAAAAAAAAGTCTCAAACAGAAACCTAATAAAATAGTATTTTTGACCCGTAGCAATGACTGTTTTTGTTTCAAGTTTTTGTACGAGCTTTACTGTGCTTTTAAAATCCTGACAAACCGTTAACAAAAACTGAAACAAAAAGCCGACAAAAATAGAAACAAAAATACTGACAAAAATTGAAACAAAAATACTGACAAAAAATGGTTTGCATTTTTTGTTTTAAATAATATTTTTGTTTTAAATGGTTTGCATTTTTTGTCAGGTCTCAAGTTTTTGCAAGTTTTACTTTAAAAAACCTTCGGAAAAACTTTGGAAAACCTTTTTTGTCATAACTGCATTTTTTGTTTCAGTTTTTGTTAACGGTTTGTTTAATATTTTAACTGCAATTTTCCTCAGATTTTTATCAGTTTTTGTCTCTTTTATGTTTCATATTTTCTATTAATTTAAAAAACTAATTTATGTTAACAATAATCAGTTATATAGTGTCGCTTACAACTATTTTTATTCTTACTTTAGTAATTTATTTAGGTTTATTAAAAGTTAAATTAATCTAACACTCTTAGATAATTATTTTTTTAGTATATTTAAGAATAGTAATTTTTTGTCAAAAATATTCTTTTTACAAAAAATAAGAACATTTGTATGATATTTATGGTCTTACGAAAACAATTTTCTATGATTGTGTTCTTATTTTTATATAGTTTTAAATAATATGATATATAAAAACAAATTTTGTTTAAAATTTGTACGTTACTTTTTATACTATTAATTTTTAAATTTTCTATTCATTTCAACATATTTATATTCTATTTTTTTTTGTCAATTACAAATCTATAATTTTCATCTAATGAGTTTTTTCCAAGCTAAGAAAATAAGTGGACTTACAAATAAAAGATAAGAAGATGAAACAAAAATACTGACCAAAAATGCTATTATGACAAAAATATTGACAAAAACTTAACAAAAATGATATTTGAAACAATGATAAAAAATGCTTTCCATTTTTTGTCAGGTCTCAAGTTTTTGCAAGTTTTCTTTTGGAAAACCTTATCTTTTCTTTGTATCTTTTCTTTATCTTTTCTTGCAGAAAAGATAAAGAAAAGTGCTTCTTTTGTTTTACTTCGTAAAACAACAATCCTTACAAAAAAGCGAAGCATTTGAAACAAAAATATTATTTAAAACAAAAAATGCCTAACAAAAAATGCAAAGCATTTTTTGTTAGGCATTTTTTGTCAGGTTTTTGTTTCAAACCTTTTTTGTCAAGCATTTTGAAACAAAAATAATATTTTTGTTTTTGTCAGGTTTCAATTTTTGTCAGTATTTTTATTTCAATTTTTGTCAGGTTTGCCCTACATAAAACTTCGTTTTTGTTAGAAAATTATTTTAAATTTTGCTAATCGAGCTTATACTCCAAATAAAACTTTGGTTATTTTGTTGCTTCCTATTATAAGATGAACTTTTATGTAGGAAGCAAGGAAAAGCAAAGCTTTAAATAGAACATAAATTTGATAAAAAATTCTTTCTTTACTGTTTCTACAAAGATTTATTTCAAACAAACGAAAAAATTAGAGGTTAAAAGTTTTTTCTAGCAATATACAAAAAAAAATAAATACAAAAAGACCATATAAAAATATAATTTTTGTAAAGCAAACAAATCCTGACAAACCTGAAACAAAAACATTGTTTTTGTTTCAGGTTTGTTTAAGATTTGTTTGCCTTTTGATTTATCTAGTTGATTTTTTTGTTTTTTTTTTATAAAATTGAATTATAAAAAAGCCTGCTTAACTCAATTGGCAGAGTATCGTTTTTGTAAACCGAAAGTTATCGGTTCGACTCCGATAGTAGGCTTCAACTTATAAAAATTCAACAATTTTTATTTCTTTTCAAATAAGAAATTTTTAAACAATTAATATATGGTATAATACACGTAAAGGTAGCCTATAAACAATTTCAAAAGGTAAAAAATTATGTTAACATTAAAAATTTTTGTATATACTGTAGTAACTTTTTTCGTTTCTCTTTTTATTTTTGGTTTTTTATCAAATGACCCAGGTAGAAACCCAGGACAGAAAGATCTTGATTAGTTTTTATCTGTAGAAAACAATTGTCAAGTATCATAAATCTGCACAAGTTTTATAAAAATCTTTAACAAGCCGAAAACAAAAACAATCACAAAAAGGACATCTAACTTTCCAGGATTACCAGGGCTTGACCCTATTATATTTGGTTAACAAACTTCTAAGAAACCCGAATAAACAATTGTTGCTATTATTTTACTACCTTAAACAATAGCAACAATCGTTTATTTCAAATATTTTGAAATACTGACAAAAAAAGCTTAACAAAAATATTATTTTTGTCTCAAGCATTTGAAACAAAAATAATATTTTTGTTAAGCTTTTTTTGTCAGGTCAATACAAATTTTTTTTATCTTTACAAATCAATAGTTTGTTACTTTTTTTCATATGATAAGGTAACTTTAAGGGTTATCTCTGAACAAACTCTTAAGAATCTAGAACAAATCTAGACAAATTGGAGATAAAAATTGAAATAAAACTCTTATTCCTATCAGATTTTTATTGAAGATTTTTTGAAAATTTGCCATAACAAAAAATTTTGACCTGACAAAAAAAGCTTAACAAAAAAAGCTTAACCTGACAAAAAAAGCTTAACAAAAAAAGCTTGAGACAAAAATAAGATTTGAAACAAAAAAAGCTTTGCTTTTTTTGTCAGGTTAAGCTTTTTTTGTCAAGCTTTTTTTGTTTCAAACTTTGTTTTTGTTAGAGTGTCAGGCATTTTTTGTCAGTGTTTCAAAAGTTTTTTTAGCAAATTGTTGTTATGGTTGGTTTCAACTTTGTTAAATAAAGCGAACTTGTGAATCTTTTTATTATTTTTTTATAAAAAAAGAAGCGCAACAATCATTTATGTATCTTTTCTAACAAAAACTTAACAAAAAAGATATTTGAAACAATGACAAAAAATGGAAAGCATTTTTTGTCAGATCTCAAGTTTTTGTAGGTCCCTTTAGGGACCCCTTATCTTTATCTTATCTTTATCTTTTCTTTGTATCTTTTCTTTATCTTTTCTTGCAGAAAAGATACAAAGAAAAGATAAAGATAAGATAAAGATAAGTGCTTCTTTTGTTTTACTTCGTAAAACAACAATCAAAAAGTGCTTCTTTTGTTTTTGTTTTAAGTTTTTGTTTTACTAATTCAAACAAAAAAATTCAAACAACAATCAAAAAGATAAGGGGTGAAACCCTACAAAAACTGCGTTTTTGTTAGCAAATCATGGTTTCCCGAAGGAAAACAATTATCTCCCTTCGGGAGATCATGGAGAAAATTTATGTTTTGTCATTAGTTTGTCCAAAGTATAGATTAAATCCTTTTTGTTTATAAATTCAATTTTATTATGCCACGATCTCAAAGAAATGATAATTTTATAGATAAAACATTTACCGTTGTAGCAGATATTTTATTAAAAGTATTGCCAACTTCAAATAGAGAAAAACAAGCTTTTACTTATTATAGAGATGGAATGTCAGCGCAATCTGAAGGAGAGTATGCAGAAGCCCTTCAAAATTATTATGAAGCTATGCGTTTAGAAATAGACGCTTATGATCGAAGTTATATTCTTTATAATATAGGGTTAATTCATACAAGTAATGGAGAACATGGACGCGCACTCGAATATTATTATCAAGCTTTAGAAAGAAATCCTTCATTGCCACAAGCTTTAAATAATATTGCAGTAATTTATCATTACCGTGGTGAGCAAGCAATTGAAAACGGTCAATCAGAAATATCAAAAATGCTTTTTGATAAAGCTGCTGATTATTGGAAAGAAGCTATTCGATTAGCCCCAACAAATTATATTGAAGCTCAAAATTGGCTAAAGATGACCGGACGTTAAAAAAATTCTAGATTGTTTTTATTAAAAAAATTTGAATCCTTCACTTAACAAAAATACTGAAACAAAAAAGGAATACTACTATTTTTGATGCTTTTAAAATCCTGACAAACCTGAAACAAAACCTGAAACAAAAATATAAATAAAAATCTGACAAAAAATGCAGTTATGACAAAAATATTATTTTTGTCAGGTTTTTGTTTCAAATGATATCTTTGTTTTTATTTTTGTTAGAAGCCTGACATCGCAGAACAAAAATATTATTTTTGTTCTGCGATGTTAAAAGAAGGGCCTTACGTTTTATTTTGCGTTTTATTTTTTACAAAAATAAAATTTTAGATAAAACAAAAAGTTGTGCAAGCAACACAAAAACCTTGTTTTTGTTAAATTTTATGACAAGGGCAATACTCTATAAGTTTTTGTTTTTTACTTTTTCTTTTTAAAATATCACATCTTTACTAAAACCAGATAAAAACTTGAAACACAAGTTGAAACAATATTTTAGGCAAAAATTTTATTTTTGTTAGATTTTGGTCAGAATTTCATCTCCTTTTTGTTTTAAGTTTTTGTATCTTATGGACTGATAAATCTTAGAAATCATAAATAAACTTAAACAAACTCTGACAAATCAAATATTTTTGTATCTTTTCTAACAAAAATTTAACAAAAAAGGTAGTCTCCCTTTTTTGTTAAGTTTTTGTAGGTCCCTAAAGGGACCCCTTATCTTTTCTTTATCTTTTCTTTGTATCTTTTCTTGCAGAAAAGATACAAAGAAAAGATAAAGAAAAGTGCTTCTTTTGTTTTAAGTTTTTGTTTTAAGTTTTTCGCTTTAAGTTTTTGTTTTAAGTAGTAAAATAAAAAAATTAAAACAACAATCAAAAATAGTATTTGAAACAAAAAATGCAAAGCATTTTGAAACAAAAATAATATTTTTGTTTTTGTCAGGTCAGGTTTCGGTTTTTGTTAGAAAACAATTGTTGACAACTATGGACGAAAAAAAAGGTCTAGGTTTTTTGTATTCTTAAAATCTTTTAGTAAAAAGAAGGTGACTTTTTAATACAGGGCTTGTAGCTCAGTGGATAAGAGCACGCGTTTCCGAAGCGCGGAGTCGAGGGTTCGATTCCCTCCTCGCCCTTTATTTTTTCTGTATCTTTTTGATTGTTGTTTTACGAAATAAAACAACAATCAAAAAGATAAGGGAAATAATGATAATTTACTTTTAACTAAGTTATTTTTCTAATTATTTAGATTTTTTATTTTTGATAAGAATAATAAAGAAGAAAAAGCAAATAAGTAGTAATATGAATAGTAACGCAAATAATGATATGAATTGCTTATTTCTGTAAATTTTCTTATTTTTTTAATAAAAAAATCTGCTATTACTTTTTAATCTCCACTAGCCTTCTCTTTACCCTTATAACTTTTACTATGTTACTCTTTCTTTAAAAAAGTTATGGAAGCAAAGATTTTTAACAAATTGATAAAAAACTGAATTTTTACCTTCAAATCTTTAATAACAACAGAAGCAATGAAATATCTATTTTTCACATGATTTGCTAACAAAAACGCAGTTTTTGTAGGGTTTCACCCCTTTTCTTTTTGATTGTTGTTTAACTTTTTTGTTAAGTTTTTGTTAAAAAAGAAACAGAAATAATTGTTGGGCTTCTATTATTTTACTACCTGTATCCGTAAACAAACCGCTCACAAAAACATTGTTTTTGTGAGCGGTTTGTTTACGGATACAGGTAGTAAAATAATAGTAACCATGATAATATCAAAAATCTAAATTAAAAAATTCAAGTTGACAAAATATAGAAAAATCATATTATTATACTATATATCAATAAATTTTTGAGACGTGGCCAAGTGGTAAGGCAATGGATTTTGACTCCGTTATTCGTAGGTTCGAATCCTACCGTCTCAGCTTATTAATAATATTTATAAAACTGAATATCACTTTTTACAAATTTAAAACAATTTCACTAGTCACTTTATTTTTTATCTTTTTTTTTTTAGGTCTTTCTTTTAACACCGATGAACAAAAATACTATTTTTGTCAAAGCGGTGTCAGGATTCTAACAAAAATAGTTTTTTTATTAAGCGAAAAATAAAATTCCGTGAAAAACTAAACAAAGTTAGTAGTAAAGTTAACAAAAAATCGAAAAAATTTTTGTTAACTTCAAAAACTTTAACAAAAGAAGATAAATCGAAAACAATATTTGGTACAAAAAGATTTCAATCAAAAACCTAACAAAAAATACGTACAAAAAAGGTTTCCAAAGGTTTTCCAAAGGTTTTCCAGAGTAACACTTACAAAAACTTTGTTTTTGTTAGAAAACTTAGTATCCCTTACAAAAACTTAACAAAAATGATATTTGAAACAAGAAAAGCCTGACAAAAAATGCTTTACATTTTTTGTCAGGCTTTTAAGCTTTTTTTGTCAGGTCAGTATTTTTGTCATAGCTGCTTTTTTTGTTTCAGTATTTTTGTTAAGCGATGGAGAAATACAGCAATTTTTGTCAGGTTTTTATTAAAGGTCTAGTAGAACAAAAAGTTCTAACAAAAAGATTATTTTTGTATTGTTTTTGTCTCTATTTTGTGAAAGGTTTATACATTATCTATATGACAAATCTGCAAAAAAAGTAATAATTAAAAAAACTGCTATTAAGATCCAAATTAAACGATTTAAAAAATTTCGAGTTTCGCCATAATTGGCAAAAAGTCTAGTTTCATTTAGTACTCGTAATAATATATTTTCGGTAGGAGTTTGTGGAACAATAATAGCAATTACAAAAATTGCCATTAATAAACGAAAAAAATTGATCATAATAAAAAAGACTATAATGACTTTGCAGATTTAATTTTTAAAATCTAACAACTTATAGAATAACAAAAACTTTATTTTTATAAACTTTATAAAGTTTTTACTGCTTGTTATCTTTGCTTTGATTCACTTTGCTTTGATTCACTTTGCTTTGATTCACTTTGCTTTGATTCACGTTGCTTTGATTCACTTTGCTTTGCAAAGTGAAAAAAAGTTAAAAGAAAAGATAAGAATTTTTAACAAATTTTGACAATTAAAAAATAAAAAAATAGATATCATCAGAACATCGCTTCATAGAATTTGTATTTAGCGATGTAAAAGCAAATGATCAAAGTAATTTAATTAAAAAAATGAGAAAAAAAGTATTGTCAGAATGAAAAGAATTGTGATATTCTATATTTAATAATCTATTTTTTTATTTAAAAAAGCCGGGATAGCTCAGTTGGTAGAGCAGAGGACTGAAAATCCTCGTGTCACCAGTTCAAGTCTGGTTCCTGGCAAAGTTGTATATAATATTTAATCAAGATCGAAAAAAAAAATATCGATATTTAAAAAATCTTATAAATATGTAACAAAATAATTGCCGTATCTTTTTTTTTGTGCCTTACCTGAACAAATTTTTAACAAATCTTTAATGAGAATAGCTTTTTTTGTTTGAATTTTTTTGTTTTACTACGAAAAAATTCAAACAAAAAAATTCAAACAATAAGACACTGACCTGACAAAAAATGGAAAGCATTTGAAACAAAAAAAGCTTCGCTTTTTTTTGTCAGGTCAGTGTTTCAAATATTATTTAATTTTTATGAAACAAAAAACTAAAAAAACTATCGAATTAGTTAATTTTTTACACCATCTTATAAATAAAAAAAAATTACTAAAACCTAATCAATCAATGGTTTTAGCAATCTCCGGTGGTCAAGATTCAATAAGTTTGTTTTTTATTTTTCTTCAATTAAAGAACCAATGGAATTGGAACTTAAGCATTATTTATTGTAATCATTTATGGCAAAAAGATTCTTTTTATACAATGTCACATCTATTTAAATTAGCATATTTGCTCAATATTCCTATATATTTAGCAGTAACTTTACAAAAGATTTTTACTGAACAAAAAGCTAGAAATTGGCGTTCTTTAACTTTTCAAAGAATGACGGGATTTTATTTTTTTAGTATTATTGTTCTAGGTCATTCAAAAAGTGATCGTGTCGAAACCGGTTTGTTTAATCTTTTTAGAGGATCCAGCACAAAAGGTGTTAGTTCTTTAAATTGGACAAAAATTGTTGTAAAAGAATGTTTTTTTAAATTAAGTAAAACGCAATTAAACCAAATCTCTAACAAAAACGAGCAAACAAATCCTGACAAACCTGAAACAAAAACATTGTCAGTGTTACCGGTTTATTTAAGGTTTGTTTGCCTTGCAAAAACTTCGTTTTTGTTTGAACTTTTTCTCTTTAGTTTGTCAGAAAATATAAAAAATTTCAATAAAATTTGTTACAAAATAACAAAAAACACTTCAGTAGAAACACAGTTATTAAAACCAATAATATCACAGATTGATCTAGGAAAATCTAGAAAAGACGTTTTCTTTAAAAGAAAAAGCTCCAAACTTATAAATAAAAATAGTATAACAAATGTTATAAAAAAATTTTTAACTTATAAAGTTGGAGTTCACTTTAAAGGTAAATTTTCAACAAGAACGACTTTTAACATCGCTGAAAGCGATGTCCATAATTCCTTATTTGAAAAAAAACTGTCTCAAAGTTTTGAAAAAAAAAAAAAAAAGATAATTCTAAAAGAAAAGCAAAAAAACTTCCTCAGTACACAACACCATATCTTTGCAATGAATTTAATGAACACTTTTGTTTATACTAACACAATTAGAAAAGAAGAAAAGCAAAAAAATAATGTTAAAATTGATACTTTTTTAACAAAAATAAGGCCCAAACAAAAACTTAACAAAAATAAAAACAAAAACACTATTTTTGTTTCATCTCAAACAAACCTCAAACAAACCTTAAATAAACCGGTAACACTGACAAAAAATGGTTTGCATTTTTTGTCAGTGTTTCAGGTTTGTCAGGGTTTGTTGAGGTTTGGCAGGATTTGCAAGCCTTTTTTTTTTTTTCGAAGAGATTATGGGGCAGGGGCCCCAAAGAAGTTCTTATCTCGATTTTATAAACATGAATATACCTTAGTGCGCCCTTTTTTATCAATATCTCGTTTTGATTTAAAAAAAATTTGTAATTCTTGGAAAGTTCCTTTATTTCCTGATCAGAGTAATCAAAAATTAAAATATCAACGTAATAGAATTCGAAAACAAATCTTACCAACATTAAGATTTTTTTTTAATCCTCAAATTGATACTACTATCTTTCAATTTATAGAAATTATAAATAGTGAACAAGAGTATATGGATTTCATAACAGCTCGCATAGTAAAAGAAATTCAATATAAAAAAGAAACTATAGTCGAATTAGAAACATCGTTCCTTGCTGTGTTACCAATAGCTCTTAGAAGAAAGATCATGAAACAATTTTTAGAGAAGATTATGAAAAAAAGCTTAAAATTTTTTGATATTGAAAAACTTTTAGAACAAGTTTCTACATCTAAAGGTGTGATAAGACAAGAGGACGCTTTGTCTACTAAGAAAGAACAAAAAAAAATAAATAAAAAAAAGATTAAACTTCTTACTTTTGATAAAACAAAGTTCCAAAACTCATTGCAAATTTATAAAACATCGGCTTTTATGTCAAATTTGCAGAAAAAAAGAAATCCTAAAACAAAATCTGTTCTCCAAAAAGATGTTTTGGTCGACCTTATTAATCAAAAGAAAGCTAAATGTCAAATATCTACATTGATTTTTTTTCCAAAAACAGGATGTGTTTTTTTACAATCACAACGAATATTTTTCATAAAAAAAGAATATTAATTATCTTATGTGTAAGTGATAACAAATAGAAAAACTTTTAATGTATTCTGAAAACGGTATCATTACATCGAAAAAAAAAAAAGAAATGGAAAAAAAAACTAAAGGCGATCTTAGTAAGTTTCTTTTCGATGTAGAAAAGAAGGGACTCACAACTCTTGACAAACCTCAAACAAACCTTTGCAGTTAAAATCTGAAGTATTTTAACTGCAAAGGTTTGTTTGAGGTTTGTCAAGAGTTGTATGCCCATTTTTGTGGGGTATACAACTATTCTTCTCTTTTATTTGTAAGCTTAAATAATATTTTAATTTTCAAAAAACAACTTCTTATTCTTTCTAGTGCAACTCAAATTATAAATACAACTAAGTTAAATAGTCTTTTAATTAAAAAAACGCTTGGATTTTAAATTAAATAATAAAAAAAATAAATATTTGTCAAGACCTTTTTTTATATAAAATATAAATAAAATTTTTTATGAGAAAAGGTTTTAAAAACCTTACAAAAAATGCAAAACATTTGAAACAAAAAATGCC
>JAABUQ010000067.1_pt1 | contig 189114 bp, 181 predicted proteins | sample 5560001 | NCBI WGS metagenome assembly JAABUQ01 (sample SAMN10711888, study PRJNA513371) | rock metagenome | isolation source: Antarctica rocks | place: Antarctica: Victoria Land, Finger Mt nord | collected 2015-12-18
GCACTCTCCTATCCTCATGGTCAGAGCGTCACACCCCTTGCTGAATGTTCTCAAGAGCGACTCAGATGCTGATTTTTACCTGGCTACCTGCCGAGAGATTCTCGATCACGGAAAACGCGGGAGAGCCCCATTTTCCCCGCTTATGAAAATATGCTCTTAGACTCTAAAACAGTCGTAGATACAGAAAAAGCAAAAATTGAGACACGTAGTGATGCTGTGCTGGAGCGAGGATTCGCGTGCTAAAGCACAATACCGTTTAGATAAGAGGAACTTGTGCTCATACTGCTGGGCTAGAATTGCTTGAATTGAGCTTGCCGTTGCACATATCTAAACGGTATTGTGCTAAAGCAGCGGGCTCTAGCGGATGGTGAGTGCCCTGACAAAAGAGAAAGAGTCAGGACAAACAATCCAGACTCTTTCTCTTTATAAGTGGATGTAAGGGAGGTACTAGCCGTTGACGACCTCGCCGCCGTTGAGGTGGAGCACCTGACCGGCCATGTAGGAAGAATCGTCTGAGGCGAGGAAGACGTAGGCGGGCGCGAGCTCATCGGGCTGACCTGCTCGCTCCATTGGTACCTGCTTGCCGAAGCTCTCGACCTGCTCTTTTGGCATTGTCTGTACGATCAACGGCGTCCAGATTGGTCCGGGGGCAACCGCGTTCACACGAATGCCCTTCTGGATGAGCGATTTGGATAGAGAGCGGGTAAAGGCAACGATAGCGCCCTTCGTCGATGAGTAATCCAGCAGTTGTGGCGCACCTTGATAGGCTGTGACAGAAGTCGTATTGATAATGGTGCTGCCGGATGAGAGATGCTTCAACGCCGCCTTTGTCATAAAGAACATAGAGAAGATATTGGTGCGGAACGTGCGCTCAAGCTGATCGGCGCTAATGTCCTCAATGCTCTCCTGCGGATGCTGTTCCGCCGCATTATTGACCAGGATGGAGAGCTTGCCAAGCTGCTGCACCGTCTGCTGAACCGCTTGCTGGCAGAAGCTCTCATCGCCCACGTCGCCAGCGATCAGAACGCACTTCCGCCCCTGTGCCTGGATCTCCTGCTGTACCTTCTGAGCATCCTCGTGCGCATCATGATAGATTACAGCAACGTCGGCCCCTTCTTTCGCAAAGGCTACGGCAGCGGCGTGGCCAATACCACTATCCGCGCCCGTAATAAGCGCAACCTTCCCCTGGAGCTTGCCGCTGCCGCGATACGTAGATGCGCTGGCCTGTGACTGCGATGGCATGTCGGATTCAGTCGTCACCGACTGCCCAGCCTGTGAGGGCTGTGATGGATGAGATTCATTTTGGGTCATACTATCCTCTCAACTTTCTTCCTGCTGATGGTGTTTTTTGTGGATGTACCTTATCGTTAAGCAAGCAACGTGCTGATACGTCAGGTTTCATAGAGGTACACGCTGGTGGTTGAAAAAAGTAACATATAGACTCCCCTTCTCCTTGAGAGTGTTTGATCCCCTTTACGATAAGTCCATCCCCTTGCCCGCGTATCCGCAGGCCTCCGACGTACCTAATTCTTTTTATATTTGTTACTTTTTCTGCATAAATTGGGCTCTGCCCCAATTTATGCAGAAAAAGTAACAAATATAAAAAGAATTATAAAGAGCAGCGAAGCTGCGAAAACGTTGGGTGACAGAAAGTAGATACGACGTGGATTAAACGCTCTCTTTGAGATATAGAGCCGCATGTGCCTTAACTACAGATGTGTTTTGATGGAAGTAAAAAAGCAGGACCCGGAGGAAAGGTCTCTTCCGGGTCCTGCTCATCAAGGGGGAAAGGAATAGGATTCGTATGCTAAGCTAGCCCTGCTGCTGAAGTGGTTGTTCGGCGGCTTGCAGGCGTTCGCGCATCTGGTCAAAGGTTACCGCGTCGATCTCGCCGCGTGCGTAGCGCTGGCGAAGAATCTCCATAGCCGATAGCTGCTGCTGTTGCGGCTGATACGGTTGATATGACTGCTGCGCCTGCTGTGGGGCTGTGAAATGGCCCTGGCGGAAGAACAGGTTCGGCCCCTGATTCCTTGTGAGCAGGCGAACGAGTCCCAGGATCAGCAGGGCGAACAGGGCGATCCAGAATAGGGTGCCCATAAGGCGGAATATCATAAAGAGAAAAAATGGGAATTCATGCATCGTGTGCTCTCTTTCTTAGAGTAAAACACTCTTCGTATGCTACAGCATACTTTTTACTATCTATCGTCTAGGTAAAGCGTTGTTGCCACAGTAAAGTGTCAGCAGTGACGATCAAGGTATTTGTAATCCATTCGGATAATGGATCTCTGTTCCTTGCGTCTGCTCTAATAATATCCTGCATAGATCAAAAAACATCCACACATTTGTAAAGACTCTGCAAAATATCTAACCACTTTTGCTTCATCGAGCACACGACACATTTTCAGCGAGATGGAATCTGTACACACTCAGATTCTATGGAACATGCAACACAGGGTGATTCAAAAGTCGTTTCTGAACCGATCTCTGCGTGTAGCTTCAAGCCCTTGACAATGCCTCTCCAAGAGTATATAGTATCAACATGACGTTGACGTAACATTGGAGGTGAGCGATGAATGACCGTATGCGCATAGGTGATTTGACGGAACGAGCTGAGGTAACTCCACGCACCGTTCGCTATTACGAGAGCATTGGATTGATTCCTCCAGGTGAGCGTGAAGGCCACGGCCAGCACTACTACACCGAGGAGACGCTTGCCCGCCTGCGAAAAATTGATCAGCTAAAGAAGCTCGGACTCAGCCTGGACGAAATACGTGATGTCATCGACCTCTATTTTACTGACCCCAGTGGAAGACAACCAAAACAAAAAATCCTCGCTATGCTGCGCCAGCATCTCGCGGAGACGGACCAGAAGATCGGTGCGCTTCAGCAATTTCGTGCTGACATACAGGCCCATATCGAACGCTTCGAGCGCTGGCTTGAGGAAACAGAACAGCATTAGGTTTTTTTACATGAAACATAACGTTGACGTTGACATCATGTTTTAGGAAGTCAACTTATTCGGAAGGATTGATCAAAATGAGTGAAACAATTGGATTTATCGGACTCGGCAATTTGGGTCTGCCAATGGCTACGAATCTCCTCAATGCCGGGTATGCTCTCCAGGTGTACAACCGCACGGCGAGCAAAGCGGAATCTCTGGTGGCTCAGGGCGCGCAACGGGTGAGCCGACCAGTTGACGCGGTGACGAGCGGGGGGATTGTCGTGACTCTTGTATGGGATGGTGCGGCTCTGGAAAGCGTCGTCATGAGCGAGAGTTTTTTAGAGCGACTGGGACCAGGTGGTATCCATCTTTCGATGAGCACGATATCGCCTGAAATGGCAAAGAAGTTGGCGGCACTGCATGCTCAACGTGGTAGCGTCTATGTCGAGGCACCTATCTTTGGAAGACCGGAGGCAGCGGTCGCTCAAAAGCTCTGGATTCCTTTTGCCGGTCCACAGAGCGCGAAAGAACGCGTTCGCCCACTCCTGAAGGCGATGGGGGGACAGGGGATCTTCGATTTTGGCGAAGAGATCGGCGCGGCACTGATTGTTAAGCTCGTTGGAAACTTCCTGATTGGTTCAGCCGCATACTCCCTGATGGAAGCACTCTCGACAGCCGAGAAAAACGGAGTCGATCCAAAAGCAGTTGTTGACATGCTGACACAAACGTTGTTTCCCGCTCCCATCTATCAGAGCTATGGCAAGATGATTGCCGAGAAAACCGTGCCTTTTAACCAGAATGGGAGTGGGATCGCCTTAAAAGATCTCGGCTTGTTCGAGGAAGCAGCAAGACAGAAGGATTCTCAGACGCCATTGGCGGACTTCCTACGCGGTCTCATGGAGAACAATGCTGTTTCTCATGAGGAAATCGACACACGCATCCGGCAGGAAGGCAAGTGATACTCATCTGCCTCGATGAGTTACAACTTGCCATGATGTGCTACAAATCTCACAAGCTTACAAGTGCTGTGCAGAAGCGTTCTATCTCTTCCTCCGTGTTGTAATAGTGAACGGAGGCACGCACAACCTCTTCTAGCCCGCGTGCCTCCATGTCCAGTCGGGTGGAGCTACGGTCGGAGACGGAGACGTTGATGGAGTGCTGGGCAAGGCTCTCACGAATCTGCTCGGCCGTTTTACCTTGTACCTGAAAGGTCACGATACCGCATTTCTTAGCTCCGATATCGCGAAGAGTGATACCCGGCAAGGTCTGTAATTGTGTGCGGAGTCGTGTGGCGAGGGCGATAACGCGCTCTTGAATCGGCTCTAAGCCCCAGCTCAGGGTGTAGTCGATTGCTACGCCCAGGCCGGCCTTGCCCGCGAAATTCGTCTCCCAATTCTCGAAGCGCCGCGCATCGTCGCGGATCTGATAGTGATCGGGAGTGGTCCACTCGGCGGCGTGTAGATCCAAAAAGGGAGGCTCAAGCTGCTCAAGCCGGCTTTTACGTACATAGAGCAGTCCGGTACCACGCGGAGCACGCAGGAATTTGCGACCAGTCGCCGAAAGAAAATCGCAGCCAATCGCCTGCACATCCAACGGCATCTGCCCAATAGACTGACAGGCGTCGAGCAGATAGAGCACGCCTGCTTCGCGCGCAATCTGCCCCACTTCTCCCGCCGGATTGACCAGCCCGCTATTGGTCGGCACATGAGTAAGCGCAATGAGTTTCACACGCTCATCAATAGTATTGCGCAGAGCAGCAAGCGAGATCTGACCAGACTCATCGTTCGGAATCACATCGATAACCGCTCCCGTTTTGCGAGCTACCTGTAAGAGCGCGATATAGTTACTCGCATACTCATCCATTCCTGTGAGAATGCGGTCGCCGGGCGAGAACGGAATCGAGTAGAAGGCCATATCCCAGGCGCGGGTCGCATTCTCGATAATCGCAATCTCCTCGCGCTGACAATTGAGTAACGTGGCACATGCATCATAGGCATGTTCTAACTGCTGTGAACGAGCCAGCACCGTCTCATATCCTCCATGCATATACTCTTCTTGAAGATAAGAGACAACGGTTTCAAAGACCAGCTGGGGCATCAGAGCCAAGCCTGCATTATTAAAGTGCAACACCTCCTGACAACCCGGTGTCTCCTGACGAGCTTTTTGAATATCGAAAGACATGCCTTCCTCCCTCTCCTTTGGATGATCAATACATACATCACTTTGTATACTACATCCAATATATCACATATTACATAGCTCTTGCCAACAGACGGTCATTTGTATATAGTAGTTTCAAAAGTGCTTGCTTTTTAGAAGAAGGAAATGTAGTATGACCATTCATCCACAAACGCTCTACCTCTTGTCTGAAGTATTCGCTATCTGCCGTTTTGAAAAAGGGTCGGCCCTACCCGATTGGCTGCGAACCGACCACTTCTTTTCTATCACAGGTACATCAGACGAACTCTCTCTCGTTAGCCTCGCTGAGTTTGTGCCCACAGGGGTACAGGCTGACCGTGACTGGCGTTGTCTTAAACTACAGGGCCCATTCGAGTTCTCACTCACCGGCATCCTAAACTCCATCACCATACCTCTCGCGAATGCTGGCATCGGTATCTTCGCCATCTCAACTTACGATACCGACTACGTCCTGGTGAAAGAACACGCTCTACAGCAAGCCCTGTCTGTACTCACAGAGGCAGGGCATACCCTGCATCTCGACTCGTAGACGATTTGTTGCTATTGTGCTAGAACTGCTTTCTTTTTTATTAGTACATAGTATGCCCAGCGTGCTAAATCTACGAGCGAAGGATTGAAGTGTTGATATGCCTTATCGAGAATCTCCATTCGTGTTGGATAATCAAGATCTGGAAGATAGCGCAATGTCATGACGGGAATTTGCAGAAACGCGTAGATGTCAGCCGCTGTCCGTTCGATTTCAATCATCTGATGCTGGGCGATCTCAAAGCCTATACTTTCGATCATCTGCTGGACCTGCTCAGGAGGCAGATGCTCAATAGTTTCGATTGAGCGTTGTTTCTTTTGTGGAGGAACGTAGTTATATTCTTTCTGCGCGATATGAAGCATCTGAAGGCCAAGAGAATATGTAAAGGCAGGTCGTTCTTCCTGGTTTGTACGAGTTTGCGTAGGACTATTAAAAATGAACTGTCCAGACGGTTTTAATACGAAAGAGATAGCAGTCAATGTTTCTCTTGCAGCCATTTGCCAGAATGCCGAATTGCAGAGCACAACATCAACAGAGGCTGGAGGAAGCCATGTATGGATTTCTTCGGCACGAGATTGATGAAACTGAACGGCCGCTAGTAATGGTTTTCTTCTCGCAATTTCTAACATAGCTGTAGAACCATCAATAGCGATTATTTGATGCGAATTTGGAACCATCTGTACGAGCTGTTCTGTCACCACGCCAGTTCCACAGGCAAGATCAACAATTGTAGTATTAGATGGAAGTGATGCTAAGGCTAGCAATCGCTGTCCTGTTTTTCGATAGAGCGAGTGGTTTTGAGCGTACTTTTCGTATACTTGTGCATTTTCTATATCGAACCAGATGCTGTTCATGTATTTGTGTTCGATCCTTTCTTTTCCTTTACAGAAGACGAATGCAAGAGATTGTTGCTACGCGGGAAATTAAGTGTTCTTATATAATGTACGCATGTAAAGAAGTAGTGTAGGAGAGAGGACGATTCCCGCCGCGATCAACGCAGTTCGTGTACTTCCTCCTGTAGCGATTGCTCCCAGTATGGGGCCACATATAATTTGAGCGAAGGCACTCACCTGCCCGCGCAGAGAGAATAGAGTCGCCCGTACGCGAGAGTCAAGATGCTGATTCATCCAGATTTGCTCTAGAGGCTGACGTGGTCCTCTGGCCGTTGTGAGCAAGAAGAATGCGATCAAGGCCAGGGTAAATTGCCCGGCCACTGCAAATCCCAAGACGCTTATCACCGTCAGGCCATCCATCGCGCATAGCGCCACGATCACCGCTCGCTGTCTATTTGTATCGACGCATCGTCTGATGATCGAGGTGCCACAGAAATTCGTCAGCACAATTCCGGCCTCGATAATGCTAAACCAGGTGGCTGATGTTAGTCCTCCCAGCGCCGGAAACGTGAAGTTGTGCAGTAGATGGTAGTTCCAGATCTGATCGAAGCCTGCACTAAATACTCCTGAGAAGACAACAACGCCCAGGATAGTGAGCAAAACAGGCTGCGCACGTACTAGTTGTACACCAGCGCGCAGAGTGTGAACCATTTGTTGAATAGTATTGCGATCCTCGCGCTGAGCAGGGACGAAGTGATGCTCAGGCATGACGATTGCCAGGAGAATGCTCAGGACAATCAGCAGACCTCCTCCCAATATCAGTGGAAGATTAAGATGTATGTTCACAAGAACGGCACTAAGCGCAATGCCGAGTAACGAGGCAAACGAACCGATCTGTGCGGCGCGTAGCAGCAATGGTCCAGCTTGTTCGACGCCGATCTCGTCGGTAATCCAGGCCACGTCTGCGCCATCTAGAAGTGGAGTGCCAATTCCCCAGAAGATCTGAGCTGCAAATACAATGGTGATTGCTGGAAATGAACCTTCTATGAAATAACCAGTACCAATCAGGAGAATGCCGAGCACGACGGCCCAGCGGCGGCTATACATATCGGCCAGAACGCCGGTCGGTATCTGGAACAGGAAACTCGCGGACTGGCGTAGCGTACCAATGAGCACGAGCTGCAACGGATTAAATCCCACGACCTGAATCAGGTAGACGAGCTCGACGGTAAGCAGCATCGAATAACACAGCGACGATGCGCCGCTCAGCAGAAGATAAATGAAAGAGGCATCTCGATTGCGCATATGCTCTCCACAGGTAAATTTCAGACAATAGCGGACATAGAAAGAGGAGAGGTAACGCAAGCAACGACTCTGCCGAACTTGATCGTAGATTCTAAGGGAGAGGCACCGCATTCATCGCGTGCAGACCGGCTTGAGCCGGAGAAGCACCACCCAAATTGCTCCGAAGCGCTCTGTTTCCCCTTTTTCGACTTGCACGCAAGTTTGGTAGAGCAATACGGAGATAAAGTGGCTGAAGATGCCTCAAATAGAGAACACGCAGACGTGTTGAGGCACAGCGTAGAATCAATGGAGAGAAAAGAGCATAGAGAAACAGAAGACCTTCACAAGAAAGGCCAGAAACTACAGGTAGATTCGAATATCAGCCTACACTGATTCTACATCCCCGTTTGCAGCGTTACCAGATGCAGCGACCATCATCATAGAGGGAGTCTCCCTTCAAAGTGAGCTGTGTATGCCTTACAAAAAGAAGCGTCCTCTGAAGTTGTACAGCGCTTCTACATACGGAGCTTACATGATGAAGTGCTAAAAAGCAAGCTGGAAAGCAGAGTGTGAAATAACTTGTGACATTCCTATGTTTCACTGGTATATGTACGACAACTTGTAATGAGGCATAGTGATAGAGATTTTCTCCGTCGCTGTATTTAGGAACGAGGAAAGTAGATGTACGCGGCCTGGTATGAACGGAATGGATCAGCGGACGACGTTTTGACGTTTGGTGAGATGGCCGATCCGCAGGCGGGGCCGGGTGAGGTGAGGGTGAGGGTACACGCGTCCGGAGTGAATCCTTCGGATGTGAAGCGGCGTGGGGGTTCGACGAAGATGGAGTTTTCGCGCGTCGTTCCGCAGAGTGATGGTGCGGGCATTATTGACGCCGTCGGCGCGGGCGTCCCTGCTGAGAGGGTTGGCGAGCGCGTCTGGCTCTGGAATGCTCAATTTGGCCGACCCTTCGGGACCGCAGCTCAATACGTTGCGCTAGCGAGCGAGCAGGCGGTTCGCTTGCCCGACAACGTCGATTTCGCGTCGGGCGCTTGTCTGGGCATACCCGCCCTGACCGCACACTACGGCTTATTTGCTGACGGCCCGATCACCGGGCAGACTGTGCTTATTTCTGGTGGTTCAGGAGCGGTCGGGAATGCGGCAGTGCAACTCGCTAAATGGGGTGGTGCAACAGCCATTACGACAGTGAGTTCGTCGAATAAGGCGGAAGTTGCCCGTGCTGCCGGAGCCGACTACGTGCTCAACTATAGAGATGAGGATGTACAGGCGCGCATAAAAGATATTACTGCCGGAAAGGGTGTGGATCGCATCTTTGAGGTTGCGTTCGCTTCCAATCTAGCACTCGATCTAGCTGTGTTGAAACAGAGTAGCGTGATTGCAACCTATGGATCGGATGCCGAAAGGGAGCCACGCATCCCGTTCGGTACTCTGCTGTCCAACGATATCACCGTGCGCTTTATCCTGGTCTATCTCCTGAAAGGGCAGCTCCGACAGCAGGGAATCGACGATGTCAACGCGAGCCTGGCCAGCGGTAAATTAAAACCGCTCGTCGCCCAGCATTATCCACTGGAGCAGATTAAAGCGGCCCACAAGGCCGTTGAGAGCGGGCAGGTAGTAGGCAATGTCGTCGTTGATATAAACTAATTGCAGTATCCTAAATTCTAGAGCCCTAAAAGCGGATCGTTCAAGCTGCATACTCACGCTGCATCCATCTTTAGTATACAAGAGAAAACCGGAAGGGTCTAGTGGTGTTACACGAGGACGGCTGCATTTATTCGAAGGTATCCAAACGCGTCATTACGCGTAAAGATGGATTGAGACAATTTGTAGTTAAGAGGAGAATTATATGAATATTGGTGTAATTGGTGCTGGCAATATTGGAAAGAATGCCGCGCGACTCTTTGCGCGCGCCGGGCATCAGGTTGCGATTAGCAGCTCGAAGGACCCGAAAACGTTGCAGCATCTCGTAGCGGAATTGGGAGAAAACGTCAGGGCCACAACGGCGGACGAAGCTGTGTCCTTTGGCGAGGTCGTCCTGCTGGCAGTGCCCTGGACGAAGCGGCAGACACTTCCGGCTGCCAACCTCTTCGTCGGCAAGATCGTGATTGACGCCCTCAATCCCTACGGTGGCAACTTTCAGGTAGAAAACCTCGGCAACAGCACATCGAGCGAAGAGGTGGCGAAACAGTTGCCGGGCGCGCGCATCGTCAAAGCCTTCAACACGATGTATTTCGAGACGTTACGCACAGGCAGCCGCCCTGATCCAAATGATCGCCTGGTCCTCTTCGTAGCGGGCGACGATGCCGAGGCCAAGAAAGTCGTCGAGAACTTGATCGAACAGATCGGCTTCACGCCCGTAGATACCGGCTCACTACACGTAGGTGGGCGTAGACAGCAACCGGACTCGCCGATCTACAATAAGCCCATGAATGCCGCACAGGCACGACAGAGCCTGGCCGACCTGTAATCACCGGACTAGATCCGTATCATGACAACCACAAGGCTTCGCTACGCCGTGACAAGCTCTCGTGGTTGTCATCCTCCGCCTGTCCGCGACATCTTCTTACGGGATTTCTTATAGCCGCTATTTTCTAATCCACTGTAATTGACCACAAAATTTACTCATGGCATTGAGCAGGACGTTGTAGATGAACCTGGATCTTTCCAAGCAACTCAACTAAAAGTTTCTGTTCTTGAGTATCTAAGCCATCCATCCATAGAACATCATAACGAAAAAGCTCTGGTTGAACTGCTTGAATGAGCTGTTTGCCCTCGTCAGTAATCTCTATGAGCAACATCCTACGATCATGTGGGTGAGCCACACGCCGTACAAGAGATCGTTTCTGAAGTGTATCGAGTAGTTGAGTTATTCCTCCACGGGTGATTAGGAGCCGTTCTCCGATCTCGTGAGGAGGCAGCGGCTCTCCAGCGCCAGAAAGGATCGTCAGGATGTTGACGGCAGTGAGTGAGAGGCCGTAGTGACGCAGGAGGGTCGAGACCTGGGTCAAAAGAATCTCGCCAGTGCGAATAAGATTGGCTACACCTTCACTCGCAGTTGCACTTGCCCCCAGAAACTCACTCTCAAAGGTTGGACTCATCCGTATTGGCATCTCAGGTTCCATTTAGTATTCTCGACTCTCTTTTATGCTTAGTTCTAAATTGCTTAGTACTTGACAAAATATCGCTTAGTCCTATATAGTATAGCAAGAGACAAGAAGAAAGGGAACGGGTGAAGCATTCTTGTGAGTTCTTGCTTCTACTTATACGGGACTCTTCCCTGCTTTTGTGCTCCATAGTCCTTTTTGAGAGAAACGATGAGAACTCTCCACTGGAGAGCTAGTGAGAAGGAAAAATACATGCGTGCTATTCAGTTTACTCAGCATGGAGATTATCAACAACTGCACGTCGTCGATCTTGCGCAACCCACTCCGGCTGCGGGCGAAGTGTTGGTCAAAATGACAGCGGCGGCAGTCAATCCTGTAGACAACACTGTTCGTCTCGGCTATATGCCTGGCGCTAAGCAACCGCCACAGGTTCCTGGTGTCGAAGGAGTTGGAACTATTGTTAATTCAACAGTGCATGGATTATCGTCTGGACAACGCGTCATCGTACGTGTCGGGGCTAAGGGCTTTGGAGTTTGGGATGACGGAGTCTGGCAAGAGTATGTGGCGGCACTGCCTGATGAGATTTCGCTCATTCCCATACCTGATGCTGTAAGCGATGTGCAAGCAGCGGGGATGGCAAGCTCCTATCTTACTGCTGTGTATGCGCTCACGATCACCGGAGGCTTCCAGGCTGGGCAACGCGTTCTTGCACCTGCTGTAGGCGGTGCCGTTGGCAACGCTCTTGTGCAAGTGGCACATGCATTAGGTGCCTCGCGTGTTCTGACGACAGCAGGAAGTACAGCAAAAGCAGAGAAGGCCCGAAAGGCAGGTTACACAGATGTCATCGATCTGTCGCAAGAGTCCCTCTCAGAAGGAGTCATGCGGCTGACGGATGGTGCGGGAGTCCATGTTGCCGTTGACAGCGTTGGTGGTGCAATTACGGGACAGGCTCTCTCTTCCCTCGCTCAAGAGGGAACGCTGGTGGTGATTGGCTATGCAGGAGGGACAGAGACGACTGCAAGTGTAACTGATCTTGTCTTCAAAGAGGCAAGAGTGCTCGGTCTCAATCTTTTCACCCGCCCCGCATCCCTCATTGCTCAAGCGAAGGAAACGATGTTACGACTGGCGGGCGAAGGCAAGATCAAGCCGCTTGTTGGGCAGACTTTCCCGTTAGCGGAGGCAGCCGAGGCGCAACGCTTCCTGATGGAGGAACGCCCATTTGGACGAGTCGTCCTGACCATGTAGAAAACGAGGACCATCAAGTTCTCTGCTCCTACGAATTTGACGGTCCTCTTCACGATCGTTCAAGGGAAATAGCTTCGACAAAGAGGAAGAGAACAAACTTTTGTGGATGGCCAGGCTAAATGTACCGCATTATTTTGCAGCAAATTGCGCCACACCCTGGTGGGGTAGGATATGAAGGCATCCGGCTTTATAGGCTGGTTTGTGCAGATTCTTATTCGCTTGATTAAGGCGGAGCTACAGGATAGAATGAATGCTTAGTGAAACATTTCTGTCTTCTTAAGAAGACGGTGCTTAAAGCAGGAAAGGTACACGACGCATGTCGTCTCTATTTCTCCAAATTCTCATTGTGTTAGCTCTCCTCATTGCGGTTGTGATCCTCGCGATCCTGGCAACGCGTTTGAGCATTCCCTATCCGGTGCTGCTTGTGCTTGGAGGGCTACTTCTCGGCTTCATTCCTGGTGTGCAGCCGATTATGTTGAATCCAGAGATTGTACTTTTGCTCTTTTTGCCGCCTTTAATCTACTCTTCGGCGTGGTCCACCTCATGGCGTGACTTCCGCAAGGATTTTGGCTCAATCTCACTGTTAGCCGTTGGTCTGGTGTTGGCGAGCGTCGTCCTGGTTGCGGTCATTGCGCATACGTTTCTTGGCTTTTCCTGGCCCGTGGCATTCACGCTGGGTGCCATTATTTCTCCGACCGATGATGTCGCTGGTAGTGTGACCATCGAGAGCATGGGCATTTCCCGGCGTATCAAAGCGATCATTGGTGGTGAAAGCCTCTTGAACGATGCGACTGGGCTGGTCGCCTATAGCTTTGCGGTGGCGGCTGTCGTTTCCGGAGCCTTTTCGTTGTGGAGCGCGGTTCTCCAGTTTTTCTATGTAAGTCTGGGCGGATTGGTCGTCGGATTTATTGTTGCCTGGCCCGTTACCTGGCTACATAAACGCATAGACAACGCGCCTCAAGAAATTACGATGTCACTCGTCACACCTTTTATCGCCTATCTGTTAGCCAACCAGATTGGAGTATCAGGAGTACTGGCCACGCTGGTCGCTGGACTCTATATAGGAAGACGATCAGCGACACTCTTTTCCTCGAACACGCGCCTGCAAGCAGACTCGGTCTGGAATGTGCTAGTATTCGCATTCAATGGCCTGGTCTTCATCCTCGTTGGTCTGCAATTGCGCATAATCGTTGCGGGAATCAGCAAACAACCCTTGATGACCCTGCTCTGGTCTGCATTGCTCATCAGCCTGACCGTAATTCTTGTCCGGCTTATCTGGGTCTTTGCCGTCAGTGCGCTAGTGCGCCTGTATGATAAACTGCGGCATCTTTCCTCTCGTTACGGAGGGTGGCGCAACACTCTGGTTATCGGTTGGACGGGGATGCGCGGAGGTGTCTCACTGGCGACGGCACTTGCCCTGCCCCTGCTCGTCTCAAAAAATGTTGCATTTCCAGATCGAGATGTGCTGCTCTTTCTCACCTTTGGAGTTATTCTCTTCACGCTTGTAGTACAAGGTCTGACGTTGGGACCGCTCATCAAATGGCTCGGTTTGCAAGGGAGTCCATCGCCGGACCTGGAGGACGAGATACGACAGGCGAAGCTGACAACAAGCCGTGTCGCCCTTGAGCGTTTAGATGAACTCGCGCTTGAATCAAACATGCCTGACGAGTTCGTCACGCATATGCGTGCCTACTTTGAGAAAAAGGCAAGTATTATCACGGCTCATGCAAATGGACAAATTGATGTAGCAAAAAAGAAGGAGAATCAAGAACATCACGCGAGCAAGCAACATTTCTTGAAAGAAGTGATTCAGGCTGAACGAAATGCCCTCGTCACATTACGGAATCGGGATACTATCGATGACGATGTCATGCGCACACTTGAGCGTGAACTGGACCTGGAAGAGCAACAATTGGGGAATGAACAACTTCCGATAACGGTCACTGAAAAAGTGTAGAGAGGCTCTTTGAAAAGTAGCTAAAACAGGATACAATACGACGAATGATAGAAAGATACTTAAAAGCATTCAGAAACGCAACTCTTTCTTGATAGTCCGCAAGCCAACGTTCTTCTTATTCCGCCCGCCAACGGACTTCGTCCTAGCAAAGCTCAGGCGGGCGGTAAGGAAGAACCTTGTTCTAGCTTCACTCAGGTTTGCGGTAAGGAAGCGTTGCTAGAAATAGGTTCATGCCTATTTTTCATCTGAATGAAAGGGAAGATACTCGTAAAGGTCTTGCATGTCTACAAAGCACGTTATTCTAGGACTGTTAAGCATTGAGCCTATGACCGGCTATGAGTTGGCGCAGAATATCAAAATCTCGGTCGATTCTCTGTGGGCGGCCACACACAGTCAGATCTACCCCGCTCTGCATCGGCTGGAGGAAGAGCAACTGGTGAGCAGCAAAAGTGATGTGCGCGGGCAATCGCTACAGCGTACGATCTATAGCATTACCCCCGCCGGTGAGCAGGAATTTATAGACTGGCTCAGTCAGCCCATCCAGTATCTGCCCTTCCGTGACCCCTTTAAATTCTGGGCATCCTACCTCGACGAGTGCCCGCCGGAATCCGTCTTCCACACCATCGACGCGCATATCCGCTTGCACACCAAACGAGCTGAATATCTGGAGCGCCTCGCCAGAAGTATTGCGCAGGGCGATCATCCTCTCGTGCAGGCGCGCATGAGACACCTTCCTCAAGAGAAAGTCGAAAAGCTCAAGCGCACCCGCTCATTTATCTACTACGAGCAAGCCGCCCAGGCGCGCTTCGAGATCGAGAGCGCCCAGCGTATCCGCCAGTACGCGCTGGAGCTCTATCCCGAATACGCGCCTGCGTAGCCCATTCTCAACGCACATGCCGGACATGGAGCAAGTATTCCTTCCGATTTAGTGGATTATGATCCGTGCGCTTTCTTATGGGATACTTTCCCTCTATTTTCAGAAATCCGGCTGCTTGAGCTATAAAAACGCCCTCACCCTCCGTAAAAGAAGGAAGTTCTCTCCTGAATTCCTCTGTTGTAGCTACAGGCAGTGTACCAGTCAAGACGAACGTGTCGTTGTGCAGGACTGGTTGCTCGTAGGTTGCCCGAAGCTGCGACAGTTTGAACATGGAGGTGCTGATTGCGGAGGTGGGGACGCTCAGTTCAAACTGGTTGATCGGTTCATAGACATTGGTACCAGACCGAGAGAGTGCCTCCATCAATACCAGCGGGACCAGGTTTCTAAAGTCGCTAGCCGTCGTTACCGGACTCGAATAGCCTGTGTGGGCGAGACTTACTACGATATCGATCACTTCCCAGCCGTACACGCCCTGTGCGAGGGTCGCTCGTACCGTCTCCTCAATCGCCCGGTAAAAGGCCAGAGGCAAAGCGCCGGGAGTATATGTATATGTCACTCCGCTACCCACAGGCCCCGGCTTAACCAGAAAGCCGACGGTTGCCACAAAGGGGTTCTCCGCCGCTCCCATGATTTCTATGGCCTGCCCTGTCCCTCCAGGTTTTTCGACACAGACAATGCTAGTCTCCGAGAACCGAACATCCAGATCATACTGTTCCTTGAGCATAGCTTCGATCACCTCTTTTTGTACCTCCCCGAAGATTCGGAGATAGATGATCTGATGAACATCATCTTTCAATACAGAGATAAGGGGATCTTCCTCTGCCAATTCGAGAAGAGCTTGATAGAGCTGATGATCTTGTTCGCGGCGCGGAGCTTCAATACGCGTCTCCAACTGAGGCTTCGCGAAATGAAGCGTTTTGATGTGCTCGGACTCCTCTCCGACTACATCGCCTATCTTTACCTCTTTCAACCCCCAGATTTTACAAAAATCGCCTGCTCCCACCTGTTGCACTTGCAGCGTTTTCCCTTCCCAAAACACATGCAACTTCTGAATCTTGCTACTGTACGTCTCGCTGTTCCCGTCGTGCTTCCTCCTGTATAGAGTCACAGAAGTCCTTACGCGCAGACTTCCTGCAAACACTCGTACATAGGCAACCTTTTCTCCCGTCGCCTCCTTCTCCAGTTTAAAGACGACTCCCGATAAGGGAGCCTCTTCCAGGCTGGTCGTGGAGGGAAAGTAGCTTCCAAGATCGACGAGCAGTTCTCTGACACCGACGCCAGTTATAGCTGAGCCAAAAAAGACTGGAGAGAGCTTTGCTTCTCCGACTTGCCGCACGAGTGCGGTTCGTACCTGCCCTTCTGTGATAGTCTCTCCCTCTACATAAGCGGCAAGCAACTGCTCGTTGTGAAGCGCGAGCTTCTCGATACATGCTTGCAGGAACGTTGGATCGTGCAAAGAGTTTTGGACGATGCAAGCCTGCTTCGTCCCGATGGATTCGGTTCTATAGAGGGGGATGATATGCTCAGTGAGCTTTTCCTTGATGCGCTTGATGAGTTCGTCTGCTTGCGCGCCGCTGCGGTCGATTTTATTGATGAAGATGATCGTGGGGATACGAAGCTTTAAGAGGGCCGAGTGCAGAATCTTTGTCTGTGCCTGAATCCCTTCCACGGCGGAGATTAGCAGGATAGCGCCATCAAGAACGCTGAAAGATCGCTCGACTTCGGCGAGAAAGTCTGCATGTCCGGGAGTATCGATCAGATTGATTTTCAGAGTGTCAACAAAAAAAGAGACGACAGAGGCTTTGATCGTGATGCCTCTCCTCTTTTCGAGATCCAGTGAATCGGTTTGGGTCGTACCTTTATCTACCCGGCCAATTTCATCGATGACGTGTGTTTCATACAAAATTCTCTCGGTCAGGCTTGTCTTTCCAGCGTCCACGTGCGCTACAATACCTATATTGATTGTCGTCACTTATTATAGTCTTTCTCTTTGCTCTCATAAACATCTCCTTTCGTGCTGAAAAAATGTAAAGTTGCCGCATGATAATCCTATCTCCTTTATTATCAATTGAATGAAAAGCTACACAAAGAGCTTTTGAACGAATTGAACCTTTTTGTGCGTAAACGAATGCTTCCAAGCAGAATACTGACCCGCTCGTGAACTACAAAAGAGGTCGACGTATAGCGTAACACGAGTGAATTAGCCTGTCAACTCTATGGAGACTGACAGACTGACTTGTCAACTGTGAAGCAAACAAGTAAAGTAAGAATATGATGAAAGTATATTTTTCTCGGTATCGCTTCTAAAGAAACTGTTGAACAAGACAAGCATGCAGTGCTGAAGCGCGGGTTCGGCTGCTCAAAGCAGCGGGCTCTCAATAAATGATTCGCTTTGTCAGCACTGCTGCTGATATGAATTAGAAGGCGACTGGCAGTGAGCGCAATCCCATGATGAGCGCTCCTGGACGCCAGACGAGATTCTGTGGTTCAACAGTTAAGTGTAGATTGGGCAGGCGGCGGAGCAGGGTGCTGATCGCAATCTGGCCTTCCAGGCGTGCTAAAGGTGCGCCCAGACAATAATGGATACCTTTGCCGAAGGCGAGGTGACGATTCTCCTGCCGCGTGATGTCCAGGTCTTCTGGATTTGTGAAGGCCGAGGGATCGTGGTTGGCCGAGGCTAGCACGACGAGGACGAAGTCTCCACGAGAAATTTGCGCCCCATCAAGCTCAAGATCCTCGCGTGCCCAGCGCTGTGTGGCCGTCATAAGCGGGCCGTGAAAGCGGAGGAACTCTTCAATCGCCGTCTTGAGTAGCGAAGGGTCCTGCTTCAACTTCTCCATCTGGTCCGGATGGAGCAGCAGCGCCAGCATGCCGTTGCCGATCAGGTTCACGGTCGTTTCGTGCCCGGCAATCAGGAGCAGAAAGACCATCGCGATCAACTCTTTTTCAGAGAGCTTATCGCCCTCCGACTCAACTTTGACAAGATGGCTGAGAAGATCATCGGCGGGCTGCCGACGCTTCTGGTTGATTAGTTCCACGAGGTACTCGTGGAACTCTGTGATCTGTTCGCGCCTCTGCTTGAAGTCTTCGGGATTGCCGGAGGATTCAATAACCATATTCGACCAGATGCGAAATTTCCCGCGATCATCACTCGGAACGCCCAGCATCTCTGTAATCACGGTCATCGGCATTGGGAAGGCGAAGTCGTCAATCAGGTCCATCGTTCCCTTGCCCTCGACCGCGTCCAGCAGCTCATTCGCAATCGTCTGGATGCGATTGCGCCACTGCTCGATCAGGCGTGGAGTGAACGTAATATTGACGAGGGCGCGCAGGCGCGTGTGATCGGGAGGATCGTAGCCGAGCATATTGCGGTTAAAAGAGATCACGGCTCCATGTGCCTGATTCTGCTCCTCTTGCCAGGGAAACTGTTTGGCAATCTCCTCCGGCGTCAGAGCATGACGTACGTCCTTCACAAAGCGTGGATCGCGTAAAACGAGGTCCGCATCATCATAGCGGGTAATCAGCCAGCCTTTACGGTTTCCTGCCAGCGTTACCTGATGTACAGGATCTTCAGTCCGCGTTTGTGTAAAGGCAGGATAGAGATCTGCCTTGAAATCAGGTGAGGCCAGGTTTATCTCTGTGGTCATGAAAGATTATCTCCATCTTAGGAAAAGCATAGTATTGTCTCTAATAAGAAGTTTGCTATTTTTACGACTTTTATCCTACTTAATATAGTAGTGGAAGAGAGCAAGATCAAGGGAAGAAAGATAAGCTGTAATGTACAGTATAGAGCGCGACATCTACCGGACGTTTAAGAAAGGAAGAATATCAGTAATTTCTACAATTGGCGAATAGCTTGTTGTCGATATGATTGAAGTGGATGCGAAATTGCTCTTCAGAGGAAGAGTGTCATCCTGGTGACACTCCTCTATTTTAGAACATCTATGACGCCGTAACAAGCCTATTCAGAATGTTTTTGACCGCGCCAATCTCGTCCCGGTTGACGGTGTGGCCCATGTTGGGATAGATTCTTGCGTCCACCTCGCCGCCGAGATTGCGCAGAATCACGCCCGACTCTTCGACGCGCGATCTAGGAATATGGGCATCGCGGTCGCTACAGCCCAGGAAGACGGGCGTGCCAGCCAGCGAGCCTTTATAGTTGCGCGACGTCCCTGCTGGCCCAATCAAGCCGCCGCTCAAGCCGATAGCCGCACCGTATCTCCTCGCATCGCGCGCCACCGATTCAAGCGTCAGGCAAGCACCCTGCGAGAAGCCTAGCAGCACAACGCGCTCAGCGGGGATGCCAGCCGCCTCGATCTGGGCGAGCAGGGTGGGGATGACGGTGAGCGCCGACGAGAGCCAGGGCTCATTGCTTGCCAGTGGCGCGAGAAAAGAATTTGGATACCAGGTATTATCGGCTGCCTCCGGTGCTATGTAGGCAAATTCTGTCTGATCAAACTCTTCCGCAAGTGCGAGAATATCGCCCGCGCCCGCCCCACGACCGTGCAGCAGAATCATGGCCGCTTTGGCTTCCGCAAGCGCCTTGCCCGCTGTAAAGACCGGGCTGTTGTGATGCGGCCCTTCAACGTTGAGTGTAAGCTGACTCATTATTGCTATACTCTCTTTCTCTGTCTCTCCATATTCCATTATTTACACTTTTACACAACCTGAGCAAAGCTCAGGTTGTGTAAAAGTGTAAATAATGGAATATGATCAATTTATTTTATGTTTTAATTTATCTATACATTTCATGCGAAGCATGAAATGTATAGATAAATTAAAACATAAAATGGAACGAGTGTCAAAAGCATACAAGGTAATTATTTGTTGGTAATAGGGCGTAGTCCGCGTGCAATTCTGTCTCGGTCCTGCTCCAGCCAGGGCGGCAACTTGAGGTCCTGTCCAAGCGAGGCTACTGGCTCATCGACGGCGAATCCTGGTCCATAGGTTGCCAGTTCCACAATATGCCCATCAGGATCATTTGTGTAGATGCTCTTGAAGTAGATGCGATCCAGGACGGGTGTGACCTGTAGGCCCGCTTTTAGCAATCGTTCGCGCCACGCTAGCTGCGCTTCCTCGTCGGGAACTGAGAAGGCGTAGTGGTGTGTCTGTCCCGCTCCCATGTGCACGCGCTGCGCTCCTGGTTGTTTGCGCTCAAAGTACGTAATCAACGTGCCTGGATGGCCATCGCCGACGCCCCAATACCAGTGTGCTGAATTGGGATCATCAAAGTTCGAGGTCATCTTGACTCTCCGCAGACCCAGCAGCTCGCCAAGAAAAGCATGAGTGCGTTGGATGTCGCTGCCGATGGCGGTGATGTGATGCATGCCGCGACTGAGCGCCATGTCGCTGGTGATGGTTGGCACTGGTTTGGGCCAAGTCTCTGCCTGAATACGTGCGGTGTCGCGGTTGGCGATGAGCATCTCTGGTGGTGGTTCGCGATAGGCTGTGCCCAGAGCGTCGGCGGCCTCATCGATCGTCCAGCCCGGTTGCAGCGTGGCGATCTCTATGATGGTGCCATCGGGATCGTTGAAGTAGATAGATTGAAAATAGTGCCGGTCTAGCGGGCCATCTATGGCGAGGCCAGCATCGTTCAGGCGGCGCTTCCACTTGAGTAGGCCATTGTAGTCGGGGACGATGAGCGCGAAGTGGTGCGTTCCGCCTACGCCAGGATGTCCCTTCTCTGCCCCTGGCCACTCGAAAAAGGTCACAGCCGAGCCAGGATGCCCGACCTCGTCGCCGAAGTAGAGATGATAGGTCTCTGGATCGTCGAAGTTGACCGTCTTCTTGACCAGCCGTAGGCCCAGGACCTGAGTATAAAAATTAACCGTGCGCTGCGCGTCTGCGCTCACAATGCTGATATGGTGCAGCCCCTGAATGGGCTTGAGGGATGCCATCTGCTCTCTCCTCGCTATAGTAGAACGCTCTCTTTTCCGCAAGCAACATGATGTGCTGTGCACAATGCGATGCACGTCATGTTGTCTCCGTGTACTAGTGTAGCACCAAATCAGGCATCAATGTAAATTATGCGTTGTCTATGTGTCGCCCTCTAATAAAGAGAGGAGTACAGGCAATGGTTGCCTGTACTCCTCTCTTTATTAGAAGGATGAAGTCGCGCTTATTTGGAAGGGCGGCCTTCCTCAAAGATGGAGATCCATTCCTCGAAGTTATGCGCAATCTGGCTGGAGGCCTCGTCGGCAGAGATTTTCTTGGCCTCGAAGGCAACCAGGGCATCCCAGAAGCTGGTGCGACCGACCGCAAAGCCGATGAAGCCGGGAGTGCTGGCAGCCGTCTTCAGCCAGTCGGCGACGTGATCGCGGTCCGCACCGCGTCCCAGGACAATCATGCCCACGTTGTCGCGTCCATCGCGGCGGGCGACCTGGACGAGCTTTTCGCAGTCCTCGCGCTGATCCAGCCCCTCGATCTTCCACACGTCTGGCTCTACGCCGGCGTCCTGTAGCTCCTGGATAGCACGCACCATGAGGGAGGGGCGCATCTTCAGATCATACTCGTTTTTGTCCTTATTGACCTTCTCCAACTGGGCAGGCTCAGCAGGCACGAGAAGCTCGAACATAAAGTATTGTTTCGCCTTCTGCAAGTAATCGGACAGGCGCTTCAACCGTTCTGCCTGAGCCTTATTCATCGCGGCATCGCCCTCTGGATTGTAGCGGACCAGCACCTTTGAGAAGGTCGGGTTGACGTTCTCGATATGCTTGGCGAAGTCATCTCCGTAGGCAAAATCGAACTCGTCCTGACCGCTCTTCTCTACTGAGGCGGCCGCTATATAATTGTTCTTTACCGCATCCTGAAGAATTTCGATGCCGAACTGCTCGTCCACCAGAATACCGACTGCTTCTTTAGGAATCTTCGTGAGAATAGACTTTTTGAAGCCCTCGTAAATGATCCGCTTGCTTTCTGCTACGGCCTCGGTCTGCTCGACGTTCAGCGGCTCCTTCCAGTGAAATAGGCCAGAGATATAGGAAGTGCGATGATCGAAGGGCAAGATATACAGTTGCTTGGTGTATCCTTTAACCATGATGTATGCGTCCTTTCGTACTTAACTCCTTATGCGGAAACCTGAGTGCGGAGCACTAGCCGCGAGAGCGGCGTTGGTTTCCGTATAAAATCTAACTGCTTACGCGGAAACCTGAGCGGAGAATCGCTAGCCGCGAGAGCGGCGTTGGTTTCCGTAAAAGATCTAAGAAATGTGCAAAAACTACGTCCGTTCCTCACTACATGATCTCTATATATCAGTGTAACACCAAATAAGGCCAGATGGTAATATTATTAATTTTCTACATGCACTATCGCCAGATCTTCTCTATGTTCTTAAAAAAGAAACTTCTGTAATTGCGAGAAATGATTGAGAAATGGTGATTGGATCAAGCGTCTGATGGACCCGGTAGCCATTGAGTTTGCTCTGCCCATTGATCTGCCTGTGCAAAGATCTGCCAGAGAAAAGGTTTGATGGCCTCCGTGTACTCGCGGCAATTTTCGCGCTGATAGTAGCGCTGTGCATAATCGAGGCGGAGATTGGTGTAGTGAGAGGAGACGTCCGGATGGGCGCGCAGATAGTCGCGATAGAGAAGCGCGAACTTTTCATGAAAACTGCCCACTTGCCGCACATGGATATAGACCCGTTGTTGCAGAGCTATTTCCCGTGTATATTGCTTAGCTCTGTCGGCCTTGTCTGCGTGGAGGAGATAGCCAAGACGCTCTAGTGGAAGATGGTAAGCTGCGGCGGGCTCAAAGTCGGCGACCGAGATTTGTATATCAAGAACAGGCTGTGTCGCCAGTTGTGCAATTGCCGTTGAGCCGATGTGATCGATGCGGAGCGCAACTGGCCCCAACGCTTGACGTAAAGGCTGAGCCAACTCTTGAAATCGTCGGGACATCGAAGCATCGTAGAGGACCATCCATACTGAATCTTCGGCTTTGATTGATTGCGACATATGAGAACTCTCCTATACCTTATGAGTACGTTTACGGTGAACAGACCGGTTCTGAATAGTCCCTATAGAGTAAAGTATTTCATGAGAGCGGGAAAGAAGGCAAGCGATTGTGCATCTGTGGCAGTGATAGACATACCAGATTTCTGTGATGGAAGTGGAGAGGCATTGAATTGAGCATCGAATGAATTATTCATTAGTCACATACATCCTTTGTAAAATGCTCATCTATTCAACGACCGATTTTTAAGCGAATTACTGCTCTTGATTTTCTACAGGATGTGTTTATAACTAATTTTTGTCTGTGCTCACAACAATACCATATTTCGTTCATTCTTTCAAGCGGTCGGCATATCTTATCGCATCCAGTTTACTGCTTGCTCCAGCTTCTCAAACGGGTCCCAGAACGTCACAAATGTCCTTTCGACGCCGAGCTGCTCCCACTCTTTGAGCTTCTCTTCAATGTCTTCTCGCCAATCCCAGACATAGGCCGATATTGCAATCTTCCGTCCCGATGCCTCGACCGCTCGCCGTGACTCGCGCATCATCTCCTCATCTGCATAAACGTTTATTTCGTCCGTGTATTCAATTGCGCTGGAGAGGAGACGGCGTGATTTGCCTACTCCCACGACCACGCGAGGGGCTATAGCGGGCGCGGGCGCACAGAGGCCATTATGCACCTGAATATGTTTTCCTTCGAACGTAACCTCTTCACCTTTCCAGATCCGTTGCAAGACCTGTACTGTCTCTTTCAGTCCCTCAATCCGTTCGCTTGCCTTTGGCACAAATAGTCCCCAGGCACGTATCTCTTCAAAGTAGTCGCCCGCTCCGATGCCCAACTCGAAGCGCCCACCGCTCATAATCGCCAGCATCGCCGTCTCTTTCGCCAGCACGCCCGGAAGATAGTTCGGGCGGCAGATCACCATCGGCACTAGCTTGATCCGCGCCGTTGCCATCGCCAGCGCCCCATACAGCGACCATCCGCACACATATCCCCATTCCGGCTTCACTGATTGATAATGATCCAAAAGACTTACCGCATCAAATCCATAGCTATCCGCCCTCTTCGCCGCCTCCAGAACCGCCGTCCAGTTCCCCGTCGGCCCCAGGTTTACTCCTATGCGCATGTGCATTCTCCTCTTGCTTAACGTTGCATATGTTTGCTGATTCTATCCTCTAGTCTACTCCACCCTTCATGACAGAGGATGTCATGATTCTCGCTCTTTTGTAGACCATTGTTGTAGAGGTGAGAAGAGGGTATACTCTTTCTTGTGAACGAATTAAATAGGTGTCGGTGACGAACCGCTATTTCACTCGAAGGAGAGATCATGATCCAATTAACTGCACTCTACGGCCACCCGCAAGATCCCGCCGCTTTTGACCGTTATTATCAGCAGACGCATAGTCCTCTAGCCACAAAGATTCCTGGGCTCAAGGGTTACACGGCCAACAAACCGGCTCCCGTCAATCCGCAAGAGCGCTCGCCCTATTACTTGATCGCGGAACTCTATTTTGAAAGTATGGAGGCTTTGCAGGCTGGGCTGCAATCGCCGGAAGGTGCGGCGGCGGCTGGCGATACCCAAAATTTCGCGACTGGCGGCGTCACTTTGGTGATAGGTGAGGTGCGCGTGTACGATCCGGTTTCCATCGGCTAAAGCTTCTGACTATTCAGTGCTGCTCTGTCAATCTTCATGGACACGCTCTGCGGAGCAGAGGCGCCAATTCATTGCGCGCAGGCCGGCTTGAGCCGGAGAAGTGCTAGCCAACATCCCCCGAAGCTTTCCTGGTCCTTGCTTTCGGATTTTAGCGAAGCGTGATGATTGAAAAGTGTGGGATGCTGGTTGGTTTTCGGGGTGAGCAGAGGAGACAGGCGAGGTGTACTGCTTTGTCAAGTTTGATGGTGTTCCGAAAGCGCGGGACGTTATGTGGATTTCGGGGCGACCAGAGGAGGCGGGCGAGGTCTACGGACGCGATAGAGCAAGGAGGGGAGCGTGTCGGCGAGGGCTTTTCAATCTGGTCCGTATATTTCCCTGCACTAAAGGGCAGGTAACGCAAAGACACAATCATGTTTGATAATGCAGGGCCATCCTGAATACCTCTGCTCGTCTCAAGTAGGAATGTCAGATAGAGCATAGCTGGCGAAGGGATTGTTCCCTCTGCCGACCATGCTCTGTGTCAATGCCAAGGTAAGCTACTAATTCGTCCCTGCCTTGTGCGTTGGTAGTGAATCTAGTTGCAGTTCGGGTGACTCGTAGGGGAGCGCGTGCTTCTCACAGAGCCATAATATATTTCCATCGGGCGTGATGACTTTCTGGAGACCCTCCCAGAATTGAGCTTTATCCTTCTCTTTAAGAAAACTGTAGAGCGCACGGAGTGCAGGGCCAATCGTTGTCTGTTCCTGCTCATCACGCCTATGCTTATATTCGAAACTGCTCAGATCGCTCTCCACAATAGTGGGGAGGTCCTCGGTCATTTTCTCTAGCAGCTTTATTTCAGAATCGAAATTTTTGAAATCAATCTCGTCCATCATTGTCCCCACAGGCCCAACTAGCGGAATACTGTGCTTCAGGAAGGTCACCATATATTTGAGCCAGGGAGAAACTTTAACCCACCATTCTTTTGATTGAGTGAGATCATAGCCATCTTGCCCGTCGAGACGATGCGGACCAGAGGGATACTGGCATAGCAGGTGAAGAGTGTAGGATTGGCTTATCCAATTCTTTGGATTGAATGAAGAGCGCGAGCCGGGAAGCAGGACGAAGGTGTTGGGACATTCCGTCTCTATCTTACGCATCTCCAGATTCCACTGCCGCGTAAAATGACGCACGTTTAACTCACTGAGCTGTTTTACCTGCTGGATCAATATATCGTTGCGCTGCTGCATAATATCGTCGCGTTGCTGCATAGCTGTGAGGTGACGCAAAATCTCTTGCTGGCCCGCTTCCACCACAGCCACGACTTGCGGTGTCGTACTTATATGAATACCGTAGAGAAGTTCGGGGACAGAAACACTGCTATAGCTTGCCGGGCATTCGATTGTCAGCTTTTCCGCCTCCATGCGACGAATCAGATCTTCTTCGTAGCGATACACCTCTTTGCAGGGCGTATCCACTTGCCTCTCTCGATGGCAGATACACGGCACTTCACGTTTGATACGCAATCCTTCAAATCGGCTCAGGATGAGGTCTAATGTATCTTTGAGAATAGTAAAGAAGTTATGCGGCTGCACACCCCATACCGCGAGGCGTATCTCGCGCAACATAGGATTAAGCTCCACCCTAGCCGAGTGATTTTGATACGTGAGCAAAACGCCTTCGCGCCAATGCTTATCCAACGTATAACGATGAGTACGCACAATGAACCAGCTCATAATACCTGACGGAACGAAATCAAAACTGTAGATCATCTGTAAATGGGTCTGTCCTTGCTCTAACTTTTCCGGCCACACGGCAAGATTGTCCGGCGGCTGATGGGGCAGTAACTGTGGCACAAGGCTGTGAGTGGGACGCTGACCCGGCATATCAGGCTCAATCTGATAACTCAAGTCAAAGCGTTCCATCAAGCGTAGAAAAATAGGATAGAGCTGAGGCTCGTATGGCCGCCCATCCTCATCAATAGCCCATATCTTCGGAAGATTCTCGTGAGCAAGAATCCCGTGAGCGTCACGCACCCCCTCATCCTCAAGTACAAGACTAATCGCCTTCGTAACCCAATTCGGCTTTAGCACCACCAGATTGCTCAACACATAATCATCACGGAAATAGAGAATCTTCCCCAGATCATGCATATAACTCCCCAACGTCCCCTGTGCCATCTTCGCCTGAATACGCCTGACCGCGCAAATCCGCGTATAGCGGTTTGCATCAATATGATGCTCTTTACGCGCCATCAAAGCTTTCTCCACCTCAACCCAATTTGTGGGCCAGGGCTGCCCCATCAGGGGTAGAGTGGCGGCGTGTCTGGCAATAGTATCTTTCAGCGTTTCTATCTCCGTCCTATCCTTATTGCTCACACTTACGGCTCCAACAATTTGTGGATACGCGTCCTTATAGATCTGGTAATTCAGGTCGGCAGTACGCTCATCGCTATGCGTAGCAACAAGTAGGACGGGAGAATCAGGAGCCAGAGCTTTAATTGTGTCAAGCCAGTAATTGAGCCTGCCCTGCTCCACTCCTAAACGTGCATTCCACACGACGAGATAAACAGAACGCTTCGTGAGAAAGAATTGATGTGTAGCATGATAGATATGCTGCCCACCAAAGTCCCAAGTATTAAGAAGCAGTGTTTGAGCAGAATCGGATGGATGAGGAACCGTCAACGTATCTACTTCGATTCCGTGCGTCGTCGTGAGAGATGTATCAAACGTCTCTCCATGTAAAGAGCGTAAAAGAGAAGATTTTCCTGTACCTCCCTCTCCAACAAGAATAAGCTTGGCTTCGTATCGCACAATTGATTGTTGCTGAAGCTCTCGTAAGAATGCAAGGACAGATTGTGTTCCTTGCGACACAATTTCTGGTGGCGGCGTGAGAAGGAGATTGTTTTTTAGGGAGAGCTCCTGTAGGTTGGGCAGTTGGCCTATTTCTAAGGGAATTTGAGTTAACTGATTATTTTCGAGCGAGAGTGCCTCTAGGTTAGAGAGTTGACCTATTTCTGAAGAGAGTTGAGTTAATCGACTGCGACCTAGATGAAGCTGTTGCAAGTTAAAGAGGTGAAACAATTCAGAGGGGAGTTGAGCTAATCGATTGCCGCTTAGATGAAGCCGTTGCAGGTTAGAAAACTGACCTGGCTCTAGAGGAAACTGAGTCAATTGGTTACCCCATAGAGAAAGCATTTGCAGGTTAGAGAGGTGAAACAGTTCAGAGGGAAGTTGAGTCAATTGGTTGCCACCCAAATGAAGCTGTTGCAAGTTAGAAAGCAGACCAATCTCAGGAGGGAGTTGAGTCAATTGATTGCCAGCCAGAGAGAGTTGTTGCAGGTTAGAAAACTGACTTAGCTCTAGAGAGAACTGAGTCAATTGATTGCCAGCTAGAGAGAGTTGTTGCAGGTTAGAAAGTAGACCAATCTCAGGAGGGAGCTGAGTTAACTGATTTTCTCCCGCAGAAAGCTCTTGCAGGTTAGAAAGCAGACCAATCTCAGAAGGAAGCTGGATTAACTGATTCCCATATAAGTCTAATCGGATCAGATTTCCTTGCCTATCATACTCTGTTGTAAGCTTTTTTCCAATTATTCGCTCCAAATGTGCGACAATTGCTCGATCTTTCTGCATACCTGCAAATATTCTCCCCTCATGTTAAACTAGAAACGAGCTCTCATCTCTTTTATATTGACTATGACGGACTGACTTGATTCCTGACCATTTCTTATAAAAGTAGAGATGCTGTTCATGATATTCTTGTTTCGGGATATTTGTCCTCTTTTATGATTTACGTCTAGTATACTCCTTTCTACATCATAGGAATAGTCATACCTTGATCTGAACCAAGAAAGAAGTTTTCAGGCACGAAAGGTATGCAGTGCTGAAGCGTGGATTCGGCTGCTGGAAGCAGCGGGCTCTCTGATTGAACACGTTTTCTATCACTTGCCCTTTAGCGCAAAAAAGTGTACGGACCAGATTGCCTCGTGCCGCCGCTTCCCAGGCCCGCCCGCTGTATCGCGTCCGTATATCTTCCCGCGCTGTATGGTTCGCCCCGAAATCCACTCAACATCACTTACCTGATATGCATTGAAGATTGACAATTTGCCTCTCGTCTGTCAATTTGCCCTCGCATCGCGTCCCTACATCTCGCCTGTTTCCCAAGCTCGCCCCGCAAACTTACCAACGTCCCCCGCTTTCCACACACAATCAAGCTTGACAACCTGGTTTTGTCCTGTCAAAGTTCGTTGCTCCGGGCCGAAAGCGCGGGAGGATGGGTGCTTCGGAGCAAACTGATCAATACCCTCCCCGTGAACGGGGTCTGCGCACAATCAATTGGCGCCTCTGCTTCTCGAAGAGTTCTGGCTTGATTTTATAAAGAAGAAAAACTTTTCATCTTTACTGTTCCATATTCTGCGGAGCCTCTTCTTTCATGCCCTCTATGCTTTGTTCGAAGTAGCGATCGAATGCCTGAGTGGCGGCTTGTGACGCTTCGGGTGTAGTGCTCTGCTGGGTTGGTGCGAAGGTGCGGCGGATGGTTTCGGCTAGCATCTCTGCGACCTCTTCGTCTGAGAGTTTGAATTCGTTGGGGAGGAGGGGGTCGACGAGGAGGAAGCCGGTGGAGATGGCGCTGAGCATGTATATCTCTGCTTTTGGGCTGAGATCGCTGCGGATGATGCCCTGGTTGCGTAAGACTTCGAAGTAGGTGGTGAAGTTGAGCAGGCGCTCTTGATAACGATTGGTCCCGTACTTCATGCGTGCGATCTCGCCGAGCATGTCGGTGTCTCCCATGAAGGCGGCTTTCATGAGGGGGTTTTTGAGGATGGCGAGGATGGTGTGCTTGATGACGCCGTGCAGGGTGGCACCTTGAGGATCGTTCTCTACGCGCCGCTTGATGTCGTCGGCTAGCGCCTGTTCTTCACTGAGCATGAGGGCTTTGAAGAGATCTTCTCTTGTCTTCCAGTGCAGGTAGATGGTGCCCTTTGCCACGCCTGCCTGCCGGGCGATGTCGTCGATAGTTGTCTTGCCGTAGCCCCAGCGGCGGACTAGCTCGGCGGCGGCGGCGAGGATGCGTTGTGCTCGCTCTTGTCGCTTCGAGCTTTCCTCCGTTGGTGTTGCATTCTCATTGCGTCTTTTTGGCAACGTATCTTTTCTCCATTTGTATTTTTGTTTTGGGTGATTGTGGTGCTGTTTAAAGCGCTTTTATGCTTTCATTGCAGCGCAAAGGTGCGGGAACTGGAGCGCTTCGGGGCAAGCTGATCAATACCCTCCCCATGAATGGGGCCTGCGCACAATAAATTGGCGCCTCTGCTTCGCAGAGAACTACGAAAGTGTGACGGTTCCCGCATGCAGAGACCTACGATATCGTCACCGTTCCCGCACTACCATCAACTGTTATTTGCTGCCCGCTATGCAAGCGCTCGGTGGCCACGCCGGTTCCCAGCACAGCCGGAATAGAATACTCGCGGGCTACGATTGAGCTGTGGCTGAGTGGGCCGCCCACGTCAGTAACTATGCCGGCTGCGAGGGTGAAGAGTGGTGTCCAGGCGGGCGTGGTGATCCTGGCTACGAGGATGTCGCCACGCTTCATCTGGTCGAACTCGTTGGGACCTGAGATGACGCGCGCTGGACCTACGACGCGGCCGGGACTGGCTCCTATCCCCTTGATTATATCGCCTGCCTGCTGATCTGTGCGAGCCGGTAGCACCGAGCTGATGTCAATGCCCAGGAAGCGCGCGCCTCCCCTGAGGGGCAGGCTGACAGGCGGTGTGATGGCGCGTTCGCTCTCCCACGTTGTGCGCCGCCCGGCAACGACTGCGGAATAGTCACCCGGTCTCTGCCCCGTGTCGAGTGCGCTGGCCGCGGCCTGCACGTCGTCCAGCGTGAGCCAGAAGATATCGTCGGGTGTATCGATTGCGCTTGCTCCACTCAAACGTCGCCCGATTTCGTGCAGCATCTGGCGTAATACAGGCCAGCCCAATCCGACGTCGGCCAGAGCATCTTCGCGTAGGGGAGCGAAGCGTTGTGCCCATCTCAGCAGTCGCCGGAAGAGCGAGCGGCGTACTCCATGAAGTTGCCGCAAGGTTGTCTGTACCGCCTGCTCGCGTGCCACCGCTGTCGTAGCTTGCCGGGTATAAGGATCGGTTGCCTCGCCGCTCAAGAAAAATTTGAGCGTCTCTAACAGTGTGGCTGGATCGTCGGCGGGCACGGGTTGAGCGAAGTCGAGATCGTAGATGGTATGCCCAAATCTTGCCAGGTGGGCGGCGAGACGCTTGCGGAACTCTGACCATAGCTGTTCATCTATTCCTGCTACTTGCTCTGACCGATATGCGTCGGTAAACTCGCTACTCGACATGTTTGTGAGGAGGATGGAGAGTGCTGATTGTTCGCGTATCCACTGTGCCTGGTCGTAGAGCGATTTTTCCGCTTGAATCGGTGCGCTATCATAGCCCAGGACAAATGTCAGCGCGGGAGGACCGTTGCGCGGCTTCAAGAAGCGGTTGTAGACCAGGGTGAAGAACGATTCGCTCATGTATGCTGCGGGCAGGAGACCAGATTGTACTGAGAGATAGTAATCTGCGGCTTCGTGGACGATGGTGTGCACACCGTTGAGCAAGTCTCTAGCTGTTGTATTCGTTAGATCGCTTGCTTGCCAATGCATGGCTAGCTCTCTGTATCTGCTCCTTGCCTCTTGCCAGCGGACCTGCGCACTACGCAGCAGACGAGGAAGTTCAATGGCCAGGATGCGTGGCATCGCGAGAAGGAACTTTACTGTTTGCATGGATGAAAGTGTGGTATCGTAATAACCATAGCCATTGATGGTGACAAGCATGTTATCGGAGAAGACGCCTTTCAATCCAGTATCGTTTATAATGCTCACAAGGCTCTTTGACCAGACGGGAAGTCCGAGTGTAGCGAAGAGCGGAGAAAGTGGATCGGGCAGGAGTTCCAGGACGCTACCACGCATGTAGCGTCCTTTGGCTTTGGGAAGTTTCCATTCGACTGTACTGGCCGTTAGAGGGGCATTGGCGGCGGGTTCGGGCAAGGCGGTAATCGGACGGGCCTGCACCACAAAGATCTGCCCGTCTTTTATCGCCCACTCGATATCCATCGGACGATCATATAACTGTTCGATGCGTACGCCAATGCGGGCTAATTCGGCTACCTGTTCGGTTGTCAGTGCTGGCGCTGCGCGCTTTTCTACAGGCACAGGCTCCTCATGCGTTCCGAGAGATGTAAGCACCGTCATCACCTGCTTCTCAGCAATCTCCTGGGTGAGAATGTTTCCGTTCGCCTTATCAACCACGACTGTGTCGGGCGTCACCTGCCCGCCGACGATTGCCTCGCCCAGCCCCCAGGCGGCGTTGATCATCTCCTGATCGCGCGCACCCGTCAGTGGATTGGCGGTGAAGAGAATGCCGGATGTATCTGCTGCGACCAGTTCCTGTACCACTACCGCAAGGCTTACATCAGCCGGAGCAATGCCACGTTGTGCTCGATAACCAATTGCCCGCGCCGTCCACAACGAAGCCCAGCAGCGCTTGACCGCTTCCAGTACTCTCGTCGCCCCGCGTATGTTTAGATACGTCTCTTGCTGTCCCGCAAACGACATCTCTGGCAAGTCTTCGGCCGTGGCAGAGGAGCGCACGGCTACGGCCAGCCCATCATCTTCATGGATTTCATGCCCGCCCAGTTCGCTATACGCCCGGCGAATCGTCTCGACCATCTCATCTGGTATCACCGCCTCCATAAAGAGCTTCTCTATCTGCTGAGAAGCCTTGTCAAGCGTTGCAGGCTCACCGACGCTGATAGCCGAGACTGCCGTCAAAATATGCTCTTGCAGCTCATTCTGGGCTACAAAACGACGATAGGCTGCGGTGGTAATGGAGAAGCCGGGTGGTACTGGCAGTCCAGCCAGCGTCATCCGCGCCAGTGAAGCTCCCTTGCCTCCTACCGGCTCCAATGTAGCATTAGCTGCATTCAGTGGAAGTATGAGTGCCTGCAGAGACATATCTTGCTCAATGCTCATAGCCCCCTCCTCTCGGAAATTTCTCTAATGATAAGCACTTCTTTATAAATCTTTTGCTCATCAGATTTTGACTTTATGACTAAAAATGATTATTTAGTCATAAATAGCTCTTAGTGGGAAGCATACCTGGAAAGGGAAGAGATGTCAAGTAGTTGTGGATAACGGAATGGAGAGTGTAATATCAGCTTGCCAGTGATGCAATTGGGAGCATAGAATGTGGTTTGTGCTATATTGCAGTGTCATTCTGGATTAGTCTTTGGATGTAATGGTAGTGGTAATTTTTTGTTAGGGAGTGTTGGACTCCATCGCATCCACCTTCTGCCCAGAAGGTAGTGCGCAGCTTTGCTGCCTGAAACAATTCTTAGTGATGATTTTACGTTTTTTACATTTTTATACTTTTTGTGCTCTGCACAAAAAGTATAAAAATGTAAAAAACGTAAAATCATCACTAAGAATATGTGCACGCCGAAGGCGTGCACATGGGCTGTAAAGCGAAGAAGGCGAAGGTGATGGGCATCCGACACTCTTCAAGATCTCATCGTGTGTAAGGAGTTATAGATGCAATTAGGTCTAAATGGTAAAGTTGCGATTGTGCTGGCGGCAAGCAAAGGTTTGGGGCGCGCCTCTGCTGAAGCTCTGGCAGCGGAGGGAGCCTTCGTTACTATAGGATCGCGGGATCAGAATGTGCTTGAGCAGACGGCGAGGGAGATTCGGGATGCGAGCGGGAGCCGAGTGCTGGCGGTTCCGACGGATGTTACGAAGGTGGAGGATATTGAGGCTATCGTGTCGGCTACAGTGCGGGAGTTTGGCCGCGTGGATATTCTGGTGACCAATGCTGGCGGACCTCCTGCTGGTAAGTTTGAGCAGTTCGGCGACGAGCAGTGGCAGGCGGCTTTTAATCTGAACCTGATGAGTACTGTACGGCTGATTCGCCAGGTGATTCCAGATATGCGCAACAGCGGCGGCGGGCGCATTATCAATATCGAGAGCACTTCGGTTAAGCAGCCGATTGAGAACTTGCTGTTGTCTAACGCGATCCGTAGCGGAGTGATTGGCCTTGCCAAGACGCTTTCGAGCGAGCTGGCGGCTGATGGGATCACGGTGAATAATGTGTGCCCAGGTCGTATGTTGACCGATCGTGTGCGTCAGGTGTATAAGATTAACGAGCAGGTGCAGCAGGGGATGAGCGAGGCGGACGCGCTTCAAGGCGTTGCCAAAGATATCCCGCTGGGTCGCCTGGGGAAGCCTGCCGAGCTGGGCGCACTGGTCGCCTTTCTTGCCTCTGAGCAAGCAGCGTATATTACAGGCACAACTATTCAGGTAGATGGAGGTCTTGTGCGCTCGCTGCTGTAGGGAGCTGAAACGCGCATGTTTTGTACTGGTCCCATGTCCACTACAAAGACTAGCAGCGACAGAAAAAGTAGTGTACAATCCTAGTGGACGATGAAGATGAAATTAGTAGTCTGGGAAATATTGAGTGTAAATTGTGTCTGAAGATGTTATAGCTCCTCTCAAAGTTTTTTATGCGTACGCGCGCGAGGATGAGGTGCTGCGCGAAAAGATGGAAAGGCATCTTAGCCCGCTGCGCCGCGATGGACTCATTACTCAATGGTCCGATCGCTTGATCATTGCTGGAACGGATTGGGTACACGAGATCAATAAAAGCTTGAATGCAGCCTCCATTATCCTGTTGTTGATCAGTCCCGATTTTATAGCCTCCGACTACTGCTACAGCATTGAGATGAAGCGTGCTCTAGAGAGGCATGGGCGAAACGAGGCGCGGGTCATCCCCATTCTACTCCGCCCTTGCGATTGGCACAGTGCCCCCTTCGCTCGCCTCGCCGTCCTACCCGCTAATGCTCAGCCGGTCACGCTCTGGTCAAACGAGGATGAGGCGTTTCATAATATCACTCTGGGCATTCGTCGTGTCGTAGAGGAGATACAGGCACAGACTATCATTAGTTCATTCTCTCAGCCTGCTAGTAAAGAAGATACAAGTACACGCCATCCTCCACTGGCATCAGAGCGCTTGCTTGTCCGCTATGATGCTCATGCCGATAAGGTCACGACGGTTGCCTGGTCGCCGGATGGAAAGTGTATTGCATCCGGCGGGCTGGATAGTACTGTTCATCTCTGGCGGCCTGCGAATGGGCAGCACCTGCTCACCTATCGGGGCCACTCAAGAATCTTCCCGCCAGCAGCCGTATACGCCGTACGCTGGTCACCGGATGGCAAGCGTATCGCCTCCGCCGGCACCTCCTCAACCGTACAAGTGTGGGACCCTGATAATGGACAACGGGTAGCTGCCTACGAGGGCCATTCTGTCGCCTTACCGTCCATCTTCCATATAGAGTGGTCGCCCGATGGACACACACTAGCTTCGACCAACATGGCCGCACCCTATCTTGACGAGGCCGCCCACATCTGGGACGCATCTAATGGCCGTAGATTGTTGAAGATCGATCTACGCCGCTCGGTACTAAAATCGTCCTCGGCTGGCGACGTGAGCTGGTCGCCGGATGGCCAACAACTCGCAGTGAGCTGGGAGAAAAAGATCCGCATCTATAACGCCAGCACGGGCAGGCATATTCTGACCTACGAGGATCATCCCGACTGGATCAGCGAAGTCGCCTGGTCGCCCGATGGCAAACCCATCGCCTCATCATCCGCCCGCCGAATCAACATCTGGGAGCCGGCCACCGGCCGAACGCTCTTCACCTATATCGCCCACGACGGCATCATACGCGACCTCGCCTGGTCACCCGATGGCACACGTATCGCCTCGGCAAGCGAAGATAGAACAGTACAGATCTGGCAGGCAAGCACGGGCAAGCGCCTGCTCACCTATAGCGGGCATACCGATTATGTCACTGCCGTAAGCTGGTCGCCAGACGGAATGCGTATCGCCTCCTCAAGCAATGACCGAACAGTACATGTCTGGCGAGCTTTTTAACACCGATCTCTACAACCCGCGTAGCGACAATCCCTTGCGGTTGTCGTGGTTCGCCTGTAGGAACGTTTGCCATCGTCTACCACGACAACCGCAAGGGATTGTCGCTACGCGGGTGTGGGCTGACCTCTTGTATTTTCTGATTCGTTACAGTATACTTTGAGTATCATATTTGTGGAGGTTTTGATGAAGGACTCAAGTGATATCAGGTGCGTGAGGTTTTCTGGTCAGGTGTGCCTGAGCTAGCTCTTCATTCCTTCTTGCCCGTCTTTGCCCCAAGCTCTTCCTTCCCTGGAAATCCACGCTTTTCCTGCTCCAAACAACATACTCCAAACCTGAACATACAGGTAATGTGGAATGACAAGTGCTGTCTCTTTTTCTATCAGGACGTACTTGTTTCGTATGACGGGCAAGCGAAAAGATCATGTTTCCAGAGAAAAGGAACCAACACATTTATGAACTTCTTGAGATCGCTTGCGAATCCCTCGTTTGCCTTATTGTGGAGTGGGCAGACTGTTTCTCGTTTGGGTGATAGCTTTTATACGGTTGCGCTTGCCCTGTGGGTATTAGAGAAGACTCATTCGGCGGCCGCTATGGGGCTGGTTCTGGTCTTTTTTACTGTTCCTATGATCCTGTTACTGCTCGTGGGCGGAGTCTTTGTGGACCGCCTTCCCCGTTTGTATGTGATGCTCTCCTCAGATTTTCTGCGTGCTCTGCTGGTTGGCTTGATCGCGGTGCTGCTAGGAAGCGGGCGGCTTGAGATGTGGCATGTTCTGGTGATGAGCGCTTGCTTTGGCATGGTGGATGCATTCTTCTATCCCGCCTACACGGCCGTTATGCCTGAGATCGTCGCGGCCTCTGACTTGCCGAGTGCGAACTCATTGAGAAGTATAAGCCTTCAACTGACGGGAATCATTGGGCCTGCGCTTGCCGGGTGGATTGTGGCGAGGGGCGGCTTCTGGCTGGCGTTTGGCATCGATAGTCTTTCCTTTGTTATTTCCGCTGCGTGCTTGCTGCTGATTCTGCGCAAGAGTGCATTGCTGAAAGAGGTCAGAGAAGTTAGTGCTGAGTCAAATGTGCTGAAGGATCTGCACGAGGGTTTACAGACTGTTTTGCAGTCGCCCTGGTTGTGGATCACCATTGCAATTGCGGGAGTTAGCAATCTTACCCTGAGTGGTCCTTTTGAGGCTGCCCTGCCGTTGCTCGTCGCACAGCGCTTTGGATCGGCCGCTCAAACTTATGGGACGTTGATGGCTCTTTCATCTGTCGGCTCGCTGCTGGGCGCGATCTGGATTGGTCGGCAGAAACGGCTGCGTCGGAGGGGCTATCTGGTCTATAGTGCGTGGTTGCTGGCGAGTCTGACGCTTACATTGATGGGTCTGTCCTCTGGTCTAATCGTGATGGGTCTTGCCGTCTTCCTGTGGGGTGCCACCTGGTCGATCGTCAATCTCTCCTGGGCCGTGAGCTTACAAGAATTTGTGCCCGCCGAGCGTTTAGGGCGAGTGTCCAGCATCGACGCGCTCGGCTCATATGCTCTCTTACCGGTTGGCTACGCGCTGGCAGGCTTTGCGGCGGACCGATTTGGAGCACCAACCATCTTTTTATGGGGTGGCCTTTTGAGTGCCTGCGTCGTCGTTCTCGGACTGCTGCATCCCACCATTCGCGCCGTCGATTAAGATAAAATCTCTGAGGGCAAAGTATAAAAGGATGAAATAATATATAGAATACAGGAATTTGTTCGTTCTCTAGACCAGGCGGGCTTCAATGTGTATAATTTATAGAAAGAAGCGGTACATGCTGAAAGTAGAACAAGTAGTGATAAGATCAACTAAAATGTTAGGATAGTAGTAAACATCAGGGAGGGCAATACTATGGCGACCTCAGATAACGCACAGAAAAAAGAACATCCTAGCACATATTTTGTGGAAGATAGACAAAGCGAGGCGGAGCTTAAGCGTTTAACGATTCAGGGCGATATGATTACGAAGAGTATGGGAGGTGTATTTCCAGAGCAGGCTGATCCGAGTGCTTTTCGTCACGTGCTTGATGTTGCATGTGGCCCCGGTAGTTGGGCTATTGATGCCGCCCGCATGTATCCAGATCTGTCCGTAATTGGTATCGATATCAGCCAGCGTATGATTAGTCATGCACGTGAGCAAGCTGCCGTCTATAACCTGGGCAAGCGAGTTGAGTTCCACGTTATGGATGCGATACGCATGCTCGAATTTCCTGCCGGTTTCTTTGATCTGGTCAACATGCGCTGTAGCGGCAGCTTTGTACGCACCTGGGAATGGTCAAAGATCATAAGCGAACTGCTGCGCGTGACGCGTCCTGGTGGCACCGTGCGGCTTATGGAGCCAGAAGTTCTCCATTATAGTAATAGTCCGGCACATATGCAGATCAACGCTATGCTACTCTGTGCCCTTTTCAAGTCAGGACATCTCTTCGAGCAGGAATCGACTGGAATAAATGCTCACTTAGCGCCTCTTCTCAAGCAGTACGGCTGCCAGCAGGTGCAGAAGCGACCCTACGCTTTGGAATATCGGTCGGGAACTCCCGAAGGGCAGGCATACTATCAGGATGGTGTGCACATGTTTCAGACGATTCGTCCCTTTTTCCAAAAGTGGGGCTGCATCAACGGAGATTACGAAGCTATTCGTCAACAAGCCCTCGAAGAGATGAGCCAAAGCGATTATCACGCGACCTGGAACTTCGTCCTGGCCTGGGGCATTAAGCCGTAACTCCTCTGCTAAGCCTGTGGTGCTTGTGTGAACCAGCCGCCTTGAGACTCTGTTTTCTTCAGCTCGGCAGACAGACTTAAGTGATACTGTATCTGTTCACTGGGTAGCTGAAAGAGATAAAATGCCGCCTGCCATTCCTCATCAGACTTGGAACGGAACTTCCAGGCGCTCCAGGCAGTGTGCTCTATCTGTTCGCCGCCGATCTGAGTCCACCCGGCCTGCACTAACTGATCTATGTAGTGCTTTGTTAGGCGGGCGATCTCCCAGATCTCTTTGAGTTGCAAGGTTGCGCTACTACATGCGCTGTCACCACCGCTACTACCACCCGTTGATTGCTGTGCAGAGTGCCTGGGAGGAATAAGTGGCGGCAAGACCTCTTGTATATATGGCCTATGCATCCTGTGACTTCTTGCCTGCGTGCCTTGAGAACCTTCGTCTTGCTTTAGTGTAAGGCGTAGATCGGTTATTCCACTCTCGCCATCACTGATCTGGATGGTAATTTCCGCACCTGAATCATGAGTATAGTTCAGGAAATCGACAGTGCTAAATCCTTTATGCACAAAGCCACCCCATCGATTCCTTGCATCATTCTCCGGGAGATGCCAACCTGCTGCCTGCAATTCGCGTTCGTAGAAATCGTTTACCTCGTCGCGCGACATCGGCACATCTAATAGAATCTGAAGTGAGCGTGGGCCACGAATGACTGATCCCAATACTTTGCTGTTGGTGGGAAAAGGGATACTGAATGGCAATGATTGCGGCACGCTTCCCACTATTAATTGTGGATTATCCATACCTGGGTCACCTGGAAATGTAGCTAAGCGTAGAGCCAGTTTGTAGAGAAGCTTTTCGTCCATAGTGCAAATCCTTTGGCTATCAGTACATCGCAGCTTGTCATATTTACACGATTTCTAGAGGTTCACGTGTAAGCTCAAAATCTGTCTTTTGTTGCCTACAGCCATTGTAGTACATGCTGTAAGAGCGTATCTCTATTAGCAGACAGCCATTCTTCGCGCCAGAGCGAGTGCTCGATGCGATTTTGTATGCGCGTCTCTGTTTCCTGGCCCGCGAGGTAGCGGCCTATCCGGTTTACCAACGAAGTAGCATCCCGCATGCGCCATACGGCTGGTATTGCGTGTAGCTCATCTTCGCTGAGAGGGTAGCCGGTAGTATATGCTTTACCAAATGCGTCGATCACATCCCACTCGCGTCCAGTTCCAAAGAGAGTAACGGGCCACCAGCTTATCGATACGCATAAATCGAGGATGCGAATATCTCTACCTGCAAACTCAAAATCCAATATGGCTGTGATGCGCTCTCCGTCCATAAGAATGTTGCTACTGTCATAATCACGATGCAGCAATTGCTGGGGAAGGCGTTTATAAAGATCGGCAACGCTCTCCATCACTTCTAAGAGGAACGTTTGTATCTGCCGCCTCTGCTCGTATGAAATTGGGAGTTGTTCTATTGCACCTAGTGGACTGGGCACAAGTGGATGCCAGAGGGTGAGATCTCCAAATTTGGGGAGTGGTCGGAAGGTAGCAGGCATTTCAATCTCAGGTAGGCTTGCGAGTGCGTGGTCGAGTAGTGCGAGAGCTGATCCAGCACTGGTAGTTCTGCTGATGATATGATCGTCGCGATCTGTGAGCCTTCCAGGCAATAAAGGACAGAGCGTGGCCAGAGCACTTGTACCATCCTCCTGTTGAAAAGAGACAACGGTATCTCCATTGTTTGCTTTAAGTGGAACGGGTAAGAGAAACGGCAAGCTCTGATTGGATAGTGCTTTGAGGAGAGCTGCTTCATAGTGTAATCGCGAAATTTGAGTGATGTCAGGAACGATACGGAGTACAAACATCTGCCCGTCTGCTGTCTCCACACCCTCTATAAGACTATTTGTACCACCAACTAATGAGAGCGCCCGCTTGGGTCTGGTGATAGGCCACATTGTCCACAGATTTTCCCTATTCATTGCAGAATATCTCCTTTCTCGAAGGAAGCCGTTTCTGACCTGCCCACCCAATACCGACATAAGTACACAATGCCCTCAGCAATCTCGCGTCCCAGGTTGCGCTTGACCGTTGTAACCTCGCGTGACCGCTGAAAGCTTGTTTTGACCAACAAGAGCGAGACAACAGATACGAGATAGGAGATTGTATTCGCTAGAAAAGGAACTGCATTGTTAAAAGCATAGAGCAGACCTGCGAGCGGTGGACCAATTCATGTTGCCAGATTGCTTAACGTGAGATCGACGCTGTATGCCGAGAGCAATTGCTTCTTATTGACCATCAGGCAATAGAGAAAGCCGTACTTTCCCTTCGTTTTTTAGCACGCCGAGTTAGTATGGCACACGGGAAGCTCTTGTTGCAAGAAAAGGAGTCTGGATAGCACGTCTTTTTTCTCTACTTCATCTATGTTAGACTATAGATAAGCATTATTATTCTATCAGTCATTGCGTTACACAAGCAAGGAGGCGTTATGCCAGAACTTAATGAACATATAACTACCGTCTATCAGACATACTGCGCGCAATTTGAAAGCATTATGAGTCGTCGATTTCAACTTCTTACGCTCGTTCCAACATCAACTGTTGCCAGCTTTGCTATAACACTACTTTCCGATCCCTCAAAAAATGCCTCGCTGCGAAATCTCGTACTTCCACTGGGGTTAGCGGGAACATGTTTTCTCATCGGCCTCTTCATCATTGCGCGTATCAATCTTAGGGAAGGCAGCATACTCTACAGCCGAATACGACACATTGAAGAATCGATCTGGCAGATGCCAGCAAGGATGCCTCACGAAGACGATCTCTTCAATCAGAAGATTGTAACATCCGTTCTTTTCTCGGTATCTCTGGCAGGATGGATCTGTGTCGCACTGTGGTTTGTTTTTCCAGGCGTAGCTCTCTACATCTCAATTACCTCAACCATTCCACTTTTCGTTGTCAGTTATATCCTGCTTCACACTAAGGAGCAGCCAGATAGCAAGGCAGAACAAGTGCAACCACAGTCCCTTGCCAGAAGTCCTTTTTAGTGATGTATAGGTACACCTGCTGATCAAGACATTGCTTCAGGTTGCCGGGGCAGAATAAAGGCTCAAGTAGCATGAATTCAAGCTCTATAAGCTTAGAGAGAAATGACCACTTTTTTGGCGGATACGCCTTGCTTTTGAGCGTCTAACCCGGCTTGTATGGAGTCGAGTCCCTTGCCGACGACTGCTGGTTCCGGTGCGGCAACGTAGCGGCCGTCCGCGAGGGCCTGGGGCAGGAAATCTTCGTAGATAACTCTGCTGACCTCGTTGTCCATCAAAGTGCTGCCGAAGATGAACTTTGTGCGGATGCGCCTCATCCGGAACTTCACTTGCGTCGATACATTCGATGACACAAGCCGAAGGATGAGCAGGAGAAGCTGCAAGCTCATGCCAGGACGTAAAGGAAGGGTTTCGAAGGAGACGGACGGGCTGGCCGTTGAGACGAATTTGTTGCCGTTGCAGGCGTGGACGATATCGGAGCAGGCCTCGGCTGACCCTTTTCCGATGGCAAGTGCTCCAGCGATTGTCTTGCCTTTGAAAACCTCGATGATGTCTTCGACAACGGCCTTCTTGTTGTAGTCGAAGACCTGGCTTGCTCCAAGTTTCTTGACGTAGTTGAAGTTCCGTGGGGACGCCGTCGTGATGACCTCGTAGCCGGCAGCGACGGCAAGCTGGATGGCATTGCTGCCTACGCTCGTTGAGCCTCCCCAGATGAGAAGAGTCTTCCCTGTGGGTTTTGGAGCCGCGGAGGGATACTGTAGCGCTAGCTGGTCTTTCTGAAACAGGCCGCAAGCTGCGGTGGACAGGGCCAGAGGCAGAACAGCGGCGTTTTCGTAAGGCATGGTACTGGGGATTGGTGCTGCCATGTGTGCGAGAATCACAGTGTATTCCTGAAAGGTGCCCTCCGCTGAGCTGTTTCGCTTTTTATCCGTTCCCACGGCATGCCCAAGAACACGATCACCCACGGAGAAACGAGTGACACCTTTTCCGACCTCGATGACTTCGCCAGCGAGGTCTGCGCCCAGGATGAATGGGTACTTGATCCAGGAAAATGTGAGGTTGCCGAGCAGCTGTATGACCCAATCGAGGGGGTTGATGGCTACAGCATAGTTCCTGACGACAATTTCGCCCTCATGTGGACGGGTGTATGGTGCGGATTTAACCTCAAGTTTAGTTTGTTTAGCTACGAGCCAGGCGGCTGTATTCGTTGGCATTTTATTGATCCTTTCTTAGTAAAGTTGGTACAAGGAACTCACCGCCGGCGGCTTCGGCCAGCTCCGGCCCAAAGAGGGCTCCGGGGGTATACGCTCCTGGCTGGCCTTTGCCCTGAAGCAGCCGTTCAGCGACTTTTGCTGCAACCGTGGCGGTAAACGCCTGGGCGTCGCCGAGGCGCAGCCAGCCTTGCTGGTCAGTCCCGTCCGGCCATTGAATGGAGGCGTGTCCCCATGAGTACTCTCGCGGGCGTTCCCGATCGGAGATTTTTAGACGGGCAAGCCGGCGTTTTGCGAAGGTACGTAGTGGCTTAATGTGGAACAGCGCCATCGCGAATGGGAGAATCGCGCGGACAGCAGGACCGGTAGGTATCTCACTGGAGGCGGATAGTACATAGGGAGCTCCGCTTGCTCGCTGCGCCGCGACCAGTTCACCAAACGGAACGCTTGCGGCGGTGACACTTGAGCCGTCGGGAAGGGTGATGGTGGTCAGGCTGCTGCCAACCCGGTTCCGTACGAGGCGGCCATTCTTGTAGTAACGTCCGCCGTAGGGCAGGCCATCAATGATGGTAGCCGCAAGGGCTTCACCAAGCACCCCCTCCTCAATCTCAATAGAGGCCAGCGCGTCTGTCCGAACTCGGTCAGGAGTCGGACGGTCTTGACACAGCTTTATAACAACGCTCTCGGTGGCCAGCACGCCGAATCCGGCACCAGTTACCAAAGTGCAGCCTGCTGTGACCGCTTCCTTATGCAGATCAAGCAGCGCAGATACGGAGACCACGTCGTTTGCCAGATCGATGTAGTGAGTGCACGGAAGGCAAGCGCGAGCAATCAGCACAGTGGTTTCGGTGAAAGGGCCGATTGTGTTGATGACTATAGCTGGCCGCTGCCGACTGATCTCAGTCGCAATCTCCCCAGGTGAACCGACGACAAGAGTCCGTAGCTCTTTATCAAGGCTTGCGACCACCTGGCACAGGCGTTCCCTGTCGCGCCCAACCAGCACGGGTACGATGTTGCTATCAACGAGACAAGCGGCCACCGCGCGGCCTACGCGACCGGTTGCTCCCAAAATCCATACTTCGTTTGTTAAGCGACTCTGTGACATAGTACTCTCCTTTTTCTTTCTAGTACGGCAACAAGTTGATGCCTTTGCAACAACTTGTTATAATAGACAGTGTAGACTGGATGGGAACAGTGAGCAAGCATCAATTCTTGTCTCTTGTTACATATGCAACAAAGAGGGAAATATGTCGCACGAAGAACAGACCGACTTGCGCATTCGGCGCACGCACAAATTCTTACAAGAAGCGATGATTGAACTGATTACAGAGAAAGGGTTCGATGCCATCACCGTGGGCGATATTGCCGAACGGGCCATGATCAACCGAGCCACGTTCTACCGCCATTATCAGGATAAATACGACCTGGTGGCGAAGATCTTTGAGGAAACCGCGAATCAACTGGTGGAGAATATGAAGCCCTTCCACAAAGATACTGGTCATGTGGAGGTGGGGAACCCTCCAGAGATCTGGATACAGGTCTTTGAGCATGTCGCTGAACATGCCCAGCTCTACAAAGCGATGTTGGGGAAAAACGGGAGTCCGTGGTTTGCGGCCAGGATGCGTGAGCGCACCATAAAGATCATGCTTGAGCAAGAGAGACAGTGGAAACACCAGGTGGAACCCAGGAAACAGATTGATCCAGCCATGCCCCACGAACTCCCTGTCATGCAACTCTCACATGTCCTGATCGGCACTATCGTCTGGTGGTTGGAGAGCGAAAAGAGTTATACCCCCAGACAAATAGCAACCTGGTTTCATCGCTTTGCGTTTTATGGATATCTCTCTGCACTCGGATACGAGGCTCCTACGCTGTGGAAGGAATGAGGCCAATCCAGGTCCTGCTTCTGTTGCAATCCAGGAAGCCTTGACGTATATCGAAGAAGTTCTCGTCGCACTGGAATGGATAGAGAGACGGAACGAATTGATTATCAGGCTCCGCGAGAAGCTGTAAAGGACAAACTTTGGTCAGCGCGCTCTCTTTAAAATTCTTCTCAAAGAGAGCGCCATAACTGAGCTAGAGCAATACGGGTAAAACTATACAGTGGGATATGGCATAAGACTGCCCGCCAGTGGATCGCCGTAGTTGATATACACCGTTTTGCGGCGGGAGTAGTGATCGAGGCCGTGAACGCCGTCATCGCCGCCCTGGCCGCTCAGACCATAGCCTGCGTGGAAGCCCTGGAGCTGCTCTGGTCCGATCTTGTTGATGTATATTTCGCCGAAACGCACGGACTGGACGGCGCGCATCATACGGTTGATGTCTTTTGTGAAGAGATAGGCCGTAAGCCCGTATTTGCTGTCGTTGGCGAGCTGGACCGCCTCTTCAAAGTCGTCGAACGGCATGATGGGCGTGATCGGTCCAAAGACCTCCTGCTGCATGATATCCATGTCGTTACGAACATTGGTGAGCACGGTCGGTTCGTACCAGAAGCCCTTCTGAAACTTTTCACCGTCTGGCCGCTTGCCACCCAGAGCTACCTGCGCCCCTTGCTCTTGAGCGCGGTTCACCATGTGCTCAATCTTCTCAAGCTCAGCCTTGTTAACTTTGGGACCCAGCTCGATATTACTCTGCATTGGATCGCCCATGCGCAAAGTCTTCGCCATATCGACGTAGCGTTCAAGAAACTGATCGAAGACCTTGCGCTGCACATAGGTTCGCTCGTTGCAGGTGCAGACCTGACCGCAATTGGTGAAGCGTGCGGTGATCGCGTTGCGCACGGCGGCGTCCATGTCTGCGTCGTCCATAACAATAAAGGGTGCCTTGCCGCCGAGTTCGAGCGAGACAACCGTGATGTTCTTCGCCGCCGCCTCAAGAATCTGGCGTCCTGCGCGCACCGAACCCGTCACCGTCACAAGCTGCGTAATGTCATCACGAACCAGCGCATCGCCCACTTCCGTACCAGGGCCAGCGACCACATTGACAACGCCTGCGGGTACGCCAGCCTCCTCCACCAGTTTTGCCAGAGCAAGCGCGCTCAGTGGCGTATCCTCGTGAGGCTTGATGACGATGGTGTTGCCAGCCATCAGAGCCGGTGCTACTTTGCGGGCGAAGAGGGCGGCCGGATAGTTCCAGGGAATGATGCCGACAACGACGCCGTAGGGCACTTTGCGAATCCAGATATCTTCGTTGGGGGCGTCGGCTGCCATAATCTCGCCCGTGGCGGCGCGGGCAAAGGTGGCAAAATAATCAAAGAACTCTGCCGTGCCGCCAATCTCGCCCCGCGCCTCGTAGAGTGGTTTTCCCTGTTCTTGCACGACAAGGCGTGCCAGTTGGTCAGCGTTCTCGCGAATCAAGCTAGCAATACGCTTCAGATAGCCGGCGCGCTGAACGCCGGAGAGCGCTCCCCAGGCTGGTTGAGCTTTTTGCGCCGCTTCTAGAGCCGCGTGGGCATCCTCACGAGTTCCTTCTGGAACTTCTGAGAATGCGTCTTCTGTAGCTGGATTTATGACGGGGCGAGTTTTGCCGCTGCTCGTGGCGCGCCATTCATCGCCGATGTGCATAAGATACGTTTCGGGAAGTTGGTGCAAGGTCATAGACTTTTCCTCTCCGTTGAGCTGGTCAGGGTCAGCTTTCATCATCTACACGATTGTTGTGGTAATCGTCTCAGGCTATCTATAAGCGAGGCGTGTGCTTATAGCTGCTGTCCATAAGTGGCACGAGCAAGATTTGGCTGTGTTCATGCTCAATGCTTACAGAATGATCATACCACGCGAGTTGTGCTAGATTCAATATGTGTAACCCCTCACAGGTCCGCGTAGCGACAATCCCTTGCGGTTGTCGTCTGTCCCTTATGCGGAATGCTCGTCTTCTGACATGCCACCCACGACAACCGCAAGGGATTGTCGCTACGCGGGAGTGTCAGCTTCTCGATTCTGAGAGAGTGTCCGAAGGCTTTTTGACTCGCACCGTCTCTTTCACGGCTTTACGATAGCGTACGTGAATACGCCAGATGCCGATGGCGGCGATGCGAGTAGTCAAGCGACGGATAAGGGTGAGGCTGAAAAGTTTATTCATGAGTGCAGTATCCATTGCACCGCTCTCGCTACCCTGGATCGTTTGCATGAGCCTCGTTGGTATGGTGCGCCGTCGCTGAACTTCGACCAGGAGGCGCTCGGCAACCGGGCGATTGCGCTGCTGCCACGCTTTTAATGGACGCGTCAGGACATTGGCGGCAACGACGGCGTCCTAGATGGCGAAGTTGACACCCACGCCAAGTGCAGGAGACATCACATGTGCTGCATCTCCAAGAAGCAGGAGACCCGGTCGATGCCAGCGTTGCACGTAGCCCGACTCAATTGATAGAGGCGAGAATTGCTTCCAGTCCTGAAGCAGTTCCAGGCGCTCAGTGAACTCTGGCACGATTCGCGCAATCTTGGAGCGTAAAGTAGGAAGACCCTGAGCCTTGACTTGAGGGTAAGAACCTTTTTGAATATTGACCGTCCCTTGCCAGTGATCAGTGCGTATAAGCATAGCAACCATATCGTCATGGACCATGCGGCCGAATGATGACTCTGGATCGCCTTCCTGGCGAGGCAGACGGAACCATACTGTATCCATTGGAACAGGTGTAGATTTTAGCTCTAGTTTGGCGAGGTCGCGAACCTTGGAGAAACGTCCATCAGCACCAACAGTCAGTGTTGCGTGTACCTCGTGCCAGCCCTCATGAGTACGATAGCGAACACCCTGTACACGCCCGTTCTGCTCGATCAACTGTCGCACATTGGCGCTCATCACAAGATGGAAATTTGGATAGCGGCTGGCCTCTTGAGTGATCAACTCAAGGAAGCGTACCTGTGCCACCATCATAATGTAGGGATAGGGACTACGCAGCAGATGCATATCGATCAACCTGACCTCTCCCTCATCAGTCTCGATAGGAATACGCGTCATTTTTGTATGTGGAAGCTCATGCAACTGCTCCGAAAGACCGATCTCGTTCATCATTTCTAGCACACTTGGGTAGAGAGAATCGCCACGAAAATTGCGATCAAAGTCCGCATGAGATTCTAGTAACGTCACCTCAATACCCTGGCGTGCAAGCAGCAGAGCGAGTATCGCCCCCGCCGGTCCTCCGCCTACGATACAGCAAGTAGTTTGTACTGTAGAACGGACATCTAGCACTTCATCCTCAGCAGTAGTTTGGATAGTATTTGACATAATCTTTTCCTTTCTATACCGAATGCTTTGACTTCCCTCGTTGTTTGTCCACCTGCATAGCGACAAACCCTTGCAAACGTCTCAGAATAAATTGTACTGATCGATCAGTACAATGAGAACACAAAAAAAATTACGATGTTTCGTGCTTTAAAACGCGTGTTGTTAGTTGAATAAACGCATCGGGCTTCAAGTCGCTCACTCGATCGAGTTCCAACGTCACAAACAACTGGTCGTATCCAAAGTACGTACAGATTAGCATCCAGGCTATCGATTGCGCGAGTTGTTGCTGCTCAACGAAACGAGCCATCTTCGTCGCAATAAATCGATGCATCTCTAAAAGCAAGCTGTGTACGTGCCTTTTTTCCGCATCACTTAAGCGTGGAAAATCCAGCACTAACCAGTTCATACTGGGAAGAAAGTCTGGCGTCCCATGTAATATCATGTTGCCAAAACGCTCAACGAGCTCGCTAAAGCTAGTCGCCTCATTCCCATCATCAAACGCGCGAAAGACATTAAGTGAGTACGAACGAACAACTTCATTCAAGATCTGCGATTTTCCCTCCGCAAAGTAGTAGTAGAGTGCAGAAGTTGCACAGCCAGCCGCATTCGCGATCTGCTTGATAGATGTCGCAGCGTACCCTTGTTCAATGAAAAGCTCACGCGCCTTCTGCACAATAGTCTCTTTCATATCCATGATGGATTGCTCTTTCTCCGATTTACTGATCGATCAATAAAATTGTACATCATAGTGCGACGTTCGTCAAGTGCTTTAAAGTATTGGTGAGATTTGTGGAAAGTGAGCAGTAATAACTACACGAGTTGTGCCAGATTCAAACTTTCTGGTCAAGGAAGATCTGTATCACCATCGAATAAAGTAATTAGCGGGATCATCAGGATCACAGAGTACTGATATCCTCTAGTCAAGGAATTGGCTAGATTCGTCCGCTTTTTGGCTTAATCGGCCATTAGCAGTGCTTCCATCGCAAGCTATAGTATCAACAGTGCAGTATTCTAGAAGCTGTGAGAATGCTCTTCTTGTCGTGCGAGAAACTCAAAGAAAGAGGAAGATTAGGAGTGACTGTCTTAGAATCGTTTCGCTCAACCATTCAAGAAGCTGGAGTACTTGATGCAAGGGAGAGACGGGTGTTGTTCCTGGTGCTTCCTCAAGTGAACCTGCTTGATATGGCTGGACCTGCGCAGGTGTTTCATGTTGCGGCAAGGCTAGGAATACCTTACAAGCTATTGTTCTGCGCCAATCAGTCTGAGATAGCCAGTGCTCAAGGACTGGTTTTTGCCCAACTGCAACCACTCGGACCTGTGTCCGCGGATGACCTGGTGATCGTGCCTGGCCTGCAATTTAATAAAGAGGTGTCACTGGGCAGTTTATGGGAGCCAGCTATCAGTCAGTGGCTAGGACAAGCATATGACGTAGGAGCTCCTATCGCATCCGTGTGTACGGGAGCTTTTGCGCTTGGCGAGGCCGGACTGCTCGATGGTCGCCGTTGTACTACTCATTGGATTGCCGTCTCGGACCTCCAGACGCGCTACCCGCATGCTCGTATGCTGGATACGGCCTTGTTTGTGCATGATGGAAAGATAACGACCAGCGCGGGAATCGCCTCTGGCATCGACATGGCCCTCTCTCTGCTTGAGCAGCAGCATGGTCCACTCTTTACCGCACAGGTTGCTCGCTATCTAGTAGTGTATATGAGGCGCAACGGCTCACAGCCCCAGGACAGTATCTATCTGCAATATCGCACTCATCTGAATCCGGCAGTTCATCAGGCACAGGACCACCTGATACAGCATGTCGCGGAGCCCTTCTCGCTCAAATCGCTCGCCGAAATTACACATCTGAGCATACGCAGCCTCACGCGCTCTTTTAAGGAAGCAACCGGCCTGACACCTGTTCAATATCATCAAAGCTTACAGCTTGAATTAGCGGTGACCTTCTTGCATGATCCAGGACTGAGCATCGAAGAGGTGGCTCGCAAGTCCGGCTTTGAAGATGCTCGTCACTTTCGCCGGCTCTGGCATAGAGCATTTGGCGCGCCACCTTCTGCGAGCCGAATTGTACATACGTAACATAGGAATCGAAAGGAACAAAAAGCATGAGCAGAAACGTAGCAATCCTCATTTTTGATGAGGTTGAAGTTCTTGACTTCTGTGGACCATTTGAGGTCTTCGGGGTCACGAGACTGCACAGGAACATATCTGGAGGCGAGGCACCGTTCCATGTCTACACGGTTGCTGAAAAAGCTGAGCCGGTGCTGGCACGCAATGGCTTAAGTGTCAACCCAAGCTGGACTTTAAAGAATTGCCCAGCGCCGGACATTCTGGTGGTACCAGGTGGATATGGGACACGCAGTCAGATCAAGAACGAGAAGCTTATTCACTGGATAAAAGACCAGGCTGGGCGCGTAGAATTACTGCTCTCCGTCTGTACCGGTGGCAAGGCGAGCAGCCGCGTATCCTCCGACAGAATTGCCGAGAAAGATCGCCTGCTCCAGGTCCAATTCTGCAACAATATCCTCTAACACATCAGCCATCAGCATAGCGGAAGCTGACCGAGGATTCTGCGGCGAAGGAGATTGACCGTAGCCAGGCCAGTCAACAGCAATCGTTCGATACTGGGATGATAGAACCGGAAGAATACTGTCATAGTCCCGATGATCGCCTGGATTCGCATGGAGGAGCACAAGGGGAACTCCTGTACCTTGCTCTTCATAGGCAACTCGACCGACACGCGTTGTAAGAGTATGCATCTTAACCTCTTGAAGAACTCGGAAGAGTGTATCCCTGAACCATGATTCAGGGTAATTCAAAAGGAAACTATGTCACTATGTCAACACAAAGAAGATACCCTTGACAAATTACTCTGACTTTCTGTATAATGTTGTCAAGTGATAACATTTTAAGTAGGTGGATGTGAGTAAGTTAGAGAATTCGCGTAAGCAAACAAAGCGACAAGGAGATCGTCAGGAAACAGGAGAGACGCGTCGCCTGATCCTTCAGGCTGCACAAAACCTTTTTATGACCTATGGCTATCGCGCTGTGACGACGCGGCAGATAGCCGATGCCTGCGGAATTACTCAAGCGGCGCTCTATAGGCATTTTACGGATAAGCAAGATATATATGTGTCGATGCTGTTAGAGACAATGATACCATCCAGAAGTGCGCTTGAACGTATCGCTCAGCGTAGTGCTCCGCTGCATGAGCGTCTACGTCTTGCCGCGCTGCATCTTTTGCACACTTCACAACATAATATGGATATGATGTTTCATGACATACAGCACGAACTGACGGCAGAGGCTCAGGAAAAGATTCAGCATGCTTTCGAGGAGGCTGTGTTACATCCACTTGCCAGCATCTTTGAGGATGGTATGCGTCAGGGATTGCTTCGTCTTCCCGAAGAGGGCGGTATAACGGCTCTCACTGCCGCTGCCCTCTTTCTCAGGCTCTCTTCCGAATTCTTCTCTCAAGACAATTATTCATCTGAACCTGCTAGGACGCTAGCAGAGCGAGCACAGTTGATTGCGGAGTTAACATTATATGGATGTGCTCGTTATGATGCGCTTGATCATCATAAGCAGTAGAGACGACATTTTTTTGATGGCTAGTTGTCAATTGACAACATAGAGCATGCATTTGAGAAAGGTGTGAACACCTATGAGTGATCGAACTATACGGGCTGAACAGCTTGTCAAGCGTTTTCAGAACTTTACGGCGGTCGATGGCGTCTCGTTTGCCGTCGGTGCTGGTGAGATCTTTGGCTTTCTGGGGCCAAATGGTGCGGGGAAAAGTACGACGATCTCAATGCTGACAACCCTCGCCCTTCCAACTAGTGGATATGCGAGCATTGGTGGCTACAATGTGGAGACGCAGCCGGGCGAGGTACGACGCATCTCTGGTGTTGCTCTGCAAGAAATCGGTCTTGATCCACAATTGAAAGCCACCGAATTATTGACGTTGCAGGGCCGCCTCTTTGGATTGAAGCCGCGCCAGGCACGCGAACGCACAATGGAGCTTCTTCGTCTGGTAGATCTGATGGATGCGCTTGAGCGTCCTGTGGGCAAATACAGTGGCGGCATGCGCCGCCGACTCGACCTGGCCCTGGCACTGGTACACAAGCCGGAGGTGCTCTTCCTCGACGAGCCAACCACTGGACTCGATCCAGTCAACCGACGCGCAGTCTGGCAAGAGATTCGCCGTTTGAACCGCGATCTGGGTATGACCATCTTCCTGACCACACAGTATTTAGAAGAGGTCGATGAACTTGCTGACCGCATCGCGATTATCAATCAAGGCAAAATTGCGATCGAAGGTACACCTGATGCGCTCAAAGCAAGCATCGGCGGTGAATCAATTAACGTGACCTTTTCCAACGGTGAGATAGCTCAGCAGGCGCAAACAGAGATCGCCGAGATCGCCGATCATGCACAGATCGATAGACAAACGCTGCGCCTGTACCTATCTCATGCTGCTCAAGCCGTTCCAACCGTCGTGAGCCGCCTTGAAGCGCGCGGTCTACGTGCTCAATCGCTAACACTCTCGCAACCCACGCTTGACGACGTGTTCTTGCAAGTAACTGGTGAGCGTTTCGAAGGTGAAGTGGTCGCGGAACGCTGAGACAGGGAATAGTGAAGAATGGATAAAATAGACGAAAGGACTTTTCTTTGAAGACAACAATGCAAACCTCTGTCTCTGTGTCGACTGCTGACACTGGCATAGGCTCAACTCCTCCGCTTCCATTTATAGTTCAGGTCATTCTGTTGACTCAACGTACGCTTCTAGTTAACTTGCGCATTCCCGGCGTGTTCGCGTTCGTTCCAGCGCTCCTCATTAGTGTCTTTTCGTTGATCATCTACCAAGCTCAATTGGGCAATGCAGCTCAGTTTTTTCTGCGCGGTCAGAGCTATCTTGGCTTCATCCTACCGCTCTCATTAGCTAGCGCCTCATTGAGCGGATCATCTGTCGCGAGTCAAACAATTATTAATGACATCACGCGTGGCTACTTCAACAAGCTGCTCTTAACTCCGGCCAACCGTTGGGCGCTGCTCTTAGGTCCAATGATTGCGAATGCACTGCTGCTGGTCGCACAGGTGGTTGTCGTGCTTCTGATTGGCTTGCTACTCGGTCTAAGGCCAGCGACGGGAGCTGTCGGCCTGCTTGTGGTACTTGGCTTTACCGTCCTGCTTGGCATCAGTTTCTCTGGCCTGACCGTTGGTGTCGCCTTGTTGAGCGGAAACTCTGCTGTGACGAATTCCGCTAGCTTCCTGTTCTTTCCGCTCACATTTCTCACCGCCACGTTCGTGCCGGTCGAGTTGCTCCAGGGCTGGTTCAAGGTCGCAGCATACATCAATCCGATCACATACTTCCTGGAGGCCACACGCTCAATCCTGAACACTGGTTGGAACGCTCCACTGATCCTGCGTGGCCTGCTAGCAATTGCTCTCATGTTTATTATCTTGTTCGCATTCGCATTGTATAGCCTACGTGTTCGCACACGCCGACGCTAAGGGGAAGGAGCAGATTATGACTGTAACAATGTATGATCGTCCAGGTAGAGGTCAGATTTGGCAAACGCTCAATGTCATCTTTGCCTTCAGTCAAGTGCTCATTGGCTTTGTCGGGAACGTAAATGGAACAAATGACCGCTTCACTACGACGAACGCCATGACCCCAAATGTAGCCAGAACGCCAAGTATTCCGGTTGCAGTAGTGGCGGGTAGTATGGCTGTACTCGTGACTTTTGCACTGCTACGCACTCGACTGTTTGAACGGCTATCGGTGGCATAATGAACAATTGTAAACCTTGTCACACAAAGATAAGGTTTACAATCAACGTTAACGCATATTTTGGGCGATATCGTCGGGGATAACGAGGACGTCGGCACCGTAGCGCACGACGCGGTCGGCGGCGAATGTATGATAATGGTTGCCGATCTGCTGGAGTATAGTGCCTGCGAGTTCGAAGCTGGCAATGCGCAGGTTGTTGGGAACGCTTATGTCGATCAGGACGTTGCCCAGCTTGCCGACCACCGTGCCGTTCTCGCTCATAACCCTATAGCCATCTAGATTGCGACCAGCGACGACTGTTGGCATGTTCTTGAGCTCAGCTTCGCTGATCAGTTGCTCTTCGTTTGCTGTAGTGATCGCGTCCTGCCCGATATTATTAATGCTGGTCGTGAGCAAGACGCGGTGGCCCAGCATGCCGGTTTTGACACGGAGACCGTATACCCGCGTTGTCGCAGGCTCAAAGAAAAAATCGTCGCACGCCCCAAGCTTCTTGCCGTCCTCCAGGCTCACAATTGCAATGCCAGATAATTCCGACCACTTCTTCGTCGCTTGTATATTTGCCATGAAAACCTCCCTGATGAAAAATTATTTACACGTATGACACGTTTACTCGCCCATGCTAGATACTGTATTTAGCCCTATCTTTATTATACATAAACTCTCGATGCATATTCGCTCCTATTATCTCATCTTTATTCGATAAAAAGGAAGCGAGCGTTTATCTTTTAAGCTGATGGATGAGGTTATCTTTTATGTGCAAAAGCAAAGTGACATTGACTGTCTTAGACAAAGCCATTGTAAAAGTACTAAGTCGCGCATATAATGGTTCTTAACCACTATCCGAAAGGTATGCACACTAAAATGGTTGATGTTTCTCAAAGAATGCTTGAAGTTTTACGTCAAAAATCCTTTGCCGAGTTTTTTGCGGGCATCGGTCTCGTAAGAGCGGGGCTAGAGCGTCAAGCATGGTCAATATCTCTCGCAAACGATATTGACCCAATAAAATATCAGATGTACAAGGGGCATTTCACAGATGCAGAGAAACATTTTGTTCTCAAGGATATCCACGATCTAGATGTAGCGACTCTACCACCAGTTACATTAGCAACAGCTTCCTTTCCATGCAAAGATCTTTCAGTAGCAGGCTCAAGAGAGGGATTAAACGGAACTTCCTCCTCAGCCTTTTGGGGATTTATCCAGGTCTTAGAGCGATGGGAACAGAATAGACCACCATTGGTGATGCTAGAGAACGTTGTGGGTTTTCTTACTGCTAACAATGGGCGCGACTTTGAGCAAGCTTTAGTAGCATTAAATAACTTAGGCTATAGCGTAGATACCTTTATAGTAGATGCTGTCAACTTCGTGCCACAAAGTCGCGAAAGACTTTTTGTTATAGGATTGGCCGAAAATATTTTTCCCGCGAAAAATTTTCATGGGGTTGCCTTTGGTCTACAGTCTAGTGTTCGGCCTACACCATTAGCTTCCTTCATTCTAAAGCATCCTCACATCCGATGGAATATTCGTTCTTTCCCTCCACCGCCTATGAGTGAACAGTCACTTGATACTATTATAGATGATCCACTTGCAAACGATCCTATTTGGTGGAATCACTCAAGAGCAGAGTACCTTCTTAGTCAGATGAGCCCTCGTCATCGCATTCTTGCAGAACAAATGATAGCTGGTGATCGTTGGAGCTATGGAACTGTTTTTAGGCGGATGCGGAATAATAAATCGACAGCGGAGTTAAGAACAGACGGTATCGCAGGCTGCTTGCGAACGCCATCTGGAGGAAGTGCCAAACAGATCATATTTAAGGCTGGCTATGGTCAATATTTTGCGCGCCTATTAACGCCAAGAGAAGCAGCCAGACTGATGGGAATAGGAGACTATGCGATAGAAGTTTCCTTTGATCAAGCTCTCTTTGGCTTTGGTGATGCTGTATGTGTACCAGTTATTGAGTGGATTGCAAAAAAGTATCTCAGTGATGTGATTGAAGATCGCATTGGTCCCATGCTGCAAGAAGCTGTGCTAACAGGAGTAGAGCAGTGAATAGCAGCGAACAAGAAGAAGTGAAAAAAATTTATCAAGAATGGTATGCAGGCGTCGATAAAAACAATAAGAAAGAAGGATGGGGTGCAATCTGTGGAGGAATAACAATAGTAGAAAATTTGATGAGTGACTATGTCCTCGATCTTGGTCATCATCAAACAGAAGGGGGGACACAACTTCAAAAGGCTGGTCCTGCTCTAGGACAGAAAGTTTTACGACGATTCGATATAAACGTAAATGCAAGACTTGGAGAATTTGGGAGAACAAGTCGAGGTGGGCCTCCAGCAGCAGCTCGGCTTATGATATTGTTAGAGCCACTACATTTAGAACGACTAAATCGTGATGAGAGGAATGATCTTCTATTAGCATTACAAAAGTATGTGACGTATGACTTGGTAAAACTTCTAGAGCGTAATACACAGGCGATTTATACACAACCGACAGATACGTTTGAAAAAGTGATTGGAGATTTACTCTTAGCAGTCCCAAAGATCTCCTCTGGTGCTGTAGCTCAACATTTAGTCGGTGCAAAGCTGACTTTGAGATTTCCTCATCTGCACATTACTAATGATGTAACAGCAGCGGCAGATGCACCAACGAAACGTCCAGGTGATTTTACAATTGGAACTACCTCTTTTCATATCACCTTATCTCCACAAGATCCTGTTTTCCAGAAGTGTATTGAGAATCTTAATCAAGGATATGATGTTTACCTTCTGGTATCTGAAAGGACGCTAGAAGGAGCGAAACGCAAGGCAGAACAATATCATATTAGGAACAAAATTATCGTGAAGTCTATAGAGTCTTTTATTGCTCAGAATATAGACGAGATTGGGCAATTTTCTAAAGAGGCTCTTCTCAAGCAAAAAGAAGAATTAATACGCGTATACAATCAGAGAATTCAGGATGCCAATGAGCGTTACGCTCCTTTTCTTTCCTTAGATGGAGATAGTGTAGAGATAAAAGACGTAGCTGCTGAGGAAGAAAAGCATACATATACTGTGAATAGCTTATTTGATTTGCAAGAAGGCAGTTGAATATTTATACATGGTCAATTACTCTATTGAATCCTAATTTAGGGAAAGTGATAGAGCCGCACGAAGGTATTGTTGAAGAATTCAAGATTTGTGCTCGTCTTAATCAAAAGGATTATGCTGGTTTGAGCTTGAAGAACCGATTCGCCAATAATACCTTCGTGTAACTGTACCGGCTTTGCTTAAAAGAGATTAATCGGTGTTCTTCTCGCCCTGCACGATCTCGAAGAGGAACCATTTGCGCTTCTCGGTTTCGTCGAGGATGGCTTCTAGCTCATTGGCTGTGGCCGGGTCGTGGCAGTCTTCAGCCGTCTCGATGGCGGCGCGAATGCTTTTGGCGATGTGAGCATTGTCCTGCATCAAGCGGTTCATCATTGTGCCCGCCGTCACAAAATCGTCGTTATCATCCTGGATAGTTTGCAGATTACTAATATTGCTAATACTGCGGATGGTTGTGCCACCGATGCGGCGCACGCGCTCAGCCATGACATCGATGGATGCAAAGATAGCATCCGCCTGCTCGTCAAGCAGCAAGTGGTAATCACGGAAGTGTGAGCCTGAGAGATGCCAGTGGAAATTCTTGGTCTTGACATAGAGCGCAAAGGCATCAGCGATAAGCGGATTGACCGCGTTGGTGATGTTCTGCACCTCTTCCGGCTTGAGATCGGTCACGGTCGCCAGTTGTTTTGGGCTCACCGTAGTCGGCTGCTTACCTGAAGTCTTCTCTTTGGTTGTCATCGTTCTTATCTCCTTTTGAATGTAACACTTTATTCCACTTCTATCGTAACGAAAAATGGAGAAATCTTCCTCTGGAAATACCATGTCTCGTATGATAGCACGTCTGAACTGTGTAAAATGTCTCAACTTAGAGCATCTTTTACCACGGTTTGTTGCATTGTTGGACATTATTGCTTTGACTCAGTTCATGTGACGGGTGGCCCGCGTAGCGACAATCCCTTGCGGTTGTCGTCCTTCACCCGCTTGAGAGGCTCATCCAAGACGACAACCGCAAGGGATTGTCGCTACGCGGGAAGATCGATTGAAGTGTGCCGGTACATGATTCTGCGAGGTTCTAATTGTCGCAACTTTGTCACAGTCTGAATTTGAGGATGCTAAAAGTACATGCATATATTTCTTTGTAGTGCTTGAGTAAGTATAATTATGATGGAGACAAGTATCGATAATAGAGAAGGACGCGCAATGACGAAGATCTTATTGGTAGAGGATGAACGTGACCTGGCTCAGGTTGTGCAGCGTGAGCTGGTGGCGGCCGGCTATGAGACGTTGTATGCGGCGGATGGCGTAGAGGCGTTGGAGATCCATGCGCGTGAGCAGGTCGATCTGGTCATTCTGGATTGGATGCTGCCGGTGCTGAATGGGCTGGATGTGCTGCGCCGCCTGCGCCGAAACTCTGCTACGCCGGTCTTGATGCTCACAGCGCGCAGCGAGGAGGCTGACCGCGTAATTGGTCTGGAGGTTGGGGCGGATGACTATCTGACCAAGCCGTTTAGTATGCGGGAATTGATCGCGCGTGTGCGTGCAATGCTGCGACGCAACGAGATCGTGCAGCAGATGCTTAATGCTGATCGCGGCGATGCAGGCAGTGTGCTTGTGCGCGGCCCTCTGTCTCTAAATCCACAGACGCATAGCGCAACCCTCAATGACGTTCCTCTGGACCTGAGCCCGACGGAGTTCGCGCTGCTGCAACTATTCTTGCGCAGCCCTGGACGCGCGTTCAGCCGGGCTTACCTGATTGAGACTTTGTGGAGTGAGACATATATTGGTGGTGATCGCTCGGTGGATAATGTTATACTACGCTTACGCAAGAAATTGGGCAAGCTGGGCGATGCGATAGAGACTGTGTGGGGCGTCGGCTATCGTCTCCGCCGCGAAGCGCCCGCGCAAGAAAGAGTTCGCTGATGCATCTACTTCCTGGCTTCCTGCCTGCATTGAAACGCCGCCTGTTAACAGTTCCGTTCGGTCGTGCCCTCCTTGAGGTCATGATTGTGCAGGTTGTCGTGATTGTCGTATATCTGCTGGCCAGTAAGCAATTTGGTATCCTCTCAACGAATCAAGGCTCTGCAATTGGAGAGCTAGCGGCATTCTACTGTCTCTGTACCCTCTTCTGGCTGGCCCTGCGCTGGCAGCTCCGTCCTCAAAGACGTTCACGCTGGCGGCAGGTAATGACTGAGTCTGCAATGTCAGGGCTCCTCTTCTTTGAGTTAATCTTAAGCACCAGCGTGCTGCTTGCCCTTGCCTACGCCTTCTCTTTGATCCACGACGAAAACTGGCAGGATGTCTCTCTAGGGATCGTGCTCACCGCACTGGGAACAGCCTTTGTCTTCCTCCTGTTTCGCATCTGTCTCCGCTTGCTCCTCTTCTGGAATCGATTGCGCAGCACGCGTCTGCGTTGGTCTCTGACACACGCGCATCTGATGATCGTGGTCATCGGTGCGGGTGTGATCAGTATTCCCTTTGCCTTTATTATCCTGATCGTCAGCCATAATCCCTTTAACATCCTGGCCTTTCTCTTTGGGATGCTGGTGACGACTGCCATTGCCATTGTATGTGTGCTGCCGCCCTCGGCCCTATTCTCGTTCTTTTTTACACGCTCCCTCACCCGGCGCATCGAGAGGCTCACCAATGCGACTAGCGCGCTGCGCGGCGGAGACTATAGTATCCGCGTAGCCGTAGATGGTCAGGACGAGATTGCGCGTCTGCAAGCGGACTTCAATGCGATGGCGATCGAACTGGAGCGTACGATGCATGAGCTGAAGACGGAGCGCGATAACGTCGCGACCTTGCTAGACGCTCGCCGCGAACTCATCGCCAACGTCTCTCACGAACTGCGCACGCCAGTCGCAACCGTCCGTAGCTATATGGAATCAGCCCTGCTCAACTGGGAGGATCAGCCGCCGCCAACGCTCAAGCAGGATATGCAGATCATGGAGCAGCAGGCGATCCGCCTGCAATCGCTCATCAACGATCTCTTCACACTTGCCCGCGCCGAAGTCGGGCGTTTGGAGATGCGCTGTGAGCCGACAAACATTGAGCTATTGGTCAAACGCGTCACAGAGACGATCTCACCTGTAGCGTGGCGGGGCAGCCGTGTCGAGATCCTGGCGGAGTTTAGTCTGGTCGAGCCGACATTTCCGCAGGCGCTGGTCGATGCCAACCGCCTGGAACAGATACTCCACAACCTTATTCATAATGGTATCCGGCACACTTCGCCTGGGGGTATCATCATCGTTAGTGTCAGTGCCAGACCGCAGACGATCGTATTGCAGGTCAAAGATACCGGCGAAGGCATCGCAGCAGAAGAGCTGCCACGGATCTGGGAGCGATTCTACCGTAGTGAGAGCTCGCGTGCAGGCTCTGGTACGGGTCTGGGTCTGACCATCGTCAAAGAACTGACGGAGGCGATGGGAGGCACCGTTCAGGCTGAGAGCGTTCTGGGCCAGGGTTCGTGCTTTACTATTTATCTTCCTCGTGTTGTTGTGCCCGCATCTCAGTCTTATAGCAGCATTAGTCGGATGCAGACCGCGCCGCTGCCATTGCCGTAAACATGTGCCCCTTGTCTGCTGCTGAAGGTGGGAGGAGGGCACGCATCACCAGCAGTGGCTCCTGCTGCACGATTACTGTGAGCCGGTCGAGAACCATTTGCCCTAACTCTGGATGCTCAAATTCCATTGGCTCCAGCCGCTGGCTCTGCACTTCATGTTCTGACCACCACTGACGAAACTCTTTGCTGCTGCCCTGTAGCTGCTCAACCAGCTCTTGAAAGGCGGCGATGTGTGCATAGCGAGCGTATTCCAGGCGAAAGAGGGCGATCATCATCTTGCCATCTTCTTTCCACTTCGGTAGAATCTGTCGCATGCGTGGATTGCAGAAATGATTGAGCAACGCATTGCGCTCTGCTACCGGCTGCCCCTCCCAATCAGTAACCATTGACTCAGCAGAGTTCCAGGCCAGCACATCCCAGCGGCTATTGCGAATATGGGCGGGGCAAGGATCAAGTGCTTCAAGCAGCGATTGCAGCACTGGGCGGACATAGAAATCCGGCTGGGCTACTTGTGCAGGAAGTGACTGTCCCGCCAGCGTAAAAAGATGCAGGCGCTCGTCCGCGTTCAGGCGCAGGATTTGGCTCAAGCGTTCGAGCAGCTCTACCGAGACCGTAATAGGGCGTCCCTGCTCTAACCATGTATACCAGGTGATCCCGATACCTGCCAGGGCCGCAACCTCCTCGCGCCGCAATCCAGGCGTACGCCGCCGCCCCCAGAGCGGCAATCCTAGTTCTTCAGGGCTCAGTCGTGCCCGTCGCGTGCGCAGAAAATCCGCCAGCGCGTCGCGTCGTTCCGTATTACTCATTTCCTGGCCTTTCTTTTCCCTGGTAGTGCGCACTACCAGTATAGTTATACTCCTTGTTAGCATGTCAAGGCCGTGTGTATAGTGAGCCTGGCGTTCGCGTAGAGAGACAACCCCTTGCAGTTCGTAGTGGGGCATGTGGATTGATGTGTGCCCCGCGTAGCGACAAAGCGTAGCGGCCCTTGCGGTCGACCGCGATCAAGCGGTCTGGAGTTGTATCATCATTGAGATGTAAGCCATCTACGATAGGTACAAGCTTCAGCCACTACATAGAGCAAAAAAATCAATTACGACAAAAGAGACAGGAGATCATCAATGCAATATACGCGTTTGGGTAATACGGGCCTGATCGTTTCTAGAATGGCCTTTGGCAGCATGACGTTTGGGTCGGGTGAAGGAGCTTTTGGCTCGGTCTATAAAGTGAATCAGGCGGTCGCAAATAATCTGGTGGCGCGGGCGCTCGATGCAGGCATAAATTTCTTTAACACGGCGGATGCGTATGCGAACGGTCAATCTGAAGAGATGCTAGGACAGGCAATCGGCAAGCGGCGGCAGGAGGTCGTCATTGCCTCGAAGGTCGGAAATCGTATGAGTGATGTGCTGATCGACCAGGGGCTCTCGCGCCAGCATATTCTGGCCTCAGTGCAGGGAAGCCTGAAGCGACTGGGCAGCGATTATCTCGACCTCTACCTCGTTCACCGCCTTGATCCCTACACACCGCTTGAGGAGACGCTAGAGGCGCTCAATTATGTGGTGCAGCAGGGCATGGTGCGCTATCTTGGCTTCTCGAACTGGCCTGCGTGGCTAGCGGCGAAAGCGATCGGGTTGCAGCGTGAGCACGGCTGGGCACAGTTTCGTGATGCCGAAATGTACTACTCGCTGGTTGGCCGCGATCTGGAACACGAGATTGTGCCGTTTGCGCAGGATGCTGGCGTGGGTATTACAGTCTGGAGCCCGCTGGCTGGCGGCTTTCTGAGCGGAAAGTATACGCGTGAGAATCCAGGTGGTGATGGTGGTCGCCTCACCGGTTTCGATTTCATCCCCTTCGATCGCGAACATGGCTACGACGTAGTGAATCGACTGCGTGAAATTGGTGAACAGCATCATGCCTCTCCTGCTCAGGTCGCACTGGCCTGGCTGCTCTCGCGTCCACACGTCGCATCGGTCCTGGTGGGTGCAAGTAAGATCGAGCAGTTGGACAACAATATTGGAGCCGCCCAACTAGAACTGAGCACAGACGAACTCAGCACACTGGACAAGCTTACCGAACCCACCGCTCCCTATCCTAAGTGGTTTAACGCCAACATCTACGATGCACCCATACGTGATGCTCTGAACAAGCAGGGCTAGAAAAGAGAACTTTGTCTATGTCACAGGATACAAAAGTAGCGATCGTGACAGGTGCAAATCGCGGCATCGGTCTGGAAGTCGTCCACCAGCTCGCTCAGCGAGGGATGCGCGTCATCCTGGGCGCGCGCGATGCGGCGAAGGGAGAGGCGGCTGCACGACTACTAACGAGCCAGAGCCTGACCATCACTCCACATCAACTTGATGTTACCGATCAGCAAAGCATCGATCGCCTGCTCGCCGACGTAACCGCCCAATTTGGTCGCCTGGATGTGCTTGTCAACAACGCGGCCATCCTCTACGATACCTGGCAGCAGGGCAGCACAGCCGATCTGGAAACCGTTCGGAGAGCTCTGGACACGAATCTATTCGGAGCGTGGCGTATGTGCGAGACGTTTTTGCCCTTGCTACGCCGCAGCCGTGCGGGCCGCATCGTCAATGTCTCTAGCGAAGGTGGTTCGCTGACCAGCATGGGAGGTGGAACTCCGGCCTATAGCGTCTCCAAAGTCTCGCTCAATGCCATGACGCGCATTCTGGCGGCAGAACAGAAGGGAAGTGGCGTGCTCATCAACGCGATCTGTCCCGGCTGGGTCGCGACCGAGATGGGTGGTGCAGGAGGACGACCGGTGGCAGAGGGGGCGGCGGGCATTGTCTGGGCCGCCACCCTGCCTGATAATGCTCCAACGGGTGGCTTTTTCCGCGATCGTAAGCCGTTGCCCTGGTAGAGGAAAGCTCGAAGCTTTAAGAAAGAGAGATATAAGTGCCACAATCCATACTTGTAATAGGTGGAACCGGCCATACTGGTCATTCTATTGTACAGAAACTTAAGCGGCATGAATATACTGCTCGTGTACTTGCACGTGATATCGAGAGTGTACGGAAGCGGTTTGACGCGGACGTCGAGGTTGTTGAGGGCGATATCACGCAAGAAGCAGGCGTTGCTGCTGCGATGCGGGGCGTTGCGGGTTGCGTCGTTGTCGTCGAGTCCTCGGATTCTAATCAAGCTCCCAATAGCCCTGAGCGAGTCCACTATGAGGGGGCACGCAATGTTCTTACCGCTTCTGCTGGGCACCTTGTCCATATTGTCCTCGTCAGCCAGATCTACATTACTCGCCCGGAGCGCTATCCGGAAGTGCGCAACGTGATCCACTGGCGTGGGCAGGCCGAGCAAGCCCTGCGCGCAAGTGGTCAGCTCTATACCATCGTACGCCCAGGCTGGCTTACCGACGAGCCGGGCGGCCGCGTAGCCCTGCGCTTTGAGCAGAGAGATAGGGGTGAGGGCCAGGTCTGCCGCGAGGATGTCGCGGAAGCTTGCGTTCAATCCCTGCTCATTCCCGAAGCACGCGGGAAGACGTTTGAGCTTTATAATGTGCCGGGTCAGCCATTGCAAGATTGGAGCAGCGCCTTTCGCGTATTGAAAGCCGACGCGTAGCAACGACCTCTTCCCAGCAAAAAGCGGCGGGCTCTGAAAAAACACTTTTTGTTGAGAAAAGAGGTAACGACGATCCTTGCGATCGTCGTTACGCGGGTGGTGTTCTATCGATAATTCTTTAATGCAACAACGACGAAAAGGGCCATAGCGATCGAAATCCCGGCTGCGATGGCGAAGGTTATCTGGGGTGTGATCCAGGGACCGGCAGCAGCTTGCGCGAGAGGAGCAACTAGCAGTGCAAGCGAGATGGCTGTACTGCGTATGCCCATGAGCTGGGAGCGATTCTGGTCGCTGGATGCATTCAGATAGATCGTGCCAAGCCCTGGCATGAGCAAAGCGCTGCCTACACCGGCTAGAGCGGCGGCAGCAATCAGAAGCGAATACTGATGCGAGAAAAGCATGGCTAGATTGAGGGCAGCGCCGAGCAGGGCACCAATAACAATGAGCAGCTTTTTTGGTAGTGCATCGATAAGACGGCCCAGGAGCAATGGGAACACGGCCACTGTTAAGCCATAGGCGCTGATGATCAGGCCATATTGTGTAGTGCTATAGTGCAGCACGTTCGCAAAAAAGAATGGATACTGCGGCAACGAGAATGGAAAGACAAACAGTGTTCCAAAGTCGATGAAGAGGAGCGCGGCAAAGAGCCAGGCCAGGAGCAGGAGGTTGGGGGCATTCGCGTCCCGTCCCTTTTCTCCACGCAATCTCTTTGCTCTCCGCTTCAGCTCCTGCAAACGTACCTGTTCCGGTAAGGTTTCGGGTAGCATGAATATGGCCAACAGAGAGGCGGCTAGGGCGAAGCCCGCTGACAGGAAGAATGGACTGGTGAAGCCCCAGGATTGATAGAGCAGGCCACCAATAGCTGGTCCCAAAGCAATACCGCCAGCCTGGGCAGTCGTCATTATGCCCATCCAGCGGCCCTGTCTCTCTAACGGAACGGCGTCACCAACCATAGCCATCGCAGCGGGCATAAAGCCCGCAACAAACATGCCCTCTAGAAAACGCACCAGGATGAAGAGCAGAGGAGTGTTGACCAGTGCAAGCGTCAGATTGGTCAGCACAAAGCCCATCAGCGCAAACAATATCAGGGGCTTGCGACCAATGCGATTTGCCATCACGCCCATCGGTGTGCTGAAGAGAAATGTGCCCAGCCCGAATGCACCTTCCATTAAAGCCAGCGTCCCCGCCCCCAGCCCAAGCGCCTCCAGACGTTGCGGAAAGACAGGAATGATAATGCCAAAGCCCGTCATAATCAGGGCAAGGCTGGCGGGCAGGATGAATAGAGCTCCGGTCTTCCGCTCTGTGGGCGCGGATGGTAGGCTCATTCCTCCTCCATCCGTCTGTATCTCCTCTCCTATTTCGCTTATGATTTCATGATCAGATGGCGTGGTCTGCATAAATTCTATTCTTTCTGTGTTTTACAAGGGACAACAAAAGAGACGCTCTTTTTCATTCCCCTGCTTCAATCACCGAGAGCACATTGCCCCCCGGATCTTTAAACCACGCTTGCTTGATGCTCCCGTAGCGGAAAATTCCCTTCTCATCTGTTTTCGTATCACCTGCATTGTAGATTTCGAAACGTACACCTCTCTCGGTCAGGTCCTCTAAAGCCTGCTCAATGTTCTCAACCGGAAAATTCAAAACAGTAAATGTTGCGGGTGTATGGTGAGTCTTCGGATATATCAAGATGTGTCCTCCGCCAGCAATATGCAGGGTCAACAGACCTTGATCGTCGGAAACACTTAGCCCAAGCGTCTGAGCATAAAAATCCTTTGCTTTTGGTATGTCATCTGTCGAAAAGCTAGAAAATGCTTGTGTATCTTTAAACATTGAACTGGTTCCTTTCTCGTCGATAATAGTCGTATTCATAGTAGATATACAGGTCTATAGAGAGTATAGCGCATCAGTGACCTATTTTCTTCTTCAATCTTGCTCTATCGCATCTGTACTGCTCTGTCAATGTTCATGGTGTCCAAGCCGAAAACGCAGAACGAGGAGCGCTTCGGGGCAAGTTGGTCAGTAAAACTCCGGCTGAAGCCGGCTCTTCTTCAGCGTCCGACGACAGGAAATTTTTCAACTGTTGGAATTAGTTCAGTGGCGAGTAGATCGAAGGTCGCAGCATCGTTGGAATAGCGGACCATGACTTCGTCGACACCGAGCTCGGTCAGGGCTCTGATGTAGTCGAGCGCCGCCGGGTCCAGGTGACCGTCACGAGCAACGGGGGCCAGAAAGAGTGTGGTTTTCTCGATGTGCTCGTACGGACGGTTCAGTGCCTGGCAATACTTGCGCAGCACTTCCAGTTTCGTCCGCAGGTCGTCGAGGCTTCGACCAAAGCCAATACTGATTGCGTCAGCGTATTGAGCCATCAGACGCATCATCTTGTTGCCGCTGCCCGCAATCAAAATGGGAGGATGTGGCTGCTGGATATATAACGGAGTTCCGACAGTGCTTGCAAGCTGGTAGTAGGTCCCCTCAAACGGCTTATCCTCGCCTGACCAGAGTTGCAGAGCCATCTGGAGAACCTCTTCCAGGCGTGCGACTCGCTCACCGGCAGGCCCATGCGTTGATGCTCATCGGCTCCAAAGTCTGGACTCGCCCCCACTCCCAGATACGCACGACCGTTCGAAAGCGCATCCAGGGTGTCCGCCGTTTTTATCAGAACTGCCGGATAGCGCATAGTGATCCCGGAAACCATAGTGCTGAGCCTGATACGTCTGGTACGAGCCGCGATAAAGGCCAGCACACTCCACGCCTCAAAGAAATCGGTGACGACCGGGGTGGAAGCGTTCTCATCTCTTTTCACCCACGGCGCACTCTCTGGCCGGAGTGAAAAATGGTCTGGCAGCACCAGCGTGGCAAAGCCTGCTTGCTCGGCCTGCTCTGCGACGTGAATGAGAGAGTCGCCAGGGGACTTCTGTTGTGTATTTGTGAGCCCTATTTGCAATCCTACACGCATGGTTTTCTCCTGAAGAAAAACAGAACCGTTGTTCAATACGATATATCGTTAAAGCGCTTGAAGTATAGATGATGTATCGTATTCTGTCAAGACTTCATTGGACAATGTCTGAAGTTGTGCTCAAAGCAAAGGCAAGCCCATCACGAGAGGAGGGTCAGTCAGGCGCGGTGGATGCAGAACTAGATTGGGATTGCCAGAGATAAGACCTTTGCACATGACGAGTGTGTCCGCATTGTTGCCGAGCAATATCTTCTCGCCGGGTAGCAGACATGATTGAAGATCTGAGGAAGTGGGAAAAGCGGCGGCCCTGAGATGGTAGATACCATCGGGCACATCATGAAATAGATAGAGACCTGGCGAGCTCAGCCTGATACAGCGCACCGGTGCTCCCTGTGGAATGGGGCTGGTGAACAGGCCAACATAGATCGTGCCACGAAAGGTCGTGGGTGCAATGATCTGACCCAGCAGAGCGTTTTTCATTTGAATGTAAGAGGACGACGTAGTGGCATCGGGCCTGGTTTGCTCTATAAGAGGTGGCTCGAATGCATGCGCTCGTTGGCGCAAGAGGCGTGGCGAGAGGCCGACGAGTTGCGTGAAACGGCTCGTGAAAGAGCCAGTACTGGTATAGCCGACCTCGAAGCAGATATCGGTTACGCTCAGCGAAGTTGTCAAAAGCAAACGCCGGGCCGTCTGGAAGCGGAGGGCGGAAAGAAATTCGCCGGGTGGAATGCCGATCAACCGGCGAAAGGTGCGATTGAAATAGTAGGGGCTGAGGCAGGCAACCGAGGCTAGATCTTCAAGGGTCAGTAACTCATCAAGATGGGTATGCATGGTCTGAATAACATGTTCAACGGCCTGTGTATGCATGGCAAGGGTAACGGAATCCGCTTCGTCTTCCCTGAAAACGGGAGGTGCTGTTCGCATGGTGTCCTTCCTTCTACAACAGAGCTTTCTTTACAGGTCTATTCTTTTTAGCCCAGTCATAGACGGCAAACTCATGCTGAACATTCATGATAGTGCTAGCCCCTGTGGACTCTTGGATTGGAGGCTAGCACTGCTTTGGCTAAGCAGCCGTTGTAGCTACTGTGCCCCGCGCGGTTTCCGCCACGATGAAATCAACCACTGCTTTGTAGCTGCCTGTGTCGCGGTAGATGGCCCGCTGCCGCGTGGCACCGTTGCCATTTTGAAGTGTTGTGTTCACTAGCGTCGAGACCTCGTCCCATGCCCCGGAGCTTTCGAGGACGGGACGGAGGAAGGCAAGCATCTGGTCGATGAGTTCGGGAGCAGGCACGAGGCGCTCGGCTTGAACATCGACCAGATGTGCGTTGAGGCCGTAGCGGGCGGCGCGCCAGTGAGCGGAGCGTAAGAGATCGCGTGAAGCGTTCGGGTATGCTTTTTCCTGAAGAATCTGTTCGTAGCAAGTCTGGACCAGGGCACGAATAAGACCAGTGATCATTACCGCCTCATCAACAGTCATACATACATCTGCTACCCGAAACTCGATGGTGGGAAAGTGCTCTGAGAGACGCACATCCCAGTAGAGGTGACTACTGTCGGTAATACTATCCGTTTTGACGAGCTGTTGCAGCAAGCTAGCATATTCGGCGAGAGATGAGAGAAAAGGCGGCGGACCAGCCATCGGCCAGCGCCACCATATCTCGGTGCGGAAACTGTCGTAGCCCGTGTCGTCCTGTAGCCAGAATGGCGAATTGGCGCTTAGGGCCAGCAGAGGCGCGATCCAGAGCCGCGCGCGGTTAATGATCTGGAGCGCAATCTTGCGATCTTCGCGTCCAATATGAACGTGGCAGCCAGAAATAGTCTGTTCGTAGGTCAGTTGTTGATAGCGCTGTTCTATCTTTTGATAACGTTCGTTAACGGTGATGGACTGATCCTTCCAATGCGAGAAGGGATGTGTGCCCATTGCTGCGATCTGGCGATTGAACTGGGCGGCCGTGTTAATGACTAGCTGACGAGCATGGATGAGGGCGCGGCGAACTTCAGCTAGATCGTAACAGATCGGAGTTGCAATCTCAATCTGGCTGCTGTGCATTTCAGGCTGTACATGTATACCTGTTGCGAGTGGTGATTCTACAGAGGAGAGTAGACGTTCTGCATCGGCGGCGAGGGCCTGGGTCGAAGGGTCGATAATTTGGTATTCCTCTTCGACTCCCATTGTCCAGACATTTGAGAAAAATGACATGCGCGAAACCTCCCGAAGAGATAGAGCAGAGACGGAGTGCATGCCTCACGATGAGGTACAGGCGAAAAAATCCTGCGCTGGATTGGGGTAAAATGACGGTATCCTACAATGATCCGTGTAACTCTTGTCCCATACTATTGTGCACGCTATCATCCTCGCAAGTAGGTGTTTTTATTACTGAAACCAGAGATGGACGTCCAAGAAATTGAAGATGTTCCTGAGTATAATAATCCTCTTTCCCCGTACGGACTCTTAACTTGCAGAGGTGCCAATTCATTGCGCGCAATGAATTGGCACCTCTGTCTGAGCGCTTTGGGGGAGAGCGACGACGATAGCGCACAATTGTCGCTGCATGGGTGGCCTATTTACTTGCGTTTTAATCGCTGCTCAGGCATAATAGACGCGTAGCGGGCTGTTGTGCCTATCGCGTAGCGGAAACTTGAGATTATTAGGTAGGGGAAGTGATCCCGAATGGTAGAGCTAGTTCAGCAGGATGACGAATTATCAAAGCAACTCTATGCGTTTCGTGCGACTCATACTGCAAAACACTGTTATGTAAAGGATGCAGAGGGTGCGGACGGGATCGATTGGGAGTATTTTAGCAGTGGATATGGCAACGAAACGCTACTGTTGCTGCCGGGCGTGCATGGTCGCGGCGAGATGGCGTTTCAGCATATCCTACGCTTTGAGCAGGGCTATCGTGTCATCTCGCCCAGCTATCCGGGCAGCGTAACGACGATAGCACAGATAATTGCTGGACTGGCCTCCATTCTTCAGGCAGAGCGTATCAAGACGGTCTATGTCGTAGGTGGATCATATAGCGGTATGATCGCTCAATGTCTGGTGCGCCGCTCTCCTGAACAGGTTAAGCTGGTCGTACTTGATCACACCAGTCCGCCCAGCGTGTATCAGGCCCGGCTCTATACGCTCTATCATACTCTGCTGACCGTGCTGCCCATCTCCTGGCTGCGTCACCTGCTCACCTTCGGCAATCAGCGCGCCACACAAGAGATCACAACAGGACAAGACTTCTGGCGCAACTATTTCGAGAACCTTCTCGCCTCTATGACACGCGCCGACTATTTGAATCGCATTCAAGTTTGCATCGACTTCTATCGAAACTATACATTCTCGCCCGACGATCTACGCTCCTGGCGCGGCAAGATGCTCATCATCGAAGCGGATGATGACGCATATGTCTCGACACGGCAACGTGCGGCGCTACGAGCCCTCTATCCAAAGGCCCGCGTCTATACATTTCATTCCACGGGCCATGCCGCCTGGGCCAATCAGTTCGAGACCTTCTTCTCCGTCATCGCCCAGTTTTTGCAGGAGAACCTGTGAGGCGGGCGCGCAAAATAGACCGGGTGGCGTATAGCCTGTTGATCCTCTTTGTACTTGACCGACTCTTGAAGCTGGCGGCGATCCTCCATTTCTTCCATCGTCGCCCGCCGCCTGCCCCCGATTCCTGGCCTCCGGTCACGCTCTTTCAGCCGATTACGTGCGGTGTGAGTGCTTTAGCGACTAGCTTACGTGCGCGGGCTCAACTCGATTATCCTGCACCTATACAACATCTCTGGATCTGCGATGAACAGGACCATGCCGCGCAGGAGCAGTGCCGGGCGCTGCAGGCTGAATTCCCGCATCTGTCGGCACAACTGCTTCTGGTTGAAGCTGCCGGGGGACGGGCCGTGGCGTCGAAGATTGAGAAATTGCTGATCGCGCTTTCCCATGCCACTGGAGATGTCTTCTGGTTTCTGGACGACGATGTTGCGCCACGCTCAGACGCCGCCCGCATGCTCACGTCCTACCTCTTTCAGCCGCAAGCGGGCTGTGTCTTTGGGCTCGGCTGCTATACTAACTGGCGCACGCTCTGGTCGAGCCTGATGAGTGCCTTCGTCAACGCTAACGCGCTACTGAGCTATGTTCCGCTTACCTATCTGACCGAGCCATTTACGATTACGGGCCACTGCTTTGCCCTGCGACGCGAGATATTTGAGCAAGTAGGGGGCTTCGATGGGATGGCGGGGCGCATCGATGATGATCACGATCTGGCCCGCCGTGTGCGCAAGCTCGGCCTGCGCAACGTGCAGACGCCAGTGATCTACGATGTGGACAACGATTTCGCCTCGTGGCGGGCGTATAGCAAGCAGATCAAGCGCTGGTTTGTCTTTCCACGCCAAGCCATGCTGCCCTTTATGAGCACGCGCGAACAGATGATCTCGCTGCTGGGCAACCTCGGTCAACTGTTGCCGGGACTGCTCCTGCTGCTGGCCCTTGCTACCTGGAAACGCTCAGCCTTCGGTGCCCTGCTAGCCAACCTGGGACTCTTCGGCGCGGTCCACCTGCTCAACGAAATCTGCTATGAAAAGCGGAGGACGCCGCTGAGAGGCTGGCTTGTGCTGCCCGTTGTTGCAATATTTGTCCCACTACAAATACTATGGGCGCTTCTCTCAAACGACGAGATCGAGTGGCGGGGGCAGCGCCTGCGTATCTCTATTGGAGGAGAAATGCAGGTCATGAGTGAGATCAAAGAGCAGGCATCGTAAAACACATATTTTGTTAGATGAATAAAATGCCGTTTTGCTCTATGTTCTGTTTATTGCGGAACCACCATTTATTGTAGATCAGCTTCTAGATAACTAAGGATCAGATTGAGGGGTGGAGACGCTATCCCACCTTCGCTCACACTCATTGTGAGTACAGGTCCCTCGCGCTTTTGGAAGATCACATACAGAGGTTTTATGCCCTCGGTAGCAGTGAGAGACATTCTGAGGAACTCGAAATCAGCGGTCTGTGGCTTGAAGTCGTAGTGTGTCTTACCATCATCCATCAGCAGGGCGATCTTGATGATTTCTGAGTCTGTTAAAGGTGGATTCGATGAGGAGGACGAAGTGGTGCGAGGATCGTTCTGCTGGCGCATCTCTTTTTGTTCGTTCCATCGACGTTCAATAATATCAACTCCCTGAGTGATGGAGTCGAGTGTAGCATCCGTAATGAAACGGTTCCCGCCTCCCATATTCACAACCACACCCGCCCATTTGGGCATGACGAAAAACTGGACGCCAAAGGGATATTCTTCCCGTGTAGCTTGAGTGAGATTCGTTCCAGTAAAGTCGGCATTGTACAGTTTAGCACAATCCAGATTAGCTTTGCTTAGATTAGCATTCTTGAGACTGGCACTATCTAAGTTAGCATTACTCAATACGGCACCGCTGAGTTTAGACGCACTCAGATTAGTATAGCTCAAATTGGTACGGCTCAGATTAGTACGGCTCAGATTAGCATTCTTGAGATTAGCTGCCTTCAAATACGCATAGTCCAGATTAGTGTAGCTCAGATTAGTATAGCTTAGATCGGCATTGCTGAGGTCAGCATGTTTCAAATAGGCATTACTGAGGTTAGCGTAACTGAGGTCAATAGGGATATCAGTGTGCTTCTCTCGCCATGTATTCCAGTCCCTCTCGCTTTTTTGAGGAGTGTAAGCTGAAATGGATTTGCCATTGGATCGCCTCCTTGAGTGAGTTCACTTCAACCGTTATTCAGTAGCGGCACCGGCAATGCCGAATATAGATGTAGGAAGGGGGCCAGAGACCGTCCAGAGATAGCTGCCCCAGAAGACACTATATGGGTCAGGTTGAAAATTCAGAAAATCTATCCAATGGGTAGATCATTGATACACGGTGAACAGGTTGATATCGTCGTTAAAGATCTCCTGGTTGATAGCTTGAAAAAGGTTTTCTGGCCGCGTGTTCTCTCTCTGCCACAGTAGACCGTAGGGTGGGTCCAGAAAGGCACGTGGATAACTCTTTAGCCAGAGAGACTGATCCACACTTTCTGTAGGCCTGAATGCAGTGACGTTGAGCCAGGAGGGAAACTCTTCCATACGATTGTATGGAGGGGGAAGCAGAAAGAACTGAGCAAGTGGAATGGGCTGACCTTTCGCCTGCTCTGGCCTGATCTGAATACCAGAGCGGCGCCGCACGCGATAGAGCGTGGATTGGGTAAGTCCAGGATATTCTTTTTTCCATCTCGCCTTTTCAGTGGACCAGAGGCGCAAGAGATAGCGCATGTTTCGGTCGATAATGGTTCGTGCTGTGAAGATCGCGGCGTGACGATGAGCAAGATTGCCCTTAAGATCTTGCTCAGCCAGACCAATTTGTACATAATAAAGCGCGCCGCCTACTACAAATCCGCCAATCTCGACCACATACGCTTCAGTAAGACTAACACCCGCCTCAAAGGCTAGCTGCTGGGTAGTGATACTTGTCTTTTGCCTCAGCCTCAGTAGCGTTGGTTTTTTCTTCCCATCCATAAGAATTTGAGCGTTCCTTTCCCTTTATCGAGAGCAAATAAGAGAATCTTGCTTTATCCTTCCGCTACAAGAGCGTCGAAGTGTGACATGAATGCTGCTCCTCCTCGTCTAGCCCTTCTAACCCTGGATCTCCTAGCGTGCGCGTCGCCATGAGTACCTCTGCCTCCTCATGCTTCCCATCCGCAAGAAGCTGTAAAATATGTTCAGCCGCCCGCTCCATCCGTGCTTCAATGAACGCGTGTCGAGAAAAACCAGACGCGAACCCGGATAACCCTAGTCGAGCTGCTTCTTCTTGCTCTGCTTGTGCTTGTCTAAATCGTGCAATTTCGCTTCCATTCTTCGAACTCATGGATGCCCCAACCTTTCTAGATCCTTCTAAGAGGCCCCTGAAATGGTCAGACAACATACAGGAACAACGGGCATTGCTCACTGCATATCCTCTGTCATCGGAGGCAGACAGGCCACCGCGTTCAGGAACCAGGAATCAGTATACATGCTAGGAGAGAGACAAATAAGGACATAAAGTGAATAAAAATTGAGACATTAACCGGCGGCGGAGGACATTTAGGACAAACGGGAACAAATGAACAAAAAATGAGGGGACAAAAGGGGGACAAAGAAAAAGCACGTCTCACGAGACGTGCTAGAAGATATCGATGGCTGTTACCAGTGCTTTATCTGCTCGCTCAATTTCTTTATGCGCTGCTCCATAGGCCAAGCACCACGCATCGCAACATAGGCTACTTGTGCTTCTGCGAAGGCTTCTTTACTACGCAAGGCAATAGCTCCCTGCATGCCTTTTTCCCAGAATTTAACACAAAAGTCCATATCGCGTGAATGCGGAGACAGACGATGGAGCACTACTTTCTGCTGTCTCAATCATGTGTTTTGCTCGCTCGGTTGTGTACATCGGTTGTTCCCAGTTATCGGCATAGTCATAGGCAGTGGCTTGCTTCTTAACGGCTGCAATAGCAAGTGTGAGGTTTCCAGCGAAGTTCCCATAGATTTCTGCTTGCTTACTATACCGAAGTGATGCCGTGTGATCTGTACTTGTATGTTGTACGCATGTTGCCTTTAAGAGCAGACTTTGTGCTAGTAAATCAGCTGCATCTTTTTGATAGCTGGATGGGCCATGCCTGACAATCTCTTTCAAGGTGGGAATATAGCGTGAGACGACATCAGAGGCAAAGGCGAGGTCTTTGCCTTTGCCTAAATACCAGCATGCTGTGATGCCTCCTGCACACTGGGTCAGCACGTCTTCATATGGGTAGGGTTTCGACAAGTTAGGAACCAGGAGAGATAGGCCGTGAAGTTCGATGGGTAGCGAGGCCAGATAATGCAAGGCGTTGCGGCGACTCATAAACTGTTCGTGCATCGTATTGTTATCCTCTCGCTCCAACTCTTGCATGAGAAGAGCTTGAAGCGTTTGATAACGGGCAGTGCCATCCCGAAGAGGCCATGTCAGGACAAGGTGCAGGAGACGCATAGTTATATTACGTGCCCGAAAGCGCGTATAGGTATCATCTACCCCATGAATTTCAGCCGCATGGAAGGTCTGTCTCCCTTCCATGTGCTGCATAGTCGCTGTTTCCTGATTAGAAGGAGGAGCCTCCTGCTGTGCCTGTTCCTTGCCGAAGAGTTGACAGAGTTGTTGGTATTGTTGGCTACGTGGCTGATGTCGCCCTTGCTCCCAGCGCCGGACTGTCTTGATATCTATATCCAGTCGTTTCGCCACGTACTCTTGTGTCCAATTGCGATCAATGCGCGCTTGTGCCAGCCACTCAATCGATAACCGTGCCCGTTCCATGTTATCGTCCTCCAACAATACTGCTCGCCTGTTCTGCGTGATCTCCTCGGTTTTCCAAATATCAGCATAGCATGATTTCTTTCTCCTGTCGAGAGAAACGAGGAGCAATGTTGCGTCATCGAAAGGGAGCTTTCTCCAAGAGTTCGACGAGCATTATCCTCTATGAAGGGCTTGCGCTCTCTGTGGATCATTGCTGCTTGCATGCAATGTGTAGGGATAAAGGGGCTTGAGTGCTGAAAGCGTGTTAAGTGCCTCTACTTCCTCTGGTGAGAGATGCAGGTTGGCTACTTCGATGTTGCTCGCTAACTGACGCTGATTGCTGGTACCGAGAATGACGGAGGTTACAAAGGGCTTTGCCAGCACCCATGCCAGGGCGATCTGAGCGGGAGTGGCCTCTCGCTCGGCCGCGATGTTCCGCAGTTTCTCGACAACAGTCTCTCCCACTTCACGATCACCGGCGAAGGGAGAGAGACTGTCGAAAGATGCCATGCGCCCATCTTGTACATCAACCGTGCCGGTGGGATTGTCGCGGGTGTATTTTCCGCTCAAGAAACCTCCCGCCAGTGGGCTATACGTGAATAGGCCAAGACCTGCATGCTGCAATTTCTGGCTGTGGCACGGGAAGTGAATGAGTGCCGAAAAAAGACGACGACTTGCCAAATTGACCTGATAAACTCTTGACCTGGAGCACTCCAGGTAGTGCATACTATCTCTATGTCAATTTATACAGAGACGAAAACGCCTCCCCACTTTACACTTCAGGAAGTGGTTCAGAGCAGTGGGTTGAGCGAGCATACCCTGCGTTACTACGAACGGATTGGCTTACTCGACAGAGTGAAGCGAGACAGTAGTAGTGGCCATCGTAGATATAGCGCCGAAGATGTCTGGAAAATTGAGACGCTGGCTTGCTTACGAACAACCGGTATGTCGATTGAAGATATGCGGAGGTATTTCGCACTTCTTAAAGATGGAAAAGCGGCTGCCGATCAGCAGCTTGCGCTCTTCGAATCGCAGAAACGAGCACTGGAGCAGGAGCTAGCGCAGAAGCAAGAGCATCTTCGCTATCTGGAGCAGAAGGTTGCGTTCTGGAAAGCGGTCCAGAGTGGCGACGATGCAAAAGTGAGAGAAATAGCTGAGGTCACCGCTGGCCTAGCAAAGCAGATCATCAAAGAAAAATAAGCTGTATTCTTGAAAGGAATGCGCATGAAAGTAGCAATCATCACTGGCGGAAGCCGCGGACTTGGGAAAGCAATGGCGATGAGTAGCGCCGCAAAAGGGCATGATGTTCTTCTGACCTACAATAGCAAGAAAGAAGAGGCAGAAGAGGTAGTCGCTTTGATCGAAAAGAGTGGTCGCAAAGCCGTCGCCCTGCGACTCGATACGTCCGATATAAAGTCCTTTGCCGCCTTTGGAGAAGCGGTGAAGGAGACGCTCAAACAAACGTGGAAGAGGGATACTTTCAACTTCCTCGTCAACAACGCTGGCTTTGGTATCCACGCGTTAATTACCGAGACAACCGAAGAACAATTCGATCAGTTGGTTGACGTCCATTTCAAAGGAGTCTTCTTCCTCACACAAGCACTTTTGCCCTTGATGGCGGATGGTGGACGAATTGTTAATATATCATCAGGTCTTGCACGCTTTTCCTACCCAGGCAATAGTGTCTATGCCGCAGTCAAGGGTGCGATCGAAGTGCTGACCCGCTACATGGCAGTCGAGCTTGGTTCGCGAGGCATTGCCGTCAACACGGTTGCCCCCGGTGCCATAGCAACGGACTTTGGAGGCGGCCTGGTTCGTGATAACGAAGCAGTCAACAAACAAGTGGCCTCACAGACGGCACTTGGTCGCGTTGGTCAGGCAGAAGACATTGGCGGTGTCGTCGCGGCTTTACTCTCTGAGGAGACTCAGTGGGTCAATGGGCAGAGAATAGAAGTTTCAGGGGGCATTCACCTTTAGAAACAGAACAAGTGGCTCGTGCCAATCTATGACTACTTTCACCAGAATGCTTACTACGTGAGACCGCCTCGAAGGTCGCGCGTGATACAATAAGCGAGGATGGAGACATCTGGAAGTAGATGTAGAAAGGCACATTGTATTGTGAACATGTTGCAAAAAGCGGGCTGGGGGTTGGGAGCACTCATGCTTGCCGAGAAGTTTTGGAAGCACAGCGCAATCACAGCTTTTTTTCGACAAGCCCCACCGCCGCCCGCATCAGAACCACCACAGCTTGTGAGTATTCTTCAGCCTGTGCTGAGCGGCGATCCGACGATGGCTGCCTGCCTGGAAGCGAACTTGCAGCTCAAGTATGCCAGTGCGCTTGAATATATCTGGCTGGTGGACGAGGATGACGACGAGGGGTGTCGGATCTGTCAGGAGCTTGATGCACGCTATCCAGGGGTGGATATACGATTGGTGACGGTGCCGCCCCCGCCGGATGGCTATAATCCCAAGAGCTTTAAGCTGATTGAGGGCCGAAAAGTGGCGCGTGGCGATGTGATCTGTGTGCTTGATGATGATACGATGTTGCCGGAGGATGCACTGGGGGTCACGCTGCCGTATCTGGATCAGCCGGGGATTGGATTGGCGTTCGGCCTGCCCTACTATGTCAACTTCGCTAATACCTGGTCGAGTATGGTCTCGACCTTTGTCAATAGCAACAGCCTGCTCACTTACATTCCCTATACCGCCCTCACACAGCCCTTCACAATCAACGGGATGTACTACGTAATGCGCAGCAACGCACTCGACGCGATGGGCGGCTTTGAAGCGATCAAGCATATGTTCTCAGACGACTTCGCCATCGCCCATCTCTGCCGCATGCACGGCTACTATCTAGCGCAAACACCCGTCTGCCACGGCATCAGTACACAGGTGCGCGATAGAGCTCACTATTTCAATCTTCTGCAGCGTTGGTTTGTCTTTCCACGCGAATCGATCTTGCGCCATGTCTCGCCGCGTGATCGCTTGCTCGTCTATCTCTTTGGTATCGCGCCAACTCTTTTCCCGTTCTTTCTCGTGCTGGCGCTGCTATTTCGTCCTTCATGGTCGAAGCTAGCCTACACCTTGCTCTACTTTGGCTGTAGCTGGGCGATTGTCGATGAGCTCAACAAGAAATATTTGCGCGGTGCTCAGCCTGGTCATAAAGCGTGGCTGGTGCCGATTATGTTCGTGTTCATTCCGGTGCAGATATTGTTCTCGCTTTTCCTGCCGCAACGAGCGAATTGGCGCGGCAACGTCGTGCAGGTTGAGCCGGGTGGTGGCTTCAAATATATACGCCGGCGTCGCATTCTCGCGAAGGTCTGATACGTACACACAGAGTATTCATATGAGGGCTCTATGTGTGATATACCGCTCCATATAGACAAAAATTTTGTCTATATGGAGCAGTATATCTTCTATTGAGGATGCTATGACCGTACCAGTTGACAAAATGTTTCTCGGCGAGTTGCTCGTCATTCCGTGGGGCATTGTTCAGCAGCATGTGTTAGCCGCATACGCTGCTGCCGGCTTCTCCGAAGTGCGTCCAGCCTATCTGCCCGTCTTTGTGTATCTAGGTGAGACGGGAGATCGTGTTGTTGATCTAGCCGAGCGCGCTGGTATCACGAAGCAAGCGATGGGATATCTGGTTGCTTCGTTAGAGGAATACGGCTACGTCGAACGAATTCCAGATCCAACTGATGGCCGAGCGCAGTTGGTACGTCGTACGGCAAAGGGTCGTGCAGCACAGGTGGTCGTGCAGCAAGCGAATATGAGTGTGCAGGAGCAATGGAGTGAGCAACTTGGTGCTCAGGATATGGAGCAACTCCTGTCCTTGCTCCGCCGCCTTACTACAATCGTTTTAGAGGAGAGGGGTGGCGATCGATGATGCCTAAGGGAAGTTGGTGGTTGTCCAGCGGCTAAAGTAGTTCAGTTGATGTGCATGATATCTACCAAGTACTTGCGCGATCTGTTGAGCTTGCTCGGCTATGGATGTATACACTGCTAGTATTTGAGCACCTCGTTGTACCTGCTGCAAATACACATCCGCGGGGAATCCTTCATCACTCGATATAAAGAACTTGTGAGCTGCTCTTTCGAAGGAAGAGGTTTGCTGCTCTCTTTGCTGGAAGGCTTCGATGAAGGCCTGGCTAGGAATGAGGAGAATATCCGAGGCAGCATACCCGGCGTCTTGCAGCGCCTGAACTGCTTGCTCTGCCTCCTGCAACTGATCGATGGCCCCTATCACATAATTCGTGGGCAATGGTCGTGTTGAGCGAGTCGGTTCCTGGCCGGTATCTTGCGTCATATCTATCCTTCTTCCTTTCTAAAAGTTCTCATTGCTTCCTCTGTGACACATTGTTTACTATAGAGACAAACTACTCATCTATATAGTAAAATATTTTGTCTAGTTTGTCAAGTGAGGCAGAAGCAAGAGGGTAAGATATAATCGAAGGGAGTTCAGAAACAGAACTACCTCATTCCTGCACTTATCGACCAGGACTACCGCTCAGTTGGCTGACATCCACGGCAGCGGCCATGAGTTGATATCCCTCGTCATTCGGATGCATGCCATCGCTAGAATCGTATGCGGGATTGAGCAGAGCTTCATTCTCAGGTGAACGCAGTGGGGCGGCAAAATCGAAGATTGCGTCAAACCACTGATTTCCGTGCTCAAGCATCCATGTGTTGATCATCTGCAGTTGTGCTGCTTGCTCTGGAGAATAGCCACCAGGCAAAATTGTCGTTCCAAACACCTTCTGATAGGTTTGCCGCGCTTGCTTTGCCACCTGCTGAAAAGCTTCAATCAGGGTTGCTGCGGAAACTCCTAAGCGTAGATCATTTGACCCGATATGCACAATCAGATCTGTTGCTCCCGTCTGCTCCAGCACATCCCAGGCGAGACGCTTGCTTCCAGCCTCTCCAAAAAGGAAACGTGGCATCCCTGCACTCGCTAGCTGAGGTACTTCTGAAGACGTGAGTTGGTTGCCTGAGATGCCTGCATTGATAACCGACATGACACGATTGCCTCCCGCTTCTACCAGCCGCCGCGCCAGATAATCAGGCCAGCGCCTATTTGCATTTAGTGTCGAGCCAAAGCCATCTGTGACCGAAGAACCCAGGGCCACGACGGCACTGAGCGGAGCAGTTGGTAACACATCGACTCCAGTAATCAGCCACCAGGAGGTGGTGAGCAGAGGATAGAGAAGAAAGCTTGCCTCTGGTGGAGCAGCAGTATAGTTACCTATTCCTGTCACATATGAGCTTTGCAGCGCACTGATATGTCCCGATACGCTCTCTCCTTGCGCCAGGAAAAAGGTGATGGCTACATCGCTCATCGCCTCAACCCGGAGGGAGATTGGATCGCTGACAATCTCTTGCCCAGGTTCCAATGTGATCGTAGCTTGCTCCTTAAAGAGCGTCGCCTTTGCTCCTGCTTTCACCGCTGGACCGCTCAGAACCTGGCCTACAGTGATCGATTGAAGCGTCACTGGCGCATCTCCATATCGATTGGACAAACGCAGACGGATCTGCTCTCCGCCAGCATGTAAATGGATGATTTGCCGGAAGGTGCGACCACTTAGATTGGCCGCGAGCATCTGCGTGGGTGCAGCATACCACGCACCTACCCAATCTGACCGAGGAGCAGCAATATCCGACGCTGAAGTATTTTGAGCTTGATTCTCTCTCTCTGAATTCATGGACGGAATCCTTTCAAGATGTGCATCTTTTATTGCGCTATGGAATTCAAAATATGTTAAAGAAGATCAAAATACGCTAAAAATAGCGTATACGCATAATTTATCTTTTAAGAATAAAAGAACATTACTTGTTGTAGGGAAAACACCCTTTTCAGTAAGCGTTAACATATTCTATCGACTAGACGAGAAAGTCAATAATGAACATATTGTTCATTCATCCAATGACTCTATCGTAACATGCAGAGAGATGAAGAGCAAGAAAAAATGCACGTACTGAAGTTGTCGAACACAAGTAGAGGATGTGTTCAGTACTAAACAGGAGCAGCCACATGAGCCGATGTCTATAAGTGAACAAACAGAGTACTTGTGTTCGACAACTCTGCGACCTCTCTTTTCACTTGCTTCAAATCGTAGGGCTATGTTACGATAAGGCTACTGAATTAATGAATAAAGTGTTCATTAGTGATTATCATGTCAATTAAGAGAGAACATTTCTGTATCAAAAGGAGAATGCCATGAAATATAGTCATGTGTTGCTCACGCAATTTGGGAAGCCGACAGATGCGTTCCATATTGTGGAAGACGATCTTCCTGAGCCAAGTGAGGGCCAGGTGAGAGTCAAGATTCTGGCAGCAGGTGTGGCCTTTGCTGATGTTATGATGCGTCGCGGCATCTATGCTGGATTACCCCCGCTCCCGTTCACACCCGGCTACGATATGGTCGGTGTGATTGATGCTGTGGGACCAGGAGTAAGAGCGCTTTCACTGGGGCAGACGGTGGCAGCACTCACGGTCTTTGGAAGCTACAGCCAGTATATCTGCTTACCAGCCGGGGAACTTGTGGTCGTGCCTGAAGACGTTGATCCTGCGGAGGCGAGCTGTTTTATACTGAATTATGTCACCGCTTACCAAATGCTTCATCGCGTGGCGAAGGTCACATCTGGAAAGAGTATTCTTGTTCACGGGGCGGCTGGTGGCGTGGGAACTGCCCTGCTTCAATTAGGTGCACTTGTCGGACTACAGGTCTATGGAACCGCCTCTAGCTCTAAGCAGGAGCTTGTGAAGAGTCTAGGAGCAATTCCTATCGATTATGAGAAAGAGGATGTTGTGGCGCGGGTGCGAGCATTGACAGATAGTGGAGTGGATGTGGTTTTTGATGGCATTGGGGGTGCTCATCTTACTCAATCCTACCAGGCCCTTCGCCGGGGTGGGCGACTCGTCTCGTACGGGATCTCCTCTGGGATCTCCTCACTCCCACCTGGCACCAATTTCACCGGCGCTGTTATCCGTTTTATTGTTCCGCACCTGCTCCGCATTGCACTGTTGTCAGCTCTCCCAGATGGGAAGAAGGTGAGCATATATGATCTTGGTGGTCAGATTATAAAGAAGCATCCAGAGTGGATACGAGAAGATTTAGGCGTACTTCTTGATCTGCTCGCACAAGACAAGATTGCTCCCATTATTGCCAAACGTCTGCCGCTTCAAGACATTGCCTCTGCTCATGACTTGCTCGAACATGCAAAAGTTCAGGGGAAACTGGTACTTCTTCCCAATTCATAACTTCCAGTGTGAAAGCGTGTTTCATATTAGAGTTGTAGATTCTCGCTTCCCTTCGCCATCAATTGAAAGTAGACAGTTCCCATTTGCTCAGCAGAGGGTGGAGCCTCATGATTGAGCCACCAGGAGAGTAAGCCGAACAACGACCCTGCCGCATGTGCTGCAATGAGTTCGTTGCTCAAAGAGTATGTGTTCTCTCCCTTCAGTGGCTCAAGCGTTTGCCGTAGAAAGAGTTCTGCGAAATAGATTCTCATCAAGTTTCCTATATTGACCGACCTGGTTTCTCCGAGCAGCGCTCGATACAACTGCTGTCGTTGCACTACATGCTGAAAAATGCGGATGAAGCGAATGGGGTACGGGCAAACCTCTTCAGCACTTGGCTCAACGTCTTGTTGTAGCTCATGCATGAGTGCTTTGATGCTTGTCTTCAAGAGGTCCTCTTTATCCTGATAGTGCAGATAAAAGGTCGTTCGTCCAAGATTGGCCCGCTCCGTAATGTCGGCAATCGCAATCTCCTCGTAGCCTTGTTCGATAATCAGCAGAAATAAGGCATCACGAAGCAACTGACGTGTTCTCTGAATACGCCGATCAATGTGCCGATAGGGCATGTCCGAAGCTTCTGCCATATTAAAGACACAAGCTTTACTGTTTTGTTTGGAAACATCCTTTAAAGTATTTGCTGTCTCGTTCATTTATTATTCCTTTGGTTCTACAGACAAGTGAACAGAATGTTCATTAGTGATTGCTCTGTCAAGTAGTATAGCACTTCTATATTCTTTATGGATCACTAGTCATTTTCCTTTCAGGACGATTGCATATTCTGCTTAAGAGCGTCCCTCTTTGCAGAGAAACGGATGCGGCCTTGCAACGGTGTCCCCCTAAGACAGAGGAGAAATATCTTCTTTTCGTGGGAAAGGATCAAAAGATCGAATCATGCAGTGCTGAAGCGTGGATTCGGCTGCTCAAGTAGCAGGCTCTTGAGGGTGAATCCTTTGGTGTCTGGGAGAGAGGACGACAATCACGAGGGTCGTCGCTACACGGGAGTGGTATTGATGGTGATATGTTGTGGGTCGGTGGGGAAGGTGTTTTGATCGCCGTCGTTGAGCTGGATTGTTGCATTCTTTACGCCCTTGACGCTTTTCAACATGTCCTGCACAGTGAGCTTCTTTTTGCCGGTTATGCTTTTTGCCAGGTCTTGCTTTTTCGTATCGCTGAGTTGGAAGATCCAGGTACCCTTTGTGTCGATGGTCATGTTGACCGCACCGTTTGCGTCCACTGCTGGGACGTTTTGCTCGGTAGCGTTGATATCACCACTGAGCATGTAGTCAGTACCAGGATTCTTCGCCGCCTTCTCTTTGAGTTCCTGCTTTGCAAGCTCCAGGGCTCCTTTCTGATCATATGCCTCGCCGCTGCACGCGAACGTGACGGTCACGGTGACGTTGGTAACTTTGTCATTGACGGCATGATTAGAGGCTGTTTGTGGGCGGCAGGAAGGCGGAACGATCCACTGCTCGCTGGGGCTCAACTGGCTCTGTAGCAGTTGCTTCGCATCAGGTGTCAGCGTCTGGAGTGCTCTAGAGGCTCCGTCGATGTCAACTTGCTGCACAAATGTGTAGTTTTGTGCATCGGTTCCACCTATGAAGGGTGCGTCATTGGATGCAGAATAGCAGACCGAATTGACTGGAATGCATGCTCCGCTGATAAAAGAAAACTTTTGCGCGTCAATATTTCCGGCCGCTCCGCCCGTAGCGTAGTGTGCTCGCACCCTTTGCATCGGGCGCTGTTTGCGATCGACATAGTTTGGCGGTGCGGCCGGGATGCTTACTGTCTCGTCGAGGACGATCTGGACGTTTGCATTCTTGCCCTGCCCTGTCAGCATCGTACCAGCAGGAACGGTAACGGCTCCTGTAAAGCTACTGTTGATGAAAAGGAGTGTGCCCGACGCCGTAGCCGCCTGGTTGGCGACCTTTCCGGTTGCGTTGACTGTGCGCTGTTGTGTCTGGGTGTTATCGTAGATCCAGCGCGCCAGGACCTGATGTTTCATGGCGTCTGGTAGCCCTGTAACGGCCGTAATCGTAAACGTCTTGTGTAGTATCTCACTGTCAGGCGTGATGCCGATGATGGCTGATGTCGCTGGCGGCAGCGGCGTCGGCGTACCGTTGTTTCCGTGAACAAAGAGTCCGTGGCCAGATGCATAGAGTGAGAAGACGCCTTCGCTTACCAGAAAGAGCAGAAGGAGAGCGGTCACAATAATCTGCCAGCGAGGCCACGGCCTTTTCAAGCTGAACCTGGACGGCTTTTTAGTGATGGTCGCGTGCAAGTTGGCGGGTTGGTTGACCACACTCTTCTCTGCTGGCAAAGGGGCGGTCGGCGGAGCTTCCATTTCGTCGAATGGCAAAGCAGGCGAAGAGGCTTTCAGAGACCGCTGAGCGGCTATCACCGTGACCAGTGGTTCGATCTCTTCGCCCTCGGCTGGCATGATCGATGCTTGCTGCTCCGTAGCCATTGGTACTGTCTCATGCGAGAAGGGTGCCAGTCGCTCGGCTCTATTTTGTTCTAGCGAATCGTCCTCTGGAATGAGAGGAATAGTTTCATTATTCTCGTGTGGAGGAGAAACATCTTGATGCGAGGAGGCTTCTGATGAAAAGTCTTCTTGTCGCGTGACATGATCGTCGGCGGCAGAGGACGAGGAGGAGCCGTTCTTCTGGATTGGAGCAGAATCCTGATCGGCGAGTGGTACAAGCCTCAGACTTTTGTGAGCAAGAGGTGTAGAATAAGCAGGAGTTATTGATGCTTGTTCATCCTCTAATGGAGTGGTCGCATAGTGGGCCACTAGCGTCGGATCATTGGTTGAACTTGTTGTTTCTTCAGGCTCATCTACTTCGTCAGCCGCGACCACCTCCTCGACTGCACACGAAGAATCCTCTACGGGCTGAACTGGCTGCCACCGTGTTTGTGCCGCCTGCATGATCGCCGAAGTTGTCAGGACCGCTTGCATGCTCTCGTCCAGGGCGCGCGCGAAGTCCTCTGCGTCTTGAAATCGCTCCTGTGGCTCTTTTGCCAGTGCCTTAAATAATACATCTGAGGCTTCTGGCGGCAGATCAGTACGGATGCCATGTGCGGGTGGTGGACTTTCCTGAATGATGCGCTGCAAAAGGGCGAGCAGCGTCGAAACATCGAAGGGCAAACATCCTGTCAACAGTTGGTAGGTAAGGACGCCCAGTCCATAGATATCGGTTGCCGGGCTGATTGGTTTATTGGAGACCTGCTCAGGAGCCATATAAGCCGGGGTGCCGAGCATCTGATTGGCACTCGTCAATGTGGTTGTGGACAGATTGAAGAGTTTCGCGATACTAAAATCGGCCAGAGAGACCTGACCCTCTTCATCCAGGAGAACATTGGCGGGCTTGAGGTCGCGATGAATAATATTTCGCTTGTGCGCATAGCTCAGCGCCCTGGCAAGCTGCCAGACATACCGCATGGCCTTATCAAAGGGGAGTGGTCCTGCCTGTATCTGCTCAACCAGCGTACCACCGCTTTTATAAGGCATAATCATATAGGGGAAGCCAGAGTCTGCGTCCGTGCCAAAATCCGTTACTGGAAGGATATGAGGATGTCGCAACTGCGAAAGGATCTCCGCCTCACGCTGGAAGCGTTTATGAAACTCGCTGAGACTCTCTTCACTGATCAAGATCGGAGGAATCAGGATTTTCACCGCCATCTCGTTACCATCAGTGCCACTGCCCAGAAAGACAGCACCCGTCCCACCCAGGCCAATCAGCTTGCTCAGGTGATAACTTCCAATGCTCTTACCAAGCAATTCGCGCGACAAGGATAGCATAAGCGGCGCACTCCCCTAGATGGCAGGAACATATATTTAAACGCATTCAGAAACGCAACTCTCGTTGCTAAAAATAGGCTCAGGCCTATTTTTCATCTGAATGTAAGGAATATATTTTCTGCATACTCAAATTCCAGCACGATAAACATTCCTGTATATCAATACTTGAAAATGTGAGGATATTGTAACACAAAATAGCTTTACCCCAGCACTGGATGCGCCATAAGAGGGACTAAAGGGCCACATTCTGCGATTTCTGTACACGCCGCCGTTTCTTTCCAGCCGGAAGCACCGGCAAGCCTTCTACAATCTGTAGTTTCGCTGGTAAGCAAGCATACTGAGCGAGGGTAGTCGCCACGCTCGCCTGGACCGATTGCTCGACGGTAGCGAACGAGGCTCCGGGTATCACTGACAGATAGATATCGAGCTGACCATAGACGAGTTGAATGGCCTGGTAGTCTGCTATACAGGGGCTAGCCAGGAGAATCATGCGGCGGATAGTGTCTGGAAAGAAGGGGCGCGGCTGGCCCGTAGACGATGTAAAGTAGCAGACATCATCGTTGCGTCCCTCGATAGTTCGAATCGCGCGAAATGGCGAGCCACAGGGACAGGGAGCGGGATCGAGTTGTAAGATATCATTGAGGCGATACCGAATGATTGGCTGAGTTCTGCGCCAGAGATCCGTCACAATCGGCGTTACTCGATTCTCAGAACCTCCCGGCAACGGCTCGAACTGAAGCGCAACAATATCCTCTTGAATATGCAGTGTGCCCTTGAGACAGCTAGCGGCCAGAAAGCCTTCGGTGCATTGATAGATCTGGTGCACGGGTACGTCGAAAATAGTTTGTAGGTGTTCCTGATCCTGTAATTCCAACACCTCCGCCACCGAGATCAGACGCTCTGGCTGTATCCGTAAGCGGCCAGCCCTTCGTTCATCAGCGAGAAAGCTCAGCAAGGAGGAAGGCCCGATCAGGATGTGAGGCTGTAATGCATTAAGTCGGTCAACAGCTTCGGCGAGTGGCAGCATCAGATCAAAGTAACGAAACTGGATCAGTCCTTTGCCCACCTGCTCGTAAAGATTATTGTTGGAGCGTAAGAAGAACGCCACGCGTAGACGACGGAGTCGCAAATCATGCAGCGTACGCGCTAGAACAGTGCCCGCCCAGGCCGCCTGCTCTTGTGGGGTCGCGATGAACAATCCGCGATGGCCCGATGTGCCCGAGGAGAGGCCGACTGTGAAGCCATTGAGGAACGGGCGAAAATCGCGGCTCTGCTCTGCCTGCAATGCGACTTGCAGTGCTGACTCCTTTGAAATGCCCTGCGTGGTAAAGGTTGAGAAATTGTCCATCATCGTCTGCTTGTCTACTGTTGGCAGAGCACGCCAGTCTGCAAGATTCTGACCAGCCCAATGGCTGCGATAGAACGGTGAATGCCCTGCGACGTAGGCCACGAGTCGCTGCGCACGCTGATCCTGATAGCGTTCCAGGTCGGCCGCATGTAGATGGTCCCAGCGCCAGCGTGCACGGGCAAAGTGAACGGCGATAGAGGTGACATTGGCCATAGAGCTGATCCAGGGCTTAGAGGTCGTCGGAGGCATGATCCACCTCTTGCGTGAACGCCTCTGGACAGTGGCTTGGTATCACGATCACATCGCTGGACGCCTGAATAAAGTCGTGCAGATGGTGTATCGTTGTGCGAACCGCGTGTGCATCATCGACCACGAGCTGAGTGATGCGCGAGGGAGGGCGTTGCTCATAGATCGAGCGGCGCAGCCAGCAGCCATCGGCGGCGAAGAGAATGCGGCCGCGCGTTGTCTGGGCGAGCAGGCCAATCTGACCATGAGCGTGACCGGGCAGCGGAATCAGTAGGAGCGAGCCGTCATTGAAGAGATCATGGGTTGCTCCGAGAGCGGGCAGGGATGGGCCCGCGAAGTCTGAGAACAGGCGTGCTCTTTTCATAAAGTCGTCGGGCAGGAGTTCGGGGATAAAAGCGCGCTGAAGGGCACGTAATCCACGTCGAGAGACGACATCCAGGTAAGCAGTTTCAGAAGCGATCAGCGCCGCCTCTGGAAAGTCGCGCAGGCCCGCGATATGGTCGGCGTGGAAATGAGAGAGAAGAACGTAACGAATATCCCCCGGCGAGAGGTGCCAGCGCGATAGTTGCGCCGCCACCGCCAGACGAGCATCCAGGCGAAGTGGAGTTGCGCGGCGATAGAGCGAGAACGGAAGAGAACTGGTCGCATCCAGCATGCGCGGCGCGTAACCGGTATCCCACAGCAGCCAGCCCTGCTGAGGATGGCGCAACAGGGCTACGATCGAATGGCACTGCACCTGAAGACGCCGCCCACCCTGAATAAGATGATCCTCGCGGGCCAGGCAGTAGCCTGTATCGAGAATAAAGCACTCCAGGATTGGAGGAGGCTGGATCAGAACATTCATGACACCTCCTGTAAGCTTGCCAGCGTCCGCTCGATCCCCTCAGCTAGCGAGATGCGAGGAACGTAGCCTAGATCACGGCGTGCTGCGCTGATATCGTAGGTCTGTGTGCGACCTAGAATCGCCGCCGAATAGCGGGTCAGCAGCGGCTCCTGTCCCGTAAGTGAGGCGCGTGCTTCCATGATCGCCGCCGCCGCCAACGCGACCGGCAATGACACCTGACGTAAATTCGTCGGCAAATCAAGCTGCTGGAGCACTCCCCGAATCGTATCCCACAGATTCGCGTGCTCACCATTCGTAATCGTGTATATCTTGCCTATAGCCGCGTCAGCCTCTAGAGCCAATACAAGCGCATCCACAACATTCTCTACATAGGTAAGGTCTACAAGATTGTTACCAGAGCCAACCTGGGGTAGGTGTCTTTTTCGGGCGGCAGCTATGAGTTGGGGCAGTAGACTACGATCGCCCGGCCCAAAGATTGCTTTAGGACGAATAATAACCGTCTCTAAGCTGGGCGGAGCCGAGCGAACATGATCCTCGCCCAACTTTTTCGTTAGCGAATAGATCGAGACGAAGCGGCGAGGATATGTGACCGCCTCCGTTGCCTCACACTGATCCTCGCCATTAAAGACAACGCTGGGAGACGACACATAAATCAAGCGCTTCACATCAGCCTCAAGACAACCTGCCACCACAGCCTCCGTTCCATCGACATTGACCGCAAAGAAATCCTCGCGTCTGCCCCAGGCTGCCGAGAGCGCCCCGGCATGATAGACCACCTCGCACTGCTTACACGCTTTACGAACAGCAGATGCATCGCGCAAGTCAGCCTCTATAGCTCTCGCACCCGCCGCGAGCAAGGATTTTACCTCGCTAAAGTCTCGGCCCAGAATAGAGATGCTATGTCCTTGTGTCTGAAGTGTCCTGGCAAGATGCTGCCCCAGAAAGCCAGTACCGCCAGTGATCAAAATACGCATTATGGTATACCACGGGTTCCCCATATGATTGCTTATTTAGAAGGTGAGGGCCAGTGCTCCCAGTGTCAGGCCTGCACCAGTGCCTAGCAGGACAACGCGATCGCCGCGCTGAATAGAACCGGCATGAACTGCCTCGGTCAGCGTCAACGGAATCGAGGCCGAGACACAGTTGCCACGCAGCGCCAGAGCGTTGATAACCTGCTGCTCTGAAAAGCCGAGTCGGCGGGTCAGCACCTCGATGGCGTGGCGGCTGACCTGATGGGGCACAACAGCATCGACCTCCTCGCGCTGCCAGCCCAGAGTAGAGAAGAAGCGATCCACAAAAGGTCCAATGAGCGGTAAGCCCTGCTTAAAGATCGCCGGACCATCCATATGAAAGAGATTCATCTCTGGCGTCGTCGCGGGATTGTTAGGAGCGTGTAGCGTCCCTCCGCCGAGAATTTGCGTCAGTTCCACGCCACTGCTATGCGTCTCAAACGCCGCATGCCAGATTCCACTTCCCTCGCCCGTTGAGCTATGAGTAAGAATTGCCGCCGCCGCCGCATCCCCAAAGAGTGCTGCACTCTCACGCTCAGCTGGATTAATGGCGAGCGAAGCCGGTTCGCTACTGCACAGAAGCACGGTATGATAGACGCCGGCAGCTACGAGATGGGCCACGGTGTGCAACGCGAACAGGAAGCTTAGACAGGTTGCATTAAGATCGAAGCAAGCGCTTGCACCATCGGGAGCCGAGATTGCCCGTTGTAAGAACGCGGCCGTGCAGGGGATGACCTGCTGAGGCGCTGACGACGCACAGATAATCGCATCCAGATCTTGTGGATGGAGACCGGCATCCTCCAAAGCCATGTGAGCAGCGGAGGCTGCCATACTCAACGTCGTCTCAGTCGTCACATAGCGCCGCTCAAGTATACCCGTCGCCCGCTCAATCCAGGATGCAGGAATACCAAGCTGCTCTTCAAGTTGCGCATTTGTCACTCGTCGCGAAGGTAAATACCAACCCAGGCCAGCAATCTTTACAGGAAGCATATCCACCTCAATCTCTTCAACTGCAGTGTCAGATTTAATTATACATAGTTTACGCTGCAAAATCTATTGAACTGAGGATGGAAAGGGATATTTGCACTACTTTAAAATATCATATAAGTGATGCTTCTGCGTGTATTTCGATATGCACTTTGTAGCCCACCAGGATGACTCCTGCATTAATCTGGTCGAATGTCATACCAAAGTCACGACGATCGATCGTTGTTGTTGCCTGCACACCGGCATGCCAGGCATCAGTAAGTGAATCTCGATTAATACCTGTATACTCTGCGTGGAAAGCGATCGGTCGTGTTACGCCATGTAGCGAGAGATTACCACTCACGATGCCACGATTTCTGTCTACGAGCTCTACGTGAGTACTTTCAAAGATCATCGTAGGATACCTGACAACTTCAAGGAAAGCAGCAGAGCGCAAATGGGCGTCACGTTGAGCGACGCCTGTCCAGATACTGGCCGTACTAACCCGCGCCTTTACCCAGGAGTTTTCTGGCCGCTGCGGGTCAAAGTGGATCGTGCCACCCCATTCGGAGAAACGCCCCTTGATTGCATTAATCATTAGGTGAGTAGCAGAAAATTCGACTGTACTATGAAAAGGATCAATTTCCCAGGCCATAAAATGCTCTCCTCTGAGGAAATGAGAAGAGAAACTATCTTCTAATTACGCACATTTATTCTCTTCTTGCTTGCCACCGATCGATAGTAGCATGTCTATACACGAGTGTCAATCTTTGAATAAATAGTATTACTTTGTCGTACCACGAAGCGTCAGAGCTCAGGAAAGAACAAGACTAAAGGCCAGGGCATGAAAGTATACGAAGAGTAAGGATATGTCTAAAAAGCTTGACGCCTTATTTGCTGTGTGTTACCCTCTCTTTATATACGAGTAATGAAGACAGACTGCTTGAATGAAAGAGGATACATGACTGAATTTGCTGTTGTCCATACGGATTTTTCTGAAAGTTCGAGTGCAGGCAGAGCACTTGGATTGCAGATTACAGAAGCGATGCAGCAGCCAGCGGATGTTGTCCTGCTCTTCGCGTCGCCTCTGTATGACCACGCGCTCCTCTTGCAAGCGCTCAAGCAGAGCTGTCAGGCTCCTATCATTCTCGGCTGCTCCTCTACAGGCGAGTTTGCTCCTGGCCTACAAGGCACGGGTATGGCCTGCGCTCTTGCCTTACGCTCCTCAGAAATGCTCTTCACGCTCAGCACGGGGCGCAGACTTCACACACATCCTCATCTTGCTGCCGAGCAGGTCATGGCTTCGTTGCATTCGCAGCCTATTGCTGGCTATCCTTACCGCTCGTTGCTGCTCTTTTTTGATGGGCTGTCCTCTCAAAGTGGCGATTTTCTCTATCGGCTGACGCAACTGACACAGGGATCACATCAGTTCTTTGGCGCGGCAGCGGGGGACGATGGGCAATTTCGCTCGACTCCAGTCTTCGCGCAGACGAAAGTGCTCCCTGATACTGCGGTTGCACTAGAAATCCTTTCGCAGAAGCCCATCGGCATTGGTGTACAACACGGCTGGCGAGCAGCAAGCAGATTGAAGAGGATCACGAATGTGGAGGGAAGACGAATTTTCTGTATCAATGACCAGCCTGCGGTAGAGGCTTTCCTTCAGCATGCATATGAGACGGAGCAGGAGTTTGACGCAACGAATCCATCGCCCTTCTTTCGCTGCAATATTCTTGGGATTGTCCGCGATACGAGTAGCTATATGCTGCGTGCTCCTGTCACTTTGCACTCAGATGGCTCCATTTCCTGTGCTTCTGAGATACGACAAGGAGCAAAGTTCCACTTTATGACCTCAACTATTGAGACGGTGACGCAAGCGGCTCATGCAGCTTCTATGATGGCAGTACAGCATCTTTATGGATGCACGCCGGGTGCTGCCCTCTTCTTTGACTGCGTCTCAACTAAAAAGCGTATGGGTGACCAGTTTCTACAAGAATTACGAGCGTTTAAAGAGGTTATTGGAACTCCCTACTACCTGGGATGCGCCGTTCATGGTCAGATCAGCCGCGACACGGGCCAGTATGGTGACTTTTTCAACTGTACGCCCATCGCCTGCATTTTTCCTGCCTGATCGTATCTCTCCCGTCTAAGCAGAAAGAGAGGCATTGCGCTACGCACTCTGGTCGTTGTCAGGCTGTAAAAGTGGGAGCGAGAACCAGAAAGAGGAGCCCTGGCCAGGTGTGCTGTTGACACCGACTTGTCCGGAGTGGCGTTTGATGAGCACCTGGCAGATGTAGAGGCCGAGGCCGAGATTGGTGCCGTGACCTTGCTGATCTTTGGCATCAGGAGCGCGGTAATAGCGGTCCCAGATATGCTGTTGCGCTTCCATAGAGAGACCCTCCCCCTTATCGTGCACCCAGACGTAGACGTTCTCTTCCTCGACCGTCATCTCCACCGTCACAGGTTCGGAGGGCGGAGAATATTTCAAGGCATTTGTGATATAGTTTGCTACTACCTGTGCCACGCGTTCCGGATCAATCTGAACTGGAAGAATGGGTTGTGCAGGAGGTATAAAATCGATGGTGCGCTGACTGATGGTAAAGCGAAGGTCTTCGACCATCTCGCGTACGATGGTAATCAGGTTGCAAGGCTGCAGGGCTAATTCCAGTTTGTCGACTGCTAAACGGGAAACATCGAGGAGATCGTTGATCAGGCGATCCTGGACGTGCGTCTGGCGAAGGGACTGTTCCAGGAGGATATCAAGCTTGCCCAGGATCGTCTGGACATCAGATGAGAGCTCGCTGGATGTTTCCCGGAAATGCCGGAGGCGGCGCTGGGCGAGTTGGATGCTCCCGCTAATCGCCGTTAGCGGTGTGCGCAATTCGTGGCCCATAATACTCAAGAAAGTCTCTCTTTGCTGCTCTACCTCTTTCTGGGCTGTCATATCGACGATGAGCGCAATAACAGAACGGGAAGCGGTATCGACGAAGCGGGCACCAGCCATCAAGATTGGTACGCGACCCCCTGAGCGGGTGAAAAATTCCTTTTCGTATGGTTTGCACGCTCCTGTTGCGAGCAGCTCTTCAATCGCTTCTTGATCCCTGGCTTGATATTCTTCCGGTGTCAGCGTGCGCCAGTGAATCGAACCTGCTTCAAGGTCAGTACGCGTGTAGCCAATCATAGCAAGGAAAGCGTCATTGGCCTCACGGAACTTGCCCTCTTCATCAGTTATCATCAGACCGACAATATTAGCGTCCACCAGCAGCCGACGGAAGCGCGCCTCACTTGCTCGTAAAGCTAGTTCGATACGTTTATATTCAGTGATATCGTTGTAATAGACAAGAAGGCCACCGTCAGCCGGATGGAGTTGGACGGAGAACCAGAGCTGTGATGGGAAATGTTGGGCCTCAAAGCGAAAAGATTTCTGGCTCGCCATTGCCAGCCGTGCCTGCTCCTCAAAGAGAGTGCCCACCAGATCGGGAAAGATCGTCCAGACCTCTTGACCTAGCAGAGTATTCCGTGACTGGCCCACGATCTGTTCCGTCTGTTGATTGACAAACGTCAGACGCCACTGCTCGTCCACATGAAAAAAGCCGTCGGTAATGCGTTCCAGGAACGATGTGACCTGTTGTACCTGGCCTTTGAGTGCTTGCTCTGTCTGAGATGCCTCTGGAAGCACGCGATGAGTTTCAAGAATAACGGTGGGGACGTTCCGACCATCACGCAGAAGCTTACGCTGGCTCATTACTTTAACAGGATGGCCTGCGCGATGCATATGCTGGATCTCGCCCTCCCAGTGGCCCGTTTTTAACAGGACATCCTGAGTAGCAGAAAATGGCATACTGGCTTGAAGCAGCACATCAGAGATCTGTCCCTCAGCCTCCTGCGTGCTCCAACCGTACAGATCTTGTGCACGCTGATTCCAAGAAATCACGCGGTGCTGCAAGTCACACACCAGCATTGCATCACTGCTCATATCGAGAAGCGCGCAATGCCACTGAGTAGCCTGTCTTTGCCTGCTTCGTGAAGAAGGCTTACGATGTGGCTTCTTTTTATCCGTCAGCATAATGCTACGTGCAGATGATGTATCATGTCCCACATGAACCTCTTTTGTTGGAAGTTTCTGCTTCCTGTTGTAGAACCGCTAAAGCTTTTCGGTTTTCGTATGTATATTGAAATGGCTGGATGCAGAATGAGCAAGCAACTTTAACGATCCGCTTTCAGGGTGCTGAAAAGTCGTACTCCATTTGCCGCGCCGTCCATTCGGCTGTTTCGATGCCGTGCAAGCGGGAGAGCACATGTAGGCTCATATCGATGCCAGCCGAGACGCCAGCGGAGGTAATAATCTTTCCCTCATCTACCACACGTGCATCAGACACCACTTGAATAGAGGAATAGGTGCTGCGTAACCGCTCAATGCTCCCCCAATGCGTTGTCGCTTTGTGATTGTCGAGCAGATGAGCTTCGGCGAGCAGAAATGCGCCCGTGCAGACGCTGGTCGTCAGTTGTGTGTGCTGATTTTGCTGGAGAATCCAATCGAGAATCTTGTGATTAGAAACCTCGCGCCGCGTGCCCTGCCCGCCAGGGATCACAAGAATATCGAGCGGAGGATGATGATCGATCGTGGCGTGAGGTTGAACTATTAGGCCGCCGCGACAGTCGATCAGCCGGTCCTCTTCCGCGATGGTGATCACGTTGTAGAGCCGCTGCTCGTCTTTGTTCTGCTGAGGCGGGCGAGCTGTAGCAAAGACCTCAAATGGGCCACAGAAGTCCAGCACCTCCACGCCATCAAAGATGAGAATGCCAACGTTCGGCCGCTGATTGGGCAAGTAGCTCATAGATCGGTCTCCTCCGCTTGCTTGAAGCTCGTACGTATCAGGATCTTACTCTCTTCCTAATTCTTTTTAAGACAAGAGATTATGGTTGTCGCCACGCGAGGCTACGATATAGAATGTTAAAGGTATGGAAAATCGATCTTTAAAGTCAACATATAGATCTACTATAGGCATGATGTTTACGCTAACGCAAGAAAGTAGGTAATATGTCTAGCAAACCCCGGCTGAAACGGCTATTTAACAGAGATGGCAAGTGCTTCGATGTGGCGATCGATCATGGGTTCTTTAACGAGACCTCATTCTTAACCGGTATCGAGGATATACGTGCGGCGATTGCTACGATCGTCGAGGCGAATCCTGATGCGATACAACTCAGTCCAGGGCAAGCGCCCCTATTGCAGTCAATAGCCGGCAAGCAGAAACCGGCACTGGTGCTGCGAACCGATATAGCAAACGTCTATAATCGAACGTTGCCACGGCATCTCTTTAGTCAGTTGATCTCCAATCCGGTGGAGCAAGCTTTGGCTCTGGATGCCGCTTGCGTCGTCGTCAATCTCCTGTTGCTTCCTGATCAGCCGGAGTTGTATCATCAGTGCATCGAGAACGTTAGTGTGCTCAAGCCTCAGTGTGAGCGCTACGGCATGCCGCTCATGATCGAGCCGCTGGTCATGCAAGATAATGAGAAGGTGGGCGGATACATGGTAGACGGCGACATCAACAAGATCGTCCCGCTTGTCCGCCAGGCAGCCGAGCTGGGGGCCGACATCATCAAAGCTGATCCTTGCGACGATATCGAACAATATTCCAAAGTTATAGAAGCTGCATCTGGAAAACCTGTCTTGCCGCGTGGTGGCGGGCGAACTTCAGATCGCGACATCTTATCCCGCACGGTCACTCTCATGCGGCAAGGGGCGGCGGGCATCGTCTACGGACGAAATATCATTCAGCATGCCAACCCGATCCAGATCACCCGCGCATTTATGGCCATTGTCCACAATGGCGCTGACACCGAGCAGGCAATGGCTCTATTACAGGAAGGGGTGCAAGCATGAGCATGCAAGAGATTCGCTTCGGCATCATCGGCTGTGGTCTGATGGGACGCGAGTTCGCCAGCGCCGTCGGACGCTGGGGCCACCTGCTCGACATGGACGTCACTCCGCGTATCGTCGCCGTCTGCGATGTCAACCTGCCCGCTACCGATTGGTTTCAACGCTTCATTCCCGGTCTACAGATAGTCACTGATGACTATCAACAATTGCTCTCGGACGACCGCATCGACGCCATCTACTGTGCCCTACCGCACAACCTGCACGCCCAGGTCTATCGCGACATTCTACTGGCTGGCAAGCACGTGTTGGGCGAGAAGCCATTTGGCATCGACCAGGCCGCCAACAACAGCATCCTCGAAGCAATAGAGCAGCGGCCAGAACTCCTTGTCCGCTGCTCCTCCGAATTTCCATATTTCCCCGGAGCCTATCGTATCGCTCAATGGATGCGCGAAGGCCGCTTTGGGCAGATCATCGACGTAGAGGCTGGCTTCTGGCACAGTAGCGACCTCAATCCCCTCAAGCCTATCAACTGGAAAAGGCGCAACGCAACCAACGGCGAGTACGGCTGCATGGGCGATCTGGGTATGCATATTCTCCATCTGCCCCTTCGCTTCGGCTGGCAACCACGTAGCGTTCGCGCCCTCTTGTCTAAGGTTGTGCGCGAGCGGCCCGACGGCAAGGGGCAGATGGTGCCGTGCGAGACCTGGGACAATGCTATTCTGGCCTGTGATGTTGTGGCGGGCGGGCGAGAATTTCCGATGATGTTATCCACCAAACGTATCGCACCTGGACACGCTAACACCTGGTTTTTGCGCATCAACGGCACCGCCCTCTCCGCCGAGTTCAGTACCAAAAATCCCAAGCGGTTGGCATATTTGCCCTACACGCCCGGCGGCGAGCAAGAGTGGCGCGTCCTCGACATGCCCTACCAGTCCGCGTACCCTACCATCACCGGCCCCATCTTCGAATTCGGCTTTTCGGATGCTATCCTACAAATGTGGGCCGCCTTCTGCGACGAGCTTGTGAATCGCGGCGATATGAAGCAGCCTCTGCGCTGTGTCACGCCTGAAGAGACGCGGGCGAGCCATGCTCTGTTTACTGCTGCCCTCGCTTCTCAAAAGGAGGAGCTAACAAAACTTGTCTAGCCAGGTAGTTGAAGGTTCAATCGCCATGAACAAACTGATTCCTCTACAAATAAAAACGAGATACTTTATCATCTCTAGAGACGATAAGGTATCTCGTACTGTAGTTTAGTAGTTTATTGGATACTATAATTGATACGCTGCCAGTTTTGCCCACCATCGCTAGTGCGTAGCAGGTGTTGATTACTGGTTGCAGTGATAAAAACACCATTCGTATTATCAATCAAATCTAAGTCTCCGATGACACCAGTCGAGCCAATTTGCTGCCAGCTTAAACCACTGTCTCCGGTGGCAAAAGCTCTTCCATCAGCAGTATCAGCATAGGCGTGCTGCGCATCGACGACCTGAACCTGGTTAGGTGTAAACTGTGCGAAGCCCGTCGTATGCCAGGTAGCACCACCATTATCACTGATATAGAGAGACATACCGTTCACATGTTGACTCTGAACATAGATTGGCATGATACCCTTCTGTCCAATGAAAACTGGAGGTGTCGTCACATATTTTACTTGATAGATACCTGGGATGGTTGGCAATTGCTGTTGTTGCCAGGTTTTGCCACCATCATGCGAAACAGCCGCCACAGCCTGATCCAGAATTGGATCGCCACTGCGTTCTGAAGAGGATGCAGGATTTTCTGTATACCAGATGTTATTGGCATCTTTTAGCGAGATACCTGTGCTTTGTCCACTGATAGACAATCCAGAAGCAATTTGAGAATAATCGGTCGTCTTGTTCCAATGCTGACCACCATCAGTTGTATGATAGATATCAGCCAGGATGCCTGAACTCATTCCATACTTAGTCGAGAAGGAAAGCCAACCTTCATTAATATTCAGGAAGTGGGGCATATCAGTCAAAACTGCATTGTTGCTATCTGCAATTTGTGTACTTTGCCAATCAGCACCACCATCAGTCGTGCGTTGTACAATCACATTGTTAGTAGCGTCTGTGCTCACTACCCAGGCGTAACTGCTACTCAGAAAATCAGCTTTGGACCCACGAGTAAGTGATGTTTGAGTAGGAGTTACATTTTTCCAATGAACTCCGCCATCGGTCGTCTTTAAAATTTTGCTGTCAGTTAACGCCCAACCATTAGAACGATCCAACATGCGGATGGATGTGAGTGGGTCTTGTGAAAGCGAACTACTCGCAGCAAAAGCAGGTGTACTTTGAAGAGCTATTCCTAATAGGCCCAAGAGAACTAGTAATCCTGTTAAACTTAACCAATACTTTTTTATAGAACATTTTCGCATTTTTATATATCTTCCCTTTTCTGATGCATACATAGCTAAAGAGTAAACCGACTTGTTAACGTTTTGTCGCCTAGAAGTTTTTATTTAGTAGTATATATTCATAGTGAAAACATCGTTTTCACTATGAATATATACTACATCGAAAATGCGTTTGTTTCTATGAGCTACTTAACAGTTTTGTAGAGATATAAGTAGCACCTTTGGTCAGTTGCTTCTTGCATATCTCTATATTTTGAATAAAAAAGAGAACCCCTATGTTTCTTGTCACTTATTATCTGCTTCCGGAAGGTAAAATAGTCTATAGTAAATCAAGTTGGCGATGTAGAAAGGACAAGAGTAGTGCAAGGAGTTCGCATTAAACAAAGTGCTCAACGTCTTACTTTAATGAATGGATACATACAAGTAGGGTTTGATTTTGAGCACCCTCAGATTGATATCATACAGGCTGACTTCACAGGGGCGGGTCAGTACGGGCGCAGTATGATGGGGCAGGGGGTGGATGGGTTAACGCGTAAGGGGATTGTAATTGAGCGTTATGATGTAGAACGTGATGGGCAGATGGGGCAGGCGGCTGCCGGGTATGCATCATCGCAGGCCGCCCATTCCAGCCTCGCCGTCACCGTCATCCAGAACAGAGCGGACAAAGTTGTGGTGCGGATCGATGGTATTGTTGACTACGCTCCCAATCCTCTGCTCACTTCTAGCTGGACGATTGTACTGGCGGCAGGTGAGCGATTTTGCCAGGTAGATATTAGCGTTGAGGCGTTGCGTCCGGGATCGTTGGCGAGCATTTGTATTGGTAGCTATTTTTCGCTTCCCTCCGTCTATGGGCTGTTTGAGCGTGGAGTTGTGCAGCGGATGAATAGCGCGGCTCCGTCTTTTGCCACAAGCAATCCTCTGCATCGTTTCTATGCGCTCGGTGGTGGGGCGTGTGTGGACATAGAAGCTGAGGGGCAGCGGGAAAGCGTCCTGCTGAATGCTAGTAAGAGCGATACGAGTACATTCTACAATGCTGGCTTGCAGCAGGTGCTCGTCGGCAACTATCCCACACAGGAGCGTTGGAGCGAAGAGCAATGGGGACAAGCTCAGGCAGTCCAAATAGAAACATCTCAGCAATGGACAGCTAGCTTGCGCTTAGGTGCGAATAACCACGATTTTCCTATAGCCGATATTTCAACGGATAGCCAGATGTTGTTCGCCGATATCCGTACGTTTGCTACAGCCATTTATGCCACCACCGTAGGCTCATTGGTCTCCTACGAGTTTCCAGGCAAAGTCTCGCCCACGCTCGCCACGCCCGAACGAGGTTATCAGCCGCTGTACAACTTCTTTGATCCTGACGCCTGGGAGACGGTCTGCACGCTGCTCTATTCCGGTGATCCTTATTTGCAGAACGAGGCGCGCAAGATCATCGAAGTATCGGGGGAGGCGATCTCGGCGGATGGGCAGATTCCGCATCATTTTTCTGAGAACGAGCCGGTCTTTGAAGCCATCAGCGGAGCCATTCAGATGGGGCCGAACATCTTCTGGATCTCGGCGGCGCTGCACTATGCAAAGATTATGGGAGATGGAGGATGGTTGCGAGAACAGATGCCGCGTATTGAATTGGCGCTCAAATTTCTTGTTGATCGCTACGATGCAAGTGTACGGTTGATCAATGCTCCGGGTCCGCTATGGATTGATGTGTTTATACGCGATGGCTATACGGCCGACACCAATGCGTTCGCTGTAGGCTTGCTGCGCGATGTGGCCGAAGCCGAGCAATTTCTGGGCCAGATTGAATTGGCGTGGCAGAGGCGAGCACTGGCTGACGAGATTAGCGAAGGAATGAACGAGCATCTGTGGATGGGCGACCATTATGCGACGCAGATGAACCTGGATGGGAGTCGGCGGGACTTTGTGGATTACGATGCGAATCTGCTGGCGGCAGCTTTTGGGATTACTTCGTCTACGCGGGCGGCGGCCATTCTAGCTCGTGTGGATAGTGGACCGTGTACACATGCGCGCGCGACGTATGTTTCTGAGCGCTATTATGGAGCCGAGGCTTGTTACAATGGCAACGTCGGCGATTCGAGCTGCACGATGGGGCGTATCGGTTGGGCTGATGGACATGCGCGGGCTGTGGTAGGAGATGTCGATACATTGGAGCAGCGCATTCTTGAGCCGCTACGGGCGGATCTATTTGCCTCTACCTGGCTAAGTGAGCGCTATGATTGTCAGGGAGTTGGAATACGTACGCCGTACTATCACGAGTATCCAGAGGTGCTCGTCATGCTGCTGCGCGAGGTCGTCTTTGGCATCAAGCTGGGATTTGGGACGGTTGTGGTGCAGCCAATTGCGCCGACGAATTATCATTATCGAGTGGGCAACGTGCAGGTAGACTTTTCGCCGCGTGCCGTCTCGCTAACGCTGCCCGGTAGTGGAGAGCGGCAATTTACAATTCATCGCTTATTGCCTAATGGCCATTATCGAGTAGTAGGGAGTGGGATGGATGATGAGGTGCAGACTGATGCAAAGGGAATGTTGAGGTTTGTGGCTACGATTGATGAAATGGTGCAAGTATCATTGGTCACGAGGTAGTTGACGATATACGAAGAAAGTTCTATCTGATGTTTTGAGCAAAAGCGTATCGGGCACTACGAATTGATTATATCTTTGCCTCTTCCGCACTGGCTCAGCACCTTTCTGCTTGTACCATCATGGCAACAGGTGAGGCAGAAAACGCTTCAGACCACTTTCCGATTTGGGCCGAGTTCAGATGAGGAGACAGCAACTTCACGCATCGAGAGAGGAAGAACAGCTTATGATCGATCTCGTTCTCAAGAGATAGTAGTTGTCAACTTCTCAGGTAGTATTATAGTTTTGAGGAATACAGAAAATGAAGGAGCAACAGTATTAAAAGAAGCTGTGATTGACATCACTTGCAGAAGCACTCCAATAGCGACGATGAGTGAGATCATCTCCTTGAGCATTGCCTCCTAATTGATTTGCACTATTTGTTACTAAGCCCGCGTAGGAGAGATGGAGCAAGGCATCGAGTAGGACGGCGGGCCTGAGCTGACGTGAAGGAACATTGCGTTGTTTTAATAACATTTGGAGTTCTTGCAATGTGACGCCTTCATTTCCATATCCTTGCTTGGGCAATACAGACAAGACAAGGTTGGCCATAGTATTTTGCCAATTGCGGCGCTCCGTTTGCTCTAGCGTCTGGCGGAGACGCTCTTGCTGCGCGCGGAGAGGGGTGAAGGTGATGTCGAATCGACAGACAGAAGCCCCCTTTTTCATGCATGTCTGCTCAACGACCTGTGCCCGTTCTCCATAGCGATCCGCCGCCCCCTCAATTGCCCCCATCAAGACAGGGCATAATTGACGCTCGCTGTTATAGATAAGTATCAACCCACGAGGATTGTCGGTCGGAAGCTCATACCTAAAAAGAGGAGGCGTCACCCCACTATGAACATGGTGCAGTTGAGCATGAACGGCGCTCATCGCGAGTAAGAGATCGCGTCCACTTTGAAATTGATTCACAACGTAAGCACAAAAATGGTTCGTCAATCCATTCATTTGAAAATATCGACCATACTCGCGTAACAAAATGTCGGCAGGAACTTCTGCAAGCTGGCTGGCAACGCCAACGCCAGCCACCAGAGTCGCATCATCATAGACATGGCTAGCCAACAGAGGGGCTGGTGCTGATGTCTGTTTGCTGAGTAGAGAGCGATACTCTCCGAGCATTGATCCTCCAAAGCGCTCGGCAAGATATTTCTCCCACGTAACAAAAATCAAACCATGCATGTGCTGTCTCCTCTGATACAAAATAACGGAAAGCAACGTCTTCGAAGAACATATATTAACAGGCGTGAATGACTGATAGCGATAATAGCATACAATCTTCTTCTATGTCTATAGATAGACATGTTACATATGTATATCAGGTATATATTAGGACTTTATAGTAGTGTATAATTTTACTTTTTCTCCATTTTTAAGCTTCGCTTAAAAATGGAGAAAAAGTAAAATTATACACTACTATCTCTTCAGGCAGCGAAGCTGCACTCTCTCGTCTCCTAAGAATGTGGATGCGATGAGCCTCGGACACATTCTTATAGAAACAACGTTAGAGAGGCGTGATGCCATAGTACGCGTGAACTTCCTCACCCAGATACTCGTCGTCGAGCTCAACAACGTCCGCGACGAGTGCGCCGGTTTCGCGGCGGTAGATGATGGTAATGCCGTCTACGCCTATGAGAACGTCGAGCAGCTCAAAGTGCAGGTTGGGAGCGAGTTCGAGACCGCGTTGAAAATGTTCGCGTAAGGCATTTTGTCCAACGAGCGTGCCATCGGGTTTGTGCCAGCGATCGATAACCGTTGGGGCGGTAAAGCTGACTTCTGGAGAATAGAGCTTCATGATCGCGTTGAGATCGTGTGCGTTCCATGCAGCGATCCACTGTTCCGCATAGTCACGAGCCTGCTGTCTTTCTAACATGTATGCCTCCTTTGTATAGAACAGATGTTATTCCGAATGACAAATATAATTAATTATACGAGAAAGTTGTTCAGTATGGCGACGAAATTGCCTTTTTCGTCGAGGTGCAGATTGGGTTCGATGGCGTAACCCAGACGCTGGTGCAGCTTGCGTGAGCGAATGTTGGGGCCAAAGAAGCCACCAAGTAGGCGTGGTAAGCGCAGGTCGTTGAAGGCATAGTGAATAAGCGCCGTACAGGCTTCAAAAGCATAGCCTCTTCCCCAGAAGCGGCGTCCAAAGGCAAATGCGAGTTCCACTTCAACAGCGTTATAGGCAGGTGAAGGCTCGGCACTCCAACGATTAGACGAATTGACGTAGCCGTTGAGATGTACCTGACCCACAAATGTCTCGTTTTCTTTGAGGATGACCGCGTGACGTCCAAGCTCTTCGTCACGCCAGGACGCTAGATGCTCGGTTATATGCTGAAGCGTGGCCTCACGAGTCATATCAACTTTGGAACTATAGTAGCGCAAAACCTCGTTATCGGAATAGATCTCCTGGAAAACACCGTCGATGTCCTCCAAAGTAAAAGGGCGTAGCAGCAGGCGTTCTGTCTCTAAAACTTTCATATGATCGACCTCCTTTGAAATATTGAATGAGGAGCACTTCAAGAGATCTCATAGTCGGGAGTGTATGTATGCATCTCTTCGTGGGCGAGATTGAGGAAGGCTTTCACGGCGGGCGAGGAATCATCGCGCCGCCAGGCAATGGCCATTTCAACCTCCGACGTGTCACCTTGCAAGCGGCGATAGACCACACCCCGGCTGCGCAGAAATTGAGTGGATGCAGGGACAAGCGAGATCCCGATATTCGCGGCCACCAGGCCAACAATCGTATGGATCTCCGCCGCCTCCTGCGCCACCTCTGGACTGAATCCAGCCGAGTAGCAGAGCGAGATGATCTGATCGTAGAACGTCGAACTCCAATAGCGCGGCAGCATCACAAACGTCTCCTGCGCCAGATCCTGAATCGCAACGTGCTCTTTGTGTACCAGTGGATGCTTGCTCGGAAGAACGAGCAGTAGCGGCTCACGCTGAATAATCTCACTGGAAAGCTCCACGCTCGTGACCATAGGGCGTAAGATAGCCATCTGGACCCGGCCCGTGTGGAGCGCATTGATCTGCTCATCCCTTCTTAACTCTTGAAGCGTCACGTGGATGTGGGGGTAGCGTTCGCGATAGGCCGAGAGCAGGCGGGGCAGCAATTCAAAGGCCGCCGAGTTTGTGAAGCCGAGCGAGAGTTCGCCCACCTCGCCCCGTGCCGTCCGCTGTGCAAGCAACTTCGCCTGATCCACACGCGTCAGAATCGCCCGCGCCTCCTTCAAAAAAGCCTGTCCCGCCTCAGTAAGCGCGACCTTACGGCTCGTACGCACAAAAAGCTCTACCTCCAATTCCTCCTCCAACTGACGAATCTGTTGGCTAAGAGGAGGCTGCGCGATAAAGAGGCGCTGCGCGGCCCGGCCAAAATGCAATTCATCCGCCACCATCACAAAATAACGCAGATGCCGCAGCTCCATAATAATTGATATCTCCTGCATATTGATAGTGTGTAAACTCTATATTGGACATTCGAATTATAACACAGTATAGTAAGAACAAGGAAGATAACAGCAGTATGATGGATAAGGATTGAGGAATTCGGGGTGGAAGTGTAATGTAGAATATAAAAAGATTTAGGATAAATAGCGAGTATCTAGAGAGAGGAAGATTTAATGGTACATGCGATAGAAAAAGGCACGTCGGAATATCGAAAGGTTGTAATAGGATTGTTTCTCGGCGGCTTTGTCACCTTCGCCGTCATGTATTGTACGCAGCCACTACTGCCTATCTATTCCAAAGAATTTTCGATTTCACCCGCGACCGCCAGCCTATCTATTTCGGTGACAACAGCCGTACTAGCCGTAATGATGACCGTTGTTGCGGCACTCTCAAATGCGTGGGGACGCAAGCTCATTATGTCGCTCTCTTTAATAGCTGCGTCTGCCCTGACAATCTGTGCAGCGTTAAGTCCGAGCTTCTGGATGTTGCTGGTCGTGCGCGCGCTGGAAGGGCTGTCGCTGGCGGGATTGCCTGCTATTGCGATGACGTATCTGGCAGAAGAGGTGCATCCACGCAACCTGGGTGCAGCAATGGGTATGTATATCGGCGGCAACGCCATCGGCGGTATGCTTGGTCGCATCGTCACTGGCCTGCTCACCGATTTCTACTCGTGGCGCATCGCCCTCGCCTGCATCGGCATCCTCGGGCTCGCCTGCGCCTTCTGGTTTAGCAAAGAACTGCCTAACTCTCGACACTTCGTCGCCCGTCCCCTCTCGCTCAAGCAGCATGGCAAGAGTCTACTCGCGCAACTCAAAGATCCTGGCCTGCTCTGCATTTACGGAATTGGATTCTTACTCATGGCTGGCTTCGTCCCGCTCTACAGCTATCTAGGCTATCAATTGATGGCACGCCCGTACAACCTGAGCCAGGCGGCGGTCGGCTGGATCTTCGCTGTCTATATAGTAGGAACTGTCGGCTCCACATGGCTAGGCTCGCTTGCCGACCGCTATCCTCGCCACTATGTGCTAGGTGCGGGAATTGGAGTTATGTGTATAGGAGCGCTGATAACATTAAGTACAAGCCTGCTCGTCAAGATCATAGGGACCGCTATTTTTACCTTCTGCTTCTTTGGTGGCCACTCTATCGCCAGCAGTTGGGTTGGCAAGCGTGCGGGGCGGGATAAAGCGCAGGCATCCGCCCTCTACCTCTTTTCTTATTATGCTGGATCAAGCATCGGCGGCTCGCTCGGCGGACTCTTCTGGAGCACTGGCGGATGGATCGGAGTCATCGGCATGATCGCAGCATTCCTGATCAGCGGATTGGTGCTCACTCTGATTCTGCCGTTGATACCACAACGATCAGCGAAGCAACAAACTGGCCGACAAGTAAGAAAACACTATGCTTAAATCAGCGTAAAAAAGTAAAAAGTATGGATGCCTCAAAAATGGAGATTAGATGCTCTAAACAGTATGCTCCTTCGTGATATACTAAGGATCTTAATAGATATCTTCAATAATGGAGGAAAGAGACTGTGGTAGCAGCAACACAGGCGTCGATAGATGGATTGCTACGGGCGAATCGGGCGACGGCCACGCTTCTACAAAATCTTGCGACGATGGTACACCCCGGAGTAACAACAGGTGATCTGAATGAATATGCGCTCGACTACATGCGACAACTTGGCGCAGAGCCAGTCTTCAGTACGGAAGAAGGATTTCCAGGCTGCATCAACACCTCTATAAACGATGCGGCTGTACATGGAGTGCCCAATAATCAAAAGTTAAAGATTGGGAATGTACTGAGCATTGATGCCGGAATGCTGCTGGGCGGATACGCCGGCGACTCGACAATAAGCATCGGAGTCGGCAAAATCAGTGCAAAGCACCAGTACCTGATCGATACTACGCGCGAGGCCATGATGGTTGGTATTCGTGCCGCTCTACCAGGGAGGCACATCGGCGACATAGGCTACGCAATACAAAGCTATGCCCAGGCACGCGGCTTCGATGTGCTACGCGAGTATGTGGGACATAGGTTGGGCCATCGTATGCATGAGAAGCCCGATGTGCCCAGTGTTGGTCGTCCTGGGACCGGTCCAGAGATACCAGAGGGGCTGGTTATCACTATCGAACCGATCCTGGTCGAGAGGTCAGCACGCGTAAAAGTTGATCCCGATGGATGGACTGTGCGAACCGTCGATGGCGGATGGGCTGCGCAATTTGAGCACACCGTGATTGTGACGCGGCAAGGAGCCAAAGTATTGAGTCAGGTAGTGTAAAACATCTCGCCGTTCCACTGCAAATGCGACATGAGGTGGCTTGATCATCCTATAATGGAATAAGCTGGCGAATGATGGACAGGAAGCGGTGCTGATCTTCTAGCATCATCAGATGCCCAGCACCTGTTTGTATTGTCATACTGGTTGCTCGCTGAAGGACCCATGCAGGAACATCCCATCCGTCTCGTGAGCGTTCACCGGCAACCAGGTGGAATGGGATCGACCGGTCGAGAATGGCGGCGATTTCCTGAAGGTAGGATGCATCCGAAGTTGTCTGAACCACCGAGCCTGCCATTGCCTGAAGCGTGGAGGCGGATTGAGCGGCTAGCATGGACGTGGCAAGCTCTACCTGTTCCTCTGTAGCATCGATCCCGGAACCCGCGAGCCACGCTCGTGGATCGGCACGATATGATTCAAGCACAGCGTCCGCTTCGCTCTTGTCCATCCGCGCGAACTGTTGAGACCAGAACGCATCTTTTAGGGTGAAGTTCCCTTCTACGTCCACAATAGAGGCAACCGCCTCCGGATAACGACTCGCGAAAATGACTGCAACTGCTCCACCGAGCGAGTGCCCTACGAGGTGAGCCTGATCGTATCCGAGAGCGTGCATATGTGCATAGATGAAGTCTGCGGCAGCGCCGACCGAGATGTTATCAAGGGGAACGTGCTGATTTGTTCCGTAGCCCGGTAGATCGGGAATCGATACGGGGTTTGGTGAAAGAAGCTGTGACACGCCTGGCGTGTATAGTGTTAGAAAAAGACCGTGAACGAAAATAATCGGTTTGGCTTGCGCCATTTTATTGCTCCTTGTGTGACGTGCTCAAAGCTAACAAGTGAAGAGATTAATTATCACTTTGGCAAGCTATCCCCAGGAAAACTGCGACATGGGTGAAGCTCGTAGACAAAGATGCCTGCCTGTACGCCTGGGTCCTCATCCATGATCTTTTTTGCCTCTTCGACGCTTGCGTTGAGAATTCCAATACCGTTCACATCACTTTCATCGGAGACCGGACAGACAATAGATAGCAGCCCATCCGCGCGTAGTGAAAAGTTTCTACGCCCATGCTCCCAAACAATCTTATCGACGCCCTCCATCTGCTGATTTGGTCCGGCCTTCAAAATAACGATACAATAACTTTTGGTTGTACTCATCATCTGTCGCATAAAGTCATCGGTAATTGTAGCCATAATGTCTCCTTCAGAAAATGTATTTGTGCTTAAAGAGTCAGGTAACATTCACTGGTATTGCTGTTACTGATCCCCAGCAAATCCTGTTTCATGACCAGAGAACGGAGGGCTGAAGACGCATATGAGACGAGTAGAAACGCTAGCTCGAAACTTGAATTTGTCACCTTGCTTTGCAATCCACAAAGTGCCAGGCGTGATCGAGTAGGTCTGGTCATTTGAGAGATCGATGAGCTCAGCATTGCCTTCAATACAGTAGGCAATCTCAATATGGTTTTCGTACCCATAGGTCTCCTCGATGTTCGGGAACAGGAGAATATCTGTTACCGTAACATCCGCATGATCTGAGTCTAAAAGAAAGCGATAGGTCTCGTATGTCTCATTCTGTACATGCCTTGTCGTTCCGGCAATCTGCTCTTTACGAATAATCTGAATAGGCATTTGCATAATCTCCAGTCTTTTCTGTCCGCTCACAATCATTTGCTTTGCTGCTGCTTGCCTAGAAAAGAAGACGTAGCCTGGATTATGCTTTTTGACTTTTTAGTCCAGCTAAGGAGTATGCAGTGCTGAAGCGTGGATTCGTCCGCTGGAAGCGGTGGGCTCTAGGGATGTGGCCGGATGTCTTTATCAAAAAGCATAATCTGTCGCACTTTGTTCCACTGCGCCTTATGCGCGATATGGAGGGCCCCTGGCAAGCACAAAGGTATCACAACGCTTTGAGCCATGACCCAGAAACATTGGAGTCGTAGCCGAGCGAGAGATACGTTGCATCCACCAAACTCTGTCCCCTCTCGTTTAGGCCCAATCCATGACCCATTTTGTTCAATGTATAGCCAAACGACATCTTAGCTTCTGGGTCTGCAAAACCAATAAAGCCTCCTGAACCGGGATGTCCAAAGGCCGATTCAGACAAAATAATACTATCGTCTTTCGTACACGAGGGTTCGTGTCGATTGTCCCATGTTTTCGCGTATCCGAGTGCAAAACGTGTCGGTGCCAGCAATATCGCATCAAGTGCGCTTGCGGAAGAGACAGCAGCCATGCGAGCCAAACTTTCTCGCGTCACCAGATTGACCCCATTGAGACTGCCACCATTGGCGAGTGGTGCGTACATGCCAGCCAATCCTCTTGCATTGGTCACACCGCCAGCGGCACCAATCTCAGCCGCGTGAGCAGCTTGCGAATTATATCCGAGCTCTCCATCGGGTCCTGGGAGCATATAGCCACCTGAATTGAATACCGACAACCCTTGTATGGATGTCGTATCAGCCATAGCCGCATAAATGGATGAGATAGGGCCATTGGGGTCAAGAGGATCGGCGGATAGAATTGGAGCGACTCGGTTCTCTAGAGCTTCCGGTAGACCGATCCAGAAGTCCAGACCCAAAGGTTGTGCCACTTCTTCCTGGAAGAAGGTTCCCAATGATTTGCCGGAAACTCTGCGAACGACCTCTCCGACCAACCAGCCAAACGTCTGCATATGGTACCCGTGCATACTGCCTGGTTTCCACCAGGGTTCCTGCTTTGCCAAAGCATTCACCACCACATCCCAATCATAATACGCCCCTTGCGGTAACGTCTCACGAATTGCCGCAAGTCCCGCTTGATGGTTCAGCAACATTTTGACGGGGATGGTCCCTTTTCCTGCTTGAGCAAACTCGGGCCAATAATGCGCAACAGGTGCATCGAAGTCGAGTAAACCACGTGATGCAAGAATATGAGCACAGAGAGCTGTTGCACCCTTAGTACACGACCAGACGATAGAAAGCGTCTCTTGTGTCCAAGGTTCATTGGAGGCGGGACGAGCCATCCCTCCCCATAGGTCCACCACAGATTTCCCCTCGAAGGTGATACTGACCGATGCTCCAACCTCCCCACGTTCACGGAAGTTGCGCTCAAATTCTGTGGCAACACGCTCAAATCTTGGATCGCAGAACCCATTGATTTCGCCATGAATGATAGGTGTCTTGACCGTAGTCATGTGCTGATTCTCCTTTGTTTCTTCTTACGTAGGATACCTAACAACATAAGGTGGACAGGGCGAAGCAGTTCACTGCTCCAGAAAACGAATTCAGAAAATGAACAGAAGGAAGACGCGTGTAACGCTCTTGCTCAGTTATATGATACTCGTCTGTGTTCGTCAAGGATGTTTACTAGGAGGCTGGCTGTTATCTCTCTGACGAGAAAAGCAGGGATGGAAAATAAAAGTTGCTCAAAAGGATGATGCCGAGCATCTACAATAGAGGGAGATGAAAAGACAGTGAATGTTTCATTGCTGAAAAGGATACAGTAGTAGTTCTATATACAGAGGAGAGAGAATATGGCATTTCCTAGAGTGAGTGGAGAAAATCTAGAGCGGCGCAAATTTACATTCCCGGACGATTTTGAGAAGGATAGAAATTTAGTTATTATTGCTTTCCAGCGAGAGCAGCAGGATGATGTGGATACATGGACGCCGCTGGTACAACGTTTGACTCAGAAGTATGGGGATCTTGCTTACTATGAGCTGCCGACCATCTCAGCGATGAATCCCGTTTTTCAGTGGTTTGTGAACAGTGGTATGCGTTCGGGCATTCCTGATCGCAGCGCGCGGGCGGCCACTGTGACTCTCTACATCGATAAGGAGCCTTTTAAGCAGGCGTTGGAGATCCCTGATGAGGACCATATCTATACGCTACTTTTGGATGGTGATGGGAATGTTTTGTGGCGCGCGTCTGGGCTGTGGACGCAGGAGAAAGAGAACGATCTCGAAGCATTCATGGAGCATTAGAATAGGATGAGGATGCTGGCGTCCAATTACTAGAGCCTGCTGAAGCAGCGGGCTCTAGACGGCGGTTCTGTCGGAGAGAGAGGGCGACAATTCCGAGGGATCGTCGCTACACGGGATGAGTGGCAGTTTCTGGTTCTGGGATAGGAGTGTATTTCAGGTCGGCTTCGAGGTCGTCTACGAATTGGCGGGCGACGCGACCGGAGCGGCCGACATGCAGGCGCTCCCATTGCAGGGCGCGCTCCTGCAACAACTCTTCGGGAACATCGAGGCCGCGCTGGCGGGCGAGTTCGCTTACGATGTGCAGATATTGTTGCTGATCGGGTGTTGCGAAGGTGATGCGCAGGCCGAAGCGATGAGCTAGAGATTGCTTCTCATCCATTGTATCGCGCCAGTTGATATCCTCGGTGGGTTGGCCGCGATCTTTGAAGTTTTCGCGAATGATGTTGATGCGGTTCGAGGTGGCACAGATGAGCATGTTGGCGGGGCGGGCCTCAACAGTTCCCTCTAGCAGGACCTTGAGCACTTTATAGGCCGTCTCATGCTCTTCAAATGAGAGATCGTCGATGAAGATCAGGTAGTGTGGTGCCCGGTCGCGCAATTGGGTGGCGACATATGGGAGGTCGCTGATGTGCTCTTTGGCGATCTCAAGCAGACATAATCCCTGCTCGGCGTAGGTATTGGCGAGAGCCTTGACGGTTGAAGACTTGCCCGTTCCCGGAGGTCCATAGAGCAGGATATCGTGTGCGGGCAGGCCAGCGATGAAGCGCTCGATGTTGGAGCGCAAGCGTGTCTGCTGGCGCTCGTGTCCAATCAGGCTGCTGAGCTGGATGCTATCGGGATACTGAATTCCCGCCAGATGATGATCTGTGCCCTGCCAGCGCAGAACAGAGTAGCGCGCCAGAGAGCCGGTCCCGTAGCGAGACCAGTACTCTTCCAGAGGAGTTACCAGCTCCGCCCAATCGTCGCTCGCCGCAATCTGCCGTGCCAACGCCGCCCGCATCGTCGTTCGCGTCTGCTCGACATCGGGCATCAGATCGTGCCAGGGCATCCAGGCATTGCGCAGAATAGGCATAGATGGAGTCACTGCTGCACTCGTCAGACGCCAGAGGGTCTGAGCATCCAGGCTAAAGATGCGCTGCATCGCCCGCAGATCACGGCGGGCCTGGGCGCGCAACGTCGATGAAATATAGGCCGAACCAACACGCTCAACCTGACTGCTCCACAGATTTCCCGCATCGATCAAACGCGCCGCCAGATGCGCCTGCCAGGCATCAGAAAGTTCAGGAGTCGCATCGACCTGTGTCGCCAGCGCCAACTGCTGAAAAGCCTCGCTATACGCTTTTGCCACCGTCACCGGGTCGGGAGTTGAGACCGTCAGGCCCTCAAGGAGATGCAGAACTGCCTGACCTGCAGCACTCGTCAGCAAGTCGCGCAACAACGTCAAGCCATGAACCGCATGAACCGCCGTAATCACATTATCCAGCGCCCCATTTGTGATCACCGGCATTCCTAAACGATCTTGTCCTTCTCGATATTCGTCCTCGACTCGTTCTTCCATCAAAATATCAGTCCCCCATCTTCATGTAAAAATCGAAATCTGCCTCTCCGTATCCCAATTCGGTGCCCTTGCATCGTAGCGCAAGCAACCTATCAGGAGTGTCAGGGATTATAGGATTATAGTATATCCAGGATAGCTCTTACATGCAAATTGACATTCGTCAACCTGGCTAGCATAAAGAATGATAGTACTAATGGCTCAGCTAAGATTTTTTTTGCTGTGCACGAAAAGACGAAGTGATACAGAAAGGAATACCAATAGAGACAAGATGGTGTAATATAGAAGTATGGCTAGTTATTTTCTTATGATGGAATATCGGAATACCCAGGGTAGTATATATAGTTTTTTTATTGGTTATGAAAAACAACGTACAGAGAGCTTTTCCAGGGAAGGATTACTATACTATGGCCAAAGATGGGCAGGATGAACAGGAGTTGGTTCACAGCGACGAGCAAGACGCAGAACCAGAAGCAGTAGATGGAGAATTGCAGGAATATCAAAAGCAGAAGCAAGTGGAGGAAGTGAAGGAAGAACATCAGATGATAGCTCCCTTAGATGACGGAGATGATATCAACGCAAATATAGAGATGCCGGCCATAACGAAGGAGCCAGTGCGAGCTCTAGATGATATTGAGGAAAGGGAGGATGGGCTGGTAATATTGGATTCGGCGCAGGTTGTGGACGACGAAGGGCAAAAAATCAGTCCAATCGTCGATCCAGTGATGCAAGATGTTGTATCGACACTAAATTCTGCTGCTAAAGAAGATAGGCCGGCGGCGCAAGAGCTAGAGAAAGAACTACACACTGTCCCTGTGTCGGAGGCACAGTCGATAGCAAAAGAGAATAAACAGAACAGCAAAAAGAGCATAGAAGATCCATATGAAGTACAAAAAGTGCTGGATAGCTTGCCGTCCTGGCGCGAAGAGAGTCAGCATCTCCGTGCCAGCTATTCTTCCACCACAGCCTACCGCGTTGCAATCAAAAAGAAGCATTACACCACCGTGGGCAATACTATCTTTCTTATCTGTAGTGGCGTCCTGCTGATAGCAATCATAAGCGCGTTTCTTATCTATTTTGCCCGCTCGGTCGCTGGATCAAAAACCAATTCTCCTGCTGGAGTCGCTCAGGTGCAACCTGCGAACAAAGCAGTGGTGCCGGTCAATCTCGTCGGTACAGAAACGGCTGCTCCCCGTGCAAATGGTGGCGTCCTCGCCGGCTATCAATGGATACACGACGGCACAAAACACGAATTATATATAGATCCTAACAAGCACATACAAGAGCTTGCTAGCAGCGATGGACAGACCTGGCAGATCACCGACCTTACTCGGCGCTCAGGCGCAGCTCTTGCAAACGGACGCACCCTCGCTGGCTTCGAATGGCAGCATGGAAATAGCGAGCAAGTCGTCTACATCGATGCCAAACAGCACGTCCAGCAGCTCTACACCAGTGGCAACGGCCAATGGGACGTTCTAGACCTCACGCGCAAAGCCCAGTCTCCACTCTCAAACGGAACTGCCATCACCGGCTACGAATGGACGCAGAACGGAAGCAAACAAGTAGACTATATAGATCAGCGCGGCCACGTACAAGAGCTTGCCAGCGGCGATGGCATCAACTGGACCGTCAGCGATCTCACCAGACTCACAAAGGCTCACCAGGCGAACGGAAACGTGCTTACCAGCTATCAATCGGACAAACTGGGGAGCAAGCAAGTAGACTATATAGATGTCAACCAGCACGTTCAAGAGCTCAGCTTCATGGGAGGAAGCTGGCGTAGCACCGACCTCAATACTCTCGTCGGTGCACCTCCCGCTAGTGGCAGAACCCTCACCAGTTATCAATGGCGTCAGATTGGCTCTCGGCAGATTGCATATCTGGATATCAGCAACCATGTCCAACTGCTCTCAAGCATGAACGCCAGCAACTGGAGCCTCGTCGACCTCACCCATCTTATCAGTGCGCCCACGGCCAGCGGAAACACTCTCACCGGCTACGAGTGGCAGCAGGGCAGTCATATTGTCCTCTACTTCATTGACGACAACGATCATCTTCAAGAGATGTCAGACGCGCCCAGCGAGAATTGGCAGCTAACTGATCTGAATCAATTTACTCAGGGCACGCCGTCTCCGAATGGAAAGGTTCTCGTCGGCTACGACTGGGCGCAACACGGAAGCAAACAGGTTACCTATATAGATAACACCAACACTGTGCGAGAGCTCACCAGCGGCAACATACCCGGCAAATGGGAACTATCCAGTTGGAAACGTAGCTAACGTCGTTCAAGACGGACATGCATAGAAAAGGCGATCCGTAGAGACTTATCCACAGATCGCCTGTTGACCTATAGAGCAATCAGAGCATTACGCCGATAATTGCTGCTGAATGAGACTAATGATTGGTCTCGGAATTATAGGTGTCTGGGCCAGTTGTTGTGGGGTAGGTTCCACCACGAGTAATATCATAGCCTGCTTCAGGCTTAGTGACGTCGGCAGACGGCTGTAGGGATACCGCACTACTGGTTGACGAAGTAACACCAGGAGCTTGCGCATTGCCAGCTAGAAACGTGTCCTGGGGCACAGTCGTTGCTGTATCGGTTGCATCGTAGGTCTCTGGGCGCGTACTCGCGTCATAGGCCCCATTGCGGCGCATCGTATCGATCGCCTCCTGCTGGCGACCTGGAGCATCAACTGTCACCAGCGTGCGGCCCGCCTCAAACTCCTTTTGATAGTAGTTTGCCTCTTCTTCCGGCACACCAACATGTGTGAGGGTTCCAATGATACCGCCCGTCGCCGCGCCGATCGCGATACCGCCAAGCGTCGCCGCCAAAATACCACCCGCGATCGCTGGCCCAAAGCCAGGTATCAGCAGGGATGCGGCGGCACCTAAGAGCCCGCCGACCACACCACCGCTGGCCGCACCAACGGCGGCGCGCTCACCAGTAGGAACCTCAGTCTCCTCCGTCGTACTCGTCTGATCGACGGCAGTATTGTGATCGCGGGTAATAAAGCCGATTTGCCGATCTGTAAAGCCACGGGTGTGAAGATCGGTAATTGCGTTCTCAGCATTTGCGCGCGTTGTAAAAACGCCAACCACAGTGGCGCGTGAATTTGTTGTCATAGCGTATAAGCTCCTTCCAGCATACTAGCGATGAATACATAGGCAATCCCTGCACAATTCTCCTCCTGAATAGCTCAGACGAGAAGGCGTATTCACCGTACAAGCTCTATTCGCTTCCTGCTTAGGAATAAATAGAAAAAACTGTAAATGTGCTTTGTATTATCCAGGTTACTTCGTTGACCTATTAGATACACGGAACAACGAAGGAAAAAGTTGAGCGAAAGCTGTGCATAGTAGCTGTAATCTCTCTGTTGAGTAATGATAGAGGTGCGTCGAAGGAACTGCACCTTCTATCACCACTGAGAGATAAAGAAACTCTTATTCGGAGACAACCTGATAGAGAGCCGGATGAGGAGTAAAAGGATTCTTCCGGCTGAGCTGCTGAAATGCCTCGCTACCAATAGCCTTGTGGAAGTGCTGCGCCGACTCCCATTCAGCGACATTAATGAAGCGGAACGCTGCTTTCGGGTCCAGGCTCTCATGGAGTCGGGTAGAGAGAAAGCCGGGCGCATGCCGTAAATGCTCCGCTTCTTCGTGCCAGGCTTTAAGGAACTCTTCCTCTCTGCCTGCAGGCACCTCAAATGAATTGATCAAGGTAACAGTCTGCATACTCTCTTCTATCCTTTCTTTCTCCATACTGTACTATCTTTGTAATCATAAGAAGGGATAGAGCAAGTTGTCAACACTCTTGAGCGAGAAATGATAACAAAAAAGTGCCATAGCGCTTTTTTGTAGGAGTGTGCTTGACTATTTTCTTCTCCATGCTTATACTCAATATATGAATAATCAGCTACTGAGCAATGATGTTGATGTATTTTAGAAGGTCGCGCTTCGTCGTCACAACAAGATTATTGCTTAGTATGCTGAACTCTTCTTTATTTTGTGCTTCATTGCAACACGCTCAATTTCTCTTCATTCTCTCTATAAGAACAACAAGGAGGCAGACCTCTCATGACTCTCTCTTCAGTTACAACGCTGATGGATCAGCGGATATGGGCAGGAAGGATCTTCACTGGCGAATGGGTTTCCTCAACTGGTGGGGAGTATCAGAGCACTGAACCCTCGACTGGAGCGGCGCTGGGGATGGTTGGGCACGCGAGCGTTGAGGATGTGCGACAATCGGCTGAGAAGGCGGCGGAGGCTGAGAAGGCGTGGGCTGCAGTCCCGTTTGATCAGCGTGCGCGTGTGCTGCGCCGGGCTGGTCAACTGTGGGAGGAGCACGCGACCGATATTCAGGGGTGGATCATGCGTGAGTCGGGTTCAACGCTGCCAAAGGCAGGCTTTGAACTGCATGTAGCGGCTAACGAGTGTTACGAGGCGTCGGCGCTGGCAACGAAATCTTATGGACAACTTTTGAGGTCGGAGGCTCCCCGCTTGAGCCTTGCCCGCCGACTACCAGCGGGCGTGGTGAGCGTTATTGCACCATTCAATTTCCCGTTGATTCTCTCCATCCGGTCAGTAGCACCTGCTCTGGCGCTGGGCAATGCTGTCCTGCTCAAGCCTGATCCCCGCACAGCTATCTGTGGTGGCGTGACTCTTGCGCGCATCTTCGAGAAAGCGGGGTTGCCCGCCGGCGTGTTCCATATGCTGCCCGGTGGTGCCGATGTTGGCGAGGCGACGGTTACCGATCCCCATGTGCGCGTGATTAGCTTTACCGGCTCGACCACTGCTGGCCGGAAGGTGGGAGAACTCGCCGCCCGCCATCTCAAGCGAGCTCATCTGGAACTTGGCGGGAATAGCGCGCTTATCGTGCTGGACGATGCTGATATCGAGCGGGCCGTCTCTGCTGGCGCGTGGGGATCATTCTTCCACCAGGGGCAGATCTGCATGGCGACCAGCCGCCACCTCGTGCATGAAAGTGTCGCCGATAACTATCTTCAGCGCCTGACGACTGCTGCTGAGAAGCTCACAGTCGGCAATCCGGCTCAGCAGCAGGTCGATCTGGGACCCATCATCGACGAGCATCAGCGCGACAAGATTCATGGTATGGTCACATCCAGCGTCGAGGCGGGCGCTCGCCTGGCGACGGGAGGCACCTACGAGTCCCTTTTCTATCGACCTACTGTCCTCGGCGATGTCACACCAGGCATGGCCGCCTACGACAACGAGATCTTTGGTCCGGTCGCGCCGGTGGTGCGCTTCTCGACGCTAGATGAGGCGGTCGCGCTAGCCAACTCTACCGAATATGGACTCTCGCTTGGTATCCTCACCCGCGATGTCATGAAGGGACTCGAACTTGCCGAGCGTATCTCCAGCGGCATTGTCCATATCAATGACCAGACAGTCAACGACGAGGTGGTTGCTCCCTTTGGAGGAGTCGGCGCGTCGGGTACAGGCTCGCGTCTGGGCGGCACCGAATGGAATATTGATGCCTTCACCGAGACGCAGTGGGTGACTCTGCGTGGTCAGATTGCTCCCTATCCTATGTGATATAGTCCTTCAAAATCCATTTTGCGTTTTTCTAAACTATGCGTATTGAACGTAGTTTAGAAAAACGCAAAAGATCTATAAAGGAGGTATACTAGGAGTAGAGATAAGAGGTGTTGAGGAGAAAAACGCTTTTAGCAGGAAGGCTGATCATGAGCAACTATGATATCACGGCCGCTCTCACCTATCACGAGACGACCAGACATACTCTGCAACGGTTGAGTCAGGACAGCTATGCTCTTGATCCATCCAATCGCCCTCTTCTGTACAAGATCTATTCGTCACTTATACCGCTTACTCTGCCAAAAAATCTTCCTGCCCGTCCAATGCCTGCCCTTACTGCCATTGCTTCTCCCGGCATCTCTCCCGTTGGTGAGCAGGTTCCTGATCGGGAGGATCTGGCTCGGCTCTGCCTTTTCTCGAACGGCGTGACCAAAGTGCTTCGGTTCTCGGGACGTGAGTACGCTATGCGTGCGGCGGCCTGCACTGGTGCGCTCTTCCATATTGAACTGTATCTCGTCTGTGGTGAGCTTGCGGATCTGGCGGCGGGCGTCTATCACTATGGTGCCCATGATCACGCGCTTCGCCTGCTTCGAGCGGGCGACTTCCGTCAGGTGCTCGTCGATGCAACCGCCTCAGAGCCTGCTATCGCCTACGCGCCCGTTATAGCAATTTCTACCAGTACGTTCTGGCGCAATGCCTATAAGTATCGTACCCGCGCCTACCGCCATACATTTTGGGATGATGGCACTATTCTCGCCAACGCCCTCGCACTCTCCAAAGCGCTGAACTTGCCTGCAAAAGTCGTGCTCGGCTTCGTGGATGAACACGTGAATGCTCTGCTGGACATCGATGGCGAGCACGAGGCGGCAGTCAGCCTGCTCGCGCTAGGACATAGCGGGCAGATGCCGCCGGAAGCGCCACCGCTTCCTCCGCTTGCCTATCCTACCGAGCCGGTCTCAAAATACGAAGTTGCCTATCCAGATATCGTAACCGTGCATCGAGAATCCTTGCTCTCGACTCCCCAGGATGTTGCCGATTGGCGTAATCAGCCGCCGCAGCCCACCTTGCTCACTTCAATGCCCTCGACATCCGCTCTTGTTCCCCTCCAACCACAGCCTTTCCAGGAACTACCGACTGATGCGCTGGAAACGGTCATCCGCCGTCGCGGATCGACGAGGCAATTCACCCAAGATACCATCAGCTTCACCCAGCTCTCCACGCTGCTCACCTACGCGCTGCATACTCCTCCCACCGACTGCTTCGATCTCAACGGAGCACCACTGAGTACGCTTTATCTCATCGCTAACGCGGTAGAGGGTCTCGCCGTCGGAACCTACGTCCTGCATTGGCAACAAAATGCCCTCGAACAGCTCAAGACGGGAACCTTTCGTAACGCCGCCAAATACCTCTCTCTGGATCAAGATCTCGGCGGTGATGCAGCCGTCAATCTCTACTTCCTGGTCAATCTCGACGCTCTGCTGGCTCGCTACGGCAATCGTGGCTACCGGGTAGCACAACTAGAGGCTGCCATCCTCGCCGGAAACCTCTATCTTGCCTCATACGCTCTCTCGCTCGGTGCCACCGGCCTCACCTTCTTTGATAACGACGTGACCGAGTTCTTCTCGCCCTCCGGTTCTGGAAAAAGTGTAAATTTTCTTATAGCCATAGGTCATCCTAAAAAGCGGAATTGATTGCCGAGTACGGGTGCTTCATAGTTTGGGGGGTCGTGGGTTATTGTCTTTCTTGTATAGAAATGAAATCAGGCCAGCCTATGAAATTGAAGGCCGGCCTGGATTTAGTTTGCTTAATAGATCTTCGTCTGTTCGCGAGACGAGATTAGCAATGGTGGTGGCGATGATGATGATGGCGGGAGCAGTAGTCATCGTCGTCGTAGTCGCAGCAATCGTCGTCATTGTCATAATAATGACCATCGCCGCATGCGCCGTTGACCTGCTCTAGATCCTGCTCATCGAGATCGAAAGCGACGTTGTCCTGCACGTTGTTGTTCTGGCTGCCAAATACGCTGAAAATGTTTTTCATGATGTCTTCTCCTCTTTCTGCTTCTTTTTTAGATTTGTAATTTTTGAGACTTTTTAATTTTTTTCGTTTGTGAGAGAAGTGTATTTCGTTTTCTCTCGATGGTCATAGTATAGCTGGGATCGATCGGAGTTAATAGGAGAGAGATCACAGATTGAATGTGAAGTACATTACAGTTTTGAGTCGTAAGCACTTCAAAAATAGAGGAAAGATATGTTTCAGTTCCCTTGATTCTCATTAGGCAGTGCAGGCTCAGCTAATGATGCTGAGCCTGCACTGATACTGTAGTAATCGTAGCTAGAGGCTACTATTTGGTTGGAGCCGCAACAGCATTGTTAGCCGCAGCAGCAACTGGCACCGTAGTAATCGTAGCGGCGGTTACTATACCATTAGTCATCGTAAGGGCAACAGGATTCTGAATCTTGAGCAGACCAACGCAGTTCAAGCCATTAGCGCCAAGGGTTGCGTTCAGGCGGTTGGCCAGAAATGTGAAGAGCGAGTTAGCTGTTGCACCCTTATCAGGTGAAGCCTGATTTTGGAACAGCGTCATATCAAGCTTGAGACGTGGAAGGGCAACTTTCACCAGATTCTGACAATAGGTCGTCGTGTTGGCATTATTGAGCGTTGCGGCTGGTGTCTGATCAACACCCACACGGTATGCATTGATCTTATTCAGATCGGGTTGATTATTGTTAAGAACCATAGGATCGTTAGCTGGAACCAATGCCACTGGAGCCTGTTGTTTGGCAGCAGCCTGTAGTTCGTCGAGTGCCAGTGCAGAAACTAGCGTATTATTATTTGCAATATCTGGAGCCTGAAATGGCTGACAGCCAAGAGCAGGATCAACAAATCTCGTCACCAGTGCATTATCGCTTGGATTGCCAATCGTGGTTGCATTTGCTAACTTCACCTGATTAGCTGCTGTAAGCTGAGCAGTTTGCCCCTGAGCGTTCACAAGATACTGTGTTTGTACGTTATCGCTCTGGTCCATATCGACGATAGAGAAGCTGCGCGTTGTGGGGCAAGCCTGACCATCTTTCGCTGTACCAAGAGGGGGAATGACAAGTTTACCAGCCTTTATTGCTGTGTTAGCAGCGGCGAAGAAATTTGGTGCGTTACAATAAGCGAACTGTCCAAAGGGTGAATTAGCCACACCATTGACACAGTTACCGTTATTCATGCCGGCACCTGTCAGTTGCATCTGAACCTTTGGCTTAGGCTGGGCTACAGCTTGACCCTGAGCATTTTGCTGTACCGTCAGCGTCATGCCGTTATCGCCAAACCAGAGGCCAACGACGGCATTTGCTGGAAGCTGAGGAGCCGTTGGGGTGATCGCTGGTAGCGTGTTCTGGTCCGTTACTAGTGGACTGTAAATTGAAATTTTACCTGTAGCAGGATTCAGAATGGCTGCTTGAACAAATGCGGATTGATTTGCATTCGCCTCATTGCAGGCACCATTAGCTGGATTGGTAGCCACAAGCTTATAAGGTGTTGCCAGACCTTGCGCACTCAAAGGATTATTCGGTACAACCAACGTACAATTCATATTGACGGCCGCCGCTGCGTGAGTGTTGCTGATATGTGGCTGTGTGACGAGTGCACCTGCTCCAACGAGTGCAAGTACAAGTGTTACGCCCACACCGATAAGTTTGAGTGGTGAGAAGCTGCCTTTCTTCTCTAAGTGCGTTACTGTTTCTACCGATTTTGTATTCGGTTTTGGTGTTGTAAACATTTCTTTTTAACCTCTTTCAATAAACAATGATACAGGTTCGATTTTCGTCTTTAGCACTATCTTCAGGCCCCTTGTTTCCTTTAAAGAGAGCACTTTGGTTCTCGCAGAAGATCTTGCCTGCCCTTCAAGGAAAGCAATGCTAATACTCTAGTCAGAGGTAATCCAACGTCGTTTGTACCATCGTGAAGATGTACACTGTGGATTACGATGAATCATTCTGCGTCGTATTGAACATCGGTAACCTTGTCTACATGTTAACACGACACTCTGTTAAAGCCTTTACCCTTCGCATATTTATAGATAAATGTACTGATAGAGGTTTTGAAAACTTAACCACTAACTGCCTCTAATAAGTAATATTTTCCTATTTTCAGGAAGTTGTGTAAAAAGAGAGGCGTCTATTCGTGGAAAAAGAGACTGAGCAGTAAAAGGAGTCGAATGAACAGAATTGGAAACGAAATCAGGCCAGCCTTCAATTTCATAGGCTGGCCTGTATTTTGTCTGGTGAATAGATCTTCGTCTGCTGGTGAGACGAAATTAGCCATGATGGTGGTGATGGTGGCGATGATGATGATGGCGGTGACAGTAGTCATCGTCGTCGTAGTCGCAACAATCGTCGTCATGGTCATAATAATGACCATCGCCGCCTGCGCCGTTGACCTGCTCCAGATCCTGCTCATCAAGATCGAATGCTACGTTGTCCTGCGCGTTGTTTTTGTTGCTGAATGCGCTGAAAATACTCATGATGTCCTTCTCCTCTTTCTGTTCTTTTTAGCTTTGTAATTGTTTTTTAATGTGTTTCAACTTTTTTGTTTGTGAGAGAAATGTGTTTCGTTTTCTCTCGATGGTCATAGTATAGCCGGGATCGGCCTGGGTTGATAGGAGAGAGATCACAGATTAGCTGTGAAGTTGCTCACACGCGATCATCGATACATCCTTCGGCGCTCGTCCTCTATTTTCTATTTTTACATTTTCTACACATTTCGAGCTAAGCTCGAAATGTGTAGAAAATGTAAAAATAGAAAATAGAGTTTAAGGAGTGCAGATCAGGCGTAGGCCCAGTCCATGTCGCGTAAAAGCTTTTGCAGAGCTTGTGAGGCTTGGCGGAAGAGATCGGGGCCGCTGAAGCCTTGATATTGGGCGGACATGGCCAGGTGGGGTTCGAGGGCCATGAAGCCTTCGTAGCCGTCCTGATGCAGGCGTTGTAAAAGTTCGGGCCAGTGGGACTTGCCAGCTCCAGCGACGACGAGGGCACCATCGGCGCGGACATCTTTAACGTGAACGTACTCTAGCCAGGGCTTGGTGGCCTCGTAGGCGTCGGGATAGGGGATCTGGTCGCACTGCAAGTAATTAGCGGGATCGAGCGCCGAGCGGAAATGGGGGTCATCGATGCTTTTGAAAAGGTCGACGCAGCGGGCGATAGTGTCGCCGTAGATGCCCTTCTCGTTCTCGTGTACGAGTATCACATTGGCGGCGCGAGCACGAGCTGTCATCTCACGCAGGCGGCGCAGGACTTCGGCACGATAGGATGCTAGATCGGGCGCAGCGGTCCGTGTGCTGGCCGGAGGATAGAAAGAGAAGATGCGAATATAAGAGCTTGAGAGTGCTCTAGCGGCGGTGATTGTGCGCTCAAATTGTGTCAGGTGCTCGTCGAAAGAGCTATCGATGGGCACTTTTCCGATCGGCGAGGCGATTGCCGCCACTCCAATACCAGCGGCGTCTAGAGCCTTTTTAATGTCTGAGAGCTGCTGATCTGAAAGCTCCACGACGTTTGTATTCCAGACGCCGCGCAGATCGATGAAGCGAACGTTCTCGCTTTGAAGAACCGCGATCTGTTCGTTGAGGTCGGCAGATATCTCATCTGCGAAAGCGGAAAGTCGAATCATGGTAGGGTAACCTCCTTACCTGTGCGGGCGGATTCGTAGACGCCAAGAATGATGTCTACTGGACGGCGCGCCTCGTTGCCATCCACGAGCGGCGTCCCATTCTCACGGATGGCACGCATAAAATCGGTGATCTGTAGCGCGTGAGTGACGAATTGCAGGGCGGCGGGATCGCTGGCCGTCGAACTCTGCTGCTCGGCCGCACTCTTTTTCGGGCCGCCGCCGTAGGCTCCTACCTCTTCTTTATCGTCACGGGCCAGGTGCAGATAGCCCAGGCGATCGTTCTCGATAATTGCCGATCCACGATCGCCGAAGACCTCTATGCGAGTTGTCGCGCCCGGATATGCACCCGTCGTGGCAGAGATAGTGCCCAGTGCGCCATTCGCGAAGCGCAGGATTGCCACCGCGACATCTTCAGTCTCCATGTGGTGGACCAAAGTGTCGGTGTAGGCCTGAACCGTTTTCGCCGGACCCATCAGCCATTGCAAGATATCGATGGAGTGGATCGACTGATTCATCAGGATACCGCCGCCATCCAGCTCCCAGGTGCCGCGCCACGCACCGCTATCATAATATTTTTGTGCACGCCACCAGGGAATCGCCGTATTGCCCAGCACCAGCCGACCTAGCGCCTGTTCTGTAATCAGAGAGTGCACCTGCATCGAAGCCTCATCGAAGCGATGCTGGCTGATCACCGCCATCTTCCGCCCCGTCTCTTTTTGCACGCGCAGCATCTCATCAATGCGCTCGCGCTTAATCTCCATCGGCTTCTCGACGATCACATCGCGGCCCGCGCGCATCACCTGGCCCGCGTGTTCACCATGCATTCCGCTGGGCGTGCATACATCCACGATATCAAGCTGCTCGCTGGTCAGCATTGTTTGCAGATCTGTGTATGCTTTGACAGAATATTTGTCTGCAAGCTTCTGCGCTTTCTCCGGCACGACATCGGCGACCGCGACGAGCTCGGCATCAGGCAGGCTAGCGATGGCCTGCGCATGTGTTGGGCCAATGACACCGCAGCCTACGATGCCGAAACGAAATTTCTCAGGCATGAAATACAATCTCCTTTGATATATCAATCGATATTCAGAAGCTATCAAGCGCTTGTTGCCCATTGCTCTTCTAGCACAGCTATAGCGGGGCCAACTTCAGCCACGAAATTGCGCCAGCGGCATTCGATGGAGATGCGCTGGTCGTAGTTGGCGCGGTGCAAAGCTGAGAAGTAGGGGCGGAAATCTTCGCCGTGAGTGCCTGGTGCCGCCCGATCCTGCTGCTCGGCCACGTGGACATGAGTGAGTAGCGAACTCCAGGGGACGATCGTCGCGGGATCTTCATCGTTACAAGCCATATGATAGGTATCGGCCAGCAGCTTAGCACCAGAATCGACGATGGTCGAGACAGCCGCGCCACTTTCCGCGACAGTGTTGAACGTGTTGGTTTCTGCATATTGCAGTGGTTCGAGCACGATCGTGACTCCGTGGTTGCGCGCCCATCCGCTCCAGGTCGCCAGGTGATCGAGGATCTGACGGGTGGCGTCGGCAGTGTTGTAGCCTGGCGGACTCTTGCGCGCAGCTCCACTACCGAAGACGATCACGTGGATGCCCACCTGCTCTGCACGCTGCAGGGCTGTCTGCACATAGCGTTGGATGCGGACGCGGTCGATGGGCTGCTGGGGAGTTTCAACGAGGAAGAGGTCGGCGGGTAGAAACGAGTTGACTGCTTCGATAGGGATGGATATATTGCGCGCGTCCCGCAGACGATCCGCGAAATCCTCGTGCGGCTTTTCTGGTATCAGGAAGCGCTGCACGCTCTCTTCAAGATAGTCGAAGGTAATCTCCTCGAGCGCCTGTACCTCCCGAAATGATGTACATATTCCGAACTTCATCGTTAGTCCTTTCTCCTCCATCCTCGGAGGGCAATGAGTACAAACGAATGTTCGATCTCCTCTAAAGCATAGGCAAAGTATAAGTTCACTTTACATAGTAAGGGTAGCATATCACAATCGGGAGGATTGTGTAACGAGAATTCTGCTTTGCCCTCAATTTATCCATGCTGTGCATATTTGCCTGAGCAAATATGCACAGCATGGATAAATTGAGGGCAAAGCAGAATTAATAAGAGGTGATTGATCTTTGCTAATGTGTTGATGAGACTTTGTAGCCTGAATGGGGTGAGATGAGAACTTTGCTATTCAGATGAGGGCAAATGGAGTATACTGGTACATCGAGTAGCGTAGTTGGATGCAGGGGTAGTTTGGAGATTGTGAGTATGTGTACTGGCTTTTCTTTGGTATTGTTTGATGCTGGAAGGGTTGGTAATGGATGGGGAGATTGAGGGATTAAGGAAGATTTTGGGGCGGTAGAGAAATCTCATGATGTTTTGCAGAGAGACAAGTTCTGGCCATGATAGAGGGTGAGCATGATTGAGTTATTTCAGATGTGGGCGCTAATTGAGTTTATTGGGGTGTTGGGGCTGCCGTTGAGCGTGACGGTTTTTCATAATGTGCCGGACCGAGGGTGGGCTTTTAGTAAGGCGCTGGCGGTGGCGTTGTTTGCGTTTTGTATCTGGCTGCCTCTGGTCACTTTGCACTTTTTGCCGTATAGTCAGCTCTTCATACTAGGTGTGGGGGTGCTGCTGATAGCGGGGAGCCTGGTAGGCTTCTGGCGGATGCATAAGGTGATTGAGAAGGTGGTGCGGCGCAATATATCCTATATTGTGATTACTGAGGCGATTTTTCTGGGGATGGTGCTGTTGTTAGGAGGATTGCGCGCGTTCCGGCCGGATATTCGTGGATGGGAGATGTTTATGGACGAGGGCTTTATCGCCGCGATTATGCGCAGTCCGCATCTACCGCCCAACGATATGTGGTTCTCAGGCTATAGCATCAACTATTACTACTATGCTCACTTTATCATTGCCTCTTTCGCAAAGCTGTTAGGACAATCTCCCTCGATTGCCTTTAATACTGGGATTAGCGTCTTCTTCGGATTGACTGCTTCAAACCTATTTGGTGTGGCGAGCAATGTTGTGGCGTGGGCGAAGCATTCGCGGAGGCATGCCGCGACGCTGCCTGATGAGCCGTTAGAGCCTGCTAGTTCTGTCTATCCTCCTCTGCTGGGGGCAGTTCCGTATGGGCTGGTGGCGGTGGCGATGGGGATTGTGCTGGGGAATCTGGCGGCGACACAGCAATGGTGGGTCAATCATGGAGAGCAGCCGCACTATGATTGGTTCTCGCCCTCGCGCGTCATTCCCAGCACGATCAACGAGTTTCCGGCCTTTAGCTTTCTGCTCTCCTGCTTTCATGCGCACGTCCTGGCATTGGCCTTTACCATCCTCGCCATCGGACTCGCCTTTAATCTGCTGCTAGAGACAGACGGCACCGGACTCTTTGCCTTCGGGCGCGGCTGGCAGATACCCTTTACGCTGGGCATGACGGCTCTGGTCATCGGTGGACTCTTTACGATGAATGGCTGGGATCTGCCCACGTATCTCGGCCTGGCCCTGGTGTGTATTGCAGTCCAGCAGTGGCAGACGTATGGACGGCGCATCCAGTTCTCGTTGCTCGTTGACCTGGCCTCGGCAGGTATTAGCCTCATCGCTCTCTCGTTCCTGCTCTTTCTTCCCTTCTATGTCAACTATACTGCCCCGTCGAGCGGCTTTGGGTTGGTCGCCGGGCGCAACCGCACTCCGCTGGGCGATGAGCTGTTGATCTATGGACTTTTCATCTTTATCTTCCTCTCTCTGCTGATCATTAGCGTGTGGAGGCGTCCGCTATTCGCGGAGGTTGAGGCTGATGAGCAGGGGCGAAGTGGTGTAATGCGGCGGCTATTGCTCGGCTTTGGTTGTCTCGTCGTTCTGGACGTTCTCATTCTATTGCTTGTGCCGAATAGTCTTACGCTGATGATTATGACGAATATTGCGCTCTTCGGCGTTATCTTGTTGCTTTATCACGTGCAGGACCAGGGACTGGCCTTTGTTTTTCTGCTTGGAGCACTCGCCTTTGTTCTGATCGCGGGTTGCGAGATTATCTATCTGCGCGATGCATTTGAAAAAGATTATCCGCGCATGAACACCGTCTTTAAGTTCTACTTTCAGGCCTGGGCCCTGCTCGCCCTCGCCTCCGGCTGTGGACTCTTCTTCCTGCTGGAGCGCTTCTGGGTCGTGGATAAAGCGCTGGACCATCTGAGTCGCTGGGGGCAGCGTGCTCTTGAAGGTGCCTGGGCCGTTATCCTCGCCGGACTCTGCCTTGCCAGCATGGCCTATCCTCTGCTCGCCCCCACCGCCCGCATTGAACGCTTCGATTCACGCACACAGATGCTCGCCCTTCTACCCGGCAGTAGTCTTGACGGCCTCACCTATCTTCAGAACTGCCAGCCGCCCGACACCTATCCACAAACGGACAGCGATCTCTTCCCCTTTTGCCAGTACAACGTCGCTGCCGACTACGAAGCCATCCGCTGGATCAACGCCAACATCTCTGGCGATCCCGTTATAGTCGAAACATATAAAGACGACTATAGCCTATATGGACGCGTCTCCGCCTTCACTGGCCTACCCACGCTCATGGGCTGGTCCGGCCACGAACTACAGTGGCGGCTCGGCTGGCTCAACAACCCCACAAACATCGAGGCCTTCAACCACCGCCTCAGCGACATCGATGCCATCTATACAGACCCGGATGCCCAGGGAGTAGTAAGCATATTGCGACAATATAATGCACAATATCTCTACGTCGGCCCGATGGAATACACCAAATATAAACAGCTCGACCCGAAGCTAGACCTGCACCGCTTCGCAACATTTATGCAAACTGTCTATGATAAAGATGGTGTCACAATTTATAAAGTACGGTAGTATCAACCTCATGTAGTAACAATCTCTTGTGGTTGCTTGCTTTAAATATGTAACTCCTGCATTAGGGCATCAACGATAACCACGAGGGATTATCGCTACGCTGTGGCCTACTCAGCAATAGGTTAGAGGATTGCGCATATAGTAGTTTTTGTGGTATGCATATGCTGTACACGGAGTGTGTTGATGACCCGCTTGCGGGCAATAATCCATCATATATATGTTCCTCTTATTTAGAGAAGAGGTGGGGAACGATGGTGAAGACACACTTAGTGTCTAAAGGTAATCAATTAGTGTTGAAAAGGAGACATATTATGCCTACTCGTACAGCAGATGCCGAATGGCAGGGGAATCTTCAGCAGGGCAAGGGGACGATGAGTGTGGGGAGTAAAGCCTTCGATGTCAACTACTCGTTCAAATCGCGCTTCAACGATGAGACCACTGGAACCAACCCCGAAGAGCTCATCGGCGCTGCACACGCAGGCTGCTACTCTATGGCCCTATCAAATGCACTGGCAACTGCCGGCTTTACTCCGACCAGCGTCCATACAACGGCACGCGTGCAACTCAATCAGGTTCCCGGTGGCCTTGCTATCGGCCCCATCGATTTAGAGACCCAGGGAGTTGTTCCTGGCATCGACGAAGAGACCTTCCAGAAGTTAGCCAAAGATGCCAAAGAGAACTGCCCGGTATCCAAAGCACTCGCCTCTGTACCCATAAACCTGAAGGCGACTTTGAGCAAGTAATAACTTCCAGCTGTGCAAGGAACTGGGAAATTTTGTGAAACGAGAGTCTTTGTGAAGCAGAGGCTCTCGTTTATAGTGCGCAGCAAAGATCAGCATAGGATAAAAAGAGGTTTGAGCGTGTGCGGAGCAAAAGAGGAAAGGTATTTATGTCTACTGGAAAAATGCATGCCGACGAGGCGGACATCAATATATCTCTCGTGAGTCGCTTGCTTGCAGCGCAATTTCCGCAGTGGGCAGATCTTCCTATTGAGCCGGTCAAGTCTGCTGGGACCGACAACGCGATCTATCGGCTTGGTGACGACATGGCTGTGCGACTACCCCGCATCCAGGCGTCCGCAGGCCAGGTGGATAAAGAACAGCGATGGCTACCGAGATTGGCACCGCTCCTACCGCTTGCCATCCCTGTTCCGCTTGCGAAAGGAATGCCGGGCGAGGGCTATCCCTGGCATTGGTCTGTCTACCAATGGCTCGAAGGGGAGAACGCGACCATCGCGACCATCGCCGATCCAGGCCAGGCGGCGAGAGAACTGGCACAGTTTATAACTGCTCTGCATCGGATCGATCCCACGGGAGGACCCCTGCCTGGGCCGCACAACTTTTTTCGTGGTGTACCGCTGGCAATGCGAGATGCTGAGACCCGGGCTGCAATTGTCTCTCTGCGTAGTATGCTTGATATTGATGCGTTGATTGCAGCGTGGGAAGCAGCTCTCCAGACATCTGCATGGCACGATCCACCCGTCTGGATTCACGCAGACCTGGCACCTCTTAACCTGCTAGTTAGACAGGGCCGACTCAGTGCCGTCATTGACTTTGGAGGTCTGGGTGTGGGCGATCCCGCTTGCGACCTGATAGTTGCGTGGAATTTCCTCTCTGCTGAAACTCGGGACCTATTCCGCGCGGTGCTAGCGGTCGATGACGCAACGTGGGCACGAGGTCGCGGCTGGGCGCTGTCCGTCGCGCTGATCGCCCTCCCTTATTATCAGAGCACCAACCCGGTGCTCGCCAGCGTCTCTCGACGCACAATCGATGAAGTTCTCGCTGACCAAAGAAAATTCAAAAAATACCGAGGTGATTTGTGATTGTTGTTACTACTCCGTCTGGTACGGTTGGCTCCGAGTTCGTCCAGTTGCTGATAAAGCAGGTTCCTTCTCTGCCGTTTCGGCTCGTGACTCGTACTCCAGAGAAGCTAATTTCCAAATATGGAGCAGATGTTGTGACAGCTAGCTTTGACTTTGCTGATCATACTACCTGGAATGCCGCACTTGAGGGAGTAAGCATCCTCTTCCTCGTCGTGCCCAAACCTGATCCAAAGGAGATCCGCGCTAACATTTTTCCGTTGATTGATGCGGCGGTGCGTGCAGGCTGTCAGCATATTCTATTTCTGAGCGTTCCTGGAGCTGACAAACAGAAATTTCTGCCCCACTACCTGATAGAGCGGTATGTCGAGGCATGTGGAGTTGCATACACCATTCTGCGTGCCAGTTATTTTATGCAGAATCTCTGTGGAAAGAGTTCTACGCATGGAGTTGATATCGCGACGAGGAACGAAATTTTTATTCCAGCTGGGCGAGGTGAGCTCAGCTTTATCGATACGCGCGATATCGCGTCCGTTCTTCTAAAAATATGTGAGAATCCAGAAGTCCATCAGAAGAAGGCATATTTGTTGACCGGTCGGCGAAGCTTAAACTTTTTTGAAGTGGCGAAGATCTTCTCTCAGGTGATGGAGCGTCCTATCCACTATGCGCATCCGTCCCTCCTCCGCTTCTGGCAACGTATGGCAAGGCGCGGAGTTCCTGGCAGCTTAATCTTCTTCATGGCTATAGAGTATACAGCGACAAGCCTGGGGCATGGCAAGTTTCTCTCAGACGATCTTCTCCATCTGCTTGGGAGGTTGCCAACGCCTATGACCGAATTTGTTGAGGACAATAAAGAGCGTTGGCTGACTCAATCGTGGGTCTAGAGGACCTGAACGGCTTTAGTCCCAATTTGCTTTCAATGCTTCCATTGCTTTATCGTATTGTTTTGTGTGTAGCGCTGAAACTATAGCCTCATGCTCATGCAAAGACTCAGTTGCGAGTGCACAGTCGGTAAAATAGATCATCTCCAGCCAGCGCAGCTTTAGCTTGCTTTCATACAACATATGAATGAGATCGGGGTTGCCCGATCGCTGAATGAAGACCTGGTGAAAGGCGTCGTCGGCCTGATAGGCTGCGCCTGCATCGTTGGCCACGATTGCCTGACGTAAAGACTCGTTGGCAGCAATCATTGTCTGTAGGTCGGCGGGTGACAGATGATCCTGGGCTAGCGAAAGGGCAAGACACTCTAAAGCTTCAATGATTGGATAAAGATTGTCTGCCATGGAGCTATCGATCTGCGCCACCCGTGTCCAGCGATTCGCCGCAGTCTGCACAAAGCCCTCATCCTCCAGTCGCTGCAATGCCTCACGCACCGGTGTACGGCTCACCCCCAGCGCCTCAGCCAGCTCTTGATCGCGCATATTCTCCCCCGGCTTATACACGCCCTCCACAATCCACTTCTGCAACGTCTCGTACACCTCTTGACGAGCTAATGGACGCTTAAACTTATTAACCTGGTCTGGAAGCGGCATACCAACCTCCTTCTTTTATCTAAAAGAGAAGTAGTTCTCCTTGACTTTCAAGTGTTTTGATTTTATTATATCACATGTAGAATGTAAAATGTGATATATCGGCTTTGAAGCTGAGAAACCAAGAGAGTGTAAATAAGAAAATCAATATTTCTTATAGCCGTAATTCAAGAAACTTGTATATTGATGCTTCTATAAGGTGACTTGGAGAAAGAGGGTTTGGTATGGATGAGAGCACAGAATTGCTGCGGCGTCTTGTGGCCATAGATTCAATTAATCCTGATCTTGCGCCTGGTGGGGCAGGTGAAGGCGAGATTGCTCGCTTCGTTGCGGGATGGTTGGAGGAGGCAGGTGTGGAGGTTGTGATGGATGAGCCAGTAGCCGGGCGTCCCAATGTGATCGGAATTGTGCGTGGAAGTGGTGGAGGGAAGTCGTTGTTGCTCAATGCACATATGGATACGGTTGGCGTCGCAGGCATGCAGCGACCACATGAACCTTTGATAGAGGGAACGCGTCTCTACGGGCGTGGAGCTTATGATATGAAGGGTGGATTGGCAGCGATTATGCTGGCTGCGGCTCAGGTGAAAAAGCTGGCACTGCGGGGCGATATTATCCTTACCGCCGTCGCCGACGAAGAGTTTGCTAGCATGGCCCTTGAGTATTAATGGAACGAAAAACAACGCTAAGGAATTTGATCAGATACTCTCCGCTGATGAGGCTACGAATGGAATCAGAATCATTCACACAGTGGCGTGCTGCGAAGAAGAGGTGAAATGCGCGACGCTGTTACCAGGGGCAAACTAGCCTCAGAAGTCCTACAGAGACTCACTCCTGGTATTCCTCTCCAACCCTTTTCTCTCTTGCCCTGAGTGATATTTTCTGCTACAATAGCTCGTACTAGAAATCTCATCATAGATACACAGTTCTAGTACGAGCTATGTTGAAAAACAGGTCTGAACTATCTCGGAGGAGAAAGCGGAGAACACATGGAATCAGAGTCATCAAACATCCTTTCCTTTCCTCAACAGACGGCACTTCCTTGGATCGAGGCATACCAGCGGACATGCCTGGCACACCTCCCATCTGGCACCGTAGCTGTCTATGTCAGTATTCTCCGTCACTTTACGCAATGGAGCATGGAGCAGACATCGAGCAGAGAAACGTTTCAGCTCAATACGTTGACTTCCGCCATGATCGAACGGTATCTGTTCGACTTATCTGCTCAGAAATACAGTTTCTCTCACTGCAAGCGCGTGAAGTCAGTTCTTCTGAACTTTTGTCAATGGCTGGTGGATGATCAAAGAATACTCTCCCACAATCCGGTACGCGGCGTCAAACTGAGTCAGCCTTCACCGTCCAGGTCACCATCTCCCCGCACACTGTCTCCGCAACAACGAGCTATCTTGCAGAATCTGGTCCAGCAAGATGATCTGCGTGGACAAGCGCTCTTTGCCCTCGGGTATTGGGCAGGGTGCCATATCGTTGATCTGACCTCCCTCCTCATGGAGCAGACGCATGTGGGAGGCAGGAGTGGATGGCTCCATTTGGGAGAATCTTCTGAGAAGGTTCGGGATATTGACCTGGTGAATGAAGCACGCCGTCCCCTGTATGCCTATCTCCAGAAGCGAGCGCGTGATGAGTCCAGTCCCTATGTCTTTCTTTCGCAACGAAGCGCCCGACTCTCCGAAGCTGGTCTGCATCATTGGTTTCGTTCGCTCAAACAGCAAGCGACTCCAGAAGAACAAGCGGTGATCGCTGATATCAGCTTTCATGATTTGCGCGATGACTTTGCTCATCGTGCGCTTTCGGCTGGGTGGACGCTGGAAGAGGTCGCCTACTATTTGGGGCATGTGACGCTGAGAGGGACCCCTGCTCTCCAGACCACGCTGCGCTATACGCAGATGACGCGGGTACAAGTCAAGGAGAAGCTACAAACACTCAGGGGGTAGACGGCTCGTTTTAGGCCCTTGAGTATTCATGGATACTGTTGCTAAATTGTTTTTCTGTGCTCAGCGTGAGTGTATGTTCCTCATCGATTTCAGCCTGGCAAATGAATTTAGCAACAGTATCATTAATGGAACGAAAAACGGTTCTTGCGCAAAGTTGGTGGTAACCTCTGCAACAGGAGTGAACGTTGAAGCATATTGTGGCAAAATCTGGCACAATATGCTTCACAAAGAGGGTTTACGCCGAAGCTAGCGGCTTCTCATCGCTTGTGAAGCGTGCTCATACATGGCCTAGCTCTGTCTCCGCTTTTTTTTTAGGCTGTTCGAGGACAGCTAATGCAGATTCAAGAGACCGTTTGTGTAAGAGATGCCTGGCCATGCTCTTCGGTCCAGATGCCACGCAAGAGACTGCCTTGGAAGGCATACTTAAAGCTGCAACCTGGCCGGAATCGGTCTATCATGGCCGTTCCGGCCAGGTTGCAGCCAGGATCAGTTTCTCTGCACACAACCCTCGCCACTTCTACCACGCCGGTTCACTCAAGAGTGAGCACAAGCTTGCCACGTACATGTCCGCCCTCGCTCAGCTTGTGGGCCTGAGCCACGTCTTTGAGTGGGAAAACGGCATCGAGATGGGTTTTGAGTTGACCGACATTGGCCAGTTTCGCCATTTCGGCCATCTGCGCACCTGACGGATGAGCCACGATGACTGCAAAGGCCACGCCATACTGGGGAGCAAGCTGGTCGCCAAGAGCTTTCACCCCATGATGGCCGCGCAGCGAGACAATTGAACCGCCGCGTTTGACCACCTGAAACGAGTCTTTGAGCACATCTCCACCAACGGTATCCAGCACAACATCAACATCCTTGATACTCTCGATAAACGTTTGCTGGGTATAGTCGATGATGACATCAGCTCCCAGTTCACGTACAAACTCCACATTGCGGGTGGAAGTGGTGGTAACAACCTGCGCGCCTTTCCATTTGGCGAGTTGGATCGCATAATGACCGACGCCACCAGCTCCGCCAGAAATGAAAACCGTCTGTCCCGCTTGCAAGTGGGCAGTATCAAACAGTGCCTGCCAGGCTGTCAGCCCGGCCAGCGGCAGACCAGCAGCTTCCTGATGCGTCAATCGCTGCGGCTTGAGCGCGAGATCTGTAACAGGCGCGGCGATATACTCGCTGTATCCCTTTGGCTGCAACCCATAAACCTCATCACCCGGCGCAAACTGCGTCACACCTTCGCCTAGCGCGACGACTGTGCCTGAGATATCCAAACCCAGGATATACGGGAAGTGTCCTGCTGTAATACCAGGTATCGGCATTGTGCGGCAAAGGCAATCTATCGGATTAATGCCCGCGGCCCGCACACGCACCAGCACTTCACCAGCCTGCGGTTCAGGTTGCTCGATGTCCTCATATTTCAAAACATCAACATCACCAAACTCATGTATCCGTACAGCTTTCATTGTGGCCATAGCGCCATTGTTCTCCTTATGGTATCACTAATAATTCTGGTGGGAGTGAAGCTACAGAACTGCGGATCTGCGTGCCCGCCACGCTTCGCGCATCCTCTGCAATCTCATCCTGTCCTGATGTACATAGTGTACCCTTGAAAAGCAGGACGATCTATGCCATACTGTTCACAGTATATGTCTGATCGTCCTAATTTTGGAGAGTGATATGGATGTTCTCACGGATGTGCTTAATGCGCTGGAACTGAAAGGCTGGCTGAGTTCGCATACAGAGGTTGCTTCTCCCTGGCGCGTTGATTTCGCACCCAGTCAAGACAGCACCTTCCACATATTCAACTTTGGAGGCGGCTACCTGCTTGTTGAGGGCGATCCCACGCCATTGCGAGTCGAGGATGGAGATGTGGTCGTCTTTCCGCATGGACACGCTCACACTATCTGTGATGAACTCGCTTCACCTCTAACACAAGGGGCTGTCCATCTGGATTATGACGCACATGGAAAGTACGAGATTTTCCCTTTTGAGGGAGAAGGACCCAAAACTGCTCTGCTTTGTGGCGCGTTCCAATTTGAAAATCCTGGTGCCCATCCCTTGCTTCAATCTCTGCCAAACGTCCTGCATATTCCAGGAGAACAGGGACGCATGGTCCAGGGTTTCGCCAATATTGTGAGTTTGATCGCCTATGAGGCAACCTCGCAACAGGCTGGTGCGATGGCCATGCTGCGGCATTTGACCGAGATGCTCTTTATTCAGGTCATCCGCATCTGGACCGAACAGCAAGCCGAGACAAACGGAGGATGGCTGGCAGCACTGCGCGATCAGCCCATCAGTACCGCCCTTGGTCTGATCCACCAGTTTCCCGAACGCGGCTGGAAGGTAGAGGAGCTGGCAGATGCGGTGGCCCTCTCCCGTTCAGCATTCTCCTCGCGCTTTACTCATCTGGTCGGAGAGCCACCCATGAAATATCTCACACGCTGGCGTATGCATATGGCGACCCATTTGCTCAAGAATGAAGTAGAGACGGAAATGATTGCGCAACAACTCGGCTATGCTTCGGAAGTCGCCTTTCGCAAAGCCTTCAGACGAGAAGTAGGCATTCCTCCAGCCCGGTATCGGAAGTTTAGTAAACGAGTCTCCACGAATGAAAAACCCCATGTATATCAGAGGTAGGCCCAGGATACATGTAAAATCCTATCATAAAGCAATTTGTTATATGTGACCAAGAAGAAGATCCCTACAAGAACACTTCTGGCAGGGATCAACACAGGTGAGGAGATGGCTCATGACTTCTCTGCGTTGACGATATATTTGTAGAACGTGTCCTTGCTCTTGAATCCGGTCAGTTTCATGATTTCAGACACGGTCATCTCTTTCTTTGCGTACAACTCTTTGGCTCGTTGCAACTTCTTCTGGTCAATGGTATCTATTGCCTTTGGTCTGCCTCCCTTGCGGCCTCTTGCACGTGCCGCGTCTAATCCTGCTTTCGTTCTTTGCCGGATGATGTCTCGTTCCATTTCAGCCAGAGCACCGAAGAGATGAAAGGTGAACTTTCCTCCAGGTGTCGATGTGTCAATGCTTTCCGTCAAGCTCAGGAAATTGATCTCGCGTTTCTGCAAATCCATCACGGTATCAATGAGGTTGCGTAGAGATCTCCCCAACCGATCCAGCCGCCAGACCACAATCGTATCCCCTGGTCGGGCAAACTCAAGCATTTTTGCATATGCTGGTCTGTCGTCTCTTGCTCCGCTCATTACATCACGAAATGTTTTGTCACAGTTCGCTTGGGTGAGTGCATCTTCTTGCAGTGCCGTCGTCTGCTCCTCTTTTGAGATCCGCATGTATCCTATTTTCATTCGTATCTTTGCTCCTTCGTCTGCTCTCGCGTTCTGATGAGTGTACACGAACTCATCCAATGGTGCAAGTAATTTGACGTAGATTCGCGTAACGGATTTACGAACGAGTGAGCAAAACAAGAGGAGCAGAAAAGGGAAAAAAACGAGGAGGGACCGAGGGATACGGTGGTGAGTACGGAAAAGGGTCGTTTTAAGGACCTTTTCATCGATTCCAGTCATGCTTTTCATGCTTCATATTCTCTTTTCTTTGCCTAAGTAAATAAACATCTTTTCAGCGTTTTTGCTCCCATAAATTCGACATAAGTCATGAATTTCCTCTTTTGCTTGTATAGCTACTCTTCCTCAGCTATGGTGAGCATAAAGGTTCGCCTTATCAACGAACACACACGAGAGGAGGCATGAGCAATGCCTGTTGATTACCTGACCGAGGAACAAGAGCAGCGATATGCCCGCTATATTGGCGAACCAACATCTGAACAACTTGCTCGGTATTTTCACTTGAACGATGAGGATCGTACGCTTATTGCCCAGCGCCGTGGAGACCAAAATCGTCTGGGTTTCGCGCTGCAGATCGGCACACTTCGATTTCTTGGCACTTTTCTTGTTGATCCCGTCAATATTCCCATAGGGGTGATTACCTACATGGCTTCCCAACTCAGCATTCCTGACTCACGCTGCATCATCCGCTACGCAGACCGGGTCCAAACGCAACAAGATCATGCTCAAGAAATCCGGCAGTACGCTGGCTACAAAGAGTTTTCCGATCGTTGTGGAGGATTTGCCTTGATGCGTTTCCTCTATGCACGTGTCTGGGTAGGAACCGAGCGCCCCAGTGTGCTCTTTGACCTGGCAACGGCTTGGTTACTTGACAAAAAAGTCCTGTTGCCTGGGGTGAGTACCCTTACCCGCTTGATCTCCTCTCTTCGAGAGCGGGTTGCTGAGCGCTTATGGCAACGGGTCAGCGCGGCCTGCACACCTGAACAGCGAACGGATCTGGAGGGACTGCTTGCACATGCCGGTGTCTCTCGCATCACCAATCTCGAACGCCTCCGCCGGGCACCTTCGCATGCCAGTGCGCCAGTTCTGGTCCAATCTCTCGCTCGCCTGGCGGAAGTGCGCGAGCTTGATGTTGGCCCACTCGATCTCGTAAATGTCCCTGCCTGTCGGATCAGAGCCCTGGCACAGTATGCCGTCACGACGAAAGCCCAAAACATTGCGAGCCTTTCCGAACAACGCCGCACCGCAACGCTTGTCTCTTTTGCTCGTCAACTCTCGGTCACGGCACAAGACGATTCGCTCGATGTCCTGGACATGTTGATACGCGATCTGCTCGCACGTTCAACAAACGCTGGGAAGAAGGCACGCTTGCGAACACTGCGCGACCTGGACGCAGCAGCGTTATCGCTTGCCGAGATCAGCGAGAAAGTCATCACGCCGGAGTGGACAGATCAACAGATACGAACGTTTCTCACAGAAAAACAGATTGGGATCACCCAAGCGGTCACGACCATTTATGCGTTGGCACGTCCTGCAGATGACAACTACTACCAGGAAATCGTGGCGCGTTATGCCTCTGTGCGTCGATTTTTTCCTGCGTTGTTGCGAACCGTCGAATTTACGAGTAACGAGGCTAGGCGTCCGGTGCTCAAGGCATTGGCGTTCTTGAAAGATCTCGAAGGGCAAAAGAAGCCCTCGATGGAGAATGCTCCGATGGAGGTTGTTCCCGCGAGTTGGAAACGTCATGTCGCTCCGAAAGACCAGCCCGTTGATCGCCGCTACTACACGTTGTGTGTTCTCGAACGCCTCCACAAGAACCTGCGTCGCCATGATGTTTTTGTGGAGGAGAGCACGCGTTGGGGCGATCCACGAGCCAAACTGTTGGCTGGAGAGCAGTGGGAGCGCGTCCGACCAACAATCTGTCAATCACTAGGAAGAAAGGCTGAGCCAAAGATGGAATTCGATGAACTTGCACGCCGACTAGACGCAGCGTATCGTGCCACCGCTGCCCGTTTCCCCCAACCAGGCGTTCGTATCGAGAAGGTCAAAAATAAAGCTGGGCAGGAACTCGATACACTCGTCATTACCGGGTTAGACAAGGTTGAGGAGCCAGAGAGCCTGCACCTCTTGCGTCATCGCGTCGCTCGACGCCAACCATTGGTAGATTTGCCAGAACTCCTCCTTGAAATCCAGGCACGCACTGGCTTCGCCTCTGAGTTTTCGCATATCAGCGAGGCACGCTCACGTCTTGATGACCTGCCTACCTCCATCTGTGCTGTTCTGCTTGCCGAAGCCTGTAACATTGGACTGACTCCCATGGTACGTAAAGGCATTCCAGCCTTGGAGCGAGATCGGTTACTCTATGTGCAACAGAATTATGTCCGACCAGATACCCTTTCTCGTGCCAATGCGTGCTTGGTAGACTATCAGGCGAAGATTCCTTTAGCCCAAGCCTGGGGTGGTGGAGAAGTGGCAAGTGCCGATGGTCTGAGATTCATCGTTCCCTTGAAAACCTTGAATGCCGGTCCCAGCCCCAAATACTTTGGCACTGGGCGTGGTATTACCCTGATCAATTATACGAGCGATCAGTTTAGCGGCTTCAAAAATATTGTGGTCACCGGTACGCTCCGTGATTCGTTAGTCATACTGGAAGGGTTGCTCAATCAAGAAACGGGGCTGGACCCGAAGGAGTTGATGACAGATACCGCTTCGTACACAGATACAGTTTTCGGGATCTTCCACATATTAGGGTATCAATTTAGTCCACGGCTGGCTGATGTGGGTGCGTCTCGCTTTTGGCGCATTGATCCCTCGGCAGATTATGGGGTATTGAATGGTCTAGCACGCCAAACCATCAATAAGAACCTGATAGAACAGAATTGGGATGATATCTTGCGGGTGGCGGGCTCTCTCAGATTGAGCACGGTCAATGTCACCGATTTATTGCGAGCACTTCAGGGAAATGGGCATCCTTCCACCTTAGGAAAGGCCATTGCAGAACTCGGACGCATCGCGAAGACCTTGTATTTACTCAACTATATTGATGATCCTGCGTACAGGCGACGTATCTTGATCCAATTAAACAAAGGCGAAAGCCGCCATAGCTTGGCACGAGTTACCTATTTCGGACAAAAGGGAGAGGTACGCCAACGCTATCGTGAGGGGCAGGAAGAGCAATTAGGTGCTCTTGGGCTAGTCGTCAATGCAATGGTCCTTTGGAACACATTATATATGAATCGAGCATTGGAGGAAATGCGAGCACGAGGTATGAATACGCTGCCAGAGGACGTTGAACGCCTCTCCCCGCTGGGTTATGATCATATTAATATGTTGGGCCGATATACGTTCTCACTTTCTGATGAGATCCGTCAAGGAGCTTTTCATCCGTTACGTGAGGCAGAAGAGACGGAACAAGAGTCACAAGCACCGACTGAAAACACTTCTTCAGAGGTGGAAGAATCATAAGATCGTTCCTTCAAAACAATGTGAGCTGGCCAAGTGAAAACGCATTGGCCAGCTCCTTGTCATTTATCGTGACATCTCCTCCTCTTCTTCGCAGCACGCCACTGTGTGAATGATTCTGATTCCATTCGTAGCCTCATCAGCGGAGAGTATCTGATCAAATTCCTTAGCGTTGTCTTTCGTTCCATTAATACTCAAGGGCCTTGAACAACTCAATCAAACTCTACAGAACCGACCTGCACACCGCCTATTGGGGCACGGCTCACTACACGCCTCCCTCATCCAGGGTGGACAGGAGTTATCCAGTTATCCAGAACAATGTATCTTGCAGGTCGAGCGCCGCACCATTCCCAGTGAGACGACAGAGGCGGTCGAGGCAGAGTTTCGGGATTTGCTGGAGCGATTGCATGCGGCTGATGCCACCTTTGAAGCTTCTATAAAGACTACCCTTGTGCGCGCATCGTTTGAGGTTGCTGAAGATGCGGGTATCGTAAAGCTTGTGCAGCAACAGGCTAGCGAACTGCTTGGTAGGACGCCGGAGATTGTGAGTAACGCAGCATGGATGGATTCGGCTTTGCTGAGCGAGGCTGGTGTACCTACTGTTGTATTTGGGCCAGGAGGAGCGGGTGCACATGCTGTAGTTGAATGGGCCGACTTGGAGCAAGTTAAGCAATGCAGTGATGTACTTTTGCGTATAGTACAAGATTTTTGCGCTTGAAAAGCGCCAGTCCACTTCTATTCTCTATTTTCCTTTTTCTCCATTTTATAAACTTTTACGCGCCGCGTAAAAGTTTATAAAATGGAGAAAAAGGAAAATAGAGAATAGAACAAAGCCACCCGTAAAGGCGGGTGAGATGGCAATTTCCTATTTTCCCGTGCAGTTGCCCACATAGTATCATCGGAGCTGAAGAGCTTAACTTCTGTGTTCGGGATGGGAACAGGTGTACCCTCTTCGCTATAATCACCAGCTCACCTGCATCTACAAGTGGCTTTCGTTTACGAGGTTTATAATACTACAGCCTCGTAGTATTGTCAAGCGTTTTTTGGCAAATTTTAAAAATCTCGAAAAATTGGTTGATGTTTTGCTTCTATAGATCAGCGATAGCCTCCGTAGACGGCATGGCCTGCGCGTAGCCAGTAGCAATCTGTGTGAGTGAAGCCGGCGGCGGAGAGCCACTGCAACTGATCGCTGAGACGTGATGGCTGGTCATAGGTCTGATCGGTGCCGTAGTCATAGGTGAAATAGTTCCACTTCATCGCCTGGAACTGCTCGTAGCCGCTTAGATTTCCACGCAGTGCTAGACTTTGCTGGCGCACGATCTCGTCGTACTGCAGCGCGAACAACTGGGCGACACGTGGTGTGGCGGGCTCGATGATGTCGGCTAGAAGTAAAGCTCCATTTGGCTCAAGGTGGGCGGCTATATCTTGGAAGAGCTCTTGCTTGCCCTGGGCCGAGAGGTGATGGACGCAGAGGGATGAGACGACGCAGCGTAGTGGAGATGGAAGGGTGGCGCGCCATGCCTGATCGCCGATCTCGAACGGACGTATCTCAAGGCGATTACTGAAGCGCGCGAGCTTCTGTCCCGTGCGTTCGCGCATAAGCTCGGAGCCGTCGAGGGCAACGTAGTGGCAGGCTGGGAAGCGCTCCAGAATCGTCTCCGCCAGCCTGCCCTCACCCGAAGCCAGCTCGACAACCGTAAACGCCTCTTCTAATTGGGCTGGAATGAGGTGCAGCAACGCCGAAATCTGCTCCGTTCGGCCAGGCACAAAGATCTCGCCTAGATTAATAAACGAGGCTGAATCTGACTCGCTCCACTGATTTGCCGAATTTGTATTCTCCGTCATAGTATCACTCCTCTTCTATTCTCTTAGCCAGGACGAGCAAACTAAATAGCATCAGCACAATAGTATAACACTTTTTAAGCATCTCTTCTTGAACGAGAATCATGCAATGACGATATAAAAGAAAGAACTTTCCTTTCGTTCGAGCGTACTACACAGAAAGAGAACACCCTGTGAAATTTTAGATAGAAAGGAACAACGATGGCAATTGAATCTGATCGTGATGTACGAGCATCCTCAAAGGGCGGCTGGCTAAGAAGTCTCCGCAATCTCGTCGGACTCGGCTTTGGTAGTCGCGATGACGAACTGGTGTTGGAGAATAAGACAAAGATCGCCTGGCGTGTCTATCACGAGTACCACATGTTAGGAATAATCGATCCTGGCGAGAGACAAACACTAAAGATAGAGAAGCGTGGCATGCTCAATGTGCGGCCGGCTGAAGATGGTGAAGAGGTAGAATATCTAATTCTTTCTCTCGATAGTAGAGTCCATCGTATCCGCATCTACCAGCGGCGTATGGCTGCGAACGTCGAAGTATACGATATGCGTGCAGCCTGATTTCGCGCAAAACACTTTTGGAAGAATCACTGTGTAAGAGTATATGTAGAGGATGGCAAAAACCAAGCCAGTAGTAGTTGTAACAGAAGATCATGATGAAGGAAGTTTATAACTCAGAACTAGAGCTACAACTTTGATGCTGTAGCTCTAGTTCTTTTTTGTTGCGTTAAAAAATTCAACCTCTGCTAGTGAGTATGTGTGTGTACGTGCGTGTGATTGTGTGCATGCTCATGTTCGTCATCGAGATCATGATCATGGCTGTGGGGCTGGCCGACGTAGGGAGCGTGTGCGTCTATGATCGTCTTACGTTGTTCGGCTGGTACCTGTAAGTGCTGCTCCAGCCAGGCCGCAACTTCGTCGAGGCCCGTTTCGTCTTTGAGGTTTGTGAAGATAAAAGGACGGTTACCGCGTTTGAGGCGGGCATCGCGGTCCATTACTTCTAGAGAAGCTCCAACGTAGGGAGCCAGATCGATCTTATTGATGAGGAGCAGATCTGAGCGCATAATGCCTGGACCACCCTTGCGCGGAATTTTGTCGCCCCCTGAAACGTCGATCACATATATTGCAACATCCACTAGTTCAGGACTGAAGGCCGCCGCGAGATTATCTCCACCACTTTCAACAAAAAGAAGCTCTAGCCCTGGCAAGCTCTCTTCCAAATCGGCGATTGCCTCCAGGTTCATCGAAGCATCCTCGCGGATCGCCGCGTGAGGGCAGCCGCCAGTCTCAACACCACGCACCCGCTCTTGAGGTAGCGTCCCCTGGCGCAGCAAGAACTCCGCGTCCTCCTTTGTATAAATATCGTTCGTCACCACCGCCAGGTTGTAACGCGGCCAGAGACGACTGCTTAAGCGATCAACCAGTGCAGTCTTGCCGCTGCCAACTGGACCAGCGATACCAACGCGGAAAGCCCGAACAAAATCCTGATCAGTCATGTATTTACCTTTCTTATAGCCGTCAATTGAGATAGCTTGGTTTCATTTGTAGCTAGTTTATCACATGAAAGCACGTTGAACAGGTTAGACCTCTGACTCGTCCGGAGCGCTTTGCTTTCCTCCAAACAGGACCATGCCGGCCGCATCCTCGTTGGAGATAACTTCCCAGCGGACGGTGCTGATACTTTTTTCCAGGCTCAGGCGGGCTACGATCTGTTCCAGAAGCGCGTCTTTGCGTCCCTCTGACTGTAGATCGGCGAGTACCTCTACACGATCAGAATCGGTTATATTGGTGCTTTGAAGGGCACGCAGTAAGAGTTCGGTAGTAGTGACACTTTGTAGGAGGAGTGAGCGGATGTGATTCTCTTTCTGGCTGGTGCAAACAATGCGGAGAATATAGTGGACGGGCGCTTCATTCGTATCATCAGGGTGCTTTGAGTGATGGTTGATCGAGCTAGCGATTGGTCGCAACAAGAGGTTGGCGATCAAGATAATGATGGAGCCAGCCAGCGCGGGGAGAAAATAGCCCGAACCGGCCAGCACGCCAACGCCGGAGGCGCACCAGAGTGTACCTGCAGTATTGAGTCCACGTATGTTGAGCCCATCGCGAATAATCACACCCGCGCACAGGAAGCCGACGCCCGAAACAACCTGCGCGGCAATCCTTGTTGGACTTGAATCGCCAGGAGTCAATGCTGCGACCAGGACAAATAATGCTGAACCAGATGTAACCAGCGCACTCGTGCGCAGACCTGCTGTACGCTGACGATATTGTCGCTCAATTCCAATCAGGCTGCCGCATCCCAGGGCGACGGCCAGTCGAAGTATGAAATCTAATATGCTCATGAGCACCTTCCTTTGCGAGGGCAGTGATAGCAAGGAGAGAATAATGGAGGCAGCGAAGCCTGTATCTAGTCTATCACACACAGCTTGATATGCTATGGATGTGCTCTTGACTTTTGGTAGTTTCGAGACCTATACTCTGATTAGAGCTAGTACATTCTTTGTAATAGAAAAGATATGTATGCAGGAAAAGCGGTGAAGTGTTGCGTAAAATGCTTTTCCTGCGGTAGAAATTTTTGAATGGTAACAAACGGTTGAAACTGGATGAACCCTGGTAGTAGAGTTTCCAGCTTAGAGAAAGGTCTTAACTCTTCCGTAGCATCAGTGATTCGAGCTGAAGGCTTTTTGCACTAACAGCAACTCCTCTAGCCTCATCTTCGCCTTGCTACGGATTATCTGGATAAAAAATGAGAAGGTGAGGATCAAATCATGCAAGATCAGCAGAATGCAGAGGAGCGGAGGATGGCGGTCGAAGCCGCGCTGAATCCGTTTGGATATTATCGGAAGATGCGCGAGTCCGACCCTGTATCGTATGATGAGAAGAACAAAATATGGACTTTATTCCGCTACGAAGATGTTTTACATGTGACCTCTGACTACAGTACCTTTTCTTCCGAGCAGGTTGTGACATCGGAACAAGGACTGGAGGGCTTGCGGCAAGAGGGCATCAGTGAAGAAGATATGCCGACTCAGAGCATTCTCTCGCTCGATCCGCCACGCCATCGCCAGTTGCGCTCACTCGTCTCACAAGCCTTCACGCCGCGCTCGATTGCACTATTAACGCCGCGCATCACGCAGATCGCACACGAATACCTGGACAAGGCTGCCTCTACTGGCAAGATGGACATCATTCAGGATCTCTCCTACCCATTGCCCGTAATCGTTATCGCCGAACTTCTAGGCATACCCACAGAGGACCGCGCACAGTTTAAGCGCTGGTCAGATGGGCTCATAGACCCTGCACCCGACACAGTGAACTCGGTCATCATAGAGATGAATCGCTACTTCCGGCCGATCATCGCAGAGCGACGGAGTGAGCCGCGAGAGGATCTGATCAGCGGTCTGGTGGTGGCGGAAGTGGATGGAGAGAAGTTGACCGAGCGAGAGCTTTTAAGCTTCTGTGTCATCCTCCTGGTGGCTGGCAACATCACAACCACGAATCTTATAGGGAACGCAATCCTGTGTTTTGACGAACATCCCGAATTGATGGACCAGATGCGAGAGGATCTTTCTTTGTTACCAGCCGCAATCGAGGAGGTTCTGCGCTATCGCTCACCAGTGCAAATGCTTGTGCGCGTCGCGGCCACCAATACGGTTATTGGGGGAAAAGAGATCAAGCAGGGCCAGTTCGTCGTGCCCTATCTTGGTTCGGCTAACCGCGACGAGGCTCAATTTCCAGAGCCCGACATCTTCGACATCAGGAGAACGCCCAACCGTCATGTCGCCTTTGGACATGGCATCCACTTTTGCATCGGCGCTCCCCTCGCACGTCTAGAGACCAGGATCGCCTTTGAAGCCCTACTGAAACGCTTCAAAAACGTTAGACGAGTACAAGAGACGCCGCTAGAGCCGTTGCGGGCTGGTGGAGGCTTCTATGGCGTAAAGAATCTTCCCGTGACCTTTGAGGTTTAGCAGAACGCACTTCCGAGTGGGATGAAGAATGTCAAACCCAGCCGCGCCAGCCGAGTCGCCCACCCGGCAGCGCTTTACGCCACCAGGTTGCGGCCTTCCAACGAGCACGAATTGCATCATATTGTTCTTGTGTAAGAGGCCCAGCACTAACAGAGGAGGCGTTCTGGCTAAGGTGCTCTAAATGTGTGGTGCCAACAATAGCTGTATGGACTCCAGGAACGCTGGTCACAAAACGCAAAGCAATATCAGTCACATCGTCATTTTGCAGGAAGTCATAGTCAAGCTTTTGTAGACGTTCTTGATAGATGCGTGCTGGTTCAGAAAGGGTAGTGTTGCGAGGGTTCCATGCTAGATTTGCCAGCGACCGCTTGGCAATTACGCCCATTTTCCGATCTAGAGCGAGTGGGAGAAGCTGGTCGATAGCTTCTTGATCAGCGATGTTCAGGGAAAGCTCAAGGGCGTCGAAAGCTCCACAAGTGGCAGCGAAGCGGGCGGCCTTCCGGTCACCACTATACCCAATGAAGCGGACCTTGCCAGCTTCTTTCGCTCGCTGCAGAACGGTAATGACTTCTCCTCTTTGAAGATGTTGTAGTGAGCAGCTATGTAAAAAGACCATATCGAGATGATCGGTACGAAGGCGACGCAGGCTGCGCTCAATACTCGCTTCTAGCAGTTGTGGACTCCAGTCGGGCAGATCGAAGCCGTCGGCATGGCCGCACTTAGTAAATATATAACAATCGTCGCGGCGGGAGCTAAGCGCCCGCCCGATTCGCTCTTCACTATCTTTATAGCATTCTGCGGTATCAATAACATTAAAGCCCATCTCTATGGCACGCCTTATAAGCAAATCAGCTTGTTGTTCAGAACACCGATTTAAGTCATTGCCACCTAAACCAAGTGTGCTAACCTGCATACCTGTTCTGCCAAGATTGTGTGTTTTCATCGCCTGCTTGACGCTATCTCGCATATCTATCTATCTTCCTGTCATCTCAATTTTTAAGTAGCTCAGCAATATAATAGCATAGCTTTTACATCCCTTGCTACGAATAGTACGTTTGAGCAGAGTGTTAAGTTGTCAAAGGCTGCTTGCTGCTCTCATTCATATGCACGTGAATCTACGTACCGTTTGCATTACAACGTTTTGACATCGGAAGGCGATACACTTTTGTGACTATGCTTAAATTTGAGGACTAGATTGTGTTCTGTATAAGGATGATATAGGGAAGATGTTGTTCTATAGAGAAAAATAATCATCTTCCCTCCTTTTCTCTTTAGCTTGCTCTTAAAACAGGAAATAGCGCTGCGCCATAGGAAGGGTCTCTGCTGGTTCGCAAGTAAGCAACTCGCCATCTGCGCGCACCTCGTAGGTCTCAGGATCGACCTCGATCGTGGGCGTTGCCGCGTTGTGAATCATATCCACCTTGCCAATTGTGCGGCACTTTTCCACCGCCACCGCCGTCTTGCGCAAGCTAATCTGTGCAGGAAGCTCAGCCTCCAGCGCGGCCTTTGACAGAAATGTCAGGCTGGTCGCCGCCGTGGCTCCACCGAACGAACCAAACATGGGGCGATAGAGCACCGGTTGTGGAGTCGGAATAGACGCGTTGGCATCGCCCATCGCGCTCCATGAGATCAGACCTCCCTTAATCAGCATTTCAGGCTTCACGCCAAAGAACGCAGGACGCCACAGAACAATATCCGCCAGCTTGCCCGGCTCAATAGAACCAATATGCTGTGCCACACCGTGTGTAATCGCCGGATTAATCGTATATTTCGCAACATAGCGTTTCACTCGAAAATTATCGTTGCGTGCCGAATCTTGGGAGAGGGGGCCGCGCTGTACTTTCATTTTGTGTGCCGTTTGCCAGGTTCGCGTCACTACCTCGCCGATACGTCCCATCGCCTGCGAATCACTAGAGATCATGCTAAAGACACCCAGATCATGCAGGATGTCCTCGGCGGCAATCGTTTCAGGACGAATACGGCTTTCAGCGAACGCCACGTCTTCGGGCACCTGTGGATTAAGGTGATGACAGACCATAAGCATATCCAGGTGCTCGGCCAGCGTATTTACTGTGTACGGGCGGGTAGGATTCGTAGAGGAAGGCAAGATATTTGGATAGGAAGCGATGCGAATGATATCGGGAGCATGGCCGCCGCCCGCGCCCTCGGTGTGATAGGTGTGAATCGCCCGGCCTGCGATGGCCGCAATCGTATCCTCAACAAAGCCCGCCTCGTTGATTGTATCGGTATGGATCGCAACCTGGACATCGTACTCGTCGGCGACCTTCAAGCAGGTGTCAATCGCGGCAGGCGTCGTGCCCCAGTCCTCGTGCAACTTCAGGCCGCACGCACCGGCGCGTAACTGCTCAGCGAGTGGCTCACCTGTCGCTGTATTGCCCTTGCCCAGAAATCCGAAGTTCACTGGCCACGCCTCGACCGCCTGTAGCATGCGTGCGAGATTCCAGGCACCAGGTGTGCAGGTCGTCGCATTTGTGCCTGTAGCAGGACCTGTGCCGCCGCCGATCATCGTTGTGATGCCATTGGACATCGCCTCATAGATCTGCTGCGGCGAAATAAAGTGGATATGTGAGTCGATCCCACCAGCGGTCACCAGCATATTCTCGCCCGCGATAACCTCCGTGCCCGATCCAACGATCAGCTCAGGATCGACTCCATTCATCGTATCAGGATTGCCCGCCTTGCCAACCTTGACGATCCGCCCATCCTTCACGCCAATATCCCCCTTGACGATGCCCCAGTGATCGATGATGAGCGCGTTGGTAATCACCAGGTCCAGCGTCCCATGCGTTTCTGAGCGGGTTGCCCGGCTGCTCTGTCCCATGCCATCGCGAATCACCTTGCCGCCGCCGAACGTAATTTCATCGCCATAGACCGTAAAATCTTTCTCAACCTCGATAATCAGCTCGGTATCGGCCAGGCGCACGCGGTCGCCAGTTGTGGGACCATAGAGATCGGCATAGGTCTGTCGCGGTATTCTCAAGCTCATAAGTACTGCTCTCCTTCTTCCTGTATGCAGGTCAAAATTGTGTGAGTAGCAAGAATTGGGCTACTTGTCCAAAGGCCCATTGACCTTGCCGTTGTGGCCATAGATGATGCGCGCGCCGCCGAAGGCCACCAGGTCTATCTCTTTCTCATCGCCTGGCTCGAAGCGCACCGCCGTTCCGGCTGGAATATTCAGGCGCATGCCGTACGCCGCCTGCCGACCAAATTCAAGGGCTTTGTTCACCTCAAAAAAGTGGTAGTGGCTGCCCACTTGAACGGGCCGGTCGCCAGTGTTTTTGACCAGAACTTTCGCCGTCTCACGGCCCGCGTTTAATTCAATCTCTCCTGCTGCCTCATCTAATAGATACTCGCCTGGTTTCATCGTGTTGCTCCTCTTCTTTATACGCTGGCACAACGACAACCGCGAGGGATTGTCGCTACGCAGTCCTGAGAACGACAACCACGAGGGATTGTCGCTACGCGGGTGATGTGTTTGATTATCAATGAATAGGATCGTGGACGGTGACGAGCTTGGTGCCATCAGGGAAGGTTGCCTCTACCTGTACTTCATGAATCATCTCAGGAATGCCGTCCATGACATCCGCTTGCGTGAGGATGGTTGTGCCAAAAGTCATGATTTCTGCGACACTCCTGCCGTCGCGGGCGGCTTCCATGATCTCCGCCGTCAGAATTGCGATGGCTTCAGGGTAGTTGAGCTTGAGACCACGAGCTTGACGCTTACGAGCCAGTTCGGCGGCAACAAAAATAAGGAGCTTTTCTTGTTCACGTTGTGTAAGTAGCAATGTTATCTCCTTCTCTTGCTTGCAGGATAGTGCAAGCACAGTTATGGATCTCAGTACATTTTGCGCGGCGGGAGCGCCTCCCGTCCATAGAGCGCTAGCCGAGCGGCACGCCAGAAGGCGAGCAGGCCAGTGGGTAGTTCGGTACTCCGGCAACTTAGAGCCTTGACGACCAGGCCATGTGCGACTAGCGTACTGACGCCCCAGCATACTTCTCCTGCAATCGAAAGTTGATGAGCCAGGTCGCTGAGCTGGCTTTCCAGTTCCAACCAGCGAGCCGGATCGATGCCAACCTTGCAGATATAGAAGCTACTGAAATAGCGGTAGCTGCCCAGGCGCGCCAGTGCGTTTACTGGACGTTTCTTTGGTTCAAGCTTTATATGCTCAAGGGCCAGCGGTCGGTCTTGCGTAGAGATAGCCAGGCTAATACCGACAAGATCGTAGTCGAAGATCTCTCCCCGCGCTGTGCGGCCGGGAGCTATAGTCTCCCACCAGAAGAGGCCTGCGCCTGCCGCCAGTTCTATGCGCGTCTGCTGGCGATAGCGGGCACCGGCGAAAGGGATGAGCGGATCGGGCAGATATTCGAGTAGTCCACGCTCTTGTATCCGCACCTCGTTCATTTGCAGGGAGGTGGATGCCTGAGGTGAGCTACGATAGAGCCTGGTTGCGCTGGTAGAGGTTAGTTGAGCGTAAGCACCGGGCGCGACCTCTACGTTGAGGGCCAGCGAATCGCCGCCGAGCACACCACCCGAAATATTGTGAAGATGGACGAGTGCGCCGCCCTCTGGCAAGGGGAAGGCGCGAATAACTTTGAGTGGCGGCCTCTGCTCGTACACCTGCATCCGCGTCTGCCCATTGACCTTATCAAGGCTGAAGCCGAGATGGAGGCGTCCTTCTACACGCTGTCTCTGTATATCTGATGTTTGAATTTGTATTGCTACCTAACTTTCTAAATTCTGTAATGAAAGCAGAGGTGCCGATTTATCGCACACAGACCCCATTTATGGGGAGGGAAACGATTAGGATCACTTATCATGGAAAAGTTCGCACGTTCAAAGGTCCAATTATAAAAAGTGGACTTGCGCGTGTTAAAGGAACATTTGCAATACCCTCCCCATAAATGGGGTCTGTGTGCGATAAATCGGCACCTCTGCTTAGAAAAGCTAACTAATGAAAAGCCGTGTCGTCAGATCTGGATGGCGCATACTGCCTAGATCGAGCAGCGGTGTAAAGACTGCATACTCTTCAGGATGTGCCGCAAGATCTTCGCGCGCGACTTCAATCAGAATGGGCTTGAGCCGCCACAGAATCTTGCTTGCCTGGCTCTGTCCAAGTGGTAGCAAACGCTGGCAGGCTGAGACGAGACCAGCCAGAGACTGTTGCAGATAAGCCAGCACTGTCGCTGTCTCATCAACACCTAAAAGTCTTCCAACCACTCCAAATGCCGTACTGTAGTGAATCTCTATCCCCCGCGACCTCGCCAGACGCACTATCTGGTTTAATTGCATGCTCTCCTCCAGACCGGCGACTAGTTGCAGAAAGCGCCTGCCAAGTGTCGCGCTCGCCACCCGGCTCTCGCGCGCCGTCTTAAACGCGCTCAACTCATTGTTCAGAGCCAGCCATTGCTCCTCAAACATCGCTGTCTCGTCCTGGACAAAGAGACGATAGCTGTGGCGGCAAAAAGCGGCCTCCAATCCTCCCGCCTCCGCCAGGTAGCCTTGCAGAAAGACCTCCAACTGTTCAACGCCCAACTCTCCCGTCTCTACCAGTGTCTCCAGCCCAAACGAATGTGCCGTCGAGCCAATGGGCAATGCACTATCCGCTAGCTGTAGCAAGCGCAAGAATTGCAGATTCTCTATCTCCATTGGCCTCTCTACACATATGTCTTGTTCAACAGCACAGGTTCTTGACTAGTTTAGCCAGAAAGTTTCAAAGAGGAACAGAAATTGCTCAAGAAATAAAGCTGGGAATTGCTATTAGTGTACCTAAGAATTGCAAAAAATACAAATGGTGTGCTAAAGCCTCGCATTGACAAATATGTAGACCAGTCGGTATAATCTATAATGCGGAGGGGAACGGAAGATTAGATATGACGAGTACACGTGATCACATCATAGACATTACTAGCAAGCTACTTGAAGCACGAGGCTACCACGCGACTGGTCTGAGTCAGATCATTGCGCAGAGTGGAGCACCCAGGGGGTCGCTCTACTATTATTTTCCCCAGGGAAAAGAGGAGCTGACGGCTGAGGCGGTGATGCGTACGGGACGGCTAACGGCGCAACGCATTACAGAGCAGCTTGCCCAGGTTGAGGAGCCAGCCGAGTCGCTGCGCCAGTTTATTCGTAACGTTGCCTATCATGTCGAGCGCTCTGGCTTTGAGGCAGGAGGTCCGCTGAGTATTGTGGCTATGGAGACCGTCAATTCCAGTGAACGCTTGAATCTCGTCTGCCGTTCAGCCTATCAACTGCTGGAGCAAACCTTTGCCGACAAACTACGACAGAGCGGTTATACTCAAGAGCGTGCAGAGCGGCTGGCAACCTTTGTTACTGCGAGTCTGGAAGGAAGCATTATGCTCAGTCGCACCAAGCACAGTGGCGAACCACTGAGGATAATGGCCGATGAACTCATGGCCTTTATTCAAACTGCTCCCAAAGAGTAGAAAGAGCGTTTTCAACAAAAGCAGCACTCTTTTTGTAGATAATATAGAGACTGGTCGATATAGAGGAGAAACTCTATTTCTCCTCTGGAACCAGGAAAAAAGGAGAAGTTTAGTGAAAGCAGTGCGTATCCATGAGCGTGGCGATGCGAATGTTTTGCAGGTGGAAGAGATTCAGACACCCGTGCCACAGCAGGGTGAGGTCTTGATAAAGGTAGCGGCGGCTGGTGTGAACTACGGGGATATAGGGCAACGTAGCGGGAACTATCCCAATGCTTTGCCATTGCCGCTCACTCCAGGCTACGAAGTCGCTGGAACCATCGCTTCGCACGGCCCCGGCGTCAACGGGCCAGCAGAGGGAACGCGCGTCGTCTCGCTCGTCGAAGGTGGCTATGCTGAGTATGCCCTGGCTAAAGCTGAAAACGTTGTTTCATTGCCAGACAATGTAAGCTTCGCGCAAGCAACGGTTGTGCCTGTTCAGGGACAGACCGCGTATCTCGCATTAACCAGGGGTGCCCATTTCAGCCAGGGTGAGACTGTGCTTGTTCATGTTGCGGCTGGAGGCGTCGGCTCATTGGCGGTGCAGGTTGCGAAAATTCTGGGTGCTGGAACTGTGATTGGAACGACGACGAGCGATAGCAAGCTCGCGCTCATTCGGGAGTTGGGGGCGGATTTTGCTATCAATACTAAGGCGGGCAACTGGATTGAGCAGGTGATGCAGGCGACACGCGGGCAGGGTGTGGATATTGTTCTTGATCCGATCGGCGGCACTATTGGACAGCAAAGTATTGCTTGCCTGGGTCTGTTTGGGCGGCTGATCAACTATGGTTCGTTGACGGGCGAGGTAGCGCCTTTCGTCGCACAGATGCTCATTCAGAAATGCTTGAGCGTTACCGGCTATAATACAAATGTACAGCCACTTGAAGAGCAGCTCCACGCGAGTCGAGCATTGCTAGACTTCATCTCTGAAGGGCGTCTACGCGTTGTGCTGGATCATACGTTCCCTCTAGCTGAGGCTCGTGCGGCACATCAAGCACTAGAATCGGGTCAGACGACCGGAAAAGTTGTGCTGACGGTTGAATAGAGAGTATGTGATAGGATCGAAACAAGTAAAAAGAGGAATGAAGTATAAATGAGACTAACAGTTTTTGGCGCTAGTGGACGCACCGGGCGACCGCTGATACAACAAGCATTGGATGCGGGACATGATGTCGTCGCCTTTGTCCGTGATCCCGCGAAGCTTCCACTGCAACACGAGCGGCTCACGGTTGTGCAGGGAGATGGAATGAAGCTGGAGGATGTCGAGTCGGCGGTGAGGGGGAGCGATGCCGTGTTGAGTACATTGGGGCAGAGCAAGGGATCTCCGAAAGATTTGCAGACGGTGGCGACAAGAAACATCGTTGCCGCGATGGAAAAGTATGATGTCAGGCGGCTGGTGAGTCTGACGGGGGCGGGCGTTGATGCACCGGAGGATCAGCCGAAGCTGATTAACAATATCATCAAGTTCGCCCTTAAAACGCTCTCGGGCGCGGTGCTACAGGACGCGCTGGGGCATGTAGATGTGATTAAAAGCAGCAACCTGGATTGGGTCATCGTCCGTGGACCTCGGCTTACTGAAGGGCCTCGAACCAATAAGTATCGCGTGGGCTGGGTCGGGGTCAACACTGGCACTAGCATCTCCCGCGCCGACCTGGCTGACTTTATGCTTAAGCAAGTTACCGACAATACTTATCTACGCAAAATGCCTATGATAAGTGATTAGCTTTACTTTTTTTAACCAGATTAATTTTTGCACATATTACATTTTACACGCTTCTTGCTTGTAAAATGTAATATGTGCAAAAATTAATCTGGTTAAGTGAAGAGTTTTTTAGAGGCCCGCTAGACCTGCTTGCGCTACTTCCATATCCTCAGTCCAATGCCCTCCACTCACTCCAATGCCGCCGATAATCCCTTGTTCTGTCTTAATTGGGTAGCCACCGCCGAAGATGACCAGGCGATCTGTCTTGACAATACCTTGCAGGAGCGGATCGTCGGCCTTAATAAAATCGTACCATTCGTGTGTGGCCATGCCATTGAAGCTAACCGAGGTATACGCCTTATCCTGGGCGATCTGCACGCTGAGTAGAGGCGCACCATCCATACGACTGAACGCTTTTAAATTGCCATCGCTATCCACAACGGCAATACACATCTCTTTGCCCATCGCGCGCGACTTCTCTTCAGCCGCCGCAATCATTCTCTTCGCTGCTTCAGCCGTAATAGAAAACTTCTGATAGGAGTTCGCCGCCATAAAATAGAACCAACCTTTCTGTGATAGAACTAGAGATATACAGACTGCGGATAACAAGGACTCCAGCCTCCCCACGCTAGAACACGTTCGAAAGAACATATTTGTGTACATTTTGTTTCACTACTTTGAAGCTCAGGTGATACCATGTAGAGAGCAAGCATATCTTTTGCTTGCATCACCTGCGAGAAAAACTTTTTGGACGTATAAACAATATATCTATTTCAAGGAATCATGCCCTTGCTCATCACGGCAACCGGGCATGGCCGACGAAAGATGTGTATTCCCGACAAGTATGGCTTTCCAGGCAAGGCCAAAGAGCGCCAGAAAACGTTCCTGGACTATCGAACAGGCGATATCGTCAAAGCTAGGACACCAAAGGGAACGTTTCAAGGCCGTGTAGCGATTCGGCATCGTCCAAATTTTCGCATTGGAACAACCGATGTGCATCCAAAGTACCTTCGTCGTTTGCATCGGGCAGACGGCTATAGCTATGAGAAAGGAGTGTCGGTTGCTCCTCCCCATGTCTAAAAGGACAGGGGTCTCTGCAACCGACGATGTTTAAGATGGCGAACGACCAACAAGTAGACCGCTTGAACCAAGCAGTTTCAGAGACCTGGAATGCATGGCGACAGGCGCATACTGACGAGGAGCTCGATTTGAGTGGAGCTGATCTGAATAGTGCGCGGCTAAACGCGGCGGATCTCAGTGGAGCGAATCTAAGCGGTGCGAACCTCGCCTTTGCCCAATTAATTGAAGTGAATCTAAGCGGTGCGAATCTCACTGATGCTGACTTAAGGGGAGCTAATCTGGGTCGCGCCAACCTCAAAGGTGCCAATTTGCACTCCGCCGACATAAGTACGACGAATTTGTACGAGGCGATTGTTACTCCCGAACAGACGAAAGTGGCCCGGTTCACTAAGGACAGTGATCTCTAGACTTCCTTTGTATGGATGATAAACATAAACAAGAGGGGGCGTGTCAGAACGTGGTTTATAAACCGCCTTTTGACATGCCCCCTCTTGTTTATGTTTAGACTAATAAGTACTATTTCGTCATTTTGTATGTCATACTGCTTGTAATATAAGAGGATTTTGATATAATGATGGAAAGACGAGTGAATGAAGTCAAGTGGAAGAATTTGTTTGAATGCAGTATGAGATATGATCTGTGGTATGTCCTTTTCCAAGAAAGAACAGTTTTGTGTTGAGTACTTCCAAAGAGCAGAAGATAAAAGTGCTATTTGTTGCAGCTAATCCTATGATGAGCACTCGTTTGGCAATTGACGAACAGCTACGTTCAATTAATCAGAACATTCTTTTGTCAGAACATCGTGATTTGATCGACATCCAGGTCGCTCTGGCTGCGCGACCTGGTGATCTACAACTATCTTTTAACAGATATAAACCTCATGTTGTTCATTTTGCTGGTCATGGGAGAGCAGGAGCACTTCTGTTTAGCAACCAAAATGGACGCAGTGTCCCGGTAGGGAGTAATGCACTCAAAGCTCTATTCACGACCTTAAAGGATAACATTCGTGTCGTCTTGCTCGATGCCTGCTACTCTAGAATGCAAGCGGAGGCAATCGCAGAGATTATCGATTGTACTATTGGTATGAACGAGTCTCTTACTGATGGGGCCGCTATCACGTTCTCAGCAGCTTTCTATCAAGCAATAGGTTTTGGGCGTTCTATACAAGAAGCATTTGAACAAGGGAAGACCGCACTATTACTGACAAATAGTACTGAGTACACAAATCCTGTCTTGCTTGTGAAAAATGGAGTTGATGCATCTCAAGTTTGTCTTGTCTCTGCTCCGCTATCTTTGCAGAAGAGTGTAGCCAACATTCAGCATGTGGAGGAGATGTTGTGGCGTAGTGACTACGATGCAGCTTATCGCAAAATTGATACGCTGATAAGAACAGTTTCAGATGAGTTATCACTCTCTGAGCAGGCAAAACTGAAATATCTGGAGGCTCTCGTACACCTGGAGGGGAGACGTCCGTACCTACACTCATTGTCTATAATGCAATTAGTTGAACGCCTGCTGTCTACGTCTGCGAAATTAGATAATCTATACTCTTATAATAGTGTTCTGGCCGTTTTTAAGCGCGATTTTGCTCGGAATGGATTTCCCTTATATAACACTGAAGCGAATATACTAATGAACCATGCACAGAGTCTGGTGGTACAAGAGGTGGATCGGGTGAACATAAAGCTTCTTGCACATGTTCAGGAAGCTTTATATAAAGATTGTAGTAGCTATTTTAAAGCATGATGGATGTATTTCATAAAAGTAGGAAGGACGTAGATGTAATGTATATGCAACAGCCTGTTCAACCGCAATCTTTCGGGAATCCACGTACATTTAGTCCTATTGAGCTACGTAACTACTTCCTGGCACCACCGAGTAGAACTGTATTCACTCTCATTCTGCTCAGCCTCTTCCTTTTCATTCTAGCTATCCCTTTGATTGTCATTAATACAAGCTTCCTGACAGCTAGCGCGCAGTCCTTTTTAACAACCGCTGCTCTCGTTATCCTTGCTATCCCCCTGGTTTATGGAGGTATGCGCCTCGTTCCTTACTACTTGCGTTCCCGTCCTACTGATCAAGAGTATGATACATGGGTAAGGAATTGGATACCCGAAATGCAGCGCAATGGCTTGCTTGAACTGGGCCTGGACCCGAGTGAGATACTGGGGCAACCATTGTTCGTGCCTAGTATTGTCTGGCCAAATACACCAGAAGCTGATTTTTATCGCAACGAGGGCTATCCTCTTCTAAAGAGCGATAGAGATGGAAATATACATTCTAGTATCAATAGATTTATATTCTTTTATCCAACTCGCTATGCTATTGCCATCTTTACCTGTGATATCAATGCCCTGTATCCTCGGCAGTATAGCAGGGCACAGAGGTATTTCTACAACGACATTGTAGGCGTTGACTTGTTCAGTGTTACCACGCAACCTGGGAATACCTCGGGAGCACTCCGGCGCTTTGAGCTTCGTGTGACAAATGGAGAGAACTTAGGAGTTCCAGTTTTTATATCCGACCCAATGGTAATGCAGACAGTGGGAGCACTGAATGCATTGCTACGCGACAAGAAATATGGTTCTGGTCGCGGGCCCGCTGGTCTATAACACGCACAGCATATAACAACTGTTTTACAAAGACATTGAGGAGGCTAGAAGGATTATGTCACAGTTCTATCAGCAGCCAGATGATTATCAATATCCATCGTCACCGTATCCATTGCCGGACAATCAACAGCCGGTAGGGGGTTTTCAGCCTCAACCAGGTCAGCCACAGCTCGGCAATCAGCAGCCGACAGGAGGTTTTCAGCCTCAACCAGGTCAGCCACAGCCCGGCAATCAACAGCCAGCAGGAGGTTTTCAGCCTCAATCAGGTTACCCGCTCTCAGGTAGTCAGCAGCCGACAGGAGGCTTCCCACCTCAGCCGGGTTATCCGCCGCCAGGCAACCAACCACCGATGGGAGGTTTTCAGCCTCAACCTGGCAGTTATCCATCGCCGGGCAACCAGCCGCCGATGGGAGGTTTTCAACAGCTTTTGAGCAGTTTTAGTTCAAAAGGAAATGCTGGACTGGCTTCGAATGCTGTTCCTGAAACGCGTCCATTCGGTGTAACCGTTGCATCGATAGCTGTTGCTATTATTGGAGGCCTGAATATACTCCTGGTTCTAGTTTTGCTTGGTTTATTAAGCATCGAATCATCTTTGTTATACTCGTTGTACTCATCGCCTCTTGCAAGCGGAGCGGCGTCTCAAGTAGCTGAAGCAACGGGCTATAATAGTTTAATCTTTCTTATTCTCTACTACACTGTCCTTGGCATTGGTCACCTCTATATTGCGCGAGGACTCTGGCGACTGAAACCCTGGGCCTACTGGGGCGTGATAAGTATCGAAGCTGTAACTATTCTTATTCAACTTATTATCCTGGTCGGTAATCATAATGGTGCGGGTTTCTTCGCAAACATCTATGTTCCCTTCCTTATCGCTGGTTACTTGCTGGTCATAGGGCAAGTTCGTAGAACGTTTCGAGTTCCATTCTAGGAAGCGAAGGCTAGCTTCTTAAGGAATAAGAACCTTCTATTGCTGAAGGATGTAGAATGACAAAACAAAAGGGCATTGCAAGCGAAAGGTACAATGCTTGCAATGCCCTTTTGTTAGGGTTTGAGTACAACTTTGATGCAGTTATCTTCTTTGTGCTTGAAGATGTCGTAGCCGTGAGGAGCGTCTTCTAGCTTCATCTCATGAGTGATGATAAATGAAGGATCAATCGCGCCCTCTTTGATGTAGTTGAGCAGCGGTTTCAGGTACTTGTGTACGTGTGTTTGCCCCATTTTGAAGGTCAGGCCCTTGGCGAATGCCGCTCCAAAGGGAACCGCGTCCAGGATGCCGCCATAGACGCCAGGAAATGAGACGGTGCCGCCCTTGCGGCAGGCTTGAATCGCCTCGCGCAGAACGATTGGGCGATCCGTACCCAGACGCGTTTTGTGCTTCACGGTATCCATCGCTGCCAGCACGCCTGTGCCGTGAGCCTCCAGGCCCACCGCATCAATACAGGCATCTGGCCCGCGTCCTCCGGTCATCTCTTTCAGCGTCTCTAAGACATTCTGATTTTCGTAGTTGATGACTTCCGCCCGGCCCTGCTGCTCCGCCATCATCAGGCGCTCTGGAAAGCGATCGATGGCGATCACTCTTTCGGCACCCAGGAGATAAGCGCTCTTGATTGCGAACTGTCCAACGGGACCGCAGCCCCAGATCGCGACTGTATCGCCCGGCTGAATATTGCAGTTCTCCACCGCCATATAGCCTGTGGGAAACACATCTGTCAGGAACAGTGTCTGCTCATCGGTCAGCTCATCAGGAATCTTGATCGGGCCAATATCGGCGTAGGGCACACGTGCATACTCCGCCTGCCCGCCCGCATAGCCGCCGTAGAGATGCGAATAGCCGAAGAGACCGGAGGCCGAATAGCCATAGGCAGCTTCCGCCAGCGCAGCGTTAGGATTAGAGTTGTCGCACAGCGACCACATATTGTTCTGACAGAAGAAGCAGTGGCCGCAAGCAATCGTAAAGGGGACCGCGACCCGGTCGCCCTTCTGCAAATTGTTGACCTCTTTGCCGACCTCGACCACCTCGCCCATAAACTCATGCCCAAGAATATCGCCCTTCTCCATCGATGGAATGTAGCCATCATAGAGGTGAATATCCGAGCCACAGATAGCCGTAGAGGTTACTTTAATAATAGCATCACGTTGATTAATAATCTTTGGATCGGGCACGTTCTCGACACGCACATCGTGTGCGCCGTACCAACATAGTGCTTTCATCGTCGCCTTCTTCCTATTTTATTACGCATTCAGACGAAAAAGAGGGCAACACCCCTTCCACTTGTTTAGAACTAGAAACGTAGCTCTGAATGCTGCTAAAAAGAATATATTACTTTTCTATCCTTATCGTGAACTGACGTTTAGAGCACGCCCAGCTTTTTTCTACCTTTTCCTGTGGGCTGGCCCTCGATCGTTGGAACCTCGTGCGCCTCCATAATCTCTTTGAAGCGGCGCAGTGTCTCCATAACCTGGACTTCAGCAGCTTTGCCCGTGATATTGGCGACGGCGATCTGTGCTGGATTCTGATAATAATCAAGTTCCATCGTTACTTCTGTACCGCGATTGCCGGTAGCTGGCTTGAAGCTGACCTTGCCTGCATCGCCCGTCAGGCTCTTGCCGTGTACATGCCATGAAATCAGCGTGCCCGGCTGATCCTCCAGCAACTCAGAGTTCCACTCGTTCGTCTGTCCCGTAGGAGTCTTCGCCACCCAGTGCGATGTGCGCTCGCCCGTCTGTGTCACCGTCTCGACGGTGGGTGTGTAGAGCGGCGTCTTCTCTACATCGTGCCAGAAATTATACAGATCCGCTGCTGAGCGGTTGACCGTCACTGTACGGCGCACCTTGATGCCCTTGCCGCCGGGAATCGTCGAGATATTGGTTGAGAGCTTCTGCTCCTGTGGCTGTCTGGCGTTCAGACCCTGATAGATGGCACTATGACCGGTCGCGCCACGGTAGACCAGGGCCGCACCTAAGATAGCTATACCTGCGCCGCCCCAATCCTGGCGCACAAGCCCGTAGACGGCCAGCGCGCCGCCACCAATAGCCGAAATCCAGCGCTCCATCGGACTCACATTTACCCGTACTGTTGAGTTTTGATTAGCAGTATCTCTATTACCAGAGAGATTGGTTTCCCTTGCTGTATGTGTAGAAGCCATATGCATCCCCTTTTCTAACTAGATTCATCCAACATCTAAGTACACGCTCTTATCACGTTTGCGGTTTCGATTGGTGACAATTGGGTAGCAAGTAGCCTTCACGATGTACAATAGTGATTGAAGAAGAGTGTTTTTGTTCTTACGAGGTAGCGTGCATATGCTTGAGCAGAATCATGTCCCCATTCCCATGCAACCTGCTCCGGTCCATAGGGAAGACTGGAGTACGTATTGGCAGAAGGTGGGTCAATCGTGGCGTACTGAGCCGGAGATTGATGGTGCGCGTCAAGAGTATTTAAATCAACGTCTTTCTATTCAGCCCGACCTGGAAGAAGGTATCTATCCATTTAAAGATATCAAGCTGGATCGAGCTGATGTGGAGTGGCTGCTGGCGAATCATGAGAATGGGCGTGGGCCGGTGAATTGGCTTGATCCATTCCAGCGCGACCGGTTGGGACTCGATCTGCGCGGCGCAGACCTGCGGGGGGCAAAGTTACGTGCCTTGCCCTTATCGCATATGCTGGGAGGTCTGACGTGGCGCGAGCGAGATCGCACACCGGAACGACGCGAGATGGCGGCGGTGCATCTAGAGGGCGCAATTCTGAGCGAGGCGCACCTGGAGCGGGCGGAGCTCTATATGGCCTATCTGTCGCGTGCCGATCTCTATATGGCTCATCTAGAGAATGCTTCGTTACGTAAAGCTCATTTTGAGGGAGCCTCTCTGCGCAAAGCTTATCTCGCCTATGCGGGGGGACAAGAGTTGGAGAAGAGGGGCGCGAAGCTTTCTCCTGCCGACCTGCGTGCATGTTTTTTTGATAGCGCAACGGACTTGAGAAGTGTCTACCTGGGCGATAAGCAACATGACTTTGTGCGCCTGGCGGATGTGCAGTGGGGTGGGGTGAATCTGGCGATTATTGATTGGAACCCGATCAGAATACTCGGCGACGAGGGCAAAGCTCGTAAGATGCACTACACGGACGAGGATGCGCACGAAGCCTATATAGCTGATTATCGAGAAGCCGTCCGTGCCAATCGTCAGCTCGCCGTAGCGCTTCAGGGCCAGGGGCTGAACGAGGAGGCCACGCGCTTTTCCTACCGTGCCCAATTGCTACAGCGTCAGGTCTTGAAATATCAGCGCCGACCGTTCGCCCATTTCTTCTCGCTCTTCCTCGATCTCCTGGCGGGATATGGATATAAGCCTGCTCGCAGTATCATTTCGTACATACTTGTTATCCTTATGACCGCCGTTGTCTACTTTGTGCTTGGAGCGACGTTCGGCCCCAGATTCTCTCCGCTGGGTGCGCTCGTCTTCAGCCTCACCTCATTTCATGGTCGCGGCTTCTTCCCCGGCGGCATCCCTATAGATGATCCAATTACGGTTGTCGCCGCCCTCGAAGCCGTCGTTGGCCTCACCATCGAGATTAGCTTCATCGCCACCTTCACACAACGCTTCTTCGGCAAATGAGGTGACAGGGAATTATATAAAATCTAGCTGCTTGTGGCAATGCACTTTTTCAGCTACACTGAAAAAGCGTGAATAGTCGAAATCGACCATTCAGAATCCGGAGAAACCGCTCCCCATCTAGTTTCTTCCACCATCATGCTGTTAATCGTGGTAGTGTTAAGTGTAAATCCCACCAGGAAATGGTTGTTTTCAGGAGCGATCCTCTTTTTTCATGGATGTGTCCAGGATTTCCTCTTGACTTTCCCGCGTGCATCGACTACAATTTGGTTGGACGATCAACCAGGAGAGAATAGAGAGATGAAGACACACGTGACGACACGCGAGCAGATTCTTCAAGCAGCATATCGCGTCTTGGTTGAGCAGGGCTATGATGCCACTACGATCAAAGCGATTGCCCGCGAGGCCAGGGTCGCGCCAGGATTGCTGCATTACTACTTCACGAATAAAGACGAATTGTTGGTCGAGGTGCTCAGAGACATTTCACGCCGCTCTACTGAAACCATGCGCGAGGTGGTGGAACGCCTGCCCGCGGAGCAACTACGCGAGGCTGGTCTGAACGCCGTATTGCAGCGAACGCTACACACTCCTGAAGCGTATCGTTTGCGCTACGAATTGTTCGCGTTAGGACTGCGCAACCCCACATTGCTGCCCGCTGTAGCCGCGCTTTTGAAGGGGGGACGCGAGAGCATTGGGCGGACCGTGCGAACTGCTGAGGGTGAACGAGTGGCTGACCCCAACCTGTTCGCGGCAGTACTGCTGGCCTGCTTCGATGGTCTAGCGCTGCAGCACCTCGCCGATCCGGACTTTGATATCGAGGGCGCATACGAGATTCTTAGACGCATAATCAACGTCTTCCTGGAGTATAGTTAAAATTTTTGTAGAGAATTGGTTGGTTGTCCAACCAGAAACCAATCTCTTTCTTACTGAGCAAGCGCTGCCATGCATTTGTACTCTTTACAAGAAGCGGCAGTCTCAGGCCACACGGTAGTGTTTTTACTCCACCAAGAAAGGTGTTCACAATGCGTACTCTCCTTCTTTCTCTGAATCTCCTCGTATCCCTCGCTTCAGCAGGGGTGGCAGTGATTGCTCTTCTCCGACCGGCATCTTTTTCTGGCTCAAGTCACGTTGCACGCGGTGAAATATTCTACGTGCGTATGTATGCTGCGCGCTCCATTCCGTTCGGGCTAGCAGCCGGAATCCTGCCGTTTTGGCCTGGTGGGCCCGCTGTCGCGTGGGTTCTCTTTACCGCCGCAGTCATTCAAATCGTGGATGTCGTCATTGCCGTGGGGAAGAAGGAGTGGGGGATGATGATAGGCGCATCTGTCAGAGCGATCGTGCATCTTCTTTGCGGTATGGCGATCAGGTAGGTCTTTTGTGTCCGTGGTTATAGCTTTTCGTTATTAAGAAAATCCCGATGATTTTTTGGTGCAGTATCCTCGACTCTATCTACAAGAGTCGAGGATACTGCAACATTTAGCCTTTGCGAGCTTCGGGATTGAGGGGTGGTAAGTTTTCTGTGAGGGCGTAGGGAGGTGGGAGGAAGGGGAAGTGTTCCTGGGTGTCGCCGGAGGGGCTGACGTGGTCGGAGAGGGGTTGGTTGGCGAGGAGGCTGAGGGAGAGGTCCATCGCGTCGTCGGTGAGGGGGCGGCCGTTCTGACCGGCGAAGCCGTAGCTGGCGACGGTGCCGGGGTGGTAGTAGAGCATGCCGGGGAGGAACAGGTTGGCCACGCGCTCGCCGTACGCTTCTGGATTGGCAGTGGTGGAGGCGAGGGATGTGACTTTGGCTACGGTGGAGGCGATGGCTGAACCGAAGCGGTCTTTGTCATCGCTAGGGTGGCCCGAATTGAAGGCGTCTTTGTCTTCTGGATTGAGGAGGAAGAGGTGGGTGAGGAGTGGCGCGCTCCAGCGGCTGATCTGAGCAGAGACGCCGTGAGCTAACACTACAGTTGTCGCCCAGACGCCGATCGCGGCCTCTCCGAACACCGTGTTTGGCAGTTCCAGCACGATGCCGCTCACGTTGCGCTTTGCGAAGATATTGTTGCCCTTCTCGAAGACGGAGGCGTCGAAGGTGTTCTGGGTGGAGAGCGTCTTCACAAATTGATTCAGGGCTGCACCATCGGCAAAGAAAGGATCACCAGCTAGACCCGTCCACACTCTTCCACCCTCGGCTAGAGGTGTAGTCGTGTTGGTGTGCCCCTCCGCCAATAGAACACCTTGTGTTTCCGTCTCGACTACAGGTCCCTCGATACGTCGAAGCTGGAAGCGTTGCAGCCCGTCGGCAGTTGGCTCAGTGAAGTTAAGTTGATACGTTATATCCTCAGTGGCGTCTCCGCTTATATCGATTTTGAATGCGTAGCGTGCTTCAGGATGGAAGGTTGTGGGCGATGATCGGCCTGCATCGGGGTTGACCGTCAAAATAAAGATTGTGTTTCCGCGCTCTGCACTCTCAAAGACGTAGAGATCACAGAGGTTTACGCGGCCATCCTTGCGGGCAGTTGCTGTATCTACGTGATGTGACATGAAACCTTCTTTCACTATTTTTGCTAATAACGACAACATTCAGGAGATGTTTTTTCCTACGGAACATCTTCAGAACATCTCTCTGTTATATATGTATTAGAACTCTCTTTACTGTTACACATCTTAAGGCTCTTCAACGAAAGAGGAAGCTTGCTCATTGCTTTGTAGCGAGGAGGTATTTTATGCGTCCAATACGATTTGGGATTGTCGGAGGAGGTTGGCGTTCACTCTTTTATCTGCGAATTGCGCGTGAAATTCCTGAACGGTTTGAGGTCGGAGGCGTCGTTGTGCGAGACAGTGCGAAGGGTGATATGTTGGAGGCGACGTGGGGAGTGAAAACGTATCGCACGCTCGATGACTTGCTCCGCGTCTCTGGTCTAGACTTCGTCGTCGTCTCAGTTCCCTGGCCGGTAACGCCACAAGTCTTATTTACGTTGGCTGATCGCTCTATACCAGCGTTAGCGGAGACGCCGCCTGCGCCGGATCTACCGAACTTGACTGCACTGAATGAACTGATACGACGGAGAGTTCGAGTTCAGGTTGCCGAGCAGTATCACTTGCAGCCGCTTCTTGCAGCCCAGCTTGCCGTCGTTCAATCTAGAAAACTGGGAACAGTCACTCAAGCGCAAGTATCGGTGGCGCACGGCTATCATGGTATCAGTTTGATTCGCAAGTTCCTGGGCATCGCGTTCGAGCCCGTCACGATCACCGCCCAGCGCATTATCTCACCGCTCATCGCTGGACCTGATCGCGGTGGTCCACCGACACACGAACACACAACGAGCTCTCAACAGGTCATCGCTCACCTGGACTTTGGCGATAAACTGGGCATCTATGATTTTACTGACGATCAATATTTCTCCTGGATTCGCTCGTCGCGCCTGCTCATACGTGGGGATCGGGGGGAGATCATAAACAGCCGGGTTCGCTATTTAGCTGATTTTCACACGCCCATTACCATCGATCTGATGCGACAGGATGCGGGAGAGGAGGGCAACCTGGAAGGCTATTATCATAAAGGCATTCTGAGCGGAGGCGAATGGGTCTACCAGAATCCTTTCGCGCCTGCCCGCTTGAGTGATGATGAGATTGCCATTGCCACTTGCCTCAGCAAAATGCAGATCTATGTTGAAGGTGGCCCTGACTTCTACAACCTGGCAGAAGCCGCTCAGGATCACTATCTGAACATTATGATCGAACGTGCGCTGGTGTCGGATTCAACGGTGAAAACGACATTGCAAACCTGGGCTGAATAAGGGCTATTATAATAGGTAGCTCGCGTAGCGACAATCCCTTGCGGTTGTCGTGGTTGAGTTCTGCAAGGAGGGCGCTTGATGGAAGGCCGACCACGACAACCGCAAGGGATTGTCGCTACGCGAGCTCCTTAAGCGGGCGGAGAACGACAACCGCGAGGGATTATTGCTACGAGGAAGTTGATTTAAGGTTGGTTTGCCCTGTACTGACAAGGGCTGGTGTCCTTTGAGAAGTCAGAATGTAGTGCTGCGGGTCGAAGCGGCGTGTTCTGTAGCGAAACTCAAAGGTGAATCCGGGCCAGAGTGTCGTATTATGCCCTCTCGCATCAAGGTACCAACTGGCACAACCGGAAGTCCAGACCGTCCCTTTCATCCTTCGCTGCATCTCTGCGTTGTATTGCTCTTCGGCATTGGGCCGTACCTCGACGGTCTGTACGTGCCTTTTATCCATCACATGCAGGCAGTCCAGGATATATTTGATCTGAGACTCGATCATGAAAACCATCGAATTGTGACCCAGGCCCGTGTTTGGACCAATGAGCAAGAACAGATTGGGAAATGCGGCAATCGTTGCACCGTAGTAAGCATGAGCCCCGTCGTGCCATACGTCGGCAAGCGATTGAGCCCCTTGTCCATGAATGCGCTGAGAGAATTGCGTATCAGTCACATGGAAACCAGTTCCACAGATGATGGTGTCAACTTCACGCTCTTTGCCATCTTCGGTGATAATGCTCTGTCCCCGAATCTCACGAATTTTGTCGGTAACAACTTCGACATTTGGTCGAGTTAGCGCCGGGTAGAAGTCATCGGACAGCAGGACGCGTTTACAGCCCATTGTATAATTTGGTGTCAGTTTTGTTCTTAATATCGGGTCCGCTACCTGTGCCGTAAGATGCTCGCGAGCGATTTTTATGCCCGTTTCGAGTAGGTCACGGCGATAGATGAAGCCGAGCGCGGTAAGTTCGCGTTGCCAATACATTTTGGAGCGTATCAGGCGCTGAGTAATGGGTAGGATGCGGAACAGGATGCGCTGCCAGGCGGCGATTGGGTGATCGAGTCGGGGCACAATCCAGGGCGGTGTGCGCTGGAACAGGGTGAGATGGCCAACCTGGGGCTGAATGCGTGGAACGAACTGGATGGTGGATGCTCCGGTTCCAATCACCGCCACGCGTTTGCCCGTCAGGTCATAATCGTGCCTCCACTGCGCGGAGTGGAACAGGGTTCCCTCAAAGCGCTCAATACCAGGAATGGCTGGAAGCGATGGCTCGCTGAGCGGTCCGTTGCCCAGAATGAGAATATCAGCCAGGAGTTGGCCCTGTGTCGTGGTGATATGCCAGCGCTGGTCGTCTTCATTCCACGAAGCATCTTGTAGTTCAGTATTCCACTGAATATATGGCAGGATACCAAAGCGTTCCATACTGGAGCGAAGATACTTCTGAATTTCGCTCTGTGGAGAGAACATATGGGTCCACTGTGGATTGAGCGCAAACGAGAAGGAGTAGAGATGCGAGGGAATATCGCAGGCACAGCCAGGATAGGTATTATCGCGCCACGTTCCTCCGCCTTCTGCCGCCTTTTCAAGCACCACAAAATCTTTGTAGCCATGCCGCTTAAGCTGAATCGCTATTCCCAGTCCTGCAAATCCAGTTCCAACGATGGCGACACGGACATGACGGATGGGCGCGTCATTCTGAGACAGCTCAGCGGGAAGCGTTTTATCCTGAATATCAACGGGAAGTGAACTGTCGTTTATAGAAGTCTGAGACACAAGCATATCCTCCAAATCTTGCTTCAGCTACGTCGGAGGAAATCCACGATCACTCGCGCGAACTCCTCGCCTTTATCTTCTTGCAAAAAGTGACCAGCATTTCCAATCGTCGTGTGCGGCTGCCCTTTTGCTCCTGGAATACGCTGCTGTAGTATCTTCTCTCCACCATGCGTAATGGGGTCCGAATCGCTGAACGCGGTAAGAAAAGGCTTTTCCCAGCGCATCAACACCTCCCAGGCGGAACGGTTAGGGCCAGCAGCAGGATCATCGGGTGAAATGGGCACGAGCAATGGAAATTGTCGCGCTCCCATTGTATAACGCTCATCCGGAAATGGAGCATTGTAGGCTGCAAGAATCTCTGGTGATGGACGTACAACGCATCCAACGCCGATCGTGCTGCCTGCATCAAGAGTGGGCGTTGTTTGCGAATAGTGCAGCCATGCTTGAAACGCTGGATTTGGAGGCTCGTCGCCCGTTGGTAAGGCCGTGTTTGCTGCAATGACGCGGCTGAAACGCGGCTCTTGCTCTGCGGTCAGGCGTAGCCCGATGAGCCCGCCCCAATCCTGGCAGACCAGATTTACATTCCGTAGATCAAGGCCAAGAAGAAAGCCTGTCATCCAATCTACATGTCTTTGATAAGTATAATCCTCGCGTTGGGCCGGCTTATCTGATCGCCCAAAACCAACCAGATCGGGTGCGAGAACACGATAGCCTGCTGAAGTGATAAACGGAATCATCTTACGGTAGAGATAGGACCATGTTGGCTCGCCATGCAGCATCAACACGATCTCAGCATCAGGCTTCCCTTCGTCAAGATAGTGAATACGAACATTATCAACAGTAGTGTAATGCGGAGTGAAGGAGTAGCCTGGTAAGTTATCAAATCGTTCATCAGGAGTACGCAAAAGTTCCATGCTTTGCCTCTTCTACGAAAATACAGAATCATCATCGTAACCATTACTATATACGAGGAATGTTCTGAAGATGTTCCGACAAAAAACACGTCAAAGAGTCAGGCCAAAACAACAACCGTAAGAGATTGTGGCTACGCGGGGTAAGGTCAAAGTGACGATACCTTCACCAGGAGAACTAATCTATGAGTTGTGTCCAGTCGAAGAGAATACCCATCGCAGTCATGCGTTCATCGCGCAGCACGCGATATGCTTCTTCTGCATCAAGGGGTGAGAAGCGGTGTGTGATCAGGTCGGCTACGCGCATCTCGCCACGACTCACGTAATTAAAGAAGAGATCAACCATGTGGGCTTTGTTCCAATGGGTATGATCTGTGGCGACCAGAGGTGGATTGGTATCATGTGAACCGAAGATGGTTAATCCTTTGGTTATCACATCTCCAGTTAAATGTTGCTCGGCAGGCGTACCAGTATCGCCTAAGAGGGCGAGCTTGCCAAAGCGTCGCAGTAAGGTCAGGGCTGTACTAAAGACAGGAGCGATTCCAGTCACGTCGTAGACAACATCGGCACCACCGCCAGTTGCATCCATGATTGCATCTCGCGTAGCATCGACATTCATGGCAAGAGTCATCGTCGCCCCGTGTTCTTTTGCCATCAGCAACCGACTCTCCGAGATATCAACGGCGATGATCTGCCGTGCGCCGAGCAGGCGCACATATTGCACGACCAGTTGACCCAAAAGCCCCAAACCGATAACGACCACGGAATCCCCCAGCGTGTGCTGAGCACGTCTCACGCTGTTTTGAACAATCGTTGCCAGCCCGGCCCAAACCGCTTCTTCATCAGAAAGGCTATCGGGAATGGAGTAAAGATCGCGACCAGGAGTATGAACGGGAAGCGTGACATATTCCTGATGAGCTTCATGTAAAGCAAACCGCTGACCTTCGTGGATCTCTGAAACCTCGTTGCCAACTGCCACGACCTTGCCAACCATGCTGTAGCCGGGATGAAAGGGGTATTTCACCCAACGATCCCAATGTGATCCCGGAGCGAAAAGGCGGCCCAGGCAAATCATCTCGGTGCCTGTGCTGATCTGTGTCCTGGTGGCTTTGATTAAGACTTCGTTGGGGGCTGGTTCCCGAACAGGCTCTTGAATAACATCGAGGCGGTCTTTGCCGAGAAAGATGATCGCACGTGATTGCATAAAATATCTCTCCTTCGTCTGGTGAACTCTCTACCTTCCCAATTATATATTTTAAGGATATACTGCGGTTAGAGAAGTGGGCTGGTTGATTAGTGAAAATATTTTTGACTGGACATCGATAAGCAGCATTCAGCTTTGCGAGGAGGGTTTTGTGGGACGAATCAAGCAATCTGTGTCGTGGTGGTGTTTTGCTCAGAGAGGTATGCAACCTGAACAACTGGTGCGTACCGTTGCAGACATGGGGTACGAGGCGGTCGAACTTGTCGATCAGAAATATTGGTCGTTGGTAAAGAACGCCGGCCTCACAATCGCTTCTCTAGGTGGACATCAATCTATAGAAGAAGGACTAAATAAACGGGAGAATCACGCGCGGATCGAGAAGGAAATACGGGCCAATCTTGCACTCGCTCAGAAGTGGAGCATTCCCAATCTGATCGTCTTTAGTGGGAATCGCTATCCGGGCGTGGACGATAAAACAGGAGCAGAGATCACGGCTGAAGGTCTGCAACGAGTGGCTGGAGTAGCCGAAGAGGCAGGAGTCACTTTGGTCCTGGAATTGCTCAACAGCAAAGTGGATCATAAGGGCTATCAGTGTGATAGAACAGCATGGGGAGTGGAGGTATGCACGCTGGTCAACTCATCACGGGTGAAGTTGCTCTATGATATCTATCATATGCAGATCATGGAAGGCGACATTATACGTACGATCCGAGACCACCATGCATTCTTTGCGCACTACCATACTGCGGGCAATCCTGGTCGTCATGAGCTTAATGAAAAGCAGGAACTATACTATCCGCCCATCGTTTCCACCATTCTCGAAACCGGCTACCAGGGCTATCTTGGACAGGAGTTTGTTCCGCAAGGTGACCCGATTGCAGCACTAAAACAGGCGTTTGATGTATGTAATGTGAGCGTGTAACGAGAGAAGTGATAGTGTACTTCGTCACAAAAGGTAGAGATACCTTGTACGCTAAGAAGATAGACGTACCTCTTCGAGATCGAGATCGTGTTGAATGCGGCGCAGCACTTCGTCGTTGATAACGCTACTGTGGCGCAGTCCGATCAACGTGTTGCGCTCAGCGCCGATTACCTCGCGTCTCAAGCGGCTGTACGCGCTTGCTCGCTCTTCCTGATCATTGTTTTCCGGGTCATGAAAGCGTACCATGAAGAGATTGCTCTGTTCGTTATAATGTGTGCGCATATCCTCGACATGGTCAGCCTGTACCCAGGACTCGTTTGCCAGTTCATCCAGGCGCTTTAGAGCAGCCTGTGCCACTTTGAAGCGAGCTTTTGTTTCCTCGTGCTCCTCCGAGCCATCATCCTGTACTTGCAGGCGTCGAATGAGAGCAGGCAGGCTCAGGCCCTGCACCAGCAGAGTGGCCAGGATGACACAAAAGGTGAGAAAGGTAATCAGGTCTTTGCCTGGAAAATTCGTCGGAATCGCGAGGGCGGCGGCCAGCGATACGCCGCCACGCATCCCTGTCCAGCCCAGGATGACCACGTTGCGCCAGGGCGGATAGGGACTGCTCTTGCGCACGCGGCGGCTCAGCAGAAATGGAAGGTAGGCACCTGGAAAGACCCAGAGCATGCGCACTATGATAACAACCGCGCTCACAATAGCCGCGTACAACACAAGCTCAGGTAGTGTATACTGACGAATAGCCGTTTCGGTAATCGTGCGAATTTGCAGCCCGACCAGGATGAAGATGAGGCCATTGACCAGATAAACTATCATCTGCCAGAGCTGCTCCGCCTGTAGCCTCGTCTGAGATGAGACGATACGCGGTCCCAGCCGACCGAGGTAGATGCCCATCGCCACCACCGCCAGCACGCCCGAAACGTTTAGTGACTGCGCCGGAATATAGGCCGCGAAGCCGCTCAGTAGCGAAATAGTATTCTCAACGGGTGGATCGTGGAGATAGCGGCGCACAAATCCAATGCCTAGCCCCACCAGCAATCCCACTGCGATTCCACCTACACTAACACCTAGAAATTGTAGACCAATCTGGGACAGTGTAACTGCACTACCCGCGCTAGTCAGCGCCACACTATAGGCCACGAGTGCTGTGGCATCGTTGACCAGACTCTCTCCCTCAAGAATAGCAACCACATTGCGGGGCAGGCTAAGGCGTTGAGCGATGGCGGCGGCGGCAACCGTGTCGGTGGGCGATATAATCGCTCCTAGAACGAATGCAACGGGCCAGCCAAGACCGGGAATAACGTTGTGTGCGACGACTGCGACGATTACCGTCGTAAATACAACCAGGCCGATGGAGAGGAGCAGGATAGCACGGAGATTAACAAGGAAATCGCGAAACGAGACGTTGAGTGCCTCCCAGTAGAGTAGTGGGGGCAGGAAGAGCAAAAGAATAATCTGCGGGTCCAGTACAATCGTTGGCAATTGTGGCACGAAGCCCAGCGCGAGACCCCCGATAACCAGCAGAATAGGATACGGGACGGAGAAACGCCTCGCTAGCGTAACGATCGCAGCCACAACGACCAGCAGCACAAGCACCGTTTTGATTTCCAGCTCAATCCCCATACGAATCATTCTCTCCTTAAAGCACAGCCAGAACAAGGAATGGTCAGAACTGTTGTTTCTGCACTGCATAATAGCACATCAAGCTTGCGGTTTGTGCAGATTACTTCATCCTGTTCAAGCTCATTGCAATAAATTATCACTACACCAGGTTTGGCTTACGCTACCATTTCATTTCTAGTGCAGCGTCGATAAATGTGCGTAGGGCGGGAGAAAGCCATTTTTCTTTGTGCCAGATCATCTGCATAGTGACCTGAAAATTCGGCAGATTCCAGGGTAGAACCACTAATTTGCCCTGCTCCACTTCTGCGCGCATCACCATAGCCGGCAGCACCGAGATACCCATCCCCACCATTACACACTGCTTGATCGCCTCCACTCCACTAAACTCCAGCACGTTCGCTGGCTGCACGCCTGCAGCCGCTAACGAGTGCTCGAACAGCAACCGGTAACTACAGCCGCGTTCAGTTAAAAGTAATGTTTCCTCTTCCAGGTCTTTTGGCCCTACCCGGCTAGCTTGTGCTAATGGATGTGACGGAGCTGCGATAAGCTGCAATGGCTCAGATCGTAGTGGCTTTACAGAGAGCATCGTTGCATGAATCGGCTCTTCCAATACGAAAGCTACGTCTAAGATGCCATCGGTGACGAGGCCGCGCAAATTGCCCACGGGACTGGGGCGAAATTGAAGGTGGATCTGCGGGTAGAGGGTGCGCATGCGATTTAAAAGGGCAGGCAAGCGATAGGTGCACAGCGTCTCAGGTGCACTGATGACCAGCGATCCCAACGGTTCACTATCCGATGTCGCCACTGTATGCATCTCATCAGCCAAGTCCAGGATGCGCTCGGCGTAGTGCAGCAAGCGCTCGCCTGTATCTGTCAAAGTCACTCGTTTGCCCAGCCGATCGAAGAGTCGGACTCCCAACTCTTCTTCCAGGGCCTGGATCTGTAGCGTCACATTTGATTGCACATAGTTGAGCGTGATTGCTGCGCGTGTAAAGTTCAGCGTCGTGGCAAGCATGCGAAAGGTTGTGAGTTGGCGTAACTCCATGCTATTCCTCTATTAAAATTTTTAATGATAGACATGATAAACAATCGTTGGTAATAATCATACCATAGCTATAGAATGAGTGCATAGATCGATCAGAGAATTCAATATTTGCACACAAAACTCTTCGAAGAAGAGATGGAGAGCTATCATGAAAAGACTATCCATCGAAGAACAGACTGAAGGAAGTAGTACACAAGCAGCCGCAAAAGTGTCTACACGTATTGACTTGCGTACATACATTGTTGCTGGCTTGACAATCGTACTCTGGGCTTCCGCCTTTCCAGGTATTCGTATAGCCATTCATAGCTACACCCCTGAGCATGTCGCCCTGATCCGCTACGCTACGGCCTCAATTGCTCTAGCAGTCTACGCCCTCTTTGCACGCATCCGCCTTCCCAGGTTGCGAGATATACCAGCTTTTGCCCTGCTGGGCCTGATTGGTATCGCCTACTATAACGTCGCGCTCAACGCTGGTGAGGTGCATGTACCTTCTGCGGCAGCGAGCTTTATCGTCGCTGCCGCACCCATCTTTATGGCGATTGAAGCTATTCTCTTTTTAAGAGAGCGCTTGAGGCTCTGGGGCTGGTTAGGCATTATCGTCTGCTTTGCAGGGATCAGTATTATCACTCTCAGCAGGACCGCTGGCTTTCACCTTGATAGCTGGTCCTTTTTAGTCCTGAGTGCTGCCATCGCTCAGAGTCTCTACTCCGTTGGTCAGAAATTCCTTCTCGTGCGCTATACTGCCTTTGAGTGCACTGCTTATGCTATCTGGCTAGGCACAATCTTTCTGCTTGTCTTCACACCAGGGCTGTTTGGATCGATAAGGACAGCTCCACCAGATGCAACGCTGGCAGCACTTTATCTGGGTATCTTTCCCGGTGCGCTAGCATATGTTGCCTGGGCATACGCGCTCTCACGGCTACCAGCCTCGACTGCGGGTAGCTTTCTTTATCTTGTCCCAATCGTAGCTAGTGGCATCGCCTGGCTCTGGTTAGGTGAAGTGCCTGCTGTCCTGGCGATCTTTGGTGGAATGTTGGTTCTGGCAGGTGTAATCCTCGTCAACACGTGCGGAAGGAAGCATAAGGGCTAGCTATAAAGCAAAATTCAGAAGTGATGAGAGACTAACCAGATCCTGTTTGTATCTGAGATCAAGTCAATCTCTCATACATGTTATTGTTTAACGTCGCTACTAGCCCCAGCGTTGGCGGAGGCGTGGTAGGATCTCTTTCGAGTAGGTCTGTAGGAAGCGGGACTGGTCTTCGCCGGGGGCGTGGAAGATCAGATGAGTGAAGCCGAGTTCGATGTAGGGGCGGATCTGCTCAATGTGCTCTTCGGGATCGCTGGAGACGAGCCAGCGGCGATGAGCTTGATCGGCGACGGCCTCGGACTTGCGCTCCATCTCGCGGGCATCGTGAATGTTCGCTTTGTCCTCGGCTGGTAGGGCGAGGGCAGCCCAGATGCGCGTGTCGGACATAGCGCGGTCGCGATCAGTGTCGAACGAGACCTTGACTTCGATCGTGCGCACAATCTTTGAGGCGTCGCGGTTGGCGGCCTTTGCACCCTCCTCGACGGCTGGCAGCAGCTTGTCGCGGTAAAGCTCGTCGCCCTTGCCAGAGGTGCAGATAAAGCCATCACCGGCTCTGCCCGCGTACTTAGCTGCGACGGGACCGCCCGCGCCGATATAAATAGGAATCGGCTGCTCCGGCTTGTCATAGATCGTCGCATTGAGCGTCTTGTAGTGCTCACCTTCGAACGTCACCAGGTCTTCCGACCAGAGCTTCTGGATGAGCGCCACCGCCTCGCGCAGCCGCGACAGGCGAACTTTTGGTTCGGGCCAATCATCGCCCGTCACCGCTACCTCGTTCAGTGACTCACCTGAGCCCACACCTAGAATCATACGGCCAGGATTCAGCACGCCTAGCGTGCCAAATGCCTGAGCTACGACGGCGGGCTCATAACGAAAGGTTGGTGTCAGGACGCTTGTTCCCAACTCCACACGCTTCGTACGCTCGCCGATCGCGCCCAGCCAGGCGAAGACCTGTGGTGCGTGCCCATTGGTATGCCGCCAGGGCTGGAAATGATCGCTCACCCAGACACTATCGAAACCTACATTTTCGGCCTCCACCGCGTAATCGAGCAGTTGCCGTGGACCAAACTGCTCCGCTGACGCTTTATAGCCGAGCTTCAAAGGTTGATTTGCCATGTTGATATTTTCTCCTCTTTACTTTGGAAAGCACGATGAAGAGGAACTTCCTTGGACATCGTCTCCTTGAAGCATATCACCTTCCGACTCTAAACGACAATTGCTAACGTGCCTTTTTGCTATAAAAAGGAAAGGTGCTGCGAAAAAACTAGTATAGATAGACCCTTGTGTGTTGATGCGTATCAATCACTTGACGTGCAGCAAACAGAGCGTACATTGTCGAGATTTCGAGACAACCTGTGTCGAAAATTTGATGAAATTTCTACTTTTGCCGTAGGAAGCAAGAGGCTTGGGTTTAGCTGACCCGAGCCTCTTGAGAAATCTTTCTGTGATTTAATAGTCTGTAGACAGATTATCAACGGAGATGAGTTTTGCCCGGTGTAGGTGTCGCTTTCCTCACAGGAGTGGTTGGAGCGGCAGTTGGCTCAACGGTTGGAACTGCGGTGGGTTCGACCGTAGGCACCGGCGTAGGTTGAACGATTGGTGGAGTTGTTGGCCGAGCGGTGGGCACTGGCGTAGGTACAACTATTGGTACTGGCGTGGGCTTAGGTGTTGGAATGGGCGTCGGCGGCACTGGTGTTGGAGTAGGGAGAGGCTTAGGTGTGGGCGTAGGTTTTGCGACTGGAATCGGTGTCGGGATGGGCTTTACCACTGGTACCGGAATAGGCGTCGGCGTAGGCTGAACGACTGGTGCGGGTGCAGGCTGCTGAGGAACGGGCGCAGACTGTACTGGAATGGGTGTGGGCTCTGCCGGGATGGGCGTGGGTGTGGGTTTAGGGGTTGGCGTAGCCACTGGTACAGGAGTCGGTAGAGGCTTCGTCGTGAATTGGACCTCAGCGTTTGCAGATTGTTCGGAGACCTGTTCGGTTGCATCGATTGTATGGGTCGTGTTGGGCTTCCACTCAGCTGGGACAGAAATAGTCGTATCGAAGGTTCCGTCTTTATTGATGGTTGTGCTCTGTAGCACCTCGTTGTTCAAGTCGCTATTTGAGCTATTCTGTAAGCCGCTCAATGTTGCGACTGGTAACGTCCTGGAATTTTTAGTGAGCGGATTGCCATCCGCCGAGATGGTAATGGTGCCGTCGGGTAGGAAGTTTTTGCCGTGTATGGCCAGGGACCCACCGGGGAAGGCGGTGGTGGTGTTTGTTACGCTGATGGTTGCGGGTGGCGGTGGAGCTGGTGCATTTCTCTGTGCATTGGCACCCAGCAGCGGAATGAGCAGGGCGGCGGCCACACCAGCCAGGGCGACGGCTGTAGTGCTGACGACGGCGAGGTGTGGGCGTCTCTGCTTAGGGGTACTGCTTATCTGTGTTGGCTGCCTGGAGGTTGCGCGTGCTTGTGCAGGCTGTCGATGCTCACTTCGCATCTGTGCGGGCTGTTGATGTTCGCCGCGTATCTGTCCAGGTTGCCTATGTTCAGCACGCAGTTCGGGAGCTTCTCCTTGCTCATGCAGCGTAAAAAACGGAACAGAAATAATAGCATCATCTTCTTCGTCTTCGTGTTTCTCGGCTGGAGTGACACCGATCTGATCGATGCTATTTTCCGGCAGATGATCAGTATCTCTATAGCGATCATGCTGCCAATTTTCGCCCAGGACACCCACAATATCTTCTCGCGAAAGGACCTGGGGCGGCATGCTCTGTTCATTCGAAATACCCGACCAGATCGATGGCAATGTTAATTCATTCTCAGCGGGATCATAAGCAATTGGAGCATTCAGGCTAATTTCCGTCGCGATATATTCTTCAACCTCTGGATAGACAAGCGCGCCACACTCTTTACAGAAACGCGCATATTCTGGAAGCATAGTTTGACAACGCCGACATCGAACCGTACTCATATGCTAACCTCTTTAAAGATTCAAGACGATTTCAGTAAAAATTGACATGCATATTCAAGAATACCGCGACCCCACCATCATTTTTAAGATTACTAGTAGAACCATAAAAGTTTATTAAGAAGCGCCAGAAATACATCGACTAAGGTTGCTCTCTTCTCTAATTAAAGCTGGCATTGATCTTGAAGTGTAGTTGCAGATGAAGATAAAGGAAAAGGGTAAAAGCCAGATCTATTTTGTCAGCTTTCCATTTATGTATAAATGTACGGATGAGACAACCTTTAATCGGTAGTATAAACTATAGCGCATAGAGAAATATGTGAACTCGTTCACACAAGAGAAATAATACTTCCGATAGTTTATTATAGCATCCCTGTAGAGAAGAAGGGAGGAGTTAGTGAGCAAACAGCAAGAGGATTCAAAAGTCGTTTCTAAACCGATCTCTGCCACCCTCCTATTAGGAGGATGGCGATTACAAGTCAGCCTCTCTTTATCTACGATAGCACGATATTAACAAGCTTCTGTACACAAGCTGAACGGAAGTATTACCAATATGAGTGGATGCCACGATTACTATTGCTGGAGCACCAGATCTGCGGTCTGGAAGGAGATAGAGTCCAGCGATCCTGATATTCGATAATTTTGCTATTGCTCTGCTGGTTAGAACCAGGATACAAGGGTTGGCTTACATGTCCATTGAGCTGTCTGCCGCGACGAAGAAAGCGAATAAATTTGCCGATACTCATCGTTCCTCCTCATGATCTGCGAACAAATCGCGCACGCTTACATCTAGCGCTTGGGCCAGCTTACCTAATGCTTCAAGGTTGACCGACTTTGTCTGGTTATTCCAGTATCGGTTCAATAGAGGCATAGTAATCCCAGCCTTCATCTGAAGCTGGGAACGATTCAGGTTCTGTCTCTGCGCAATGTCTTTAATTTGCAACCGTACCAAGATCGAGTCCTTCGTGTTTAAATGTGACAATGTCCATGTACTCCACAAAGGGTAACACATTCTTGTTATAACGTCAATGTTATAACAAGAATAGCATTACTTGTCGCATTTCTGTATGGAAAACAGATCTCGATGAGAAGAAAGCATGGTCATGCCCGTGCGCGGCCGAGCGTTGTAAGTATGCCAACACAGATCGCGGCAGCCACAACGTGCAAACACATCAATATAGCAACACCAGCCGGAGTCGTTGACGGAAACAGCGGCTGCGAGAGCATCAGGAGGTCAGGAATAAGAGAGAGTACAAGAATGATGATCGCGACGATGCGGAAGAGGCGGATAGGGCGTTGTGTAAATCGTCCAAGCAGGGCAAAAACGATCACCGCCCCCAGCGCACCAATAAACGTAAAGAATCCAATTGGACCAGCCCCCAGCGGTAAAAAAGCTGCCAGGCCAGGAATAAGTGCATTCGCCACCAGAGCTAGAACAACATTGACTACCGTCGCCACAACAATCACCAGCAGGCCAACCCACCAGAGGCGTGAAAAGCCGACCACCTTCTCGCTCGGCGCGGTCTGCATCTCATTTAAAGAACGTGATGACATTTTACATTCCTTTCTGCATCTCTAAACGAGAGCAGGCAAACAACTTGTAAGCAAACAAGCCTTCTCGATTCAACGACTGCAATCAATATGAGTACAGTTTAAGCTAAAAATAAAACTTCTCGTTGTGTTTAAAGAGGAAGGACCATTCCTTATGAAGAGGATGATGATGTGGGTTGCCCCAGCGCGTCCGCACGTTCCATCAAGCTTGCAATAGTGTGGTGTGAGAGAACCTCGATCACGCTCAACTCGGCCTCCATCGCAACCTCGGACAGAGCTGTGTACATCTTCATCGACTCCGCACAATGTGGAGGCTCAAGGGAACTCAGATCGATCGGTCCACTGGCTTTGACCGCCTCATAGACTTCGGCGAGCGTAATTTTATCTGCGGGCCGTCCCAACGTGTAGCCGCCATCGCGCCCCTCGCGTGCCCTCACAATCCCTATACGCACAAGTTGCGCAAGCACACGGCGGAGAAAAACCGCATGCGCATGCAGATTATCCGCGATAGCCGCGCTTGGACATGCCTCATTGGAATGAGCCAGTACGATCAGCGCCTGCACCGCCACCGCGAACCAGCCCGGACTCACCAGTTTTCCAGCACTCAATCTCGACTCCCTTCTTTCTAGCCTAATTGTAACCAATAAACGCACAGTTTGCAAGACTTGTTCTACAGCTTCGAGCTAATTCTTCTGCACGACTAAATTCAGGAAATCGTGCATAGCGTGAGATTGCCACTTCTCTCTGTGATAGATTAATTGTGTGTAGAACATTATCTCAGGATGAACAAACGGAATAGCAATCAAGCTGCCCTGCACAATCTCAGCATGTACGGTTATACGCGGTAGAAGCGCGAGACCCAGATTGAACTTCACGCACTGCTTAATCGCCTCGATACTCCCGAACTCGCAGGCGATTTCATGCCTGGTACTGTGCTGCTTCAAGGCTTGTAGGAGTTGGGCGCGATATGTGCAACCCTCCTCAGTGAGAACAAGGCGCTGATTTTCTAACTCATGTATCGTCATCTCTGGAAGAGAGCCAAATGGAGAAGAAGGATGAGCGATAACAACCAGTTCCTCTCTTCTCAACGGAATACATTCAAGATCTGGCTTTGAATAGAGCAAATCAAGAATCAGGCCAAAGTCGTACTGCCTCTCTCTCACTGCGTGAATGATAGAAGGTTCGGTGCCTAGCTGGAGCGAAAGCGTCAGATGAGGATGGCTTGCTTGAAAGGTTTGCAAGAATGGAGGAAGGTAAAAGGCAGCCAGTGTTTCAATCGTGCCAATAGTCATCGTGCCAGTAGTCTGCTGTACCAGCGCTTCTCGCGACTCTTCATATAGCCGTAATATCTTCTGTGCGTATTGTAGCAGAACTCCTCCAGCCTGTGTCAACTGCATCTTCCTTCCCAAACGCTCGAAGAGGACAACGCCGTAGTGATCTTCCAATTTCTGAATCTGAGTGGTGACACTGGATTGAGCATATCCCAGTTCGTCTGCTGCATGTGTAAAGTTTTCCCATTTAGCAACGGCGCAAAACGTTTGCAGGTAAATAAGATTCAAGTGTAGATTTCCCTTTCAATTTTTTTGATCGCTCCTATCAAACAGTATAGATATCTCTACTGCTAGAGTCTATGATATAGTCTTTGCGTTGGTAGAAGGGAGGCGAAGGAACCATTGTATAAGCAACTCCTTATTGGGAAACCTGAGTGCGGAGCACTAGCCGCGAGCAAGCGGCGTTGGTTTCCCGATAAGATCTAGCAAGGAGAAAACGCAAATGACCGCGAAATCGTCACATTTCTCTCTCGTATTGGAGACGCCAGCAGCTCGGCCAGAAGATGCTGCCCGCCATTTTCTCGCGAAACTCTCTGTCGAAACCGATGTTTCTGACGTAATGCTTGATAGGCAACGTGGACAGAATAGTTTTGTGCTCGTCGACGTACGCAGTTCGCCGGTATTTGAGGAATGCCACATTCCTGGAGCCATCAACCTGCCGTACCGGAGGATCAATGAGAACACTGAAGAGATTATACAACTTTCGAAAGAGAAGTTGGTCGTCGTCTACTGCTGGGGACCAGCCTGCAATGCGGCGACGAAAGCGGCTGCCAGATTAAGCACACTAGGCTTTTCAGTCAAAGAAATGTTAGGCGGCATCGAGTACTGGCGGAGAGAAGGAGGACCTGTTGAGGGAACGCTTGGAGAGAACGCGCCTCTCGTCGGCTAATCTACTAGAGTACTGACGACATCAACGAAACGCTATGGATAGAACTCTTCATTATAGTCGCACAGCTCAACTATTGCACGACTACAGTCAAGGACCCCGCTCTAAAGAGACGGGGCTTGTCCCTCACTGCAAGCAGTGGAGACGATAGGCAGCTTGACAGGGCTACCCACCAGCGAAGGTGTACCGACACTGGCAAGAGACGAGAGGTGCTTCTCTCGAATATTATATGCAGCATTGAGATCTGCATTGAGGGAGTATCCACACTCCCGGCACCGTGAAGAGACTCTGAGAACGACGATTGGAGCGGTGCTTGTGTCCACATTTCGAGCACGTTTGACTGGTATGCCTGGGATCAACCTTCACCACCTCAATCCCGTACACCGCTGCTTTGTACGACAGAAAGGCATGGAACTGAGCAAACGACCAGCTATGGAAGCGCCGTTTCAGGTCAACCGTTTTGTTCTTTTTGCCGCGCCCAATAGAGGAGGTGGCACGAATGTGTTTCAAGTTCTCAAGCACCAGAGTTGCTCCCGGTGGAGTCGTGTGGACCAGGCGTTTGGAGAGCACATGATCGTGGTCTTTTCTCTGCCGAAACCGTTTGCCCGAAAGCTTTTTCAGGTGCCTTTTGGCAGATTTGGTGTTCTTCTTCTGTAGCTTGCGACAGAGGCGGAAGATGCGGCGCTCTTGTTCCTGCCAGCGTGTGTCACCCAGAAAGTGACGCTGGGAGGTCACAGCAGGACGGATCAAACCCAGGTCGACGCCAATGACCATCGCAGTGGGTGCAATGGGTGGTTCGGGGATGGACACAACGACGTGCAAGGTGAAACGTCCCTTACGAAAACACAGATCCGCACTACACGTTTTGTTCCCAACGTACTGTTCAAGATGGTGAGGAACCGTGAAGGGAAGTTCGATCCGTCCTGCAACAGTGGCAAGGCTACAGGTGTTCAAGTTCCACTTGAGCCAGTACGAACGCTCATCATAGCGAATAGGCGCGATCATGCTTTGAGGACACTTCACAGGCTTGAAGCGTGGAGCAGGGCGGCCCTGCTTCTGTGCCTTTGCCACCTTCTTGGGATAGTCCCTCTCTTTCTTGCGTTTCCACGTCAGAGCCGACGTGACAGCTTCGGTCGCTTTAACGCGAGCGGCACAGACCAATTGAGACGGAAGGTCAGGATAGCTCAGTCTGAGGGGATAGTACGTTGCTTTATGCAACTTAATCCCATTGCTGCATTGCGTGGTAAAACCTACCCGTGCAACTTCATTGAAACACGCGGTATGCTCTTTAAGCGTTCGTTTGAGAAGTGCGGCCTGTTCACCTGTCGGATTCAGTTGGAGCATCAGTGTTCGATCCATGCACAGAGTATAGCAGAGAGCATGCGATACGGCAAATAGAGTTGTGTCAATCTAGCACACAAAAAGGAAGACCTCTTTCCTCCCTGGTCTTAAGACACATGGTTTCCAGAGGTCGAATACTATGAAGAGCGTAACTACAAGGCTTGTCGCAGGCGTGCCTCTTGAATATCTTCGATAATCAAAAGTACGATAAGCAGGACTTCGACGATTTTATCGCTATAGCCGAAGGTATCGGGGTGCGCGCCGGTAATCACAAACCAGGCAATGATTGTGACCAGGGCAAAGGCAATAAGCAGCCAACGAACGATGCGATGAAAGCATCCTAGTGCTGGCAGGTAGAGCGCGATCAGCAGGACGATATAGCCAAGAGCATTGAGGTAGAATAAGGGCGTTAATAGTCCAAAGATACCTGGTATTGGGCCAGCGCCCCCGCGCCTAGGACCACCGGGGCCTCCAGGTCCATGTCCTCCTCCAGCTCCCCTCCCGGACGAGGGGCTCGAAGCAAGCTCATCATTAATGCGCGATAGAGATGAATCCCGGCCGTAATCACGGTCAGTAAAATAATACCTATTTGCACTGGACCGATATGGACGCGCCTGATTGCTGTCTGATTCGCACTTAGTTCACTCATCTTTCTCGTAACTCCTTATTTTTACTTCAGAAATAAAACCACATGGGTATACCTTTAACTATAAGGGAATGATTTCAAGGAATAAACAGAAGAACGTAAAATTTCTGCAAAACTGTATGCCTCGTCACTTCACACTTTTTTCTCGTTGCTCTTTATCCTCTTCGATCTGAGGAAAATGAGAATTGTCATCCTCTTCCATCTCATACAGATGGGAGAGGTGGAAATCTTTCACCCCTCCCATCTACGCTTGTGATCAGAATATCTCTTGCAATACTGCTTTATGTTTGCTGTGAAGGGCAGTATGCCTTTGCGCCTCATCGGGATCATCTGTGATGAAATCGCAGCCGGAAGCCTGACATTTGTATTTGTACGTTCTCGATGCAAGGTATATGACAAAGAGGATCGCACCTGCAATGAATAGCGTCATTTTTCACTCCTTTCATATAATTTTCGCCTGGAAATCCTTCCTTACCTCTATTGTGACGTTTGAGTTCAGCAAAAGTAAATTTAAATCTTCTCGCAAGAACGATTGTCACTCTTATTTTGGCTTGTTAATAGAATGTGTTTAATATAAGTTTCGTAATCGATAAAGCGATTGGGAAACAATACGATGATGGTAGAACATAACATAGATTAGTAAAGCGCTGAAATTGGTGGCAAATGTCCTTCTCAAGAGGGCATCTGGACGTGCTTAAAGAGCAAATTTGCATTTTTCGACAAAAAGGGGTATGATAGCCTCTCTAAGAAGGAAAGGAAGTGGGGAGAGAAGAGATGTATGATCCTTTGAGGTCTTCTAAGCAATTCATCACACGCGTCCTTCATCTTAATCCGCGAGGTCTGCATCGACGCTTCTGGCATCTCATGGCACCTCCAGCATTTCAATCCGAAGCCATCGCTCTTCTTATAGATGGTGAGAATGTTTCATCGGAGTACGCCGTTTATACGCTTGCGGCGGCGGGAAAATTTGGAGGAGTGATGGTTCGACGAGTCTACGGCAATTGGGCGCAGCCTACGATGAAGCACTGGCAGGGCATAGCAACGCACTATAATATACTCACCGTTCATTATCAACCGCCGATCTCTGGAAAGAATGCGACGGACATCAAGCTCGTCGTCGATGCGATGGACCTCTGGCACACCGGAATGAGAAGATTCTGCCTCGTGAGCAGCGATAGCGATTATACGCCACTGGTGCAACGACTCAACGAGCTAGGCTGCTTTGTACTTGGCATCGGCAAAGCAGAGACACCAACGATGCTCAAGCAAGCGTGTACCGTCTTTCTTGCATTGGAGCATCTGCTTCCACCCTCATCGCAGCCAAAGATTGCAAGCCCTCCACCAGCCTTTTTGCCTCTTGATACCCTTGTTCCATTTCCTGAGATAAAGCCGGTGGAGGTTCTGCCAGCCTTGCCAGCGGCGATTGAAGAGACTCCGCTCCAAAAACTTTTGGTGCAGGCATACGAACAGTTGGTGGGAGAAGAGGGACAAGATTAGGTTCCCCTTATGAAGCTTGGTAATACACTCAAAAAGCTTGACCCGACCTTCAAATTGAAAGACCATGCCTCGTCACTGAAAGTGCTCATGCAAAAATATATACATACATTCGAAATGCAAAAGCGCGAAGACGGACATCCAGCCGTTCGAATGAAACCTGAATTGCGGAAAAAGAAAAAATCATAACACATCCAAATACATGAATGAAATTGCCACCACAGATACTCGACGCGAAATCTGCTCTGAGATATAATCATTGAACTTGCCTCTCTTGCGCACTCTTGTCCTGACTCTGTTTGAAGATTATAATCTGTAACATACTAGTTGTTCATAGAATACTACGCAGCTAAATTTCACATTCTGCAACACTTCGTTGCTTGTAAAATAAAGCAATCAACAGAAAGAGCGATAGAGTATGCAAGAGCCAAAACAAGACGTGGTCACAGACACAAAAGATATCGAAATGGTTGAAATCGAGGAAGATGACGAACCCACGCGGACGCGCTCGCCCTGGTTTTATGTCATCTGGGCCGCCGTCATCCTCTTCATCATGGGCTTCGCCGTCTTCGGCGTCACTACCCTGATGCACATTCCTCCCACCATAGAAAAAGACACCGGCTTCATTCCCACCCTTTTAGCTCTGATCTAGCACTATCAAGATCAGGCGAATTACCATATAATATAGGTGTATAGCAAGACTATATCGAAGATTTTGTATGGAAGTCTGAGAGGGCTGTGAATGGAGAATAGATCTCTTCGTTGCTTTAAGTCTTCTCGGACAAATTCGTCATTTGAATTGGTAGATAACTATGCTCAACGAGCAAATTGCCAACCGTTTTATTGGGCGTGATAAAGAAATAGACGTTTTCATACGCTGGCTGCAAGACCCTTATGCACCTTGGATTTTACACTTTCATGACGCTGCTCAAGAAGAGGGAAAAAAGGGTGGTGTAGGAAAGACCTGGTTGCTGAGGAAGTGTGCCGCAGTTGCCAAAGAAAGATATCCAGATATAGGAATAGTATCGATTGATTTCTCCGACATAGTAGACCGAGATAGATTTGTCATAGTCAAACGTATCATCGAGGAATTAAAGACTATCTATCCTGAGTGGTCTTCTACCTCTTTCACACAAGTCATTGAGCAATATAGTATTACAGACTATCATAATATTACAGTTCCTGAGAGCCGAGACGCCGCAGACTATATTATCAGGGATGAGTTATTCACAGCGCTAGCAACGGATCTACAAAAGTTAGACAAACATATTGAGCAAAAGAAAAAGTCTCTCCTGATATTTTTTGATTCGTTTGAAGCTATCGAAGAGAACCCAACCATTGCAGTCTTAGGTCCATTTCAGAAGTTTCCGGAAAACTATCAATTTAAGTATATAGGGGTGGTTATAGCAGGAAGAAATGTCTTAAATTGGATGCACCCAAACTGGAAAGGCCGCGAACAAGAAGTACAAGTGCTACCTGTGCCATCATTCTCCTTGAAAGAGATGGTGGAGTTTATCAATGATAACAGGCAATTCCCACAACAATTACAGGCTGATTCTAGGCAGGCAAAAGAGCTCTATAAGCTTACTTATGGACGCCCGATTGCAGTGGGACTAGCAATTGATGTGCTTAAATACCGTGACATAACGCTAGAAAGACTGCTCACTACCTCACTGAACTTTAACGAATACTTGGTTTTAAAGATCAATGAACTAGAAAATCCTATTAGTTGGATTGTTTTGTTTATGGCTCATGTCTATCATCGCTTTAACTCGGAAATACTTGATTGGTTATTTGAACACCTCATGAACATGCAAAGCCCGATAGAAAACTTAGACACAAAAAACCTTTGGAAGAAAGTACTTGAACTTTCATTTGTTCGTCGCTCTCAGTATGGAATCGATGTCACTTTACACGACGAAATGCGACAATTGGTTACAAAATATAACTGGCCTTTACATGAGCAGCAAGGGCCCTTTCGACAAGAACTCAGTAATTCTATTGTAGCATATTATGATAATAAGATGAAAGAAGAATATAATGAACAAAGGAAACAAATATATATTATTGAGCGGCTTTACCATCTACTGTATGTAGATATAGATGATGGCCTAGCTGATTTTCAGCAGTATTTTCAGCAATCTATTCGGTTGTGGGATAGCCCGTTCGCACATCATCTTCTAGTAGAGGCTCAGAAGTTTGAAGATCGTATGTCATCTATACAAAAATATCAGCTGCATTTGGCACAAGCAAAACTCCAGTCTATAGAGAAGAATGCAAAAGCCTCACAGTATATTATTTATGAAGGGCTAGCAAAGCTAAGAGGGATAGAATCTCAGCCAAGTGAAGCAAGCCAACCAAAATATCCAGAGACATTTAAAATCTATTATTCTTATGCAGACGAAGATATAGAACTATTAAAGCAGCTTCAAAAGCATTTAGCTGTGTTGAAACAGCGTAACGTGATTATAGATTGGCATAGAGGGAAAATTGCACCGGGGGAAGAAGTTGCTAATAAGATAAAGCATTTGGATACTGCACATTTTATTCTATTGTGTATCAGTCCAGATTTTATAGACTCAGAATATGTACCTATAGAAATAGCTCGTGCATTAGAGAGGCATAAAGCTAAAGAAGCTAAAGTTATTCCCGTGCTTTTCCGCCCTACAGGTAATTGGAAGGATGCTGTATTTGGTGATTTGCAGGCTATTCCTAGAAACTCTATACCTGTAACAAGATGGGCAGATAAAGATGATGCTTTTGATGAGATTGCGCGTGAAATTAAAGATCTCATCAATCAACTGAAAAGCGAAGATATTTAAAAGCTGTAAAATAATGTTTTTTACTTCTTCTCATTTACCTAATACTATCGTGTAGATAGAGTGCAAGAAATCTGATAGTTAATTTCTGTGCTTGGAGAATTGGGATGCTATGTTGTTATATATAGGAAAGCGAATAAAAATACTATTGGAAGGTGACCTATATGACTTTATCGCACGACTGGTGGCAGACCGGAGTTATTTATCAGATCTACCCGCGTAGTTTTATGGATAGCAATGGTGATGGGGTGGGGGATCTGAAGGGAATTACTAGGAAGCTGGATTATTTGCGGTGGTTGGGGGTGAATGCGCTGTGGCTCTCGCCGATCTATCCTTCGCCGATGGCTGATTTTGGATATGATGTTTCCAATTATGTTGATATTGATCCTCAGTTTGGGACACTAGATGATTTTGATGCGCTGGTGCGCGAGTCACATGCGCGCGATCTGAAGGTGATTCTGGACTTTGTGCCTAATCATACTTCTGATGAGCATCCCTGGTTTCAGGAGTCGCAGGCGAGCCGGACGAATGAGAAGCGCGATTGGTATATCTGGCGCGATCCGGCCCCCGATGGCGGTCCACCAAATAATTGGACGAGTGCGTTCGGAGGTCCGGCCTGGGAGTTTGATGCTCAGACGGGA